>Ga0335081_10004282_pt1 | contig 22506 bp, 25 predicted proteins | sample Lox_Sample_35_FD_206713 | JGI IMG/M metagenome (GOLD analysis project Ga0335081, IMG submission 206713) | Soil microbial communities from Loxahatchee National Wildlife Refuge, Florida, United States - Lox_Sample_3.5 | ecosystem: Environmental > Terrestrial > Soil > Wetlands | place: USA... | reverse complement strand
CTCGAAGCGCTCGATCTTGTCCTGCTTGCGCATGGTCAGCCCGATGTCGTCGAGGCCGTTCAACAGCGCGTGCTTGCGGTGCGGTTCGATGTCGAACCTGACCACGCCGCCGTCGGGGCCGCGGATCTCCTGCTTTTCCAGATCGATGCTCAGCGTCGCATTAGCGCCGCGCTCGGCATCGTCGAACAGTTTGTCCAGGTCCTCCGGCGAGACCTTGATCGGCAGCACGCCGTTCTTAAAGCAGTTGTTGTAAAAAATATCGCCGAACGAGGTCGAGATCACGCAGGTGATGCCGAAGTCCTTGAGCGCCCATGGCGCATGTTCGCGCGAGGAGCCACAACCGAAATTGTCCCCGGCGACCAGGATTTTCGCCTTGCGATAGGCTGGCTTGTTGAGCACGAAATCCAAATTCTCGCCGCCGTCGTCGCGATAGCGCTTCTCGGCAAACAGGCCCTTGCCGAGCCCGGTCCGCTTGATCGTCTTGAGGTACTGCTTGGGGATGATCATGTCGGTATCGACATTGATCATCTTCAAGGGCGCGGCGACGCCTTCGAGCACGGTGAACTTTTCCATAGCGGGGTCCTGCAACCTTGATCGCGCGGCGAACTAATGGAGCCTTGGCGGGCGGCGGTCAAGTCTGGGCTGTCGCCCCCTCCGGCAGCTTGAATTTCGACTCGCGATCGAGCGTACAAACCTGAATGTGGTATTCGGTGTAATATTTCTCCCGCGCCAGTTTCTGTGCGGCCCGATGTTCGGAATTGGTCTGCCAAGCGCGCTGGCCCTCTTCATGCGCAAACTCGACGACTGCGACCCGCTCGCCGTCATTGGCGTAGAAGTCCTTGTGCGAAATGTAGCCCGGCATCGTGCGCGCCAGTTCGTTCATGCGATTGGCGAGCGCGACATACTCCTCACGCACGCCGGGCTTCAGCCGCGAGCGAAATACCGTCACGATCATCGTTTGCTCCTCTATATCATGATCCCGAAAAGTGGATGCCGGTTTTCGGAAAAGATCATGCCCAACAAAAAGCTAAAGCGAAATTGCTATATGATCGAAAGGATTTTCGCTTTAGCTTTGTTTTTCGTATCTGGGAACGCTGGCGATGTCCGTGACCCACGGCTGCGCCGAACGCCACCAGATTTGGCGTTTTGGCACGAACTGGTCGCGCTGGCGCAAAATGCCGACGCGCAGCATGTACAACGGCTGCACGCCTTCACCCACTGTCGTTGAATAAATCGGCGAACCGCAGGCGCCGCAAAACCCCTGCACCCGCGGATTGCCGCTGTCCGCGGTCGTCTTCACATAAATGCTCGGTTTGCCGGTGACCTTCAACATCGCGCCCTGCACCCGGACCGACACTCGGAACGTGGTCCCGGTCGCGGTCTGGCAGTCAGTGCAATGGCAAATATTGGTGTTTTCCGGGTCGGCTTCGGCTTCGATCCTGATCGCGCCGCAGGCGCATGCGCCATCAATTTTCATCGGATCGCTCCCTTGGATTGCTCGGCCCCTTTCTCGATCGCCGCCATATCGGCGTCGGACAGGCCGAAATGATGGCCGATCTCGTGCACCAGCACATGTTTGACGATGGCGCCGAGTGTCTCGTCGTGCTCAGCCCAATAATCGAGAATTGGACGACGATAGAGCCAGATCATATTCGGCATCTGGACGGCGGCGCTTTCCAAACGGAACGGCAGGCCGACGCCGTGGAACAGGCCGAGCAGGTCGAACTCGGTTTCGGCGCCCATCTCATCGAGCACCTCGTCGGTGGGGAAATCGTCGACCCGGATGACGACATCGGCGGCGAGATCGCGAAATCGCTTCGGCAAGCGCCGGAACACCTCGCCGGCCAGGACTTCGAGTTCGGCCAGCGACGGCGCCTTGGTCGCCCGCCAGGCGAGCGGATCGGAGATAACTTCGCCCATAGTGGTATTATACCGTCATTGCGAGGAGCGAAGCGACGAAGCAATCCAGCTTTGCGCCGCCGTACTGGATTGCTTCGCGGTTCGCAATGACGAAAGAGCAGACTGCGAGACATTAATGTCAGCCAAAGCCGTTGCGACCACCTGTTTAATCATTTCGCTGTTCGCGAGCGTGCCGCCGCACGCGCAGGCTCAACAGACGTCACCAATCGCGGAGCCAAGCTTGACGACGCCGCCGGCTTCGCGCTCGGCGGGCCGCATCGTGATCCATCCGCGGCCGCTGCTCTACCGTCGCTGCGTCGATTGGTACGAATTGCAGCACCGGCCGAGCGGCACGGTGCTTTACCCGCAGATGCGTTGCTGGTGGGTGCGGGGGTAGGGTTAGTTCAATCGCGTGTCCCGGGCGCAGCGCAGCACGGAGTGGTGCGCTGCTAATTCCACTCGCGCACGTCGACGAAATGTCCGGCGATCGCCGCGGCGGCGGCCATGGCCGGCGACACGAGATGGGTGCGGCCTTTGTAGCCCTGGCGGCCCTCGAAATTGCGGTTCGAGGTCGAGGCGCAGCGCTCGCCGGGCGCCAGCTTGTCGGGATTCATGGCCAGACACATCGAGCAGCCGGGCTCGCGCCATTCGAATCCGGCTTTGAGGAAAATCTTGTCGAGGCCTTCCGTTTCCGCCTGCGCTTTGACGAGCCCGGAGCCCGGCACAATCATGGCATTGACACTGGCGTTGACCTTTTTGCCGTCCACCACTTTGGCGACTTCGCGCAGGTCCTCGATCCGCGCGTTGGTACAGGAACCGATGAACACGCGGTCGATGGCGATGTCGGTGATCTTCTCGCCGCCTTGGAGCCCCATATATCTGAGCGCCCGCTCGACCGCCTCACGTTTGTTGTTGTCGGCAATGTCGTCGACGCGCGGCACGCGGCCGGTCACCGATGTGACCTGTTCGGGACTGGTGCCCCAGGTGACGAGCGGCGGCAGCTTTGCCGCGTCGAGCCTGACCTCGCGGTCGAAATGGCAGCCGTCGTCGCAGCGCAGCGTCTCCCAGTAGCGCCGCGCCGCATCCCAACCCTTGCCCTTCGGCGCCTTGGGACGGTCCTTCAGGTAAGCGTAGGTCTTCTCGTCGGGCGCGATGAAACCGGCCTTGGCGCCGGCTTCGACCGACATATTGCAGACCGTCATGCGCCCTTCCATCGACAGCGCGCGGATCGTCTCGCCGGCATATTCCAGCGCATAGCCGGTGCCGCCGGCAGTCCCGATCTCGCCGATAATGGCGAGAATGATGTCCTTGGCGGTCACGCCCGGCGGCAGCTTGCCGTCGACGATCGCGCGCATGTTCTTCGATTTGGTCGTGATCAGCGTCTGCGTCGCCAGAACGTGCTCGACTTCGGAAGTGCCGATGCCGTAAGCGAGCGCGCCGAAAGCGCCGTTGGTGGCGGTATGGCTGTCGCCGCAAACGAGCGTCACGCCAGGGAGCGTGAAGCCTTGCTCCGGGCCGATGATGTGGACGATGCCCTGGCGCTTGTCGAACTCGTCGTAATATTCGAGGTCGAAGAATTTCGCGTTCTCGGCGAGATAGGCGATCTGGGCCGCGCTCTCCGGATCGGGGTTGGGCAGCTTGCGGTCGGTGGTCGGCACATTGTGATCGACCACGAGCAGCGTCTTATCCGGCGCATGCACTTTGCGCCCCGACAGCCGCAGGCCCTCGAACGCCTGCGGGCTCGTGACTTCGTGCACGATGTGGCGATCGATATAGATCAGGCAGGCGCCGTCGGGCGCCTCTTCGATCAGATGATCGTCCCAGATTTTGTCGTAGAGCGTGCGGGGCTTGGCCATTTCAAAAACCTATACACTCCATCGTCATGGTGAGGTACCCGGGTCTCCTTCGAGGCTCGCTGCGCTCGCACTCAGGATGACGCCGGGCCTCGAACCACGATACCGACCGACGAATTATTTCGCCGCCTTGTCCTCGGCGGGCATCTCCTCGGCGCCTTCGGCATAATCCTGGCGCTCGATGATACGCGCTGATTTTCCGCGCCGCCCGCGCAGGTAATAAAGCTTGGCGCGGCGGACCTTGCCGCGGCGGACCACTTCGATGGAATCGATCATCGGCGAATAGAGCGGAAACACCCGCTCGACGCCTTCGCCGTAGGAAATCTTGCGCACGGTGAAGTTCTCGTTGATCCCGGAGCCGGCGCGGCCGATGCACACGCCCTCATAGGCCTGCACGCGGGCGCGCTCGCCTTCGACGATCTTGACGTTGACTATGAGCGTATCGCCGGGCTGGAAGTCCGGGATGTCCTTGCCGGCGGCAAGCTTCGCCATCTGTTCTTTTTCGATTTCCTTGAGCAAGTTCATGGCGAATTCTCCATCGGCTGCGCAGGCGTCGCGCCGTTCCGACCAGCGGTTAAACGGGTTGGGCGAGCTTCTACGCTAATGCACTGGTTTTGTCACCTGACAGTCACCCGCTCCGCGAGCCGCTGCGAAAACGCTGCAAAAACGCAGCCCAGAGGTCCGCCCGCCGCTCGCGGGTGAGCCGTTCAGCCTCGGCACGCCGCCAGGCGGTGACCTTGGCATGATCGCCCGAAATCAAGACCTCCGGGATCGGCCGGCCCTCCCACAATTGCGGGCGGGTATATTGCGGGTATTCGAGCAGTCCCTCGGCGAAGCTTTCATCGGCGGCGGAATGCGGCGCGCCCATGACGCCAGGTAACAGCCGCACGCAGGCGTCGATCAGGGCCATGGCCGCGATCTCGCCGCCGGAGAGCACATAATCGCCGATCGACACTTCCTCGAGGCCGCGGCCGGCGATCACCCGCTCGTCGATCCCTTCGAAACGGCCGCAGACCAGGATCGCGCCCGACCCATTGGACAGCGCTTTGACCCGTGCCTGCGTGAGCGGCGTGCCGCGCGGCGACAGCAGCAGGCGGGGCCGCGCATCGGTCGCGGTCGCGTCGATGGCGCGGGCCAGTACATCCGGCTTCATCACCATGCCGGGACCGCCGCCCGCCGGCGTATCGTCGACGCTGCGATGCTTGTCGGTGGCAAAGTCGCGAATGTCGACGACCTGCAATGACCATAAGCCGGCGGCGAGCGCCTTGCCGGAAAGGCTGACGCCCAAGGGTCCCGGAAACATTTCCGGAAAGATCGTGAGAACGCTCGCGCGCCACATCTTCAGTGCTCGTTCCCTTCCCCTTGGAGGGGGAGGGTCAGGGAGTGGCGTGAAAGCATGAGGCCGAACAAATTACCCCCCTCCCGACCGCTTCGCGGTCGGTCTCCCCCTCAACGGGGGAGGCGTCTCTGCGTCGGTCGCCGGCACCTCAACAATCAAATATCCCTCCGCGATATTCACTTCGGGTACCGTCGCTGTATCGAACGGCAGTAATTCGGTCTGCGCACCGTCCGGCGGCTGCAGCTCGATCAGGTCGCCGGCGCCGAAATTATGGACAGCAATCACCGTGCCGCATTCTCTGCCGGCGTAATCGACGGCGTGCAGTCCGATCAAATCGGCGTGGTAAAATTCATCGGTTTGCACCGGCTCCGGCAGGCGCTCGCGCGGTACATAGAGCTTGGTGTTGGCAAGCCGCTCGGCGGCGTCACGGTCGGCGATGCCGGACAGCTTGGCGACGAAGGCGTGCTTGGCCGGCCGCAAGCTCTCGATCTTGAAAACCTGGCCATCCTCGGTCTCGAGCGGACCGTAGGTCGCAATCGCGGTCGGATTGGCGGTAAAAGAGTGCAGGCGAACTTCGCCACGCACGCCATGCGGGGCGCCGATTTGGCCGAGACAGATGCGCCCGCCCGCCATGCCCCTTAACTCGCCGACATTAGCTCGCCGGCGCGGCATCCGCCGCTGCCGGCGCCGCGCCCGCCGCTGCCGGTGCCGCGCTCGCGGCCGGTGCTCCGCCGGCGGCGGCTTTCGCGGCCTCTTCTTTGGCTTTGCGCTCTTTGCGCGGGATCGCCTTTTCCGGATTGTTGCGCTTCGGCCGCTTCATGATTCCAGCGGCGTCGAGAAAACGCATGATGCGGTCGGACGGCTGCGCGCCCTTGGCCATCCAGGCCTTGGTCTTTTCCAGGTCGAACTTCAGCCGCTCGGTTTTGTCCTTTGGCAATAGCGGATTGAAATAGCCCAGCCGCTCGATGAAGCGGCCGTCACGCGGAGCGCGGCTGTCGGCGACAACGATGTGATAGAACGGTCGTTTTTTGGTGCCGGCGCGCGCCATACGAATAACAAGCATTATGCAGTTTCCTTTCTTTGGTTTGTCAGAGCTGTTCGGTAACCAGGACGCGGCCTTTCGCGCCGACGGCGGTTTCGCCGTTTTCGTTGCGGATGCGACCGCGCAAATCGATGATCTCGCCCTTGAGACGCGCACTCTGCTCCACCCCGACAACGAGCCACTCGAGGGTAATCGTCTCGTCGGCGTAGATCGGACGGCGGAAGCGGAACCAGAATTCCAGCCCGAGCATCGCGCCACGCTTGGAGAAGTGAGATGCTGTTAGCGCCATCAGATGCGCGGTCGTTTGCGGGCCGCTGGCCAGCATCCGGCCAAAGCGGGTTGTTGCGGCGAACTCGGCGTCGTGATGGAGCGGATTGAGATCGCCGGCGGCGCGCGCAAATGCGCTGGCCGCGTCCGGCGCAAGCGCCAGCACCGCGGAGAAGCGTTCATGCGGTGCGGCGTGCATCATTTCTTTTTGCCAAGCCCGGGAAATCCGCCGGGAAATTTAGGGCCGAGGCCCGGAAGTCCGGGAAAATTCGGCGGTAGCCCCGGCATTTTCGGCGGCAAACCCGATCCGGCGCCGCCGGGCGCGCCCGGCATTCCTGGCGGCAAACCACCCGGCATTTTTTCCGCAAGCTTGGCCATTTCCTCCGGGCTCGGCATGCCGCCGCCGAAACCGAGCATGTTGGCAAGGCCCGCCATCGGTCCGCGCTTGGCGCCGCCCATCGCTTTCATCATGTCGGCCATGGTGCGATGCATTTTCAGAAGCTTGTTGATGTCTTCGGGCTTGGTGCCGGAGCCGGCGGCGATGCGGCGCTTGCGGCTCGCCTTGAGCACGTCGGGGTTGCGGCGTTCCTGCGGCGTCATTGAATCGATGATCGCCATCTGCCGCTTGAGTACCTTCTCGTCCAAGTTTCGTTCGGCGAGCTGATTTTTGATCTTGGCGATGCCCGGCAGCATCGACATCAAACCGCTCATGCCGCCCATATTCTGCATCTGCGCGAGCTGCTCGCGAAGGTCGGCGAGATCGAACGCGCCCTTGCGCATCCTCGCGGCGACGCGTGCGGCCTTTTCGGCGTCGATGGTCGTCGCCGCCTTCTCGACCAGCGAAATGATGTCGCCCATGCCGAGAATGCGATCGGCAATGCGCGCCGGGTGGAAATCCTCGATCGCGTCGAGCTTCTCGCCGGTGCCGATGAGCTTGATCGGCTTGCCAGTGACCGCGCGCATCGACAGCGCCGCGCCACCGCGGCCGTCGCCGTCGACGCGCGTGAGCACGATGCCGGTGAGGTTGAGCCGTTCGTTGAAGGCGCGCGCCAGATTGACGGCATCCTGGCCGGTCAAGGCGTCGGCGACGAGCAGCACTTCATGCGGACCGGAAGCGCGGCGCACCTCCGCCGCCTCGTTCATCAGCGCCTCGTCGAGCGTAAGTCGGCCGGCAGTGTCGAGCAGCACCACATCATAGCCGCCGAGCCGCGCCGCTTCCTTGGCGCGCGCCGCGATCTGGACCGGGCCTTGTCCCTCGACGATGGCGAGCGTCTGCACGCCGATCTGGCTGCCGAGGACGGCGAGCTGCTCCATCGCCGCCGGACGGCGGGTGTCGAGCGAAGCCATCAGCACCTTGCGCTTGGCCACGTCGGTCAGGCGCTTTGCGATTTTCGCCGTCGTGGTGGTTTTGCCGGAGCCCTGCAGTCCCACCATCATGATCACGACCGGCGCCGGCGCATTGAGATCGATCGGCTCGGCGCTCGCGCCCAAGGTCTCGATCAGCTGGTCGTGAACGATTTTCACGACCAGCTGGCCGGGCGTAACCGACTTGATCACCTCGACGCCGACCGCGCGCTGCTTGACCTGATCGGTAAAGCTGCGCGCGACATCGAGCGCCACGTCGGCCTCGAGCAGCGCGCGCCGGACCTCGCGGAGCGCGGCCTCGACATCGGCTTCCGACAGCGCGCCGCGCCGGGTCAGCTGGTCGAGGATGCCATTGAGCCGTTCCGAAAGACTGTCGAACATTTTTACCTTTCGCATCTCCCGACTGGGGAGAGGGGAAAACGAAAAAGCGCCCGAGGGCGCATCGCGCTGTCGGGCGGTTGCCGCCGGCCTCCCGGGCCAGTCGGCGGTTAAGTTTTGTTCTCTTGCGAGAGCGAGCGGAACCTAGTGATGGGCTTCCGGACTGTCAACCGAGGCCCCGCGATCGCGGCAATGCCGCGCTGGCGAAGCGAAACCGGCCGGCTTAGCCAGGCGAGGATTGCCCGCCCTTGATCAGGACATAGACATGCACGACGAGCTTCTTGGCGTCGGTGGTTGCCGGATCGGTCTCATATTCCTCGATGAACATGTCCTTGGCTTCAAGCCGCTGATCATCAAGGTAATTGGTGATCGCTTCGTAAGTATTGTCGAGATCCTCATACGAGCCGCGATGGACGAATTTCAACGCCTTGCCTTCTGGCGAGTGCCCGACGGCAAGTTCGCCATGCGGCGGGTTTTTCGGGACCGTGGCGATTGGGACCGCCGCTTGATAGTCAAAGCCGGTGTCGTCGGTCGCGGTGAAGATCGTCATCGGCAGGCCGTTCGGCTTGATGCCTTCCTTGTCGAGATAGGTTTTGATCTTCTTGAACGAGCCGCTGATGATGTCGAAGGTCTTGTCCCAGGTCCCGGTGCCTTTGACATAGATAATTGTCTTGGCGCTGAGAGCGGCATCCTCGCCGAAGGCGTCGCCGGTCGGCGTCGTCGCGTTTTGGGGTGTAGTTTGAGGTGCAGGTTGCGCCGAGGGAGTTGGGCCCGGTGGCGTTTGCCCGAATGCCGGCGCGGCAATCCACCCAGCCAGACCGGCCGCCACGAGAGCGCAGCGAAACACTGCAAGGGACATCGCGTTCTCCTGATCGAGCGCCGGCTCGCCCTTCTTTTTAAGTTTGTCGCCCCAATCCGCTTTACCACGCCAGCCTTTATCACGATTGGGCAACTTCGCCTTGCCCAAATTTCCGCCGCTGCTAGGAGTGGGTTAGATTTGAACCAAGACGCGTCGCCGCTCATATAAACCGTGACATTCTGGCTAATTTGCGGGCTTATTCGCGGGCTGAAACTGCGAGCTTAGATCATGAGCGCTCCTTACATCGGCGCTTTGGCGAATCGGGAGTTCGTCAAAATGAACGGTCTCGGCAACGAGATCGTCGTTGTCGATTTGCGCCGCTCGCCAGAGCCGATCGAACCGGCCGCCGCTTGCGCCGCCGCGCGGCAGGAGCCCTACGACCAGCTGATGGCGCTCTATCCGGCGCACGGCACGGCCGATGCGGCGGTGCGGATCTACAACAATGACGGCTCGGAAGCGGGCGCCTGCGGCAACGGCATGCGCTGCGTCGCCGCGCTCATTGCCGCCGAAACCGGCCGTACCGATTTGAATTTCGAAACACCGGCCGGCGTGATTTCCTGCCGGCGTGCGGGCGAGTTCTTCACCGTCGACATGGGCCGTCCGCGCTGGCGTTGGGATGAGATCCCGCTTTCGCGCGAATTTGCCGATACGCGCGCGATCGAGCTCAGCTACGGACCGCCTGGCGCGCCGATCCTGCGCGCGCCGTCCGCGGTGAGCATGGGTAATCCGCACGCCATCTTCTGGGTCGACGATCCCAATGTCTACGATCTCGCCACGATCGGTCCCGCGCTCGAACACGATCCGTTGTTTCCGGAGCGTGCCAATATCACGCTGGCGGCAATCCCGTCGCGCGAGCGCCTTTTGATCCGCACCTGGGAACGCGGCGCCGGATTGACGAAGGCTTGCGGATCGGCCGCCTGCGCCGCCGCGGTGGCCGCAGCGCGGCTTGGCCGCACTGAGCGCCGTGTCACGGTGAGCCTTCCGGGCGGCGAGCTTGCCATCGAATGGCGCGCGGGCGACGATCATGTGCTGATGACCGGCCCGGTGGGTTATGAACACAAGGGACGCTTTGACGCCGCTTTATTTGCCGATCTGGGAGCCGCGAGCCGATGAGTGTCGAAGTCGTCACTTTCGGTTGCCGGCTCAATGCCGCCGAATCCGAAGTCATTCGCCGCGAGGCGACGCGGGCGGGTTTTTCCGACACCGTCGTGGTCAATACCTGCGCGGTGACCACTGAAGCGGTCCGTCAGGCGCGGCAGGCGATCCGGGCGCTCCGCCGCCGGAGGCCGAACGCCAAAATCATCGTGACCGGCTGCGCGGCGCAGACCGAGCCGCAAGCCTTCGCGGCGATGTCGGAAACCGATCGCGTGCTTGGCAATGGCGAGAAGCTGTCCGGCTGGGCCAAAGCGCGCGCCGCCTTCGCGATCGATGGTGCGCCGAAAGCCATCGTCAACGACATCATGGCGGTGAAGGAGGCCGCGCCGCATCTGGTCGATACGTTCGCCGGCCGCGCGCGGGCTTTCGTGCAGGTGCAGAATGGCTGCGATCACCGCTGCAGCTTTTGCATCATTCCGTTCGGCAGAGGCAATTCGCGCTCGGTGCCGATGGGCGCGGTGGTCGAGGATGTGCGCGGGCTCGCCGCCAACGGCCATTGCGAGATCGTCCTCACCGGCGTCGACATCACGAGCTACGGCGCCGACCTTCCCGGCGCGCCAAAGCTTGGCACGCTGGTCAAGCAGATTCTCAAACATGTCCCGGAGCTGCGCCGCCTGCGGTTGTCCTCGATCGACTCGGTGGAGGCTGACCGCGAGCTGCTCGAGGCGGTCGCCGGCGAGCCGCGGCTGATGCCGCATCTGCATCTGTCGCTGCAATCGGGCGACGATCTCATTCTCAAGCGCATGAAGCGGCGGCATGACCGCGCCCAAGCGATCGCCTTGTGCCGGACATTGCGGCAATTGCGCCCGGACATCGTCTTCGGCGCCGATCTGATCGCCGGTTTCCCGACTGAAAGCGAAGAAATGTTCCGCCGCTCGCTCGACCTGGTCGAGGAATGCGGCTTGACCTATCTGCATGTCTTTCCGTTTTCGCCGCGGCCAGGCACGCCGGCGGCACGGATGCCGCAAGTCGCTGCCGCATTCGTGCGCGATCGCGCTCGGCGCTTGCGCGAGGCCGGTGCGCTGGCGCTGCGACGGCATCTGGAACGGGAACTTGGCGCACGGCGGCGCGTCCTCGTGGAATCGGATTACACCGCGCGGACCGAGCAATTCACGATGGTGAAATTGCGTCGCGCGTCGCCACCCGGCACCATTGTGGAGTGCACGGTCGCCGGTCACGACGGTCGGCACCTGCTGGCGGCGTGAGGCCTCGCGGATCGGGAGAGCAATATGAAAGAGAGTAGCGATCATCGCGTCACCACGCTCGAAGCGCTGGCGGCGCTCTATGACAAGCCCTACGGTCCGGCGATCGTCAAAGAGATCGATTACATCAATCCGCACTATCGGAAATTCATCGAGGCGGCGCCATTCTTCGCGCTGGCGACATGCGGGCCGGAGGGGCTCGATTGCTCGCCGCGTGGCGACGCACCGGGCTTCGTGCGCGTGGCCGATGAAAAGACGCTGCTCATTCCCGACCGCCGCGGCAACAATCGCATCGATTCATTGCGCAACATCGTCAGCGACCCGCGGGTGGCGCTGTTGTTTCTCATTCCCGGCGTCGGCGAGACCATACGCGTCATCGGGCGCGCCAGCATTTCCACCGATCCGGCGCTCACGGAAAGCTTCATTGTCAACGGCAAGACGCCACGTACGGTGATCGTAGTCGCGGTGGAGCGCGTGTTTTATCAATGCACCAAGGCCATCGTGCGCTCGAAATTGTGGGATCCGGCGGGCCACGTCGATCGCGACAGCCTGCCCAGCGCCGGCACCATCCTTGCGGACATCAGCGGCGGCAAGGTCGGCGGTCCCGAACACGACCGCGGCCAGCCGCAGCGGATCAAGGAGACGCTGTACTAGCGGGCAGCGAGCCACACTCGCTGCCGGCTTTGTCGTCGCGCCAGCCGCATCGCGTGAGCGCCGCGCGCATATGCGCAGGGATCGGAGCGACCACGCGGATCGGTGCGCGATTTTTGTAGAGCGGCACGACGACTTCCCGCGCATGCAAATGCAGCATTCGCCCATCTTTGCGCGATGCCGTGCCGTAGATCGCGTCGCCAAGAATGGGCCAACCCATCGCGGCGCAGTGGACGCGAAGCTGATGCGTGCGTCCGGTCAACGGTTCGAGTGCGACCCAGGTGAGTTGATGCGCTGCGCCAGAGCTTGCCGAGCGCGCTCCCTCCCCCTTTGGGGGCGAGGTGAGTGCGCTCCTTCCTATTACCTTCCATTTTGTCACGGCCGGCTGTCCGGCGGGGTCGTGCTTCATCCACCAGCCGCGGGCGACATCGAGCCGCCCCAGCGGCAGCTCGATCTGCCCTTCGTCGCCGTCGGGGCCGCCTTCGACCAGCGCCCAATAAGTTTTGCCGATCGCTCCCGACTTGAACAATTTACCCAGTTGCGCCAAGGCCTTGCGGTGGCGCCCGAGCACCAGGCAGCCGGACGTGTCGCGATCGAGCCGATGCGCCAGCGCCGGCGCCCGCGGCAGCCCGAAGCGCAGCGCGCCGAAGTGATCTTCCAGGCTTGCGCCGCCTTTGGGACCGCGATGCACGGCGATCCCCGCCGGCTTATCGACGACCAGCATTAAGCCGTCGCGATAAAGGAGCCGCGACACCATTTCTTCTGCGTTGATGTCTTCCGGGGGCATGGTGGAACCGCTATCACGGACCGCCCCGACAACGACAGTACAAGAGCAAGCGCCAGCAGAGACAGCGATGGACGACGGGTCGGCTGAAACAACGCAAACCACGGCGCCCTGGTGGCAGCGCCTCGCCTCCGGGCTCAAGCGCAGTTCTTCGGCGCTGGGCGGAGCCATCGCGCACGTCGTCGCCAAGCGTCAGCTCGACGAGGCGACAATCGAGGAGATCGAAGACGCGTTGATTCGTGCCGATCTCGGCGCCGAGACCGCCGGGCGTATCGCCGCGGAACTGCGCTATGGCCGCTTCAACACTGCGATCACGGCCGACGAAATAAAGGAAGTGGTGGCGACGGAGGTTGAAAAAGCACTCGCCGGCGTCGCTCAGCCGCTCAACATCGATCCGGCGAGGCGGCCATTCGTGATCCTGGTCGCCGGAGTCAATGGCTCGGGCAAGACAACGACCATCGGCAAGCTGGCCGCGCGAATGCGCCGAGAAGGCCGCAGCGTCATGCTGGCGGCCGGCGACACGTTCCGCGCCGCGGCCATCGAGCAGCTTAAAATCTGGGCCGATCGCACCGGCGCCGCCTTCATGGCGCGCGAGCCCGGCGCCGACGCGGCGGGTCTCGCCTTTGACGCGGTCGCTGCCGCCAGAGAGCGCGGCATCGACGTTCTCCTCATCGATACCGCCGGACGCTTGCAGAACCGCAGCGAGTTGATGGGCGAATTGCAGAAAGTCGTTCGCGTCGTCAAGAAAGTCGATGACAGCGCGCCGCATGCCACCCTCCTCGTGCTCGACGCTACGGTCGGACAGAATGCGTTGTCTCAGGTCGAGATCTTCAAGAAAGATATCGGCGTGACCGGACTGGCCATGACCAAGCTCGACGGCACCGCGCGCGGCGGCATTCTCGTTGCCATCGCGGCCAAGTTCCAGATGCCGGTTCACTATGTCGGCGTCGGCGAGGCAGTCGACGATCTGGCGCCGTTCTCCGCCCGCGATTTTGCCCGCGCCATTGCCGGGCTGCCGCCCTCGCCACAGTAAGCCGCCAATGTCGGAACGCCCGCAGCTCAATCCAATCGTTAAGCTCGCGCTCGATCTCGGGCCGCTGCTGCTGTTCTTTGTCGCTAATTCCCGTTACGGCATTTTCGCCGCTACCGCGGTTTTCATGGTCGCCGTGCTTGCCGCATTGTTAGTGTCGTATGTGATGACACGGCGGCTGCCGATCATGCCGGTCGTTACCGCGATCATCGTCGTGGTGTTCGGCGGGCTGACGCTGATCCTGCACGATGCGACCTTCATCAAGGTCAAGCCGACCATCATTTATGGATTGTTCGGCGCCGTCCTGATGGGCGGTCTCGCCTTCAACAAGCCTTTGCTTGGCGTCGTCTTGGACTCGTTGTTCCACTTAAGCGACGAGGGCTGGCGCAAATTGACGCTGCGCTGGGCGATCTTTTTTTTCGCGCTTGCCCTGCTCAACGAAATCGTTTGGCGCAATGCGTCGACCGACGCCTGGGTCACCTTCAAGGTGTTCGGCGTTGTGCCGCTGACGATCGTGTTTGGCGCGCTGCAGGTGCCCTTGCTCAAGCGCTATGCCGTCGAGCCGGCAGAATGATCATCACGAGCCCGCCGCCAGCGCTTTGTCGATCTGCGGCACCAGAATGGATTGGAAGTTCTCCGGCGTGAGGGGTCCGACGAGCTTGTAGGCAATGCGCGCATCGCGGCCGATGACGAAGGTTTCCGGTACGCCATAGACGCCCCATTCGATCGCCGCGCGGCCGTTCTGGTCGGCGCCGGCGGCCGCAAACGGATTGCCATAGCGGCCGAGAAACCGACGCGCGTTGTCGGCATCGTCTTTGTAATTGATGCCGATCACACGCAGGCGCTGATCCTGCGCCAGCTGCATCAATAGCGGCGCCTCGTCGTGGCACGGCACACACCACGACGCCCAGACATTCACGACGGTAACCGCGCCCTTGAAGCTTGCCGGGTCGACGCCGGGAACCGCCGCGCCGTCGCGCTTTAATCCGGCGATCGGCGGCAGCGCCGTTTGCGGCACCGGATGACCGATCAGGGCCGAAGGGATCAGCGACGGGTCGCCGGCATTGAGACGGACCAAGAATAAAGCCGTTATGCCCGCAAAAAGAATGAGCGGCACCAGAACGATGAACCGGCGCGGACGCATCTCGCTATTTCCACTTGCGGTCTCACTCATCCGCCAACTCGCGTGCCGAGCGTCGCGAGATTCCTTTCGTTTCCAGTTCGGCAAGAATGCGGCGCTGCAATCGGTAATCGAGCATGACCCAGGCGATCAGCGCCACAATCACCACGACGCCCACGCCATAGGCGGCGACGATGAACTCTATATGGGCCGTCGCCTGCATCGTCAGCCTGCCGCGCTCGCTTGCAGCAAGCGCAGGGTCCGCACCCGCCGCCGCAAAATCTCGTTGCGCATGGCCGCGAGCAAGAGCGTCACGAACAGCAACGTAAACGCCGTCGCCATCAGCAAGAGCGGGATTAAAATCGTCGGATCGATGGTCGAGCCGCCGAGCCGAAACACCGACGCGCCCTGGTGCAGCGTATTCCACCAATCGACCGAGAATTTGATGATCGGCAGATCGATCGCGCCGACAAGCGTAAGGATCGCGACTGCCCGCGCCGCGCGCGAAGCGTCTTCCACCGTGCGCCATAGCGCAATCACGCCGAGGTAAAGAAGAAACAGGATCAATTCCGAGGTGAGGCGGGCATCCCATACCCAGTAAGTGCCCCATTCCGGCCGGCCCCATAGCGAGCCGGTCACAAGACAGAGCAGGGTGAATGCGGCCCCGAGCGGCGCCGCGGCCTTGGCCGCAACGTCGGCCAGCGGATGGCGCCAAACCAGCGTCCCGAGCGCGGCGATCGTCATGAGGCCCCAGCACAGCATTCCAAGCCAAGCCGATGGCACATGTAGAAACATGATCTTGACCGTGGCGCCCTGCTGGTAGTCGTCCGGCGCCAGCATCGCGCGATAGATCGCGAATGCGAACACGATGACCGTCGCACCGCCGAGCCACGGAATGGCGAAGTTGGCAACGCGCAGGAAGCGCGACGGATTGGCGAGTTCGGAAATGCGCATCGGCGATGTCCTATATACGGCTTTCACGAGCCGCGTCGTTGCGCCTGAACAACGCAGCACTCGACCGCGGCGGTTTGCAAGGTGCTTTCATTCGACGCTTTCTTTCGGCGCTCTCATTCAATGTCCAGCCGCAAGGCCGCGGCGGCGGCGAAAGGTCCGATGACGAGACTAGCCAAAGTGAGCGCGCACAAGACCGTAAATGGTGTTCCGAACGGCACGGGCCCGGCCACCGCGGCATTGGCGGCGGCGACGCCAAAAATCAGAACCGGCACGGTCAAGGGCAGCACGATGACGGCCAGCATCAGCCCGCCGCGCCGCAATGTCACCGCGATAGCGGCGCCGACGACGCCGATAAAGGTCAGCGCCGGCGTGCCGACCAGAAGCGTGAGCACCAGGCCGGCTTGCGCCGGCGGCTCGATATCGAGGAGGAGCCCGATCAGCGGCGCGGCCAGGATCAGGGGGACGGCGGTGGTGAGCCAGTGCGCGAGCCCTTTCGCGGCGATGACGAGCTCCAACGGCGCCCGGCCGGTGAGGATCAGATCGAGCGAGCCGTCCTCGTGGTCGCTGGCAAACAAGCGATCGAGCGCGAGCAGGCTCGCTAACAGTGCCGCAAGCCAGAGAATGGCGGGTCCGATGCGCTTGAGCAGCGCGAGATCGGGCCCGACGGCGAATGGCGTCAGCGTAACCACGACCACAAAGAACAACACGCCGATCAGCGCGCCGCCGCCGACTCGCACGGCGATGCGCATGTCGCGCACCAGGAGCGCGGTGAGCGGGGTCATGGCGCCGCCTCCGCCGGCTGCGTTTTATCAGTGCGGGCGTGAGCGGGTCGGTCGAGCGACAATTCCTGCGCACTGCTCAATCCGAGCGCGCCATGCGTTGCCGCCAGGATAAGCCCGCCGCCGGCGAGATGGGATTGCATGAAGTCTGTCAGTTTGCCCCTGCCTGCGGCGTCAAGCGTGCTGGCCGGCTCGTCGAGCAGCCAGATCGGCCGTTTGACGGCGAGAAGCCGAGCGATCGAAAGACGCCGGCGCTGGCCGGCCGAGAGATAAGCCGCCGGCAAAGCTCCAATGGCGCCAAGTCCAACCCATTCGAGCGCGTCCTGCACTTTGTGCGCGTCGGCGCCAAAAAAGGCGGTCCAAAAACGCAGATTCTCGGTGACCGAGAGCGATGGTTTCACCGCGTCCTGGTGGCCGAGATAATGCGCCTGTTCGGCGATGCTGAGCTCGGGATCGCCACCCTCGAGCCAGAGGCGGCCGCCGGCTGGACGGATGAAACCAGCGACGGTCCGCAAGAGCGACGACTTCCCCGCGCCATTGCGACCGGTCACGGCCAAGGCCTGCCCGGCCGCCAGGTGAAAGCCGATGCCGGCGAACACCTCGCGGCCGCCGCGATGGCAGTCCAAATCAGCCGCGCTCAACCGCATTGCCGCAATCCCAAGTAGCGGAAACGGCTTGCGCTTTCGTCAAAGTTTGGTGCGCCCTTGGGCTGGGATCGGGCCATGCGCCGCATCATATCGGACCATTCCTTGCTGAACTGGCACAAGGCGGCAAAAGTCCCTATAAGCCGCGACGCTGGGCTGCGGCGCGATGCCAACGCTGCCCTGTCCGGCGCTTCTCCGTCCCCTGCAGCACACGCAGGATAAAGTGAGGGATTTTGGGCCATCTCGGCCTCGATGACCTGTGCATTGCGTCGGCTCAAGCCGCCAGAATGGAAAACATCATGGATTTCGTCGATAGCTTCAAATGCCTTCGCCCGCTCAAGGTCGGCTCCAAAACCTATGCCTATTTCAGCCTCCCGGCGGCGGAGAAAAACGGCCTGAAAGGAATTTCGCGGCTGCCGTTCTCGCTCAAAGTGCTGTTGGAAAATTTGCTGCGCAACGAGGATGGCCGCTCGGTGACCAAAGAGGATATCCAGGCGGTCGCGCAATGGCTTAAGAACCGAACGTCGGATCGCGAAATCGCCTTCCGCCCCGCGCGCGTCTTGATGCAGGACTTCACCGGTGTTCCGGCGGTCGTGGATCTCGCCGCCATGCGCGACGCCATGGAGCATCTCGGCGGCGATCCGAAGAAGATCAATCCGCTGGTGCCGGTCGATCTCGTCATCGATCATTCGGTTGCGGTGAACTTCTTTGGCCACCGCGATTCGTTCAAGCGCAATGTCGAAGAAGAATACAAACAAAATCAGGAACGCTACCGATTCCTGAAATGGGCGCAGCGGTCATTCGAGAATTTCCGCGTCGTGCCGCCCGGCACCGGCATCTGCCATCAGGTTAACCTGGAATATCTGGCGCAGACGGTCTGCAGCACCAAAGCGGCGATCAAATTCCCCGACAAATCGGCAGCTGGCGAACTCGCCTTCCCGGATACCGTGGTCGGCACGGATTCACATACCACGATGGTCAATGGACTCTCGGTGCTCGGCTGGGGCGTCGGCGGCATCGAGGCCGAGGCGGCGATGCTCGGCCAGCCCTACTCGATGCTGCTGCCGGAGGTGATCGGGGTTCGGCTCAACGGCAAGCTCAAAGAGGGCGTCACCGCGACCGATTTGGTTCTCACCGTGACGCAAATGTTGCGCAAGCGCGGCGTGGTCGGCAAGTTCGTCGAATATTTCGGTCCCGGTCTTGCAGGCTTGACCATCGCGGACCGGGCGACGCTCGGAAATATGTCGCCCGAATACGGCGCAACCTGCGGCTTCTTCCCGATCGACGACGACACCATTCGTTATCTGAACGATACCGGCCGCCCGGCGGACCGGATCGCGCTCGTCACCGCTTATGCCAAAGCGCAGGGCATGTATCGCACCAAGAATACGCCGGATCCGCTATTCACCGACGTGCTCAAGCTCGAACTCTCCTCGGTCGAGCCGTCGCTGGCCGGGCCGAAACGGCCGCAAGACCGTATTTCGCTCAAGGAGGTCAAAAGCGGCTTCGTCCAGGCGATGGACAAGGAATTCAACAAGGCCGGCGAATTGGATAAACGCGTTCCCGTCGAAGGACGCACGCACACGCTCGGCCATGGCGATGTCGTGATCGCTGCGATCACCTCCTGCACCAACACGTCCAATCCATCGGTAATGATCGCGGCGGGCTTGGTGGCCAAAAAGGCGGTCGAAAAGGGGCTCACAGTCAAGCCGTGGGTCAAGACTTCGCTGGCGCCCGGTTCGCAAGTTGTGGCGGAGTATTACGAGAAGTCCGGCCTGCAGAAATCGCTCGATGCACTCGGCTTCAATCTGGTCGGCTTCGGCTGCACCACCTGCATCGGCAATTCAGGCCCGCTGCCCGAGGAGATTTCGGAGGCCGTCAACAAGAACGATCTGGTCGCCGCGGCGGTGCTCTCCGGCAATCGCAATTTCGAGGGCCGCGTGAATGCCGACGTGCGGGCCAATTATCTTGCCTCGCCGCCGCTGGTCGTTGCTTATGCGATCGCCGGCTCGATGCAGATCGACGTCGCCAGGGCGCCGCTCGGCACTGATAAGAATGGCCGCAAGGTCTATTTGCGCGATATCTGGCCCTCGAGCCGCGAGATTGCGTCGGTTATACGCAAGAGCATCAACAAGCAGATGTTTACGCGCAAATATGCGGACGTGTTCAAGGGCGATGCGCTGTGGCGCAAGATCGCGGTCAAGGGCGGACTGACCTACAAGTGGGACGATCGCTCCACCTATGTGCAGAACCCACCCTACTTCGACGGCATGCATAAACGCAGCCAGCCGATCGAGGACGTCGTCGACGCCCGCATTCTCGGCCTGTTTCTGGATTCGATCACGACCGACCATATTTCTCCGGCGGGATCGATCAAGGAGGAGAGCCCAGCCGGCGAATATCTGCGCGATCATCAGGTTCGGCCGCGCGACTTCAATCAATACGGCACGCGCCGCGGCAATCACCAGGTGATGATGCGCGGCACGTTCGCCAATATTCGAATCAAAAATCAGATGGTGCCCGGCGTCGAGGGCGGTTACACGATTCATTACCCGTCGCGCCAGCGGATGACCATTTACGATGCGGCAATGCGTTACCGGTCGGAGAACGTGCCGCTGGTCGTATTCGCGGGCAAGGAATATGGCACCGGCTCGTCGCGCGACTGGGCGGCCAAGGGAGCGGTACTGCTCGGCATTCGCGCCGTGATCGCGCAGTCGTTCGAGCGCATCCATCGCTCTAATCTGGTCGGCATGGGCGTCGTTCCGCTGGTGTTCGAAGAGGGCACTTCGTGGCAAACGCTCGGATTGCGCGGTGACGAGCAGGTCACCATTCGCGGCCTGCACGGCGATCTCAAGCCGCATCAGCGGCTGCAAGCGGAAATCGTTGCCGCCGATGGCGGGCTCAAGCGCGTGCCGCTGATCTGTCGGATCGATACCGCCGATGAACTCGATTATTTCCGAAACGGCGGCATCTTGCAGTACGTGCTGCGGCGGCTTGCCGCTTAGCGCAATACTTTGCGCAAACGAGATTTACGAGGCGCGGCGTGCCGCCGTTCGCGCCCCGTTCTCCATTTAGCGCCTGATTTGATTTTCGCGCCCGACTTGGACCGTCTGGCTCACCGTGAAGTGAGTGGCGGGTGAGGGAAGTGGGCGGTAAAAACGCGCGTCATCAAACCGTCACCACAGCCGTGAGGCGGAGGTTGGAATGCAAGCTCGCCGTGTCGCGCCGGCGCTCCTCATTGCGGGCTTTGTGATTGCAGGCGCGGCCGCCGCTCGAGCGGGCGAACCCCGCGCGGTCCTCGAGCTCTTCACCAGCCAAGGCTGTTCCTCCTGCCCGCCCGCCGATCGGCTGGTCGGCCAATTCGCCAACGATCCGTCAGTCGTCGCGTTGAGCGTTCCGATCGATTACTGGGACTATCTCGGCTGGCACGACACGCTTGCCAGTCCGGCGCATTCGGCGCGCCAGCGCGCTTATGCGCGTGTGCGTGGTGATGGACAGGTTTACACGCCGCAGATCGTTGTTAATGGCTCGGCCGACGCGCTCGGCAGCGATCAAGCTGCGATCGAGCGCGCGATTGTGCAAACCGACGGCAAAACCGGCGTGATGTCGCTGCCGGTGGTCCTCGCGGTGAACAACGGCACGCTCAACGTCAGTGTATTGGGTGCAGACAAGGCGCCCGCCGCTGCGGAAGTATGGCTATGCCCGCTCGCCAAAGCGGTTCCAGTCGCCATCGGTCGCGGCGAGAACCGCGGCCACACCATCACCTACCACAATGTCGTGCGCAATTGGCTCAAGCTCGGCATGCTGAGCGCCGCCCAGTCGAGCTGGAACGTACCGATCGCGCAGATCAGGACCCAGGGCATCGATGCCGCCGCGGTCATGGTGCAGGAAGGCAGCCACGACAAGCCGGGCATCATTCTTGGCGCCGCCGTAACAGATATCAGGTAACCGAGATCAGAGATCGGATGCCGATCTTGCATCCGCGCGCCGATTTCTGACGTCCGGTATCTAACCTCTAACCTCTGATCTCTGACATCCGACCTCTGTCCTCCGAATAAAAAGGCCGGCGCAGTGCCGGCCTGAAGGAAAGAGGAGATGAATTCACATAGAACCAGTCAGAAACGAAACTGTGGCCCGGTCCGTCCGCGCCCCGGGGGGCTGGGGGGCTGAGGAATCCGGAACACGATCCGAACCGGGCCCTGAGGCAACGGTCGGCTGTTTCGCAGGCCAGCTTGGCGCGTGCTTGGCCGAAATCGGGCTGCATTATGAAGAAGACTAACGAAGCCGTGATTTCTGCCGCCCAAAATGCCGCACCCAAAAAACACGGAGCTTTTACGCGCATAGTGGGCTCCTGTGCACGATTCTCAGCTCGGGCTGAGCGCGAGGCTGCGAGCTGAATTGCCGCGGCGGTTTTGCGCTGCGAAAGGGCTTGCCGCAGCTTGGTTCTGGCGCGATCATGAATTTAAGATGACACGCGAGCCTGTGGGTCAGGCTCCATCAACAGGAGGCGCCGTCATGGATTTCGGCGAAATCGATCCAAGCCCGTGGCGCGGGGACGAGCATCGTGCGCACGTCCCCGCCAGTGAAGTGACGTTCAGCCGCCGCGAGCTTGACCGGCTCCTGCGGCTTTATGGCCGCAAAGTCGCGGCCGGTGAGTGGCGCGATTATGCTATCGATTTCCTGAAAGATCGCGCGGTTTTCTCCGTGTTCCGCCGCGCCTGTGAAGTTCCGATCTACCGCATCGAGAAAAATCCCAGGCTGGCACGCCGGCAGGGCGCCTATAGCGTCATTTCGGCGACCGGACACATCGTGCGACGCGGCCAGGAACTAGACCGCGTGCTCGGCGCGCTCGACCGCTCGCTGCAGGTGGTCGCGAGCTGAACGCCATTGCGTTCGGCTCCGCTCGTCCCCGTGAAAGCGGGGCTCCGCTTTATCTTGTGCCCAATCAACTCACTGGATTCCCGCCTCTGCGGGAATGAGCCGCGGCGAACTATGGCGCCGTATCGTCGCCGTCTCCCAGCGCGCGCTGCATCAACACCGTGTCGAGCCATTTGCCGTGCTTGAAACCGATCGAACGCAGCGTGCCGACGTGGCGGAAGCCGGCACGTTCATGCAGGGCGATCGAGCCGATTTGCGCCGAATCGCCAATCACCGCGATCATCTGGCGGTGGCCGCGCTGCGTGCT
>Ga0335081_10004281_pt1 | contig 22511 bp, 25 predicted proteins | sample Lox_Sample_35_FD_206713 | JGI IMG/M metagenome (GOLD analysis project Ga0335081, IMG submission 206713) | Soil microbial communities from Loxahatchee National Wildlife Refuge, Florida, United States - Lox_Sample_3.5 | ecosystem: Environmental > Terrestrial > Soil > Wetlands | place: USA... | reverse complement strand
CTCGCCCGATCTCAAGGAAATCGTATTCCAGGGCGCCATCGACCCGCACACGCCGATCGGACAGGGGTGGCTGCGCGCCTCGCACCGGGCGCTCGACAAGAAACTGTCAAAACCCTATCGGCCATATCACAGCCATGCCCGTAAGCAGCCATTGAAGCCCGGACAGGTCGTGCAGCTCGATATCGAAATCTGGCCGACCTCGATTGTCGTGCCGGCCGGCTATCGGGTGGCGGTTACCGTGCGCGGCAAGGATTACATCTATCCGGGTGGCAGCGGCGGCCGGCAGTCGAATTTCAAGAACGAATTGACCGGTTGCGGACCGTTCCTGCACGACGATCCGCGCGACCGGCCGACCGAGATATTCGCAGGCGTCACCAGCTTGCATTTCGGCGGTGCGGCGCGGCCCTATTTGCTGCTGCCCATTATTCCGGCAAAGAGAAAATAAGCATTCATAATGGGGCAAGCCGCGACAACGGCGGTCTTTACGGACGAAACGGCATATTGGATGATGGCCGAAAGCCGCGGCGGTGGAACGCAGCGGTGAATGGCAATTAACGATCCACGCGCCAAGGCGACCGTCCGGGCGCGCCCCAGGGAGGACTGCAATGTCGCGCAAGTCGCAAAAAATCACCCGGCGCACGCTCCTGGCCGGAACCGCCGCCGGCGCAGCCGCGGCACTAACCCAATTCCCGGCGCCCGCGCTCGCCCAGGCCGCGCCGTTCAAGCTCGGCCTGCTCACGGTAAAGACCGGCCCGCTGGCCCAGGGCGGCATTCAGATGGAGCAGGGCGTTCTGACCTATCTGAAGGAAAAGAATTATATGCTCGGCGGCCGCAAGGTTGATTTCATCTCTGCCGATACCGGCGGCAATCCGGCCGGCGCCAAGACCAAGGCGCAGGAGTTGGTCGAGCGCGACAAGGTTGACGTCATCCTCGGCCCGCTCGCCGCCTTCGAACTCTATGCCGTCAACGAATATGTGCAGCAGGTGAAGGTGCCGACGCTCAGTCTCGCGGCGGCCGACAATCTCACCCAGCGCACGCCGAATCCTTATCTGCTGCGCGCCTCGGCGACCTCCTCACAGGCAATGCAACCGATGGGGCACTACGCGGCGACCGAGCTCAAGCTCAAGCGCGTCGTCTGTGTCACGGAAGATTTTGCCTTCGGTTACGAGCAGATGGGCGGCTTCCAGGCGGCGTTCGAGAAGGACGGCGGCTGTGTCACCAAAAAGCTGTGGCCGCCGATCGTCACGCCCGACTACACGCCCTACATCGCGCAGATCAGCGACTGCGACGGCGTCTGTCAGGGTTTCGCCGGCTCCAACCCGCTGCGCTTCATGAAACAGTATGCCACCGCCGGACTGAAATATCCGGTAGTAACCGGCGAGACCGGTGCCGATGACGCCCTGCTCAAGAGCTTCGGCGACGAGGCGATCGGCCTGGTCAGTGCCTGCCCGTACACGCTCGACAATCCGATCGAGCCGAATCAGCGTTTCATCACGAATATCATGAAAGGCTACAACGTCATTCCGGGCTTCTACGCCGCCGGACTTTACGTCAATTGCCAGGTGGTCGATGCCGGGTTGAAAGCTGCCGGTGGCGATGCCGGCGACAAGCAGAAGTTCATGGCTGCGCTGAAGTCAGTGAGCCTCACCGACACGCCGCGCGGACCGATCAAATTCGACCACCTCAACAACGTGGTCGGCAACATCTACGTCCGCCGCATCGGCAAAGAAGGCGCCAAATACGGCCTCACGCTTTGGAACAAGACGATTCACACTTACGAGAACGTCAGCCAGTTCTGGACTTGGCCCGAGAAGGACTTCCTCGCGCACCCGGTCTATTCGCGCAATTATCCGCCGCTGACCAAGTGCTGAGGAGCGTGCAGTCATCCACGTTTGCGAATCACCCGATATTCGTGGATGCCGACGCCGAGAGACCGTGGCTGCTGTGTGTTTCCGCCTTCGTGGAGCATAACGGTTGATGGGAGGAGTGCACGATGTCTCGCAAAATGACTCGCCGCAGGTTGCTTGGCAGTGCTGCGGCGGGAGCCGCGGCCACCTTGGCCGGCTTTCCCGCGCCCGCCGTCGCGCAGGCTAAGCCGTTCAAGCTCGGCCTGCTCACGGTCAAGACCGGGCCGCTTGCCGCCGGCGGCATCCTGATGGAGCAGGGCGTTCTCACTTATCTGAAAGAAAAGAACTTCACGCTGGGCGGCCGCAAGGTCGATTTCATCTCCGCCGATACCGGCGGCAATCCGGCTGGCGCCAAGACCAAGGCACAGGAACTGGTCGAGCGCGATCAGGTCGATGTCATTCTCGGTCCGCTGGCCGCGTTCGAGCTCTATGCCATCAACGCCTATGTCATAGAAAAGAAGATGCCGACGCTGAGCCTGGCCGCGGCTGATAATCTGACCCAGCGGACGCCGAACCCATATCTCCTGCGCGCGTCTGCGACCTCGTCTCAGGCCATGCAGCCGATGGGGCACTACGCGGCGACGGAGCTTAAGCTCAAGCGCGTCGTCACCATCTCCGAAGACTTTGCGTTCGGCTACGAGCAAATGGGCGGCTTCCAGGCGTCCTTCGCGAAAGACGGCGGCTGCGTCGTCAAGAAATTGTGGCCGCCCTTGGTGACGCCCGACTACACGCCGTATTTGGCCCAGATCGGCGATTGCGATGCCGTCTGTCAGGGATTTGCCGGGTCAAATCCGATACGTTTTATGAAGCAGTACGCCACCGCTGGTCTCAAGTATCAGGTGGTGGCCGGCGAGGCAGGCGCCGACGATTTCCTGCTCAAAAGCTTCGGCGACGAAGCGGTCGGCCTGGTCAGCGCCGCTCCCTATACGCTCGATCTGGAAACCGAGGCCAACCAGCGTTTCGTCGACGGCATGCTGAAGAACTATGACGCTATTCCCGGCCAGTACGCAGCGCTGCTCTACGGCAATTGCCAGGTGTTAGACGCAGGTCTGAAGGCGGCGGGTGGCGATTCAAGCGACCGCGAGAAATTCATGGCGGCGCTCAGATCGGTCAGCCTTACGGATACGCCGCGTGGGCCGATCAAGTTCGACCACCTCAACAATGTGATCGGCACCATTTATATCCGGCGTCTCGGCAAGGAAGGCGCCAAATATGGACTGAAATTGTGGAACAAGACCATCCACACCTACGAGAACGTCAGCCAGTTCTGGACCTGGCCGGAGAAGGAATTTCTCGCCCATCCGGTCTATTCGCGCGACTATCCGCCGCTGACGAAGTGCTGATCGTTATCCGGACTCGGGGCGGTTTTGCCATCGGTCCGGCCACTTCGGGCCGGACTCGCGGCGGCGCCTAGGAATGATAAATAGGGGGGAGGACACCATGTCTCGCCGTATCAGTCGGCGTAGCTTGCTCGGCGGTGCCGCAACCGGAGCTTTGATCCGTTTTCCGGCACCCGCGATCGCACAGTCTGCGCCGATCAGGCTCGGCCTGCTGACGGTGAAGACCGGACCGCTCGCGCAGGGCGGCATTCAGATGGAGCAGGGTGCGCTGACCTATCTGAAAGAAAACAATGCGATGATGGCTGGTCGCAAGGTCGAGCTTGTGTCCGCCGACACCGGCGGCAATCCGGCCGGCGCCAAGACCAAGGTCCAGGAGCTGGTCGAGCGCGACAAGGTCGATGTGATCCTCGGCCCGCTCGCCGCTTTCGAACTCTACGCGATCAGCGATTACGTCCGGCAGCGCAAAATGCCGACGCTGAGCCTCGCGGCGGCCGACAATCTGACTCAGCGCACGCCGAATCCGTTTCTGCTGCGCGCCTCCTCGACGTCGTCGCAAGCGATGCAGCCGCTCGGCCACTACGGCGCGACCGAGCTGAAGCTCAAACGTGTTGTCGCGATCGCCGACGATCTGGCCTTCGGCTACGAGGAAATCGGCGGCTTTCAGGCGGCATTCGCCAAAGACGGCGGCTGCCTCGTCAAGAAGCTGTGGTCGCCGTTGACCACGCCCGACTACACGCCCTACGTCGCGCAGATCGGGGATTGCGACGGGGTGTGTCAGGGTCTGGCAGGCTCGAACCCGCTGCGCTTCATGAAGGCCTATGCGGACGCCGGCCTCAAATATCCGGTGGCGACCGGGGAGGTCGGGGGCGACGACGCTCTGCTCAAGAGCTTCGGCAACGAGGCGCTTGGGTTGATCTCGTGTTGCCCATATTCGCTCGACTTCCAGAGCGACGGCAACGCGCGCTTCATCGGCGAGATGGTGAAGAACTTCAACGCCGTTCCGGGATTCTACGCCGCCGGGATCTACGTCAATTGCCAGGTGGTGGACGCGGGGCTCAAGGCCGTCGGAGGCAATTTAAGCGACAAGGAGGCGTTCATGGCCGCCTTGGGCAAGGTGAGCCTTGACGATACGCCGCGTGGGCCGATCAAGTTCGATCACCTCGGCAACGTGATAGGCACCTTTTGCATTCGCCGTTGCGGTACCGAAGGCGCCAAATACGGACTGAAGCTCTGGAACAAGATCGTCAAGACCTACGAAAATGTGAGCCAATTCTGGACGTGGCCGGAGAATGAATTTCTCTCGCACCCGGTTTATTCGCGAGACTATCCGCCGCTGACGAAGTGCTGAGCCGAATCCGCCATCTTCGCAGCCGCGATTGATCGGGTCATGGAGCGTAATTTGCGCATGGAACGTAGTGGCCCGATAGCGAACGGGCGGCGCCTATGAGTTTCTGGCTGCTGCTGACGGTCAACAGTATTACGTTCGGCGGTCTTCTGTTTCTGCTTTCGGCGGGCTTTTCCCTGATCTTCGGGTTGATGCGCATTCCCAATCTGACGCACGGCTCGATGTTCATGGTCGGCGCTTATCTCGGAACCTCGTTCCTTTCCGGCGCGCTTGGGTTCACGCTGAACTTCTGGGCCGCCGCCATCCTCGGCGCGCTGGAGGTCGCGGTCCTCGGCGCGCTGATGGAGCGCCTCTTGCTGCGCCGTCTCGCCGGGCAGCAACTGGCGCAGGTGCTGGTGACGCTCGGCGTTTCCTTCATGGTCGCCGATCTGTGCCTGATGGGCTGGGGCGGCGATCCGATTTCGGTGGCGACGCCGGAGGGACTTGGCGGATTCGTGCGCGCCGGTTCCGCCGTGTTCCCGCTCTACCGCATGGCGGTCATCGGCATCGCGGTGGTGTTCGCCATCGCGCTGTGGCTGATGCTCGAACGCACGCGGCTTGGGGCCATGATCCGCGCCGGCGTCGACGATCCGCAGATGGCGCGCGTGGTCGGCATCCGGGTATCGCAGCTCTTCACCATCGTGTTCGGACTGGGGGCCGGGCTTGCTGGTTTCGCCGGCATGATCGGCGGACCGATCCTTTCGGTCTATCCGGGCCTCGACCAGGACATGCTGCCGCTCGCGCTTGTTGTCGTCATCCTCGGCGGCACCGGCAGTCTGCTCGGCTCGTTCGTCGGCAGCATCATTGTCGGGTTCATCTATAATTTCGGCCAGGCGCTGCTGCCGGAGCTTGCCTATTTCGTGCTGTTTTTGCCGATGGTGCTGGTCCTGGTGCTGCGTCCGCAGGGTCTGTTCGGGGGGCAGGTTCTGTGAATCTTAAGCTTGTTGCAGTGGCGATTGCGGTGGTGGCGCTGGTCGTGCTGCCTTACGTCATCACCGAGCCTTACTACGTCAACATCGCGAGCCAGATTTTGCTTTACGCGGTGTTTGCGCTCGGCCTGAACATTCTGGTCGGCTATGGCGGCCTGGTATCGCTCGGGCACGCGGGTCTGTCGGGCGTTGCGGCATACGGGGTCGCCTACCTGCTCGCTGCTGGCTATGGACACACGGTTGCCATCGCGGGCGGACTGGCTGCCGGCTTGATCGTGACGGCGGGATTTGCTGCGTTGTCACTTCGCGCCAGCGGCATCAGCTTCATCATGATTACGCTGGCGCTCGGCGAGATCGTCTGGGGACTGGCCTATCGCTGGATCAGCATCACCAACGGCGACAACGGCATCACCGTGAATTCGCGCCCGGCGCCGTTCGGGCAGCCGCTGACTTCGGCGGTGAGTTTTTATAATGCAACGCTGATCGTCTTTTTGCTCGCCATCGCGGGCTGCGCCGTATTCGTCAATTCGCCATTCGGCGCCGCGCTTGCCGGCACGCGCGACCAGCCACGGCGCATGAATGCGCTTGGTTTCCACGTCTGGATGATCCGCTTCTGGGCGTTCATGCTGTCGGGGCTGCTCAGCGCGGTCTCCGGCGTGCTGTTCGTCTATTACAATCAGTTCATCAGCCCGCAGGCGCTGGCGTTGACCGCGTCCGCCGAGGGCCTGCTGATGGTGATCTCCGGCGGCGCGGCGACGCTGCTTGGTCCGGTGGTAGGCGCGGCGCTCGTCGTCATCGTCAAAAACGTGGTCAGCGCCTACATCTCGCGCTGGAATTTCATGCTCGGGGCGATCTTTGTCGCCATCGTGGTGTTCATGCCCGAGGGTCTGGTCCCCGGTACCGTGCGGCTGGTGCGCGCCGCTTGGCGCTCGGCGCACCGCAACAGATCAGGCCGCCCGGCCGCCGCGCCGATCGCGGAGCCCAAACCATGAGCGCGCTTGCGGTCCAGAATCTTTGCAAATCGTTCGGCGGCCTACGCGTCACCACCAATGTCAACCTTGCTGTCGAGTCCGGCGAGCGTCGCTTGATCATCGGCCCGAACGGCGCCGGCAAGACCACCTTGTTCAATCTCATCACCGGCGAAATCGCGCCGGATTCCGGGGCCGTGCTCTTGTTCGACCGCGACGTCACACGGACCGCGAGTCGCAAGCGCACGCATCTCGGCATGGCGCGCACCTATCAGATCATCACGTTGTTTCCGCGCGATACCATCCTGCACAATGTGACGCTCGCGCTGCTCGGCCTGTCGCCGCTGCGCTGGAATCCGTGGCTGACGCTGCAGCGGCAGCACGACGTTCTTGAGCGTGCGCGAGAAGCACTCAAGCGCGTCGGCCTGGATCACATGGCGGAGCGGTCGCTGGCCGAAACGTCGTATGGCGAAAAGCGGCGCGTCGAGATCGCCATGGCGCTGGCGCAGGAGCCACGCGTACTGCTGCTTGATGAACCGTTCGCCGGACTGTCGATCGACGAACGGCGCGACGTCCGAGAACTGCTCAAGGCCATACCGCGCGATGTCACCGTGGTGATGATCGAGCACGACATGGATACCGCGCTCGATCTCGCGGATCGCATCACGCTCCTGCATTTCGGCGAGGTGGTGGTCGAGGGCACGCGCGCCGAAGTGGTGGCCGATCCGCGCACGCGGGAGGTTTATCTTGGCGAATAGCGCGCTCAGCCTCCGCGACATCGACGCGTTCTACGGCGACAGCCACGTGCTGCAGAAGGTTTCGTTCGAACTCGGCGAGGGCAGGTTGCTCGGCTTGCTCGGCCGTAACGGCGCCGGCAAATCGACCTGCATGCACGTCAGCGTCGGGCTGTTGCCGCCGCGCGCCGGCACCGTAGAAGTGTTCGGCGCCGCCGTCACCCGGCTTCCGCCGGAATTGATCTCGGTGCGGGGCGTCGCGCTGGTGCCGCAAGGCCGCCGCATCTTCAAGAGTCTCACCGTGCGCGAGAACCTGGTGGTCGCGGCGCGCAGCGTCAGTGCCGGCGCGCGACATGCGCCGTGGACCGCTCAGACCGTGTTTGCCATGTTTCCCCGTCTCGCCGAGCGGTCGCGCCAGCTGGCCGGCTATCTCTCCGGCGGCGAGCAGCAGATGCTCGCCATCGGCCGAGCGCTGATGGGCAATCCGCGCGTGCTGCTGATGGACGAGCCGTCGGAGGGCCTCGCGCCGCAGATCGTTGCCGAGGTGATGACAACCATTCGCAAGCTCAAGGAGAGCGGGCTTTCCATCGTCCTGGTCGAGCAGAGTCCGAAGCTCGTATTCGACATCGCCGACGATATCGTCATTCTCAATTCAGGCCGCGTCGCCGTGGTTTCCACCGCCGCGGCGCTCAAGGACGGCGGCATCGATCTGCGCCAGCATCTCGGCGTATTCTAGGAAAAGCGAGCATTTTGCATGCGGCGGCAATGAACCGCCGCGCTCCTGATGCGTTGTCAAAATGCCCCTCCGCGGCAGGAGCTGCTGCCCTTGTCTTCCCTCGCCGGCGATGCCGAGCAGGTTCGCCCCCGAAATCCCCAAACTTTCAAGCCGATCCTGATCCTGACGGCGCTCGGCATCGTCTATGGCGATATCGGCACCAGTCCGCTCTACGTGTATCAAGCCATCGCGCAGACGCAGGGCGGCCGGCTGGACGCAACCAGCGCGCTCGGCAGTCTGTCGCTGATCGTCTGGACGCTCATCATTGTCGTCACGATCAAATACAGCCTCGTGGTGATGCGCGCCGACAATCATGGCGAGGGTGGCATTCTGGCGCTGATGTCGTTGACCAGGGTGAGCTGGCGCGGCCGCAATCGTTATCTCATCGCCTGCGGCCTGATCGGCGCGGCGCTGCTCTATGGCGACGGCATGATTACGCCGGCGATCTCGGTGCTCAGCGCCGTCGAGGGCCTCAAAGTCGCGAGCCCGGCCTTCGCGCCCTATACAATGCCGGTCGCCGCCATCGTGTTGTTCTTGCTGTTCGTGGTGCAGCGCTTTGGCACCGCCGCCGTGGGCAAGGCGTTCGGCCCGCTGATGCTCGTCTGGTTCGTCAGCATCGCGGTGCTCGGACTGGTCGGCGTCATTCGGGCACCGCGTGTGCTGGCCGCGATCGATCCGCGCTTGGGAGCGGAGTTTCTATTTCACAACGGCATCACGAGTCTCGCTATCCTGGGCGGCGTGTTTCTGTGCGTGACCGGCGCCGAGGCCATGTATGCCGACATGGGGCATCTCGGCCGCACGCCGATCCGCATCGCCTGGACGGCAATCGTGCTGCCGGCGCTGTTGCTCAATTATGCGGGGCAGACCGCGCTCGCCCTGGAAAATCCTGTGTCCGGCGAGGGGTTGCTGTTCCAGCTCGCGCCGTCCTGGATGCTCTATCCGTTGGTCGTGCTGGCAACATTCGCCACCATTATCGCCAGCCAGGCGATCATCACCGGTTCGTTCTCGCTGACCCGGCAGGCAATGCAACTCGGGTGGCTGCCCGGCATGCAGATCGATCAGACGTCGTCGGAGCAATACGGCCAGATCTATGTGCCGTTCGTGAACTGGCTGACGATGGCCGGCACGGTGCTGCTGACGGTGACATTCGCCCGCTCGGACCGGCTGGCCGGCGCCTACGGCGCCGCGGTGTCAACCACAATGCTGATGACGACGGCCATTCTCTACCGCGTCATGCGGGTGATCTGGCGCTGGCGGACCGCGGTGGCGCGCTCGGTGTTTTCGCTCTTCCTCGCCGTGGATATCGCGTTCTTCATCGCAAATCTGACAAAGATCACGGACGGCGGCTGGATTCCGCTCGTCATCGGCGGCGTCATCTTTACGATGATGACAACTTGGCGCGCCGGGATGGACGCCATGCACCGCATCTATGACCGCGACGCCGAAAGTGTCGCGCAATTCCTGCGCAAGCTGCGCGACCACAAGATCGAGCGCAGCCCGGGCAGGGCGATCTATCTCACGCGTTTGCGCGAGTTTATTCCGCCGCTGATCGCCGGCCACGTGCGGCAAATGCAATCGCTGCCCGCGGAAACGATCGCGCTGACCGTGCATTTCGCGGCGCGGCCGCGCGTGCGGCCCGGAGCTCATGTGCGCGGCGAAAAGCTCGCCGAGGGGTTCTGGCACCTCACCGTGCGCTTTGGCTTCATGGAAGTGCCTAACCTGCCGCGGGTGCTGCATGAGGAAAAATCGAGGTGTCCCGCCGATCTCGATAATGCGGTCTATTTCAGCGAGCGCGACTACGTCACCGGGCGCAAGCGCAAGCCCCGCATGGCGGCGTGGCGGCGGCGGCTGTTTGCCTTCCTCTATCGCAATTCGGTTCACCCTGCCGACCTCTTCAATCTGCCGGCGCAGAACTTCGTACAGATCAGCCGCCAGATCGAAGTTTGACCTGCCGCAAAACTGGTATGATGCGAGCTTCCCGCGCAATCCCGCCCGGGGTGCGCCGAGAAGGTTGATGACTGCAATACCCGGGCGACTCTTCGCGCTGGCGCTTGCCTCGATCTCGTTCATCGGGCCGCTGGCGATTCATCTGTTCATCCCGGTGATCCCGGCGGTGCGCGCCGCGCTCGGGCTGTCCGAGGCATTCGCACAGCTTACCTTCAGCATCGCACTGTTCGTGATGGCGTTCGCCACGCTGGTCTATGGCTCGTTGTCCGACCGTTACGGGCGGCGCCCGGTGCTGCTGTCCGGTCTGATCCTGTTTCTCATCGGCAGCGGCATTTCGGCGTTTGCTGATTCAGTGACGACGCTGGTGCTCGGCCGGCTTATCCAGGCGATCGGCGCGGGCTGCGGCGTGACCTTGGTGCGCGCCATCGCGCAGGACGTCTATGGCCGCAACCTGGTGAAGGCGATCGCCTACCTGACCATGGCCTACACCATCGGTCCGATGGTGGCGCCGATCGCCGGCGGGGTCCTCATTGATGCGTTCGGCTGGCGCAGCGTGTTCTTCTTCGCGTTCGGGGCCGGCGGCGTGATTGCGCTCAATGCCTATCTGGCGGTGTACGAATCCAAACCGCCATCCAGCTCTCAGCGGCGCCGCGCCGGCGGCAACGTGCTGCGCGACTACCTCTCGCTGTTTCGCAATCCGACCTTCACGTGCTTTGTCCTGCAGAGCGGTTTGTGCTCCGCCTCGTTCCTGGTGACCGCGACGGCGGCGTCGAGCCTGTTGAAGGAGATGCTGCATCGGCCGTCGTCCGAATTCGGCCTCTATTTCCTCTTGTTTCCGTTCGGCTTCCTGGCCGGCAATTTCGTCACCAGCCGCATCGGGACGCGCGTCGCCAATGAAACCATGGTGCTGGCCGGAGCGATGGTGGTGCTGCTCACGGTGCTGGCGCAAGCGGGCGTGCAATTGTCCGGCATCGTGACGCCGCTGACACTATTCATACCGGGGTTTTTCCTTTCCTTTTCGCAGGGCATCGCGCTGCCTTACGCGCAGGCCGGAGCGCTCGAAACCAATCCGAAACTTGCCGGCACCGCGGCCGGCATCGGCGTGTTCATGCAGAACTTCGCTGGCGCGACCTTTGCGCAGCTTTACGGACTGCTTGCCGACGGCACGGTCGCGCCGCTGGCGGAGGTCACTATACTTGTCGGACTGCTCTGCTTTTCGGTCGGTGCCTCGCCGTTTTACATGGCGCGCCGGCGCCGCTGGGCCGCGGAAGGCGGCTAATCAAACATCGCCACGGCGCGCGTCCAGCCGGCCGAACCGTTTTTCAGCTTGGATGGAAAGCACGCCACCGTGAAGCCGTCGGCGGGCAGCTTTTCCAGATTGCACAGCTTCTCCATGTGGCAATACGGAATCTCGCGGCCCGCCTTGTGGCCTTCCCAGATGATCGACGGGTCGCGGGTTTCCAGCCAGCGCTTGCGCATGTGGACGAACGGCACGTCCCAGCCCCAGGCATCGATACCGGTCACCCGCACGCCGCGCGAGGTCAGGTAGAGCGTCGCCTCGCGGCCCATGCCGCAACCCGCGGTCAGATACTCCTCGCTGCCGATACACTCGCTGGCGCGTGTGTTGACCAGCACGATGTCGAACGGCTTGATCTCGTGGCCGATGCGTTTGAGCTCGGCCTCGACCTCGGCCGCCGTCACCACGTGGCCGTCCGGCACCTTGCGGAAATCGAGCTTGACGCCGGGGTGGAAGAACCAGTCGAGCGGCACCTGGTCGATGGTCATCATCGGCTGGCCGTCGATGGTGTGCGACTGGAAATGGATCGGCGCGTCCATGTGGGTGCCGTTATGCGTCGTCAGCTGCACCTGCTCGATCGCCCAACCTTCGCCGTCGGGCAGGTCCTGCGGGCGCAGGCCCGGAAACAGCTCGCACAACAGCGGCGCCGTCTCGGCGTTGCTGCGGTATTCGATCTTCGGCCGCATGAACGGTGGGTCGTAGACGGTTTCGTTTTCCAGCGGCGACGACAGATCGATGATACGGCTGGGCGGCCTCATGGTCTCTCCAATTCACGTTGCCAATCGCGTTATGGCAATACTAGCGCGAATCGAGAGACCGATCAGGCGCCAGCCCGGGATTTGAGCTTGAAATACGACAGGCGGATCGTCGGCACCGCGCGGATCAGGACGACGACCAGTGCCAGCCATATGACAAGGGGGCGGTGCGTGCTGGCGCCGTACCACGCCAGCCCGCCGGCCACGAGGCCAAGACGGGCAACCATCAAAGATATGGTGGTCCACGACGTATAGCTCGCCTTCTTCATGCGCACCTCGGTCATCGAGATGCGCACGCTCGATTCCGGTGCGCCCGCATAGAGCGGGCGGATCGCCACGCGATGCCAGATCCACATCCCCGCGATCGCCAGCAGCAGAACGGCAATGCGCACGATGGAAAGATAAGGCCGCAGCTTGGCAAAATCGGCCGCATCGAGGCTGGCAAGCGCGAGCGACGGCAGGATGGCCGCGATCACCACGCAATAGAAGATTTTCATGCGGGTCGCGAGCCTCGTCATGATCAGCTCGCGAGCCGCGGCGGAAACCCGATAGGCCTTACCCAGCTTCCCGAACGGGTGAAAGATGAAACCGTCGCCGTCCGGTTTGAGCCAAAGCGTCGCGCGATGGGAGGCGTCGCGAAAGCGCTGTCGGTAGATGAATGGCAGGAGAAGCATCCCGATCAGAAGGAGCGAAGGTAACATCGGCGCCATTTTTCCGTAACCGCTCGCTTTCAGACTTTGCCGTCGATATAGGTACGAATCAGAGATTGTACCGACCAGCGCGGTAATGCCTATGTCCGAACCATGGAATAAATACGAACGCACGGCGGCGCGCCACCACGGCAAACTGGGCCGCGAGCTGCGGCCGCAGAGCGTGACGATCGATATCCACGCGCACGTCGGCATCCCCGAAGCCGCGAAATTCGTCGAGCCGCATCTCGACTGGTCGACCATCCCGCTCGCGCACTTTGCCAGCGCCGAGACCAAGGCGCTCTCGGCGAAGCAGGAAGCCGACATCCGCGCCACCGGTGGCGTCGACCGCCGGCTCGCCGACCTCGACGCCATGGGCGTCGATATCCAGATGATCGCGCCACCGCCGCCGCAATGCTACTACACGGTGCCGCTCGATATTTCCGTGAAGGCCACGCAACTCGTCAACGATGGCCTTGCGGCGTTCTGCGCCAAGAAACCGGATCGTTTCAAGCCGTTCGGCTCGGTGCCGATGACGGACGGCAACGAAGCGGCGAAAGAACTTGAGCGCTGCGTCAAACAGCTCGGCTTCACCGGCGTCGAGGTCTTGACCAACGTCGCCGGCAAGGAATTGTCAGATCCCGCTTTCGCGCCGTTCTGGCAGAAGGCCGAGCAGCTCGGCGTGCTGGTGATGATCCACCCCAACGGCTTCACCGAGGCGTCGCGGCTGTCGCGATTCTATTTCAACAACGTGCTCGGCAATCCGCTGGAGACGACCATCGCGCTGCATTATCTGATCTTCGACGGCGTGTTCGAACGTCACCCGAAATTGAAAATTCTCGCCGTGCATGGCGGCGGCTATCTGGGCGCCTATCCGGGCCGCATCGATCACGCCTGGGGTGCGCGTTCCGACAGCCACGGCGCGCTGCCGAAACCCCCGACCGAATATCTCAAGCGCGTCTATGTTGACACCGTGGTGTTCACGCCGGACCAGCTAGCGGCGCTGGTGCGCACCTTCGGCGCCGATCATGTGCTGATGGGCACCGATTATCCGTACGACATGGCGGAATACGATCCGGTGGCGCATATCGCCGGTGTCGAGGGCTTTGACGCCGCGACTGTCGCGGCGCTGGCGGGTGGCAACGCCAAGCGGCTGTTGGGGCTTTAGTTTACCGCGCCGTCGTCATTGCGAGGAGCCCGAAGGGCGACGAAGCAATCCAGGGCGGCATCTCGGCGCTGGATTGCTTCGCTTCGCTCGCAATGACGGTGCTCTACCGCTTGCGCTTGGCGGCATTCAGGTCCGCGGCGGCGCGAACGAGAGCCTTGAGCGCCTTCTCGTTGACCTTCTCGCCCTCGTGTATATCGATGGCGCGCCGCACGTTGCCTTCGAGGCTGGAGTTGAATAGGCCCGCGGGGTCAGGGAGCGCCGCGCCCTTGGCGAAGGTCAGCTTCACCGCAGCCTTGTAAGTCTCGCCGGTGCAGATGATGCCGGCATGCTCCCACACCGGAACGCCGCGCCATTTCCATTCCTCGACCACATCGGGGCAGGCCTCCTTGATCAGCGCGCGGACCCGGGCCAGCGTCGCGCCGCGCCAGTCGCCGAGGTCCTTGATCCGCTCGTCGATCAGCCGGGAAGGGGAGGTTCCCGCTTTTGCCTTGGTGACGGCGCTCGTGGACTTCTTCATCGCGATTGTCGCTTTCTGCACGGGCCGTCGCGCCCTCACTGGGCATACCGCGGCCCTTTTGATCATGTTGCAGAATGCCAGCAATTGGCGGGGTTGGCGACACGCATGATTCTTGTCCGCCATGTCACACCGGCGGTTTCTGTCTCGTCATGATGTCGGAACCCCACAGAAGGAGCCCATCATGACTGCCAAGATCGATCCCTTCGCCGTTGCGCCCGCGCAGATGAAGAGCTGGCTCAACACATCGCTCGCCGTCGCCTCAAGCCTCGATCCGGTCCTCATGCACCTCGTCGAGATTCGCTCCTCGCAGCTCAACGGCTGTGCCAACTGCATCAACATGCATGCGGCGGATGCCCGCCAGAAGGGCGAAACCGAGCAGCGCATCTATCTGCTGGCCGCCTGGCGGGAAGCTCCGTGCTACACGGACCGCGAACGCGCCGCACTCGGCTGGACCGACGCCCTGACCCGGCTCTCCCAAGGACCAGACCTGGAAGGCGCCCGTGAAGCCCTGAAGGCGCATTTCAGCGAGGAAGAGCAGATCAAGCTCACGCTGATGATCAACGTCATCAATGGCTGGAACCGCATTGCGGTCGGTTTCGGGCTGTTTGCCGATCCGGCGGCGATCCAGGCCACTGCAGCCAAAGCGGCCGCCGCCTGATGACGGGCGAGGGCCAACAGCACGCAACGGACGCGGCGTTCAAGCCGGGCTACTACTCCGGCAGCCAGCGCCGTGGCGTCTCGCGACTGTCGTCGTAAGCCCCTTCGAACACCGGCTCGGCGAGCGTGGACTGGATGCGGAGCGTGCTCTTGCCGGTGTTGGAGAAGCCGTGCTTGCGCCCGGCCGGGACGACGACGAGCTGGTTTGCGGTCAGCGTGACGCGCGCGTCGCCGATCCACACCTCGGCTTCGCCTTCGAACACGCGAAGAATTTCCTCGACCGCGTGCAAATGCGTCGGCGCACCGTGGCCCGGCTCGCACCACTGCTCGAACACGCACAACTGGGTCGCGCCGTTGCGCGCCGAGACATACATCTGCGTCATGACGCCCGGCCGCCATTCTTCCTTTGGCTGGCGATTGAGATCGACGACCTGCATGAAGTCCCCCGTTTCGGTTGCTTGAGCAGCGGCGCGGCGAATCTATCCCGGATTTCACCGAGCCTCCATCTGCGCTACGCTACGCCTCGCAAAGATTGTTACTATGGTTCGGGAGGAAGCGATGGTTGAGCGAGGCCGGGCGGAAAAGAAAGGCAACGGCGCCGCGGCGCGGCTGCGCCAGCGTTTTCCGACCATCGATGACCTGCGCCGGCGCGCGCGGGGCAGGGTGCCGCGCTTCGGCTTCGATTTTGTCGACGGCGGCGCCAACGACGAAATCTGCATCGACCGCAATACGTCCGCGTTCCAGGCGATCGAGCTGCTGCCGCACTATTGCGTCGACGGCAAGGTAACAACCGACACCCAACTGTTCGGCAAGACATACGCCGCGCCGATCGGTGTCGCCCCGATGGGCTCGGCCGGCCTGATCTGGCCGGGAGCGGAGAAGCTGTTCGCCGCGGAGGCGCAGCGCCAGTGCATCCCGTACGTCCTGGCAACGCCAGGCAATGCCTCGATCGAGGAGATCGCCGCGATCGCGCCGGACGTGTTCTGGTTCCAGCTTTATCGCTTTCCTTATAACGACCACGCCATCACTTACGACCTGGTGCGCCGCGCCGACGAAGCCGGCGCGCATGTGCTGGTGCCGACCGTCGACTCGGCCGGCAAGTCGAAGCGCCCGCGCGATATCCGCAACGGCTGCCGGGTGCCGTTCCCGATCAATCCGTGGACCACCTGGCAGGTGCTGACCTCACCGGCCTGGACCATGCAGCTCCTTCGCAACGGCATGCCGATTACCGCCAACCTCGTGCCGTACGCCGAGAAGGCGAACCAGAATTCGACCGCCGAGGTGATGCAGCTGCGCTCCGGCGGCAGCCACACCTGGGAAGAACTCAAGCGCTTGCGCGACCGCTGGAAGCGTCCGTTCGTGGTCAAGGGCATCCTGCATCCGGAGGACGCCGAGCGCGCGGTGGCGATGGGCGCCGACGGCATCTGGGTGTCGAACCACGGCGGCCGGCATTTTGACGGCGCCCCGGCGTCGATCGACGTGCTGCCGGCGATCGTCTCCGCGGTCGGGTCGCGCGCCACCGTGGTGATCGACAGTGGTATCCGCGGCGGTCTCGATGTGGTGCGCGCGCTCGCGCTCGGCGCAAAGTTTTGTTTTACCGGGCGATGCTTCGCCTACGGGCTCGGCGCGCTCGGCCCCGCCGGCGCGCCGCACGTCGCCGATCTGTTCCTCGATGAGATCAAGACCGAGCTCCTGCACGTCGGCGCACGCTCGGTCGCGGAAGCCGCCACCATCAAGGTGCGCCACCCGAATGCCTGGCGGTTCGATAATTACTGATGCTCGTCATTGCGAGGAGCCCGAAGGGCGACGAAGCAATCCAGCGCAGCCTTGCGATCATTACAAGCGGCGCTGGATTACTTCGCTCCGCTCGCAATGACGAGTGAGCAAGCAACGCACGCTACGCCGCCTTCTTTGCAAACAGTCTCCGCACCAGATGGCCCTTCCACATCCATAATCCGGTCAGGGCCATGACGGGAAAGAACGTGATTCCAAGTGTAGGACAGCATCTTGTACGGCTCGACGGACAGAACCTCGCAGTCCAGCGCGCCGCCCCATTCGCCGCGCAGGTGAAAGCGATGGCCGACGACGGGATCGAAATCGTTTTTCATCAGCCACTCCTCGATCAGGTGTGGCTGCGTCAGCGCGCGCCAGAGCTTTACCGGCGGAAACGGAAACTCGCGCTCGACGACGACAGTGCGCGTTGCGGCGTCCTGGTCGGTCATTGGTCCATCCTTCTGAGCAGATCTTCGAGGCGGTCGAACCGGTTTTGCCAGAAGCCGGTCATCCGGCTGGTCCAGTCGATCAGCGGCGCGAGCGCGCTCAGCTGCGCGCTATAGTGCGTCTGCCGGCCTTCGTGGCGGTCGCGCACCAGCCCGGCCGCTTTCAGGACGCCGAGGTGCTTGGAGACCGCCGGCTGCGAGACCTTGGCCCGCGCGGTCAGCGCGCGGACGGTTTGTTCTCCGTCGCGGCACAGCCGCTCGAAGATTGCTCGCCGCGTCGGATCGGCAAGCGTTCGGAACAGCACATCGTGCGCGTTCGCATGTTCAATCAATAACTCATTGGTTATTGATTGTCGTATAACCGATGGGTTATGGATCAGTCAAGCAGGAACCCGCAGCGGGGCGAGGGCCGCCCGCCTCAGACCTTCTCTTTGTTTTTTGCCAGTTTGGCGGCGAGCTGTTGCGACAGCGCTTCGAGGTGCTTCGGCAACGGTTCGTCGACGAGCTTGCCGTAGTAGCGGCGCAGTTCGTCGGCGATCGCCCACGGAACGAGGTGACCGAACGGAATGACGTTATCCGGCGGGTTGTCGTCGTTTTCGGGCATGACCCCTCGCGAGCCGGTTCACAATAACGCGGCGCAACATAACCGGTTCCAGTTTGGCGGGGCGACGCCCATTGCCTGCCTTAATTGGACCCACTATGCCATTTCCGCGGCGGAACGGAAACCGCCCGAAACCCAAACGGGAAACCACTTGCCATGGTGCGGCGGCGCGTGATCGAGGAGCCGGTGTCGCGGCTGGCGAGCTGGTCGCTGCGGCTCGCGCTGTTTTCGCTGGTTGCCACCTTCATGGCGTTGATCGCCGTGCGGTCCGGCGCGCTCGATCTGGTGCCGGCGCTGTCGACCTTGGCGGGCGCGCTGGTGCTGGCCGCTGTCGCCATTTTGCTCGCGTTCGGCGCCGGCATCGTCATCTGGCGCGAGGGTCTCGGCGGGCTGCGTCAGGCCTTGCTGGCGGCGCTGATCGGGATCGCGCTGATCGGCTATCCGGCCTATCTCGGCGCGCGCGCCTATCAGCTGCCCGCGATCTACGACATCACCACCGATCCGATCGATCCGCCGCAATTCGACGCCATTGCGCGGCTGCGGCCGCGCGACGCCAATCCGATCGCCTATCAGGGCCTCTATGCGGCCGAGCTGCAGCACGCCGCTTATCCGGACATCGATCCGGAGGACACCACGGCAAGCCCGCAGGAAGCCTTTGACGTCGCCATGAAGATCATCGTCAGGCGCAAGTGGCGCGTCGTCGATGCGCGCCCGCCGCGCGGACCGCCGAGCGGCCCGCTGGCCGACGGCATTATCGAGGCGGTGGCGCGCTCGCTGATCCTCGGCTTTCCCGAGGACGTCGTGCTGCGCATCCGCGCCACCACTGACGGCACGCGCATCGACGTACGTTCGGCGTCGCGTTACGGCCGCGGCGATCTCGGCAGCAACGCCGCGCGTGTGCGCAACCTGATCACCGACATCGACGCCGTGCTGTCGGCGCCGCAGCCGGAGAAGCCGGAGAAAGCGTCGCCGCGGCCGCAGCCTCAAGCGCGCCCCGGCGGCCGGTCGGTCAGGCGATAGGTGCCGTTGATCGACGGCAGACCGTCGGTCGCAACGACGCCGCGCGCCACCAGATCCTCAAGATGCGCCAGTGTTGAAAGGCCTGCTGCGCCCATCAGGCGCGGATCGAGTCCGATATAAACCGCCTTGACGATGGTCGGCACGTCGGCTGCGCCCTTGCCGAGCCGGTGCAGGATCGACGCCTCGCGGCCCTGCCGGTGGCGGATCAGAAACTGCACGTAGCGCGGCGCGTCGCGTACCGCCGTGCCGTGGCCGGGCAGGTAGATCGGCTCGCGGCGGCGCGCGAGCTTTTCCAGCGACGCCATGTAATCGCTCATCGCGCCGTCTGGCGGCGCCACGATGGTGGTCGACCACGCCATCACGTGATCGCCGGCAAACAGCAGGTCGCCCTCCTTGTAGGCGAACGCCATGTGATTGGCGCAGTGGCCGGGCGTCGTCACCGCCTCGATGGTCCAGCCGTCGCCGCGCACCGTGTCACCGTCTTTGAGCGCCGTGTCGGGCCGAAAATCCATGTCGCCCGAGGCGTCGAGCCGGCGGGTGTCGCCGATATGCACCGGCCGCGCCGCGCGGTGCGGCCCTTCGGCCAGCACCGTGGCACCGGTCGCGGCCTTGATCTTCGGCACCGCGGGCGAATGGTCGCGGTGCGTGTGCGTGACGAAAATGTGCGTGACGGTCTCGCCGCGCACCGCGTCGAGCAGTGCGGCGACATGCGCGTCATCGTCCGGGCCCGGATCGACGATCGCGACTTTGCCGCGGCCGAGGATGTAGCTCATCGTGCCTTTGAAGGTGAACGGCCCCGGATTGTTGGCGACGACGGCGCGGACGTTCGGCGCGACCTCTTTGGGCTGGTCGGGCACCAGATCGAATGACTTGTCGAAGGGGACGTCGTCGGTCACCGGCTGCATGCTCCATCGCGGGAGCATTCAATAATCACGCTGGGCGAGAGCGCGCAACCGAGCGAACCTGGAGCCGAAAATAAATGGAGCCCCGGTGCCGGGATATCCGGGGCTCCAGCGCTCTCATTCAACACGTGAGTGAGACCGAGATCGCAGAACCTATTATGCACGGCGCGTGCCAACTCCCGGACCGCGCAAAACTGGCCGATTCTTCGCCGTTTCTGCCCGCTCTGCCATGGCTGGTCGCGAACGAGGCGGTCATTGGCTATTTTCCAGGCAGCCGCCATCAGAATGGCGTTCGGCTGCGGATCGCGGCGGCGAGCGTGCCCTCGTCGAGATAGTCGAGTTCGCCGCCGACCGGAACGCCGTGGGCGAGCCGCGTTACTTTAATGTCGCGCTCGTGGAGGAGGTCGGTGATGTAGTGCGCGGTGCTCTGGCCGTCGACGGTGGCGTTGAGCGCCAGAATGAGTTCCTTCACCGCCGGATCGTGCGCCCGCTTGATCAGCGCGTCGATGGTGAGGTCCTCGGGTCCGACGCCGTCGAGCGGCGACAGCGTGCCGCCGAGTACGTGGTAGCGGCCGTTGATCGCGTGCGCGCGCTCCAGCGCCCACAGATCGGCGACGTCGGCCACCACCACGATGGCGGCCGCATCGCGCCGCGGATCGGTGCAGATCGTGCACGGGTTCGCCGTGTCGATGTTGCCGCAGGTTCGGCAGATCTGGATCTTCTCCATCGCGGTCTGCAACGCGGCGGCGAGCGGCGCCATCAGTGCCTCGCGCTTCTTGATCAGATGCAAGGCCGCGCGCCGCGCCGAGCGCGGACCGAGCCCCGGCAGCCGCGCCAGGAGCTGGATCAGGCGTTCGATCTCGGGTCCGGCGACCGCGCCTGCCATTGTCTATCCGTCATTCCGGGGCGACGCGCAGCGTCGAGCCCGGAATCCATATTCGCAAACCGGGGTTATGGATTCCGGGCTCCTCGCGGAGCCTGTCATCGGGACGCGCGACTTCGCGCGGTCCCGTTGGCTCGGCCCCGGAATGACGTGGAAATATCGCAGCTTGCCCATCAGAACAGCTTCAATCCCGGCGGTAGCGGCAGGCCGCCGGTCAGCGCCTGCATCTTCTCGGCCAGCATCGCTTCGAGCTTGCGCTTGGCGTCGGCGTGCGCGGCGACGATCAGGTCCTCGACGATCTCCTTCTGATCCGGCTTGAACAGCGAATCGTCGATGCGGGCGTGGCGCAGGTCGCCCTTGCCAGACAGCGTGACGGCGACCATGCCGCCGCCGGCCGCGCCTTCGACCTCGATGCGGTCGAGCTCGGCCTGCATCGCTTCCATCTTCGATTTGAATTCCGCGGCCTGTTTCATCAGGCCCATGAAGTCGGCCATGAATACCCTTTATCTGTTAGTCGTCGCCGTCGCCGTCGTCGGCTTCGCTGTCGCCCCGCGCACTCAACGGCAGGTCGTCGGGATTGGTTGCAGCCGCGCCCGGCGGCTCGCGCACGTCGACGATCTCGGCGCCGGGAAATTTGGCGAGCACCGCCGCCACCAGCGGATCGGCACGCACGCCGTCCTTCAGCTCCGCTTTGCGTGCGTCGGCCTGCGCGCGCAAGGTCGGCGCGCCGGGTTCGGCGGAGACCACCACCATCCAGCGCCGGCCGGTCCAGGCGTTGAGTTTCTTTGACAGCTCGCCGGCTAGCGCCTGCGAGGCGCCGGGCTCGAGCGCGATCTCGAGCTTGCCGTCCTCGAAACGCACCAGCCGCACGTCGCGCTCCAGCGCGCTCTTCATCGTCAGGTCGCGTTTTTCCGCCGCGAGCGCGACAAGGTCGTCGAAGTTCGCAAGCGCCCGCACCGGGACATTGTTGTCGGCGGCGCGCGGTTCGCTGATCGCGGCCGGCGCCGGGGAGGGCGCCGTCGCCAGCGCGGCGCGCGGCGCCCCGCGTGGTTCGGAGCGCTGCGGCATCGGCGAACGCGCCGGCAGCTCCGCGCGCGGCGCCGCCGCCGGCATCGCGCCGCCCGCGGCCGCCACGCCCGCGCCGTTGCCGCGCGGCGAAGCATCGCCCAGCGAGCGGATCACTTCATCCGGCGTCGGCAGATCGGCCGCGTAGGCGATGCGCACCAGAACCATCTCGGCGGCGGCGAGCGGCCGGCCCGCCGCCTCGACCTCGGCGATGCCCTTGAGCAGCATCTGCCAGGTGCGCGCCAGCACCCGCATCGACAGCTTGCCGGCGAAATCGCGGCCGCGCGTGCGCTCGGCTTCGGTCAGCGACACGTCGTCGGCGAGCGCCGGCACGATTTTGAGCCGCGTGACGAAATGGGTGAACTCGGCGAGGTCGCTTAAGATCATCGCCGGATCGGCGCCGGTATCGTACTGGTCGCGCAACTCAGCGAGCGCGCGCGGCATGTCGGCGCGCATCAGCGCCTCGAACAGATCGATGACGCGGGTGCGGTCGGCGAGCCCCAGCATGCCGCGTACGTCCTCGGCGCGCACCGGGCCTGCTGCGTGTGCAATAGCCTGGTCGAACAGCGACAGCGCGTCGCGCACCGAGCCTTCGGCGGCGCGCGCGATCAGCGCCAGCGCCTCGGGCGCGGCCTCGATGCCTTCCTTGCCGGCGATGCCTTGGAGGTGCGCCACCAGCACCGCGGCGTCGACCCGGCGCAGATCGAAGCGCTGGCAGCGCGACAGCACCGTGATCGGCACCTTGCGGATTTCG
>Ga0335081_10004280_pt1 | contig 22511 bp, 20 predicted proteins | sample Lox_Sample_35_FD_206713 | JGI IMG/M metagenome (GOLD analysis project Ga0335081, IMG submission 206713) | Soil microbial communities from Loxahatchee National Wildlife Refuge, Florida, United States - Lox_Sample_3.5 | ecosystem: Environmental > Terrestrial > Soil > Wetlands | place: USA... | reverse complement strand
CCGGATGGCCGCTCACTAACGCCCATTTTCGGACCAGTTGCTATTGCTGGGCGATGTATCTCAGGCTCCTCAAGCGCTATGTGGAGCAGGGTGAGGTGGTCCCCTACGACAGACGCCTTGCGGTATGAGCCCGGAGTGGCCTCTCGGGCGGGGTTTTCTGGCCTTGCACCTGACGCTTGCCCTTTCCCTCCTTTATGGAGGTGTCGGAACCGCCTGGGCATATTTCGGCGCCGGCCACTCGGGCCTCCATCTGGGACTGCTTGGCGCAATCGAGGCGGTCGGCGCGGCGCTCTTTCTCTGGCCTCGCACGCTCGTCTGGGGCGGCCGAGTCCTGCTCCTGTGCCTGACACTTGCGTTCGTGGTCCACGCGGTCAGGCGGCAATTCCGTCCGGACCTCGTGGTCTTCGCGGCGGCCACGTGGCTTATCATGCTGTACAGCTCAGCTCGGCGGGAGACGGCGGCAGGACCAGTCTGAGTCAGGAGAACGCTCCTGCCGGGCGACCTCCTGTCCGTCGGGGGGCCTCACGAACTTCATTCACGCCAAGGAGTGACTCTATGCACGGCCGTGGACTCATCGGGATTCTGGTGGTTGGACTGATCGCAGGTTGGCTGGCCGGAAAGATCATGAAGGGCGGCGGCTTTGGCTTGTTCGGCGACTTGGTGGTAGGAGTTGTGGGCGCCATTCTCGGAGGGTGGGTCTTCGGACTTCTGGGCCTGGCCGCCTGGGGTTTCGTCGGAAGTATCGTCGTCGCGCTGGTGGGTGCGCTGATCCTCCTGTACGTCATCAGGCTCGTCAAGCGCGCCTGAAGAGGGTACGTCACCGGTGAGCTACAGGCGGTGATCGCGTGTCGGAACTTTCCGCGTCCGGCTTCCTGAACCCCGAGCAGGCGCAGGCCTACACGGCAGCCTTGCTGCATCTTCTGGGCACGCAGAATCCGTTGCACGTATTGCGGGAAACACCGACGACCATCGAGCGGGGGCTCGAGCGGCTGACGCCTGCCCAGCTCGACGCGCGTGAGGCGCCTGGGAAGTGGTCGACACGGATGGTCGTGGCGCACCTGGCGGACTCCGAGTTGGTCGGTGGCCTCCGGATCCGTATGGTCCTGGCTCACGAACGACCTCCGCTGGCTCCATACGACCAGGACCTCTGGGCCGACCGCCTCCATTACGAGCGAGCTGACGTCCGGGAGTCCCTCGATCGGTTCAGCGCCCTCAGGCGGTCCAATCTCCGGCTGTGGAGCAGCGCATCGCCCACCGAGCTGTCCCGGGTGGGAATGCATTCCGAGCGAGGTGAAGAGAGTCTCGAACAGATGCTCAAGCTCTACGCGGGCCATGATCTGGCCCATCTTCACCAGTTGGCGCGGATCCGGATAGTGGTCGCCGGACAATAGCGCGTGGGTGGAAGGCCTGCCGTCAGGGGGCCGGTCCTGCGGGCTATGATCCGCCTTGAAACGTAAAGGAGCGGTTTGCCGTAGCGTCGAATCATGCAGACACCGATGCCGATGCCCCCGGGCCTCGATCCGAACCTGGTCTTGCTCCGGGTATTCCCGCTCGTCGCGACCGTGGTCGTTCTCATCACCTGCGCGGTCGGCCTTCGGTGGGTGTTTCGGACCCCGGTCGGCGAGGCAATTGCCCAGCGGATCCGGGAGGGGAAGCGGCCGAAGAGCCAGAGCAGCCTGGACACCAGCGGGGCGGTGTATGCGCTCGAGGAGCGGGTGGAGGCGCTTCAGGAGCAGGTGACTGAGCTCGCGGAGCGGCTCGACTTTGCAGAACGCCTGCTCGCCGCTAAAGGTGGACGGGAGGTTGGACCCGGGCCCAACTAAGAAGGGCTGGATGCACACTCTCAAGATCGTGGCAGGCGGTATGGTACTGCTTGCCATTTGTGTTCTAGCCAGCCGACTGATCGGTGGAGAGGGGCATGCGCTGGCGGTGGCGCGAGGCGCCCTGGTCTTCCTCCCGATCTGGCTGGCTCTGGCGGGAGTGAACATGTGGTTCGGCGTCACGCGCGCCGGCTACACTGTTTCCGACGAGGCACCGCTCTTCCTGCTCGTGTTCGCGATCCCGGGCAGCGTCGCGTTGCTCCTGTGGTGGAGGTATTCGCGCGTCTGAGACCTGCCATCTCAGGGTGGTGGAATGTCGAACGTGATCGTGTCGTTCGGCTGTACGACGACGGGCTCGGTAGTGACCTCGTTCCCCCGGCCCCCCGCGATGGGCGCCGCCTGGAAACGGATCTGGGACGGCCCGACTACCTCCCCCGGACTGAGGTAGAAACTGGTGGTCTTTCCATTGGGGGCGATTCCCAGCCAGTCGCGGCTCGCGTCGCGCCTGAGAAATACGTCCATGTCCCAGGTCGATCGGTTGGTCACGACGAGTATTCCCGACGGCTCCGGACTTGGCGGTGTCGGCGGGGGGTGGCCCGAACATCCGGCCATGGCAAGGACCACGACCGCGGGCGCCAGTCGCTCCCATCTTTCTTGACCCCTTCGCATTACGTCCCCCTTCGCACAATTGGATCCACGGTGCTCCCGTGCTCCCAACTGGTAGACGAATGGAAGGGCCATGTCTGCCACTGCCCAGATTCGAGGTGCTCATGAGCTCCCTGTCGCATCGTCGCATGATCCGCGGTCTCCTTCTTCTCGGATTCCTCTGCGGCCAAAGCAGGGGGCTGAGCGCGCAGCTTCCACCGGCTGATCCGAAGGACGTGGCGACGATCGAGGACATTGTCCACGCCTACTACGACGTCATCAATGGCCCCGCGGGGGCTCCGCGACAGTGGCGTCGAGACAGCACGCTCTACATGCCGGGCGCCATGTTCGTATCGATGGACGAGAAGGACGGGCGCCCGGTGGCGCATCCGATGACTCCAGAGGAATACCGACGCTCCGCCGATCCCGGTTTCGTGAAGCTGGGATTCTTCGAGACGGAGATCGGCAGCAGGGTAGAGCGTTTTGGGAACGTCGCTCAGGTCCGGAGCGTCTACGAGACCCGGCGGGAGCAGGGGGGGCGACTGCTCGGCCGCGGCATTAACTACCTGCTGCTCTATTGGGACGGCACGCGATGGTGGATCTCGGCCGCGGTCTGGGATGACGAGCGCGAGGACAACATGTTACCATCCGGGTGGGTGGGCGCGGAAGAACACGCGCCTTAGCAATCGATCTGAGGCGGGGAACGGGGGGGGGCGATGAGCCTCAAGAATGCCTCACGCTACGCGATCGTCCTCCTCATGGCCGCGGTGCTGGGCCTCTTCCTCATTCGCAGCCTTTTCGCGGACACGCTCGTTTTCATTTTGCTCCAGGCGATCGGGGTCCTCGTGATGGCGTGGGCGCGTCTCGCATTCGGGCTTCGGAGCTTCCACGGAGCCGCGAACCCCACGGCGGGTGGTGTGGTAACCACCGGGCCCTACGCTTACATACGGCACCCGATCTACGCGGGGATGCTCCTGTTCCTGTGGGCCGGAGTGATGGCCCATCCCACGCTGGCAAGCGCCGCCTTCGGCCTTCTCGCAACAGCCGCCATCTCCCTGCGGATCTTCGCTGAAGAGCGGCTGATCGCTCGACGCTACCCGGAATACTCGACCTACAGGGCCCGGACCCAACGGCTCATCCCGTTCGTTTTCTAGCTCCTGGGCCAGGTACGCTCCTCCTGGCTGTCAGATCGAGCCAGATGTTGCCCCTCGAGCCGTTGGGTGTCCCGAGCCGATCCTCCTTGTTCTCCTGCCCATCCCTGCTCGTGCCCCGGAACGGTCAGAGCGAGATACGCCTGGCTCCAGGTAGAACCGCCTTCGCTCAGGCCAGCCGAACGGCCATCGGCCGAGCGCGAGGCGGTGCCTGAACCTCGGGCACCTCCACCGGCTCAGCTTCGCGAATGGAAACGTCCGCCGAAGGCATGGCGCTCTGCGGCAGGCGTCAAGGCAGCTAGCTTGCACTGAGTGACCAGCCTCAGTCGCCGGGAGTGCGATCGCCATGCGCCTTTCAGCTCTTGTCATCCTGCTCGGACTGCCACTCCGTCAGCTCCCAGCCCAGATCCCGGACGAGAAGGTAAATGTCGTGGTGGGCGGCATGCCGCGGACCTACCTGTTGCACACTCCGCGGATGCATGCGCAAGGGCGGATTCCGCTCGTGATCCTGCTGCATGGGCGGCTCGGTACCGGCTCCGGAATGGCCAGGTTGACCGGGTTCGACTCGGTGTCGGAGAGCCATGGGTTACTGGTGGCGTATCCCGACGGCTACCGGCGGAGCTGGGCCGATGGACGGGGAGGGACTCCAGCTGACAAGGCCGGCGTCAACGACGTCGCGTTCATCGGGGCCATTATCGATGATGTGGCGCGTCATTACCCGCTCGATCGAGGCCGGGTCTACGCCGCCGGAATGTCGAACGGCGCTTTCATGGCGGAACGCCTGGCCTGCGAGATGAGCGGCCGGCTGGCCGCGGTGGGGGTCATTGCGGCGACGCTCGGCGACAGTCTGGCGGCGCAGTGCCACCCTGCGCTGCCGATCTCAATCATGTTCGTCAATGGAACCGACGATCCGCTGGTGCCGTTCCTTGGTGGTGAAATGAGTGGCGGCCGCGGAAGCGGACTTTCCGTAGCGGCGACGGTTGCCCGTTGGGTGGAGCTCAACGGCTGCACCGCCCAACCCGTTCTCACCACCCTTTCGGCAACACCTCCCGACGGGACGCAGGCTCTTGAGTCGCTGTATGACGTCTGCCAGCGGGGCGCCGAGGTCGTGGCGTATCGGATCGAGCAGGGCGGGCACACCTGGCCGGGTGGGCCTCAGTACCTTCCCGAGTCAATCGTCGGAAAGACCAGTCGTACGTTTGCGGCGTCGTCAGTCTTGTGGGATTTCTTTGCGCGGCACACGCGGTGAAGAGGCTTTCACGGGTTCTTCACCGTCCGGTTCGGCCCAGGGGACGATATTGCGCGGTGGAACCGTGAGGTCACGCGAGGAGGAAAGGATGTCCCGCATTCTTGTCCTGTATGGTACGACCGACGGGCACACCGCGAAGGTTGCGCACTTTCTCGAAACCGAGTTGCATCGAGCCGGCCTCGCCGTCGACGTCGTCGCTGCTGGCGATGGGCCGCTCGATCCCTATCCGGACAACTATGCCGCGGTGATCGTGGCCGCCTCGGTCCATTTTCAGGGGTATCAGCGGGCGGTGCGGCGCTGGCTGCGGCAGCATGCGGAGGCACTCAACGCCCGGCCCTCGGCGTTCGTTTCCGTCTGTCTCGGTGTCCTGGAGCAGCGGCCTGAGGTGGATCGCGAGCTCCACAGGATCATGGAGAGCCTGTTCATCGAGACGGAATGGTGGCCGCGCCTCACGCAGGTCGTCGCCGGAGCCCTGCCGTTCCGTCGGTATGGCTGGCTCAAGCGCGTGGTGATGCGTCGCATCGCCCGAAAGGCGGGGGTAGACGCGGATTCGTCACAGGATCGCGAATTCACGGACTGGGACGACGTTGGCGCGTTCGTCGGTCGTTTCATCGAGCTGGTTCAAGGGCGCTCGAAGCGGCCGTCCGCGATCGGGATGTCCACCGCGGCGCTGTCGAAGACGAGCTTCTGAGTGGTGGGCGTTCCCGGACTGCCCGAATCAAGGCGAAACGAGACCATGACGCCGCCTACGGGGCGGTAATCCGAGAAGTAGGTTTCGACGGCTTGGTCCCGCCCGTCCACCCGGATGGTTCCTTCCCATTTGTCCTCGAGGAACGACTCCGCATCCACGTAGTCGAGGCGGACCTCGCCATCGGCCTCGACCACCCTGAGCTTCCACGCGGGGCGTCCGCGAACCTCGACCTTCCCGAGGAGCTCGACCGTGTTTCCCTTCTTCTCATGATCGAGGAGCGGGCCCTCGAGGTCGGCCCCACCGGCCATGTTCCGCAACTGATCGGCATCGAGCTGTCTTGGCTGACCGCTGTCGCGGCCGGGGACCAGCGCCCAGCCTGCCTGGCCGTTGCTCACCTGGATGATGGCACTTCCCTCAGGGCCTATCTGGTTGCGGATCATGCCGGGCCGCTTGATCTCGACCAGGAAGGGCTCCGCTGGCCTCGTGCCGAACGAGATGTGGCCCGCCAGTCTCTCGGTTTGGAGTGCACGGAGGCGAACCGCCCCGCCCCGGGCCGCGATGTTCCGACTGATGATGTCTTCCGCTGTCTGCGCGCCCAAGGGGGCGGCCAGCGCCACTGCGGAAAGGCACAGGCCTGCCAGCCACTGCTTCATGGCCCTCCCCCGATCAACTGTGCAATGTCTGCCTTCATGCGCCGCAAGGCTTCCTCGTTCACGTACATCATGTGTCCGGCGTCGTAGTACTTCATGACGACGTGGGGCCGGAGAGCCGGGGGAAGCTCGAGGTGGCCAATCATGTACTCGGTCGCCAGGAAGGGCGTGGCCAGGTCAAACCGTCCGTTGAGAACCAGCACGCGCAGGTTCGGATTGAACTCGAGGGCATGGGCCAGGTCCGGCCCGGTGTTCACCATCATTTGATGCGAGCCGTCGGGCGCCCGATGCTTCCAGTCCCACGGCTCTCCGACGTCGGCAGAGATCTTGTAGTCGTGGTCGGCGGGGACACCCAGGTCCTTGTGGTAGTAGTCGAGAAATGCCGCCGTGAACGCGTCCTCGATGGCCGCCGACTGCGGGTCATACTCGGCGTTCTGGGTCAACTGGTCGAACATCACGCCCGTGAAGCGCGAATCGAGACGACCGACCGTCTCCCCGTGCTCCCGGAGCAGCTCCGCGGTGTATTCGCCCTCGGTGACGCGGAGGTTCGCTTTCTTCAGATAGTCCACCGAGAGTCCCGTGAAATAACGGAGGCCGGTGGCGATGCTGTCCTCCTCCTTCGAGGTGAGCTGGTCGCCCTTCATCAGGGCCGCGGTGTAGGGCCCAAGCGCCCAGGCCCGCGCCTGCTCGAGGAACGGATCCAGGGCGGCCGGCCGATCCGGAAGCACCTTGTGATACCAGCTGGTCGCGGCGTAGGTCGGAAGAAAGAGGGGGAACGGCCGGTCGTTGCCGCGCCAGTTGAAGATGGCCTCGACATCGAGGGCCACCGAGACGAGGACGACCCCGTTGAAGGACATCCCCATCCGGGACTGGAGGTAGTCCACGACGCCGGCCGACCGCGTCGTGCCGTAGCTTTCGCCGAGCAGATACTTCGGCGAGTTCCACCTTCCGTTGTCCGTGACGTACTGCCGTATGAACCGGCTCACCTCCTCGATGTCCGGGTCCGTGCCCCAGAAGTCCTTGTCTTTCTTCTTTCCCACCGCCTTGCTCACCCCGGTGCCCACCGGGTCGATCATGACCAGGTCGCTTCGGTCGAGCAGCGTCGAAGCATTGTCCACGACACGATACGGCGGAGGAGGGGTTGGGCCGGCATCGGTGACAACGATGCGCCTCGGGCCCAGCGCCCCCATGTGGAGCCAGAGGGAAGACGAGCCAGGGCCGCCATTGTAGGCGAATGTGATTGGTCGGGCCGAGGGGTCTTTCACGTCCGATTCGATGTAGGCGATATACCCCATTGACGCTATCGGCTCCGCATCCTTGTCCCGCAGGATCAGCGTGCCCGCCGTCGCTGTGTACGTGATGCTCTTCCCGCCCACGACGATCGTGTGCCTGGTGACAAACTGCTCGGGCTTGGGCGGCGCCTTGGTGGCACCGGTGTCCTTGGGTTCCCCCTGGCCGGCCAGCATCGCTGGAATAAGCAAGGCCGGCAGGGCAAACCAGAGCAATGCCCTCGTCATGAAGCTCCTGGTGGTTTGAGTGGTCTCGGGATTCTGGAAGTCCGTTTCGGAAGATGCTTCATCCGCTGGGACCCGGCCACCCGGACGGTCCCGGTCTCCGGCGGGTTTCCCGCCAGGTCCGCCTGTGTCCAGAAGGGGAACATCGTCACGATAGCGGCCGCCGTGGGGGCCATTGCGTCCCGCGCTGGCGGAGGCAAGTTAGCCCCATGAGCATTCGCAAGACTATCGAGGAGCCCTTCGAGTGGATAACGGGCATCGATGCCGGGGCGCGCTACGAGATTGCCCGCTGGGTCTTCCTCCGGGCGCTGGCGGCGGTCTTTCTCATCGCTTTCTTCTCCTTCTGGGTCCAGGTGCAGGGGCTGATCGGCCCCGCCGGCATCCTTCCGGCTGGTGAATTCCTGGATGCGGTAAGGTCCCACCTCGGCCTGGAGCGTTACTGGCTTCTGCCCACGGTCTTCTGGCTCGGGGCTGGCCGGGCGGCTCTACATCTCGTCTCGGGCCTTGGGGTTCTGAGTGGGTTCGCGCTTCTCCTGGACTTCCATCCCCGGCCGGCCCTCGTGAGCTGCTGGGTCCTGTACCTCTCCCTCGCGGTGGTCGGGCAGGATTTCCTGTCCTTTCAGTGGGATGTGCTTCTGCTGGAAACCGGCCTCCTCGCGGTTCTCCTGGTCCCGGGTCCGCGGGGGCGGTCGCGGCGCTCACCGCCAGCAGTGGGCCTGGCCCTGCTCTGGTTTCTGCTCTTCCGGCTGCTGTTTGAGTCTGGCGTGGTCAAGCTGACCAGCGGCGATCCGACTTGGCGGAACCTGACGGCCCTTCACTACCACTTCTTTACGCAGCCGCTGCCGACCTGGACGGCTTGGTACGCGAACCTTCTCCCCGAGTGGATGAAGTCCGCTGGCGTCATAGCCACCTTCACGATCGAGCTGGGCGCGCCGTGGCTCATCCTGCTTGGGCGCGTGCCGCGGCTGGTGGCCTTCGCCGCCACCGTCCTGCTGCAGATGATGATTGGAGGTACGGGGAACTACACCTTCTTCAACATCCTCACGGTCGCCCTCGCATTGCTTCTCATTGACGACTCCGTCTGGCGCCGGATTCTCCCAGCTGGTTTCGTTCGAGGCGCCATCGAAACCCCCGAGAAGCGCGAGGAGGCGGTAGTGGCCGAATGGCTGCGCGTAACCGCGGGGACCGTGTTGTTCGTTCTGGCCCTTGGCACCCTGTGGGACACGGTTTTCGGGTATGGCACGCTGCCGGGGGTGGACTCGGCCCTTCGCTGGGCGGGGCCGTTGGAGAGCGTGAACGGCTACGGCCTGTTTCGGGTCATGACCACTGATCGTCTGGAGATCGAGGTCGAGGGGAGCGACAATGGGGTCACCTGGCGCCCCTACGAATTCCGCTACAAGCCTCAGGACGTCTCCCGTCGGCCGTCCTTCGTCGAACCCCACCAGCCCCGGCTCGACTGGCAGATGTGGTTTGCCGCGCTTGGTACCGTCAACGATTCCGCCTGGTTCCAGCGGTTCCTGGAGCGCCTGCTGGAGGGCTCGCCGGACGTGCTGAGCCTGCTCCGCTCCAACCCGTTTCCTGATCACCCACCGCGGTTCGTGAGAGCCCAGCTGTATCGATACCGGTTCAGTACGGCAGCGGAGCGGCGGGCATCCGGGGACTGGTGGGTTCGCTCGGCGGTCGGAAGCTTCGCCCCTCCGGTTGCGTTGCCAGCGGTCGGTTCGCCTTAGGTGCTAGTGTCGGGCGAGGGATCGCGACATCTTCCTCCCATGACCGAATCCCGTTCACCATCCCGCCCGGCCCATCCCCGGGGCGAAGGGCTCGCAGCGCCTGACCCTCTGCTGGGGCTGGTTCACCTCTCCAATCTCATAGGGCAGGAAGCGCGGTTGGTCCAGCCGGGCGGCGGCAACACCTCCATCAAGCTCACCGTGCCGGGCGACAACGGCGCTGGGGTGGAGGCGCTCTACGTGAAGGGGAGTGGCACGGACCTGCGAACCATCGGTCCGAAGGGCTTCACCAGGCTTTCGATGGTCCGTCTCGCCGCATTGAGTCACGCGCCGACAATGAGCGACGGCGAGATGATGAAGTTCATGGCCGGATGCATGCTCGGCGACGGTCCGGCGCCCAGCGTCGAGACGCCGCTGCATTCGCTGCTGCCGCATAGGGTGGTCGCCCACACGCACGACGTGGCGACCATGAGCCTCACCAATGTGAGTGAGGCGATGGCCCGCCGCCTGGTCGAGGAGGTGTTTCAGGAGCAGATCGTCTACGTACCCTACTCCCGTCCCGGGTTTCCGCTGGCCAAGGCGGTGAGCCAGATGGTTGGTCGGCTGCCCGCATCCGCCATGGGACTGGCACTGGCACACCATGGGCTGGTCGTCTTCGCCGACGATCCCGAACAGTGCTACGAGAGGCTCCGCGACGTGATCGCCCGAATCGAGGGGTATCTGCGGCTCCGCCGCGAGGGCAGTCGCAGGCATCCGCTGGGCGAGGTGCAGACGCCCCCGCTTCCCATCGAGCAGCGTCGCCAGCTGGCGATGCAGGTGCTGCCAGCTCTTCGGGGAGCGCTGGGCGCCTCGGAGCGAGTGGTGCTGCACTTCGACGATGCCGAGGACATCCTCCCGGACCTCGGGAGGGAGCGGCTCCGGGAAGTGGCGGGGCGTGGAATGGCCACGCCGGAGCACCTGCTCCGCGCCGGGCGGCTCCCGATCTGGCTTGACCTCAGCCCCGGCCGTCCTGCAACCGATGTCGCAGCCGAGGTCCGTCGGCAGGTGGCGCGCCAACATGAGGAATACGAGACCTACCACCGCCGTCACGCCGGGGCGGGGGACCACCCACTCGCGGACTGGGCGAAGGTAATCATCGTCCCGGGCCTGGGCCTGATCACCGCTTTCAGCGACAAGCGCGGCGCGGTCACGGCCAACGCCTGTTACCGGGCGACGCTCGCGAGCATGACGAACGCGGAGGCCATCGACAGCTTCACCTTCCTGCCCGAGGCCGACGTCTACGAGTTCGAGCACTGGCCGCTGGAGCGCCGGAAGATCGAGGAGCAGATCGAGCGCGAGCGCGCCACCAAGCTGGTTCCACGACACGTCGTGATCGTGATCGGCGGCGGGAGCGGCATCGGAAAGGCGGCGGCCGCGCGGTTTGCAGAGGAGGGCGCCCATGTCGTCGTTGCGGACCTGGACGGCGCGCTTTGCGAATCGGTCGCCAAGGAGCTGGCCGAGCGGTTCCCGGGCCGAGCCATCGGCCAGGCAGTGGACGTGCGGGACGATGCGAGCCTGGACAGGCTGTACGAGCGAGCCGTACTCGAGTTTGGCGGGCTCGATTGCCTGTTCTACACGGCCGGCCTGGCGCCACGGTTTGCTCCGATCACCGAGATCAACCGTGATGACCTTCAGCGCCAGCTCGACGTGCATTATCTCGGAGCGGTTCAGGCTGTCAGCCGCGCAGCCGTCGTGCTGCGCCGACAGGGGCTCGGCGGATCGATTGTGGCGTCGGTATCCAAGGCCGCGGTGGTGCCGGGCCGGGAGGCGGTGGCCTACGGCGGCAGCAAGGCGGCCCTGCTGCAGGCGCTTCGAGTCGCGGCGGTGGAGCTGGGCGGAGACGGCATCCGGGTCAATGCCATCAATGCGGACCAGGTCGAGACGCCGCTGTTCCTCCGCTTCGTGCAGGAGCGGGCGGAGAGCCGCGGCGTCTCGGTGGAAGAGCAGCTCGAAGCCTATCGGCGCCGCAACCTTATGGGCGCCGCACTCATCCCGCCTGACACAGTGGGAGACCTTGCGGTTCTCCTGGCGAGCCCGAAGTTCCGTTACACCACCGGCGACATCCTGACGGTGGATGGCGGATTGCCCGAGGCCTTCCCCCGGTAGTGGAGCCCGCGCCATGACGCGCCTGATAGTGCTGTTCGTGACGGCCTTCGTGGACATGGTGGGGCTCGCCATGATTGTGCCCCTCCTGCCGTACTATGCGACCGAGTTCGGCGCCAGCGCCACCGTGGTAGGCGTGCTGATTTCGTCTTTTTCTGTCGCGCAGCTGATCGTGGCTCCGATGTGGGGACGCTTCTCCGACCGGTATGGGCGCCGGCCGGCCATCCTGGCCGGGCTTCTTGTTTCGGGGATCGCCTATGTCATCTTCGCCTACTCACGGTCCGTCCCGCTGCTACTTCTTTCGCGGGTAGTGCAGGGCCTTGGAGGCGGGACGATTGGCGTGGTGCAGGCCTACGTGGCCGATGCCTCGGAGCCCTCCGAACGGACCAAGAGTCTGGGATGGCTCTCCGCCGTGACCAGCCTGGGCGCGGTGGCCGGGCCGGCGTTCGGGTCGGTCATGATTCGCCTTGGGGGCAGAGAGGCACCCGGCCTGGCCGCCGCTGCTCTGTCGGTTCTGGTTGCCGGCTTTGCCTGGCGCTTCCTCCGGGAGTCACGCGAGCTTCGCCGCTCGGCTGCCCATGCGGTCCTCCCGGCGAGGTCGGGCACCGAGGCGATCCGGCGCGTGGTTTCCCATTGGCACGAGCCCGCCTCGCGGCTCATCTGGATCTACACCATCGGTATCGGCGCCTTCTATGGCACCATCCAGACCGTTCCGCTCCTTCTCGCGAGGCGCTTCGGCGTGACCGAGGAGAACATCGGCTATTTCGTCATGTATCTGGGCGGGATGGGCGTCATCGTTCGGACCCTCATTCTTGGCCGCCTGGTCGATCGTCTTGGCGAGCGCCGGCTTTCGACCCTGGGACTGGGCCTCCTCGCGTCCGGACTCGGGATCACCGGCCTCTGCCAGCGGGAATGGCTGCTCATGACGGGGTTCACCCTCATGCCGCTCGGGACCGCGTTTCTCTTCCCTTGCATCACCAGCCTTCTATCCCGCGTCGTACCCAGCCACGAACGGGGCCTGTACATGGGGGTCCAACACACCTTCGGGGGCGTCTCGCGCGTGGCCTTCCCGATTGCGTCCGGTGCCCTCATGGATCAGGTGAGCTTGGGGTCTCCATTCTGGCTCTCGGCAATTCTGGTGCTGGCAACCGTGCCGCTGGTCCGCGCCATTCCGAGCCACGTGACCGCGCCGACCGACGCGGCTGTGGCTCGGGCCCGGGCTTCATCGGAGATGACCGGAGAGTTCGCCGTGCCGCCAGCGCCTCCCGTAACCGAGACTGACTGACACTCAGCCCCCCGGCCCCAGCGAGCGATCGGCACGGATCCAGCACCAGAGGAGCATCCCCACGAAGGCGAAGAGGGAGCCCGAGGCCAGTGCCGCGCCCCAGCCGAGTTGATGCACGGTCAAGGGGATCAGAAGGGCCCCAACTCCTCCAACGACGTTGCCACCCGTGTTGAGCACGCCACATGCCGAGGAGGCATTGCGTCCCGACACCGCGATCGTGGCGGCCCAGAATGCCCCTTCGGTCATCTGCTGGAATCCAAGGCAGACGGCGAGCAGGATGACTGCCAGCACCGGGCCAGCCGCCCGGGCCGCGGCAAGAATGGCGATGCCGGCCATGCCGAGCCCCAGCATGGACGGCAGGCGACACCCCCACCGCATCCCATACGCCTTTGAGAGGCGGTCGGAGGCGATGCCTCCTGCCAGGGCACCGGCCGCGCCGGCAATCCAGGGGACAGCGGCATAGAGTCCGCCTTCGAGCGCTCTCAGCCCGCGGTTTTCCACGAGGTAGATGAACAACCAGTTGAAGAAGAAGTAGAAGACGTAATTGCTGCAGAAATAGCTGGCCGCCAGCAGCAGGACCTGAGGATCGCGGATGACAGCTTTCCAGGCTCCATCGGGAGCGCGGCCTGCGGCGGCGGTTGAACGTCCCGTTGCGATGAGCGCGAGCTCCTCCTGACGCACCGCGGGATGCTCGGCCGGAGTGTCCCGGGTATAGATCCACCAGACCAGAGCGAGCAGGAGCGCCAGAGGCGCCGTGATGAGAAACGACCCTCGCCACCCCGCGCGGGTCATGAGCCATGCGATCAAGGGGCCGGTCGCGGCCGACCCCAGGGTCAGGCCGGCGTTGGTGAGACCGTTGGGAAAGGCCCACCCGGTAACCGGAAACCACTCGCAGGTCATCGCCCCGCCGGTTACGGGGTAGAGGGGCGCCTGGGCGACGCCCATGAGGGCGCGAAGGAGGATAAGCGCCGCCAAGGCGAGCATGGGCGAGGCTATTGGCGGGCCAGGCACGAGCCCCACAAGGCAGTTGAGTACCCCCCAGGCCACGGCGACGACGGCCAAGGTTCGCCGGGCGCCGACTCTATCCCCGACTATGCCCGCCGGGAACTGGAAGGCGGCGTACCCCCACGCAAACGCGGCCAGGACCGCGCCGAACTGGACCGGGGAGAGCGCGAGGTCCTGCATGACCTCTTCGCCGGCCACGGACATGTTGGTGCGCAGGATGTAGGCTACGAAACTGGCGGTGAAGAGGAGAGCGAGGATCTTCCATCGAACTGTAGAACGGCCCGGGAGGTGAACGACCGTCGGCCGCCCGGGGCCAGCCTCCAGCCCGATCAGCGGGTACCTGCGGCGCGACCGGCGAGGACGGTGACATTGTCACTGCCCCCGCGCTCGAGAGCCAGGTCGAGGAGCGAGCGGCAGAGCTGTTCCGATGAACTCATGCCGCGAATCTGTTCCTCGATCTCCGCGTTCGACACGTGCTTGGTGAGGCCATCACTGCACAGGAGGATCACGACCCCCCGAGGGATCTCGAAGCGCGTGACCACCGGGGTCGCCTCGCGACCACCGATCGCGCCCGCAAGCACGTGGCTGAGGGGGGAGGATGCAAGGCGTTCCGGGGGGAGGGCTCCCTGATCCACCAGGTCCTGGGCCATGGTCTGATCCCGTGTGACCTGGCGCAGCGCGCCCTGCCAGAAGTGGTAACACCGACTGTCGCCGACCTGCACCACATACATCCACGGCCACACGCCGATCGCCAGCGTAAGGGTCGTGGCCATCCGTCCTTCCTGATTGCGGGCAACGGATTCCGCGCACACCGCCGCGTGGGCCTCAAGGGTAGCCGCGCGCAGCGCATCGAGCAGCTCACCCTCCGCGGTCGATCCCGCGGCGTGGTAGCAGCGCAGGCTGGAGGCGACGTACCGCATGATCGATTCGATGGTGAGCTGACTGGCGTCCGCGCCCGAGGTGCTCCCGCCCACGCCGTCCGCGACCAGCATGATGGTCGCCAGGCGCTCGCCGCGGAGAGGCAGGTGCTCGGGCTCAGGGAGGCTTGTGCCATGCACCACGACCTGCGGGTGCACAGTGCAGAGGAGGAAATGATCCTGATTCTCCTTGCGGACCTTACCGGGGTGGGTGAGGCCAAAGAGATCCAACTCGGCGTCTCGCGGGCGATCCGAGGACGAGGGCGGCACCGAGGCCGTACGCAGATTGGCGACCGTCATCTTTCCCTCCTCCGTTGGCGGTCTCGGAGGTTTCTCCACGGCTACCATGCTGGCCCCGGAGCCAGCGCGCAAGGGCCCTGGGACGGCGGACCCCTATTGGAGCTTGGCCAGTGCCGGGCCGAGAAAGCGCTGGGCCCGCGGATACCGCTGGATCAGGCCCTGCAAGACCGCCCTGGCCGAGTCTTTCTTGCCGGTCGTGGCGAGGGCCTCGCTTTCCAGCATGCCTCGCCGGATCGTGAACCCCGGCCCTTCGTCCGGGGCCTTGAGTGCGGAAAGCGCGGTCAGGGCGGAGTCCGGCTGGTGCCGATCCTGAATCAGGGATTCAATGGCCAGGAGCTGCACCTCCGGGTCGTCAGGAACCTGACGCACCAGCTCGTCGGTGAGGCGCTGTGCTTCCTGAGACCTCCCCGCCTGTCTGGCCGCCATTGATTCGTTATAGAGGCCCGCCACCAGGAGGCGGTGGATATCCTCCGGGTCGCCCGAGCGGATGCCTACGCCGCCGGCGTATGAGTACACCAGGTGTCCACCCAGGTCGCCCGCCCGATAAAGCGCTCCGGCGGCGACGATGCCCGCGAGCGCCGAGGCGACACGCAGTCCCTTGGCCACCCGCTCGCGCCGGGCCAGTGCGAGCCCCGCCAGCTCGATTCCGGCCACCAGAAGAAAGAGGTCTCGCGTCCACTCTCCCGCGTCCTCATGCTCGTCCACGGCCTCGCCGACCCCGGGCACTCGCTCAACCGGACCATGCGCCCGGGAGCCGGAGAACGCGGTCACGACGCCGATGAGCCCGGTGAGAATCAGCAGTGTGCTTGCCGCCGGGCTCACCCAGGCGGGGCGGCCAATCAGGGAGATCAGGCGGAAGGCGACACCCAGCAGCCCGAAGGCTACGACGAAGTGCACCAACTGTGGGTGGAACTGTCCGATATCCGGCATCGCGCCTCGGGCGGGAACAGGTGACGAACGATCGGCCGAAGCGGCCGGAAAAACGAGAGGGAAAGATGCCGCGTGAACGACCGCTCCGCGAGGCCCCGGGGTAACTCAGGAAGCGAAGCCGGCGGACTGGGAGGCGAGGGGGAAGGTGGTTAGCAGGTTTGGCATGTCCAGGCGCCGCAGGACGGCGTCGGGCGTGAGCGGAGGCGCGAAGAAGTATCCCTGTCCGAGCTCGCACCCCAGGCTGATCAGGGCCTGACATTGCTCGGTGCGCTCCACACCCTCCGCGACGGTGCGGAGCTTGAGGGTCTCGCCCAGTCCGATGATCGCTCGGGCGAGCGCCGATTGCTCCTGGCCGCCGCCGATCTCTTCGACGAAGGGGCGGGCGATCTTGATCATGTCGATGGGGAAACGCTGCAGGTAGCTGAGTGACGAATACCCGGTCCCGAAATCGTCGATGGCCAGGCGCACGCCGAGGGCCTTGAGCTGGGTCAGGCGCTCGAGTACCGACCCCTTCTCCTGCATCAGGACGCTCTCGGTGATCTCGAGGACGATCGACGCTGGGTCCACGCCGGAATCATTCAGCACGTCGCGGGTCATGCGAACCACATCGATCTCGTGAAGCTGACGGCTGGAGATGTTCACGGCCATGGTCAGGGGCACGCCGGGGCGGACTTCGCGCCAGTGCCTCAATTGACGGCACGATTCCCGGAGCACCCACTCGCCGAGCTTGACGATGAGCCCCGTCTCCTCCGCCAGGGGGATGAAGTGCTGGGGGAGCAGGGACCCGAATCGGGGATGCTCCCAGCGCACCAGCGCCTCGACTCCTTCCAGCTGGCCGGTGCGGAGCGAATAGATCGGCTGGTAGACCAGGTCCAGGCTTTCCTGCTCGATGGCCGGGCGGAGCGCCGCCTCCAGTTCGAGACGGTGCTTCACGTCGGCGTACATGTGAGCCTGGAAGGTTTCGGCTCGGCCCTTGCCACGGCGCTTGGCGCTGTACATGGCCATGTCGGCGTTGCGAAGGAGCTCATCCGCGGTCTCGTCGGGCATGGCACTGGCTACCCCGATGCTCATGCTCATCGAGACCTCATTGCCACTCAGCATGAACGGCAGGTTGAGGGCGGACTGAAAGCGCTCCACCGCCCCGACCAGTTCCTCGCTGCCGGCCGCGTCCTCGATCAGGATGGCAAACTCGTCGCCGCCCAACCGCGCGATCGTATCACCCACCCGGCCGCCGCTTCGCAGGCGCTCCGCGACCGCCACCAGGAGCCGGTCTCCCTCGCCGTGGCCGAGACTGTCGTTGACCTTCTTGAAATCGTCGAGATCAAGGTAAACGACGCTTACCGAACGGCCCTGCCGCCGGGCCAGGGCAAGGGCGTGGCTGACGCGGTCCAGAAAGAGGGCACGGTTGGCCAGCCCGGTCAGGGGGTCGTGGAAGGCCTGATGGGTCAGCTGCTGCTCCAGCCGCTTGCGCTCGCTCACGTCCCGGCCGTTGAGCACAACGCCACGCACCGTCGAGTCCTCGAGGAGATTGGTGGCCAGCATCTCCGCGTTGAGGAGGGAGCCGTCCGGCATCCGGAACTTCCATTCCACCGGGGCGCTCACGCCCTGCAGGTCCGCCGCCTCGCTCAGGAAGCGAGTGACCCGGTCCTGGTCGTCGGTGTCGATCAGCTCGAGCAGGGTTCGACCAAGCAGCGAAGGCGGATCCCGCCTCAGGACCCGGACCACGGACGGGCTGGCGAACTTGATGGTGCCGTCACGGCGCAGCACGAGAATGACGTCGGACGAGTTCTGGACCAGCGACCGGAACCGCGCCTCGGCGGCCGCGTCGGCGAGCAACCGGACGTTCTGGCGGACGGCGAGCAGCTGTCTCACCACCACCAGGAGCGTCATGAGGGCCGCGCCGATCGCGATTCCGCTCAACGGCGGATGCCACGGATGGACGCTGGCGCCGAGGAGCAGGGAGTACGTCGTCGCGATCGCGACGTAGGGCAAAGGGGACAGGGACTGGATCTGACGTCGCCGATCCGCACGTCTGAGCGCCCGGGCCGCCGGCTGCCGCCAATACAATTCCGCGCTCGCCACAAGCATGACGTAGGAGAGCAGATAGACGCCGTCGGTCCAGGCCACACCCCGCTCGCCGGCCTGCACCAGGACCAGGTCGAACGCCAGATCCGCGAAGATGCTGACCAGGATGGCGCCCACGAACAAGCGGAACGCAAGGCGGTTTTCATCCAGGGGGCCACGCAGAAGGACCGTGGTGGCGCCGTACATGACGAGCAGGCTGGCCAGTGGGAAGGCGAAGGACAGGGTGATGGTGGCGAGTTGGCCGCCGCCCGCATGTTGGGTCGGCAACACGGTGAAGTACCAGATGGCCACCGCGCCACCGATCACCACGATCATCGCGTCAAGGAAGTACTTGAGGCGCTCCAGCCGGATCCGGCGGGCCACCGGAACAGATAGGAGCGAGGCGAGCATCAGGAAGTCGTCGGCCAGATAGAACAGGTCCGCCCATGAAACCGGCGGATTCTGGCCCAGCGCCTCGAGATAGTAGACAGAGATCGAGTTACCGATGAATACCAGTGCCGACCCGGCGCCGAACAGACGCAGCGCCCGCCGGACGCCGGGGTCGATTTCGTAACGGCGGGCGGCGAGGAAACAGAGCCCCGCAACGGCGACGTTGAGGGGCATGAAGGCGATGTTGCTGATCAGGTCACGGAGGTGCGGACTGCCCCACCCGGACCGCTCCCAGACCATGTAGACGATCGAATAGAGGATGGTCACGAGCGTGACCGTCCCGGCTGGCTTCTCCCGGTTCCCCTTGGTTTCAGTCACTCCGGCCACTTGTCGCCATGCCTTTGCCCGTTCCGCTCGGCGGTCCAAACAGACGGCGAAACCCCCGGAAAGCCGCAATTTGCGGCTCCAAACGGGCCGATATTCGTACACTTCAGGGGTGCTTCTATTGGATTTGCAAAAGCGGTGTCACGGAAGGGCAAAGCCGGTGCCGTTCACCCTAGGCTCAGGGCTTCCATTCACCCTTGGCAACCTTGGGTATGAAACGGTCGATCCCCGGAGGCGGAAAGCCCAGAGTCTTGCCCTGTTCGGCGCTCTGGTAGGCCGCCATCAGGATCCGGACCACGTCGAGGCCGTCGTCCCAGGTGAGTTTCGGTTCCTCCTTCCCCAGGAAGGCTCTTACGAAATGCCGGTTCTCGGCCTCGTAGCCGTAAACGGACGCCTCGCCCGCCACGACCGGCATGAGCCCCATCTCGGCGTTCTGCTTCTCCACAAGGTCCTCGCCGGTCTTTCCACGCACTTCGCGACTGAAGAACAGTCGGAGTCCTGTGTCAAGGGTGTTCCAGCTCATCGAGTACTCGGGCCCGAGCAGCTCCGCGCTGAGCCTCAGCCCCGCGCCGACAAAGCTCCATGATGTGGTCGCTTCTCCCAGGACGGTCAGGCCTTCGGCTGTCTTGAATTCGAGGGTGAGGCTGGCGAAGTCCTCCGATGGGACGCGGGAATAGTCCACGTCCTTTCCCATCGTCGCGCGGAGCTTCCTGGCATAAGCTGGTTGGCTCCACTTGAGGCTCGCGATGTGCGCCGTGACGGCCACCGGCTTGAGCGTCTCGAGCGCGTCTCCAGGCTTGGTGAGCAGGTGGCGGACCAGCAACGCCGAGTGACACATCATGTCGTTGAGCACCCCGCCGCCCTGCAGCTGACCGCGCCAGAACCAGGGCATGTGCGGACCGCTGTGCTCTTCCGCGGCCCGGGCCAGGTAGGGACGCCCAGTGAGGGCCGCCCCCCGTGCCCAGAGCAGCGCGCGACCGGTCTCGACCTGTGGGGCGAAGACCTGATTCTCGAGGTAGCCGTGCTTCAGGCCGGCACGCCGGACCAGGCCCGTCACGACCTTCGCCTCGGCCACGTTACGAGCGAGCGGCTTCTCGCAGGCGAGGCCGGCAAGCTCCGCGTGGCCGCGCATGATCGGGTCGGTGATCTCCTCGACGTTCTCCACCCGGGCGTGGTTGGGACCTGAAAGCCAGAGCGCGTCGATCTCGTGATCGATTACCATCTCCCCGATCGAGCGGTAGGGTCTGCAAGGGCCGACGTCGAGGCGGCGTGCGAAGGTGGCCGCCTCCTCAGCGTGCTTTGCGTTAGGGCTCCACACGCCGCGCACCTCGGCATCCCGCACCCCCTGAAATGACTGCATGTGGAAGCGCGCGTTGAAACCACTGCCGATAAAGCCGATTCCGAGAGGGCGCGTGGGCATGGGACGTGGTGAGGTGAAGGATGAAGGACCTAAACCGCGCGCGCGAAGTGGCCCCGAGTGTAGGCGCGGCCGGTGATGGCGCGAATCCGCTGGAGGTCCGGTTCCTGCCTTCGGCTCAGGGAGAGCAGGGCGGCCTGATACGATGCCGTCACCTCTTGCACCGGGTCGCCAGGCACGTTGAACACCAGTCTCAGGTTCCGCAACCCGCCGACCCACAGCCTCGGCAGATACTCGGTTGCATCGACCGGCCGCGAGTGCAGCAGGCGGTTGCGGCAAGCCGAATCAGTCGCGACCGGGAAGGTATACCCGGCGGGGTCGGTCAACTCCGTGTTGGGGTACCGCTGTACGCAGAGGTCGCGGCAGGTCGTCGGCTCGCGCTCGAAGGCTGCCGAGAGGACGCAGTGTTCGAGGGTCATGCCTTCGGGGCGTCCGTAGACGAAAACCTCGAAGCCCGCTCCGCCCCACGGCGCGACCACCTGAGCCATCTCCTCGCCGGTAAGCTCGATGGACAGGACGATGCGACTGGCGCCGAGGCGGAAGACTTCGGCGGCGGTGTGCTGGTTGAAGCAGTTTACGGCGTAGTCGGCGACTACGTCCCGGCCCGCCCGCGCCAGCTCCGCAACCAGTCCGAGGTGACCGCTGACCAGGGGAAGCCCCAGGGCCAGCCATTTGTCGACCGTCTTCCGTTCCGATGGCCGTACGATGGTCGGGGTGCGGAGACGGCAGACGACGCCACGCGCGTGGAGTCGCTCCGCCAGGCCGCGAACCCGACTGACGGGAGGCGTGGGGTGGCGCAGGAAGAGGTCGAGCGAGATCTCCGTCGCACCGGCCGCCACGGCCACATCCGCGTCCTCGATGGTCCAGACCTCGGCGGTGAGGCGTGATCCCTCCGCGGTCGACACCCGACCTCCCTTGTTCGGAGTGATGTCAACCTCCGCCACGGCCTCCACGATGCGAGACTGCCGCATGGCGCGCCGCTCCCGTTCCCGATCGTCTCGCTGGCGAGCCAGCCGGGCCACCGCCTTCTGACGCAGGTCGTTGAGCGTGCTGACCGGCAGGAAGAGCCCGGGCGCGAGTCCCGAGGTGTCGATGCCTCCAAGGGCGAAAGGCGTGGTCCCCAACCGTCCGAACTGCTCGCGGAGACGAGCCTCGTCGAGACCGTGCTGGGTGGCTGCCTGGAGCGGTACTGCGCTGGTGAGCGATACCGGGTCGCCTTCTACGGACCACTCCACCTGGAGCGGTTCACCGAGCGCGCCCCGGACCCGCAGATCGATCCGGGTGCGCGCGGATCCGCCCGCCCGCGGGATGCTCGCGTAGCTGTTTCTGGCACGCTCCAGGAGTTCCGCCTGTGATGACCGGACCACCAGCCAGCCTGCCGGCACCTCAGCTCCCGCGTTCACCGCCTGGATCAACCTGTCGCGAGTATGCTCGATGGTGCGCACCCGGGTCACCGCGAAGCCGACGTTGCCCGACGACGGCCCATTCGGATGCTCGAAGCCGAGGCCATCGCCTGCTGCGATGGCATGGTGCACCGCCACCACGAGGTCCGGGCCTTCCAGCCGAACCACACGGCCAATCTCGACTCCACGGTTGTCCGGCTGGGCCCGGGTGACGTAATCGCGCCCGGCCCGTCCGCCATACATTCCGCCGGTAAAGCCGCGTGAGAAGATCTGCACCAGGGGGAGAACCTCATCCTGAGGGGGAGGTTGCCACCGGCCGGCCGCCAGTCGGTCGAGAAAATTACGGTACCCCCGAGTGACCGTGGCGACGTACTCGGGCTTCTTCTTGCGTCCTTCGATCTTGAGGCACCGGATCCCCGCGTCCGCGATCTCCGCCAGGTGTTCCCAGGCGCCGAGATCGCGCGCCGAGATGAGGTAGCCGTGGTCGAGCTCCTCTCCCGTGTCCGCGTCGGTCAGACGGTAGTCCTTCCGGCAGGATTGGGCGCAGGACCCCCGATTGGCGCTCCGGTCCGAGATCATCCCGGACATGAAGCATTGCCCGGAATAGGCGATGCACAGCGCGCCGTGCGCGAAGCTCTCGAGACACAGGTCGGGAACCGACGCCGCGATCGCCCGGATGTCATCCAGGGTGTTCTCCCTTGCCAGTACCACGCGCCGGATACCCAGGTCGCTGAGCACTCTGGCGCCGGCGGCATCGTGCACTGTCATCTGGGTGGATCCATGGATCTCGAGCTCGGGGAAGATCCGACGGATCAGGTGCACGGCGC
>Ga0335081_10004279_pt1 | contig 22512 bp, 23 predicted proteins | sample Lox_Sample_35_FD_206713 | JGI IMG/M metagenome (GOLD analysis project Ga0335081, IMG submission 206713) | Soil microbial communities from Loxahatchee National Wildlife Refuge, Florida, United States - Lox_Sample_3.5 | ecosystem: Environmental > Terrestrial > Soil > Wetlands | place: USA... | reverse complement strand
CGACGGGATCGGCATCCGCGCGGTGCGCATCGACAGCGGAGATCTGGCCGAGCATGCGCGGCGCGTACGCAAGATCTTCGACGACGCCGGCCTGCAGTCGGTGAAGATCTTTGTCAGCGGCGGCATCGACGAGTTCACGCTCCACGAGCTGCTGTGGTCGCAGCGCGCGCCCATCGACGGCTTCGGGATCGGCAGCGGCATGGACACCTCCTACGACGTGCCCACGTTGGATTGCGCGTACAAGCTGCAGGAATACGCCGGCCGGGCGCGGCGCAAGCGTTCGGAGGGGAAGGCAACCTGGCCGGGGCGCAAGCAGGCGTACCGCAGCTACGCGTCCGACGGCCGTATGTCGGGCGATCTGCTCACCCTCGAGGGTGACGTGCAGCCGGGCGAACCGCTGCTCAAACCCGTGATGCGCGGCGGGCGCCGGCTTGCTGGGCTGGAAGCCCTGGAGCAGGCTCGAGCTCGGGCCCGCAACGAGCTAGCACGTCTACCCGATGTACTGCGTGAGCTGGAGCCCGCGCCGCCCTATCCAGTCATCATCTCCGACACGCTCAAAGCCCTGGCCGAGGAAGTCGACCGCGGGCAGTCCGCGGCCGCTCTCGGATAATCGCGGCCGGCCATTGTGCGGCCACGCCGGGCGTGCTGTCGCGGCTTACTCCGCGTGAGCTCCGGCTAGACGATCGACGAGGTCTTTATCGCTGCGCAGCTTCTCGGCCGGACCAGCGTACACGACTCGGCCATCGTCGAGCACGTAGGCATCGTCGGCGATCTCCAGGCTCATGCGCGCGTTCTGCTCGACCAGCAGCACAGAGATGCCCTCGGCGCGCATCTGCGCCACGATGCGGAATACCTCGCGCACGATGAGCGGCGCCAGTCCTTGAGACGGCTCGTCGAGGATCAGCAGTTTCGGATTGACGAGCAGCGCGCGCGAGATCGAGAGCATTTCCTGCTCGCCACCCGAGAGCTGCCGTCCCAGGTTCTGCCGGCGCTCGGCAAGCCGCGGGAACAGCTCGTAGATCCGTTGCGGGGTCCAAGGACCGCTGCGCGCGATCGGCACCAGCAGGTTTTCGTCGACGGTGAGGTTGGGGAAGATGCGCCGTCCCTCCGGCACGTAGCCGACGCCCAGAGCAGCGATGCGGAAAGGCGGCCAGGCAGTCGTCTGTCGCCCCAGAATCGTGACCTTCCCGCTCCGCGGCGGGGTGAGGCCCATCACGCTGCGCAGCGTCGTGGTCTTGCCGGCGCCGTTACGGCCCAGCACCGTGGTGATCTTCCCCTCGGCGACGGCGAGGCTCACATCGTGCAGGATGTGGCTCTTGGCGTAGAACGTGTGCAGGCCTTCGGCCTCGAGCGCGTTCATGTGGCCTTCCCCAGATAAGCAGCCTGCACCGCGTCGTCGCCCGCGATGTCCTGCGGGGCACCTTCGGCCAACAGGCGCCCCTGGTCCAGGACCGTGATCCGGTCGGCGAGGTGAAACACGACCTGCATGTCGTGTTCGATCAGCACGATGGTGTAGCGGCTGTCTTTGTGCAGGCGGCGGATCAGCGCCGTGATCTCCTGCGTCTCCTGGTCGCCCATCCCGGCGGTGGGTTCGTCGAGCAGAAGCAGCCTTGGCTTGAGCGCAAGCGCCATCCCGATCTCGGCGGCGCGCTGGTCGCCATGCGCCAGCTCCCCCACCAGCCGTGGCGCCTTCGCCGCGAGCCCCACCAGCTCGAGAACCTCATCGACGCGCTGCTTCAGCGCGGCCGCTTGGTGCCGGGTGATCCACGGCCGCAAGCAGTAGCCCGAGGCCGCCTCGGCGGCGATGCGCACGTTCTCGCGCACCGTGAGCTCGGGAAAGATCTCGGTGATCTGAAACGTGCGCGCCATTCCGATCTCGACGCGGCGATAGGCCGGCAGTGTAGTTACGTCTTCGCCTTCGAATACGATGTGGCCGGCGCTGGGTGGAAAGAATCCGCTGATGAGGTTGAAGAAGGTGGTCTTGCCCGCGCCGTTTGGACCGATCACGGCGCGCAGCTCGCCCGGTGCGACGTTCAGCGACACGCCGCTCACCGCGACCAGGCTCCCGAAGGTCTTGGTGACGCCGCGGACTTCGAGCAGGTTCACGCCGATCTCCCTCCACTGTGCGTGCGCGGCTGGCGCAGCCGATCGATGATCGTGCGGACCATCCCCGGCCAGTGCATGCCGAGCACCCCGCGCGGGAAGAACAGCACCATGAGCACGAAGATCGCACCCAGGAACGACATCCAATTCGTGGTCAGGCTGGACAGGTAGTCCTGCAGCACGACGAACACGGCCGCGCCGAGCAACGGACCCCAGAACGAGCGGATGCCGCCGAGCACGATCATGATGACGATCTCGCCCGATTGCGTGTAGTTGAGCATGGTCGGGTCGGCGAAGTTGTTCAGCAGCGCGTTCAAGGCGCCGGCCAGCGCCACGAACAAGCACGAGATCGTGAACGCGAGCCAGATGTGCTGCTCAATGGGGATGCCCAGGAAGCGGGCGCGCCGCTCGTTCTCCCGGATAGCGAGCAGCGTGCGCCCGAAGGGCGAGCGCAACAGAAAGCCCATTGCCCCAGTCCCGAGCGCGAACAGCGCGAGAACGAAGTAGTAGAAGAGCATGGGCTTGTGGAGGATGTCCGCGGTCCAGACCCCGAGATCCAGAGGCTGGCGCTCGAAGCCGCGCAGTCCGTCGTCGCCTCCGGTCAGGCTATTCCAGCGGAATGCGATGAAGTAGAACACTTGGCCGAAAGCGATCGTCACCATCGCGAAGTACACGCCGCGCCGGCGCACGATGAGCGCACCGAGCAGCGCGCCGGCGATGCCGCCCAGAAGCACGCCGAGCAGCACAGCGAGCGGCGTGCTGTGGGTGAACAGCTTGAGCGCCAGCCCCGTGCCGTATGCGCCCAGCCCAAAGTACGCAGCATGCCCGAACGAGAGCACGCCGGTGAAGCCGAGCAGAAAATTGAGCGACATCGCGGCGAGCCCCAGCACCACGACCCGCGTGCCGAGCGCCATGTAGCCCCCGATCATAGGCAGCCACAGCGGCATGGCGAGCAGCAGCAGCCAGATCGCGCCGAGCTTGAGAAACTGCAGTCTATGCTCGGCCATCACGACAGCAGCCCTTCTTCGCCGAGCAACCCGCGCGGCCGAAGCAGAAGCACAACTGCCATCATTACGTAGATCACCGCCTCGCTGGCCGCGGGCCAGAACACCGTCGTGATGCCGGCCGCGACGCCGATCAGCAGCCCGCCGAGCAGGGTCCCGGGCAAGCTCCCCACGCCGCCCACGATGATGGCGACGAAACTGGGCATCAACAGATTCGCTCCCATCGTCGGCTCGAGACTCAACTGGCCGCCAGCGAGCACGCCGGCCAGTCCTGCCAAGAAAATGCCGAGAGCGAAGTTGAAGCTGCGCAGAACGCGCACATTGACGCCGAGCGAGGAGACGGTATCGAGGTCGAAGGTCCCGGCGCGGATGCGCACGCCCAGCCGGGAGAAGCGCAGGAACAAGAACAGGCCGCCTACCGCAAGCGTCACCACCGCGACCATGAACAGCCGATACTCGGTGATGAAGAAGAACTTGCTGCTCAGCGGCTGTGACAGGAATTCCGGCACGCTGAAGGGGAGACCTTGCGCACCCCAGACCGCGCGTGTGACGTCCTCGAAGATGAACGCGAGACCGAACGTGAGCAGCAGGCTGTACAGCGGATCGCGCCCGTAGAGGCGATAGATCATCGTCCGCTCGATGATGAGCCCCAGCAGCGCCACCAGCAGCGGCGAGATGAGCAGCGCCGCCCAGAAGCCGACATAAGGGGCAATGGTGTAGGCGACGTAGCCGCCCAGCGCGAGGAAGCCGCCGTGGGCGAAGTTGATGACGCCGCTCAGGTTGAGGATGAGCGACAGGCCGAGAGCCATCAGCACATAGAAGGCGCCGATGATCAGTCCGTTGGTCACGTTGAACAGGATGAGATCGGTCATGAGTCCGCCGTACCCGAAAGTTGAGCCATTCGCGAGATCGTCTTCACCATGGGCCGCTTTTTCGGCCCGCAGAACAACGGGACCGTGAGGGTCACGGTCCCGTTCCGGTCTGGCCTACGCGCATCGACGATGAGCGCGCCTGCGACCTGCGATCAACTCCAGCGGATTGTGCAGCCCGTCTCGGCCACCGGACCCGCGGCTCTTTCGCCGGGGACCTTGGCGTGCACGGTGAACATGTTGTCGGGATCGCCCTTCGCGTCGTGGGCTTCGCCGGCAAACACGGTGCTCATCAGCTCATGGTCGCCCGCACGATAGTCCGGTTGCCCGGGCTGAAGCCCTACCTCGGGCGGAAGCTTGAACCCTTCCAATGCGTGTGCGAGCTTCACGCCGTCGAGCGTCTTTGCGTGGTTCGCGACCAGCGCGAAGGTCTGCACCGACGCGTAGCCGAACCAGTTGCGCGCAGACGGAGTCTGGCCCGTCGCCTTCTTCATCTTCGCCACGAACGCCTTGACGTGCGCATTGTCCGGCTGGTCCCACCACCATTCCATGGTCCACCAACCGATCCGGGCTTCCGGCGGTACGGCACGCAGGCTCTCCAGCTCGAACAGCGTGCCGCTCACCGTCATCTGGTTCTGCAGCCCGAATCCGACGAACTGCTTCAGGCTGTTCACCTGGTCGCCCCCGCCCATGACATCGATCAGCACCTTGGGGCCGTAGGCTCTGGCCTTGATGAGATAGGCGGAGTAGTCGGCCGTGCCGAGCGGCACGAGGTCGCCGGCGAACTCGCCCCCCGCGGCCTGCAGCTTCTTCACGAACGCCGCCTGCACGGAATGGCCGTACGCGTAATCGGGCGTGAGGAAGTACCACTTCTTGCCGAACTTCTCGATCAACGTCTCGGCGATCGCGTTCACGTCCATCGTCGTCGTGTTGCAGACGCGGAAGACGTTCCAGTGACAGTCCTTCCCCGTCACGCCATCGGTGTGGCCGCCGGAGACGATGTGGAGCACCCGTTTCTCGGACGTGACGCCCGCCATGGCCAGCGCGATGGCCGAATTGACGTCACCGATGATGCAGTTCACCTCGTCGCGGTCGATCAGCTTGCGCGTCTTCTGCACGCCGGTGCCGACGTTGTTTGCCGAGTCCTCGACGAGCAGCTCGACCTCGCGGCCCAGAACCCCGCCCTTCTTGTTGATGTCCTCGATCGCCACCTTGGCGCCTGCGACTTCACTCAGCGCGACGGCGGCATAGACGCCGGTCAGCGGATCCACCATGCCGAGCTTGACGGACGTCTCGCCACGCCCATAGCTCAGGATCGCGGGCGCAGCCAGCGCCGAGCCGGCCAGCGCGGCACCCGCTTTGAGAGCGGTGCGTCGGTTTATACGATGCATTGCTGTTCTCCTCCTTCGTTATTGTGAATGCCTTAGGTGCAACCGCGCGCCGCAATGATACCCAAGAACGCACGGCAAACGCTCAGACAGCTACATGCGCATTCCGTGCGTCGGCGAGGCAACTGCGTGTCCTAGGGGTTCCGTAAGCTAAATGTAAGCTGACGGCCCGCCTGGGCCCGCACTCCGAGTCGGCGCGCGGACCGTCCCGCGCGGGCCGCAGCCGGCGGTCGACGAGTCAGCCGTATGTGCGAAAGCGGATCGTCGGATCCCGCTGAATCTGATCCAGGAGCCCGACCTCCCAGCTGAGATAGGCGCGGGCGTGCTCCTCGAAGGCCTGGGCTTGCTCGTAGGGCTTGTACCAGACGTCGTCGGGCGCGGTCGTGGCGTTCGCGAGCCCGCTCTCCGTGTCGAGCTTCGCGTCGAGCCACGCTGCATTACCGCCATCGAGCACGCGAACCTGCGCTTCGGACCATAGCGCGCTCGCTTCCGCTGCTGCCAAATGAGCCAACGCCGCATCGTCCGAGGTCAGGACGAGCGTCCGCACTTTCGGCAACCGTGCTCGTGCGTCGCCCAGCCGCGAGCGCACCGCCCACCAGGCGCCGGGGATATGCCGGTCGCGGAACTTCAGGCTGGTCGAAAGATCGATCACTGCGACGCCGGACTCCCGCAGCCGCGCCGCTACCTCGCTCGCGGTGATCGTCTGCCATGCATTGAAGCCGGCGACACGCCGCTGTCGCGGGCCCTGCTCGACGGGCCAGCCGGCGAAGCCATTATCGCCCTCGGGCTCGAGCACATAGACGTGGTCCCAGCTCATCTGGTTGAGCCAGGACGCAGTCATCACGGAGCGCACGCGAGCCGGGTCTATGAGTACCACACGCGCACCACGCACGCCGATATACTCATCGGTGGCCTGGACCAGTTGTCCGCCCGGGGCGTGGCGCGAGCCGGCGATATGCGCGTGCTCGAACTCCTCGCGCCCGCGCACATCGAGCAGGAAGAGCGTGCGCGACGGGTCGCGCTGCCATTCCTCCACCATGTCCCGGCTGGCGAACTTGACGCCAAAGCGCTGTGCGACTCGATCGGCGGCGCGACGCGCTTTCGCGCTTCCTGCGACCGAGGGCGGCGGGGCGGCACGCGTCGACCCGTGCTCGCAAGCGAAGCCGGCCAGTTCCCAACCCATCGTGCCGTCCTTGAGCGCAACGACTTCGTTGGGCACCCCGGCGTTGCGCAACGATTGACACCCGATGATGCTGCGCGTGCGGCCTGCGCAGTTCACGACGACGAGCGTCGTGGCATCCGGCGCCAGGTCGTGGACACGGTACAGCAGCTCGGCGCCCGGGACATCGACACCGCCCGGGATGTTCATGCGGTGATACTCTTCGAACGGCCGCGAATCGAGTACGATGAGCCGCCTGTCGCTGGCCTTGAGGCGTTGGAGCGCGTCGGGCGTGATGTGCGGAGTCTCGAAGCGATGCTCCACGAACTCGCCGAACGCCTTCGAGGGCACGTTCACACCCCGGAACAGCTCGCCGCCACTGGCGTGCCAGCCGGCGCAGCCGCCTTGGAGGGTCGCGAGATCGCTGTAGCCCAACGCTGCGAGCTTGCCCGCAGCGCGCTCGGCCAACCCTTCGGTGCCGCTGTCGAGCAGAACGATGCGCACCGCGCGCCGCGGTAAGAGGTCCTCGACCATCAGCTCGAGCCGCGAAAGGGGCAGCGAGCACGCGAAGAACGGGTGCCCCTGATAGTGCACGCCCTGCTCGCGCACATCGAGCAGGGCAAGCTCGCCGCCGGCCAGGAGCAGCTCGCGTACGGTGGCAGCAGAAACTTCGCGGCTCATTGCCGACCCGCGCGGGCTTCCCGGATGTCCGGGTGCGCCGGGAAGATGTCCCACCTGCGCGCCTCGGCGTTGTAGTACTCACGGCGTCGCAGCTGCTCGAGGCCAAGGCCGTAGAGGTGAAAGTTGAGCAGCGGCGTGTCGATGTGGATGGAGTGCAGGTCGTCGGGCATGAGCGCCACACCTGCGCCTTGTCGCACCACCTGCCGCGCCTTCTCGCGCACGCCGCCCTCGGTCGCGCGCTCGTAGAACCGGTTCAGCTCGTCGCCACCCGAGACCCCGACGATCACCGCCCAGGTCGTATGGTTGTGTACAGGCGAGGTATGCTTGCCGCGCGCGGCGTTCGCATACAGCGCAAACCGGTGGTCCGCATCTTCGTGCAGGCGATACAGACATGAGCTGGGCTTCTCGCGCGGTCCCGGTGGGGGATAGTCCTCCTGCGTGAACAGATCGGTGCGCGCAGCAAGCTCCAGCAGCCGTGCTTTGATTGCCTCGAGGCCAGGGCGCGTGACGCCGTCGCGTGCTTCGATTGCGCGGATGTCGGCCAGAGTGCGATCGATTTCGCCAGCACGTTCGGTTGCGCGGTCCATGTCTTCTCCTTGAGCGGCCGTCCGATCCAGTTCTACGGGTTTGAAGATTCTACCGCCGAGCCGCGAACTCCAGAAGGTCGGGGCAACCGCCCGGATTCCTCCGGCCGCGCTACACTTCTCCTCACGGTGTACGACGGGGGACTCGCGCACGCCCCTCACAGCCCGTTGGATGGCCGAGGCGCTCGCCTGCCGACAATCCGGCTGATCGGGGAAGGCTTTCGCGGCAGGCTTGGGTCGTTGAGGTCGGGTTTCCCACGGCCTTCCGGGACTCCGCGGCGATCGCCGTCGCGTTCCGGGGCTGAGCGCCTGCTGGCGCCCAGTTGACTTGCGTCAAGTCCACTCCACGTAATGCAAGTAGCCTGTTGCTGAGTGAAGGACTTTTTCCATTCTTGATCAGGAGAGCGATCGGTGGCCATCGGTGAAATTTGCAACCGTGAAGTGGTCTTCGCGCGACGCAACGACACGGTCCGGGACGCGGCGCAACTGATGCGCGACTCCCACGTCGGAGATCTCGTCGTGGTCGAGGAGCGCAATGGGCGACGCGTGCCCACCGGCATTCTGACCGACCGCGACATCGCGGTGGGCATTGTGGCCAAGGGCCTAGACCCGGACGCGCTGGCGGTGGGAGACGTGGTGGGGCCGGAACTTGTGTCGGTCAAGGAGGACGCCGGGGTGTCCGAGACGATCGAGCTGATGCGCGCCAAGGGCGTGCGGCGCATTCCTGTCGTCGACGCGTCCGGTGCCCTCGTGGGGATCGTCACTGCCGACGACCTGTTCGACTTGCTCGCCGAAGAGCTGAGCGCCCTGGTCCGCATGGTATCCCGGGAGCAGCGGCATGAGGCAGAGTACCGAAGATAGGAGCCGGGGCGAGGGCCAGTCCGAGATGGCGGCATCGCAAACGCGGGATGTGCCGTTGCTCGAACGGGAGTGGCCGGACGCGCATGCAGTGCTGGTGCGCGCGCTGCGTGACCCGCAGTGCTACCCGCATCCGGTCGGCAGCGTCGAGCACATCGAGACGCATATCTCCGACCTGCTCCTGACTGGCCGCTACGCGTATAAGCTCAAGAAGCCGCTCGACCTCGGCTTTCTCGACTTTTCCACGCTCGCGGACCGGCGCTTCTACTGCCTGGAGGAGCTACGGCTCAACCGCCGGCTGGCGCCTGAGCTTTACCTGGATGTAGTGCCGATCACGGGTACGCCCTCGCATCCTGAGCTCGGGATAGAAGGTGAACCTATCGAATACGCGGTCCGCATGCGCCAGTTCGACCAGAGCGGCCTGCTGGACCGGGTGCTCGCGCGCGGCGAGTTGACCGCCGCGCACGTGGACGAGATCGCGCAGAGCGTGGCGCAGTTCCACGCGGGGCTGCCGGCGGCACCGGCCGACAGCGCATTCGGCACTGCGGACAGCGTCATGCAGCCCGCGCTGCAGAACTTCGAGCAGCTGCAGCCGCTCGCCGAGCGCGACGCCGACAAAGCGCTGCTGCGCGAGCTCAACGCTTGGACCCGTGCCCAGCACGAGACCCTGGCGTCTTTGTTCGAGCTGCGCCGGCGCGATGGCTTCGTGCGCGAATGTCATGGGGATCTGCACCTCGCCAACATGGTGTTGATCGATGGGCGCGTGCGCATCTTCGATTGCATCGAGTTCAACCCGCAGCTGCGCTGGATCGATGTCGTCAACGAGGCGGCCTTCCTGGCCATGGACCTGCAGCAGCGGCAGCGCGGCGATCTCGCGTGGCGGTTCTTGAATCGCTATCTGGAGATCACCGGCGACTATCCGGGCGTTCGACTGCTGCGTTATTACATGGTCTACCGCGCCATGGTGCGCGCGAAAGTAGCGGCGCTTCGAGCCGTTCAGGCCGACGTCGGGCGCTCGGCGCGGCAGTCGCTGCAGGCCAAGTGCCACGCGCACTTGATGCTTGCGCAACACCTGACCACGACGGCGGAGCCGGCGCTCCTCATCCTGCACGGGCTCGCCGGATCGGGCAAGACGACCGTCTCCCAGATCATCCTGGAGCATGTCGGTGCGATCCGTGTCCGCTCGGATCTCGAGCGCAAGCGGCTGCACGGACTGGATGAGGCCGCGCGAAGCGGTTCCAAGGTGGGGGGTGGCATCTATACGCGCTCGTCCGACGCGGCCACCTACCAGCGCCTGGCCGACCTCGCTCAGGAGGCGGTGCGCGGCGGGTTCACCGTGTTGGTGGACGCCACCTTTCTCGCCGCGATCAAACGCGAGCAATTCCGCTCGCTGGCCGCCAAGCTCGGTTGTCCCTTTGCGATCCTGCACGTGGAGGCCGCCGAATCGGTGCTCCGCGAGCGCGTCGCCCGGCGGGCGGCTGGCGGCACGGACGCGTCCGAGGCGAACCTCGCAGTGCTGGACCGGCAGCTGGCATCGCAGGACGCGCTCAGCGTGGAGGAGCGCAGCTGGACCGAGACTTTCCACACCGACCATCTGGACCGAGCCGCGATCGCACGACAGGCACGCGGACTCATGCAGCGGCTCGCCAGCGGCATCATCTAAACCCTAGGAGCACAAGCAGCATGGGCACACACGACCGTGAACGCAGTCATCCCAGACAACGCAAGGACCGGCAGATCGAGGAGGTCAGACACGACCCGTACCGCGAGCGGCACAAGCCGCCGGAAGCCGCAGTCTGCCCGGGCTGCGGCGTGGTGTTCGAGCGCGGCCGCTGGGTGTGGGCGGCGCGTCCCGCGACCGCGCAGGCGCATCTGTGTCCGGCCTGCCATCGCGTGAAGGACGAGTTCCCCGCCGGGCACGTCACTCTGTCTGGAACGTTCCTGGCCCAACATCGTGACGAGATCCTCGGGCTGGTGCGCAACGAGGAGGCGCGCGCCCGGGCCGAGCATCCGCTCGAGCGCGTCATCCAGATCTCGGAGGCAGCAGGCGAGATCACGATCACCACGACCGACCTGCATCTGCCCCGCCGCATCGGCGAAGCGCTGCAGCACGCATGGAAGGGCGAGCTCGACGTGAAGTACTCGGAGGACGAGTATCTCGTGCGCGTCCACTGGCAGCGCTGAGACGCACCGGAGCACCACGCACCGATGCCGTGGAATGAGTCCTATTACCCGCCAGCGATGTCGCATCTGCATCCGCTCGTGCGCGAGAAAGCCATCGAGATCGCCAATGCATTGCTCGCGGAGGGCCGCGACGAAGGCTTTGCGATCCGCGTCGGCATCTCGCGCGCCAAGGAGTGGGCTCGGCGGCGCGGGTTGTCGGAGGATGCCTCTTGGAGCTGACCTCGGGGCCTGAGTGCAGTTGCGCAGCGGTTCACGCCGGAGAATCGTGCGATGCGCGCTGATGCGAGGATCCGCGTAGCTCGTATGCCGCGATCGGGCCATCACCTCTGCCGGGATCGGCCGCGATGAGCGAGCACGAGGCTTTCCTCGCGTATGCCCCGCGCGGGCCGGGGCTCTTGTGCGCGGTCGTCTACTTTACGCTGGGCGACAGCGTGTGCGGCTGGTGGACCGGTTTCCGGGATTACGGCTACCTCCCGGCCTATTTCAAGCTGGAAGGGTTCTATTCGACCCGTGAACTCTCTCTTTTGGCGACAGAAGGCTCGGACTTGTACGGCGGGTGGCGGTACGACTATGCGCGTTCGCTTCCCGCGCTGGAGCCGCCGCTCCAGGTCGACGACGCACTCGCCCATCGACTGGCGCAGCTTCAGGAGCTGTTCTTCGATGAATGGCTGTTCGACCGCTCTGCGGTCCAGGCGCAGGAGGAGCTGGCGGCCTATGTGCAGAACGAGCTGGCGATCCAGGACGTAAATATTCGACACAAGAAGCTCAATCGGCTGGACCATCACGGCGCGGTCTGGATTTACCGCTCGCATGGGCTCGACGGCCAGGTCATCGACTATCTTGCTGCGCGCTGGCCGCTCGATTACGGCAAAGAGTAGGCGAGACAGCCGTATCGGCCTGACTGCTGTCCCGGACGCGGTGCCCGTCACGGGGTGATGCGTGGCCATCCATAACGCAACGATCGCGTCGATTTTCGAAGAAATCGCCGACCTGCTCGATATTCAGGGCGCGAATCCCTTTCGCGTCCGCGCCTACCGTAATGCGTCGCGCACCATCGGCGAGCTGGGCACGGACGTGAAGACCCTGCTGGAGCGCGGCACCGCGCTGACCGACATCCCGGGCATCGGCGAGGACCTCGCCAGGAAGATCGACGAGATCCTGCGGACCGGGAAGTGCGACTTCCTGGAACGGCTGCGCAAGGAGGTGCCGCCGGCCATCACCGAGCTGCTCAAGATCCCGGGCCTGGGCCCCAAGCGCGTGAAGGCGCTCTGGCATGACCTCAACATTCAGACACTCGAGCAGCTCATGCGTGCCGCCAAAGACGGCCGCATCCGCGCGCTCCCAGGCTTCGGGGACAAGACCGAGCAACACATCCTCGAGGCGGCGCAGGCACATCTCTCGCAGGCGCGCCGCTTCAAGCTGGCAGTAGCGGCTCAGTACGCGGAAGCATTCGCGGGCTATCTGCGCCGGGTCAAAGGGGTCGAAGAGGTCGTGATCGCCGGCAGTTTCCGTCGCATGCGCGAGACGGTGGGCGACATCGATATCCTGGTCGCGGCGGAGGAGGGCAGCGGGGTGATGGACCGGTTCACCGCCTACGAAGAGGTGAGGGACGTGCTCGCGAGCGGTCCAACGCGCGGCAGCGTAGTCCTCAAGTCGGGGATCCAGGTCGACGTGCGCGTCATCCCCAGGCAGAGTTGGGGAGCCGCGCTGGTCTACTTCACGGGATCCAAGGCGCACAACATCGCGATCCGGCGCATCGCGCAGGACAAGGGCCTGAAGCTCAACGAGTACGGGGTGTTCAAGGGCGACAAGCCGGTCGCGGGCGCCGACGAGATTTCCGTGTACAAGTCCATCGGGCTGCCTTGGATCCCGCCGGAGCTGCGCGAGGACCGCGGCGAAGTCGAAGCCGCGCAGGCCGGGAAGCTGCCCAAGCTGGTCGAGCTCGCCGATCTGCAGGGCGACCTGCACGTCCATTCCAAAGCGAGCGACGGGCACAACACGATCCGCGAGATGGCGCAGGCCGCGCAGGCGGCCGGCCTGCAGTACATCGCCATGACCGAGCACTCGCGCCGGCTGACGGTCGCGCACGGTCTCGACCCGGCGCGGCTCGCCAAGCAAGGCGCCGAGATCGACCGGCTCAACCGCGAGCTCGAGGGAATCACCGTCCTCAAGGGGATCGAGGTCGACATCCTCGAGGACGGAACGCTGGATCTGCCGGACTCCGCACTGGCGGGCCTGGACATCGTGGTCGCGGCCGTGCACAGCAAATTCGATCTGCCGCGCGCGAAGCAGACCCAGCGCATCCTGATGGCTCTCGACAACCCCGCGGTGTCGATCCTCGCACATCCCACCGGCCGGCTGATCGAGGAACGCGACCCCTACGACGTCGACATGCAGAGAATCATCCGCAAAGCCAAGGCGCGAAACGTCGCGCTGGAGGTCAACGCGCACCCGGAGCGCCTGGATCTGCTGGACATCCATTGCCAGATGGCGAAGCAGGAAGGCGTGCTGGTGTCGATCAATTCCGATGCGCACAGCACTTACGAATTCGGCATGTTGGGCTATGGGGTCGGCCAGGCACGCCGCGGATGGCTCGAGAAGAGGGATGTGCTCAACACCAAGAGCCTGAAGGATTTGCGGCGCTGGCTCAGCGAGCGCCGGAGCTGACCGCCCTCGCTCCAACCTCGTGCGCCTGCTAAGGGCGCGCACGCACCTCAGCCCTCGCGCCCCGGCGCCGCCTGGCGGGCGTGCAGGCGCGCGATGCTCTCCACTACGCTCGCCACCTCGTCGTCCGGCAGAGGGGGCCGGCACCGCATGCGGTTCCAGGCCAGCAACAATTCCAGCGCGACTTGCGCATCGACGCCACGCCACAGCAAGTGGCCGGTCAACGAGGCCAGCGTGCTGTTGCGCTCACCGTCGGGCACGCCTTCGCGCACGAGCTGGCGCCAATACGCCATCGGATGGCCGCCGCCGCCGGATTGGGTCAGAAGCCAAGCTGGGAGCGGCGCGATCTCGCGCTGCTCGGGGGAGCGGCCCAGCACCCACGCATAGCGCGCACCGCTGGGATGCACCGACGGAGGTGCCACCACACATCCGCCGTCACCACGCAGATCGATGCCGGGGCGCAGCCCCACCCGGTTCGAAACTCGGCCGCCAGGATGACGGAAATAGAGGTGGCGGCCGCCACCGCCAGTGGCGACCTCCACAGTGCTCGGAATCGGGCCCAGCTCGATATCGAGCTCCGCGAGGCTGAGCGCGCCTCCATGCCGCTCATCCACGTCCAGCACGACAATCCCCGATACTTCGCCCGTGACGATCGCAACGTTGCCGTCCGGCCAGCGCCGAAACCAGCGGGTGATCTCATCGACCGTCGCGCGGCGCTGCTGAAACTCCGTCCAAGCCACCAGCGGCCGCTTGCCGCGTGGCTCGATCGGAATCACCGACCAGCCGCGCGCACAGTAAGCCAAGGCGGCCGCGCGCAGCGCCGCTCTCGTTGCTGCGCTTTCGCGGCTGGGGGAAGGAGCTTTTTTCGCACCGGCCATCGCTGCCGCTTGCCTCACCTGCACTCGGCATGCACAGCTTACCCGCGCCCGAATCAAAGTGGGGCGCCGGACGCCGCTTCAACGACGAGCGGTGCGCGCCGGCGTCGGCCGGCGCCGCGGCAGACGCACGAGGTCGGTATGCCCAAAGCCCTTGGTGTAGTCGAGCACCGAGACGACCTGCGGCGTGATCTTGATGAGCGAGATCTCCTTGAGATCCGCTTCGTCCATCGCGGCGACCTCCTTGAACTTCCGGCCCAGCAGCGCGACCGCGTGGGCGATCTCGTCGCGCTCGCGCACGATCTCGGCATAGGCAGCCATGGACAGCCCCTTGATCCGGTTCCAGTCCTTGTACTCGCGGTCGACCGTGAGCGACACCTTCGGATTATTGCGGATGTTCCTGGCCTTTTGGGCGGTCTTCGAGCACATCACATATAGAGTGAGGCCGTCGTTGGCGTAGGTGACCGTGGTGGCCTGGGGCCAACCGTCCGCGCGGATCGTGGCCAACCTGAGCAGATCGTTGCGCGCGAGCAGAGTGAGAATCTGGCGCTGGATGGCGGCGTTCATCTGGACCTCCCGTGCGTGAGAGCGCTGAGCGGCACTCGGCCCTACATGCCCATCCCTTCGGGCATTGCCGGAGCAGCCTTCGCCTCGGGGATTTCGGCGACCAGGCAATCCGTGGTCAGGATCAGACCGGCGACCGATGCCGCGTTCTGCAGCGCATTGCGCGCGACCTTAGTCGGATCGATCACGCCCATCTCCGCGAGGTCGCCATACTGCCCGGTGGCTGCGTTGTACCCGAAACTGCCTGTTCCTTCCGCGATGCGATTCACGACGACAGACGGTTCTACTCCGGCGTTGGCCACGATCTGCCGCAGCGGCTCCTCGAGCGCGCGCAGCACGATGCGCACCCCGGCCGTCTGGTCGTCGTTGTCGCCCACGAGCTTGGTCAGGGGCGCACGCGACCGCAGAAAAGCAACGCCCCCGCCGGGGACGATCCCTTCCTCGACGGCCGCGCGCGTGGCGTGCAACGCATCGGTCACGCGGACCTTGCGCTCCTTCATTTCGGTCTCGGTCGCGCCGCCCACTTTGATCAGCGCGACGCCACCGGAGAGCTTGGCCGCACGTTCCTCCAGCTTCTCCCGGTCGTAGTCGCTCTTGGTGTCCTTGGCTTCCGCGCGGATGTGCTTGATGCGCGCTTGGATCGCCTGCTCGTCGCCCGCACCACTGATGATGGTGGTGTTGTCCTTGTCGATTTCGACACGCCTTGCGCGGCCGAGATCCTCGAGCCTGGCTTTCTCGAGCTTCAGGCCCAGTTCCTCGGCCACCACGCGCCCGCCCGTGAGCACTGCGATGTCCTCCAGGATGGCTTTGCGGCGATCGCCGAATCCGGGTGCCTTGACTGCGCAGGTCTTGAGCACACCCCGCATGCCATTGACAACGAGCGTTGCAAGCGCCTCTCCTTCCACCTCCTCGGCGATGACGAGCAGCGGCCGATTCACCCGCGTGATCTCTTCCAGCAGCGGCAGCAGTTCCGTGATCGCCGAGACCTTCTTGTCGTGGACCAGAATGTAGGCATCCTCCAGGATGCAGGCGTGCTTCTCCGCGGTGTTGATGAAGTAGGGAGAGAGATAGCCGCGGTCGAACTGCATGCCTTCCACGATCTCGAGCTCATTGGAAAGTCCGGACCCATCCTCCACCGTGATCACGCCCTCCTTGCCCACCTTGTCCATGGCCTGCGCGATGATCTCGCCTACCGAGCGGTCGTTGTTCGCGGAGATGGCTCCCACCTGCGAGATCTCGTTGCTGGTTGCGCAGGGTCTGGACACACGCTTCAGCTCCTCTACCGTCGCCACCACCGCCTTGTCGATGCCACGCTTGAGGTCCATCGGGTTCATCCCGGCGGCCACGTACTTCATGCCCTCCTTGACGATGGCCTGGGCCAGCACCGTTGCCGTGGTAGTGCCATCGCCGGCGACCTCCGAGGTCTTTGCCGCGACCTCGCGTACCATCTGCGCGCCCATGTTCTCGTAGGGGTCCTTCAGCTCGATCGCCTTGGCCACGACTACACCCGAGTTGGCCACGGTGGGCCCGCCAAACGCCTGCTCCAGGATGACGTTGCGGCCCCGAGGCCCCAATGTCACCTTGACCGCATCCGCGAGCGTGTCCACGCCGGCAAGCATCTTGTCGCGTGCGGCGTCGTGAAACAGCAATGTCTTCGTTGCCATGGGCACAGTGCTCCGTTGAAGAATTAGGCTGCCAGCCGCGCAGCGAAATAGTCGATTGCGCCATCCAAGGTCGCGAGCTTCGGGTAGTCGGCCTCGGGGACATCGACGCCCAGCTTCTCGTGTAGGCGCATCATGACGTTGAGAAAATCGAAGGAGTCGATGTCGAGCTGGTCACGCAGCGGACGCCGCGCGTTCAGCGTTGCGAAGTCGGCCTCCGGCGCCACGCTACCCAGGGCGTCGGTGACGGCGGTGCGGATCTCATCACGGTTCATGCGAGCTTCTCCGGTTCCTGCAGCAAACGATCGAGCGCCGCCAAGAACAATGCTCCTCGGTGGCCTACGCTGGCGCGGTGATCCGCGGACAACGTCGCGTTGACCACCGAGCGTGCGACGAGCGCACCGCTGTCCACCCAGGGCCGCTCCACGACCTTCCCGAAGCCCACCAGCGCCACCTGTGGCGGATAGATCACTCCATACACCGTCTCCACGCCCTGATCGCCGAGATTGGTCACGGTGATCGTAGCGTCGGACAGCTCGGAGCTGCGCAGCCCGCCGGCCCGAGCGCGGGTGATCAGGTCGGACAATGCCTTCATCATCTCCGTTGCACCCTTGCGCTCGGCATCGTGGATCGCCGGCGCGACCAAGCCGCCCCCACGCAGCGCGATCCCGACTGCCAGATGCACAGACCGGGACGGCTTGAACGCGCCGTCCACCCAGAAGCCGTTCAGCTCGGGGACCTCGGCCAGCGACATCGCCACCGCGCGCAGCAGCAGCGCCGCGAACAGGACGCGCTCGGTGACGGGGCGCTGTTCGTTCTCCCGCGCGAGCCAGCTCATCGCCCGCGACACATCGATGGTTGTGCCCAGGTAATAGTGCGGGATCTCGCGCTTCGAGCGCGCCATCGCGGCGGCGATCGCTTGACGCATCGCCGCGAGCCTGTCGGCGCGACCGGGCTTGGATGGCGCCGGAGCAGGAGCCTTGGCAGCGCGCTCCACGTCTTCGATGTTGATCACGCCATGCGGCCCAGTTGGCGTCACCTTCGTGAGATCGATCCCTAGCTCCTGGGCGCGGCGACGGGCGGCGGGAGAAACCTTCAATGCCGCACCGACGGGAGCGGGCGCGGGAGGAGCGACCTCGGGCGCACGCGCCTTCTCGGCGATCGCTGCACTCGGCGGTACCGCGGCGGGCACCGGGCGAGGCACGGGTGCTTCCCCCTCAGCGTGCAGCAGTGCGAGCACCTCACCCACCGGCACCTTGGTGCCCGGCTCCACCAGGAGATGGTCGACCACGCCGTCGTCCCAGATCTCCACCTCGATCGCGCCCTTCTGGGTCTCCACTACGGCCACCACCTGTCCGTGCTCGACATGTTGGCCGGGCTTGACCTGCCATTCCACCAGCGTGCCGGCTTCCATGTCGGCACCCAGCGAGGGCATGCGAAACTCAATCATGGCGCCCCATCAGCTCATCGACTGTTGCAACGATGCGCGGGACCGATGGCAGAGCCGCGTCCTCGAGATGCTTTGCGTAGGGCATGGGTACTTCGCGACTGCACACCCGTGCCACCGGTGCGTCGAGATCGTAGAAAGCGCCCTCGACGATCCGCGTGCAGATCTCGGCGGCCAGGCTCCCGCTCTTCCAGCCTTCATCCACGATCACTGCGCGCCGCGTCTTGCGCACCGAGGTGAGGATCGCCTCCGTGTCCAGCGGCCGCAGCGAGCGCAGGTCGATCACCTCCGCGCTGATCCCCTGGCGCAGCAGCTCCTGTGCGGCCTGCAACGTCTTGCCCAGGCTACCCCCGTAGGTGATCAGGCTCACGTCGCGTCCCTCTTGCCGTAGCGCCGCTTTGTCGATGTCCACCGCTCCCGCATCGGCCGGCAGCTCACCTTCCAAGTTGTACAGCAACGCGTTCTCGAACAGGATCACCGGGTCGGGATCCTGGACCGCCGTCCACAGCATTCCGCGTGCATCCTCCAGCGTGGCCGGTGCAACGATGCGCAGCCCGGGGATATGCGCGTACCATCCCTCGAGGCTATGAGAATGCTGGGCCGCGAGCTGCCGGCCGCCGCCCGTGGCCATGCGGATCACCAGCGGGACACCGACCTGACCCCCGGACATATGCCGCAGCGTAGCGGCGTTGTTCAGGATCTGGTCCAGACACAGCAGACTGAAGTTGACCGTCATCACCTCCACGATGGGCAGCATGCCGTTCATCGCGGCGCCGATCCCTGCACCCACGAAGGCCGATTCGGAGAGCGGCGTGTCCCGCACGCGCTCTTCGCCGAACTCTTCCAGCAGCCCTTTGGAGACGGCGTAGGATCCGCCGTAGCGGCCCACATCTTCGCCCATCAGGAACACGCGCGGGTCGCGCTGCAATGCCTCGCGCAACGCCGAGCGCAACGCTTCTCTGTATGTCGTGCGCATGGTCGTGCTCATCCGTTGCCTTCCGGACGCAATGCCGCGACGAAGGTGTCGAGCTGACGTCCGGTCGACCCCGTGTTGATCTCGCGGTCGGTCAGCGCGAGCCGCGCCCGCGGCGTCTTGCCCGCCTGCAGCGCGAGAGCGGAGAGGGCATCTTCGGCTCCCGACCCGCCGAGCGTGCAGAACACGGCGAGCTCCGCGGAGCCGAGCCGATGCCGAGCCACGAACGCGCGCATGGGCGAGCACACGCGGCCTGCCCATACCGGGGTGCCGAGGATGACGAGCGCATAGCGGGCCGGGTCGACCGCAGGGTCCTGCAGCTGCGGCTCGCGCCCGGTCAGGGCCTCGAAGATCGAGCGCAGATACCCGGGCACACCGGCGCGACTGCGCGTCTCCTTGAGTTCGCAGATGTCGCACGGCAGGCGTTTGGCGATCTGCTCCGCCACACGCCGCGTGTAGCCGGTGCGCGAGTAGAAAACGAGCAGGACCTTGTTCATGCGGCGCGTGTCATCCGGGCTATCCGGCGCTGCGGGATTCGCTCCGCTGTCCCGCGTCTGTTTGCATGTCAGCTTGCCGAACTCGCTGCGCGGGCATAGACGTGAGTCTCCAACTCCTCCACCGGCTCCCAGGTCCCGGCTTCGGCGAACGCCACGGCTTGCGCGATCTCACGTGCCACCTCGGCCTCGATCGATTCGAGATCGCCCTTGCCGAGATCGCCGCGCTGCTGCAGGCGCCGGACGTAGGTCTCGATCGGACAGCGATGCTTCCACTGTTCTACCTCGTGCTTGCTGCGGTACAGCTCGGGATCGTACATGGAATGCGCGCGGAAGCGATAAGTCTGCACCTCCAGAAAATAGGGCACGGAAAGCCTGCGGATCGTTGCGGCGGCTTGGCGCACCGCATCCCAGACCGCTTCCACGTCCATCCCGTCCACGCGCTCGGCCGCCATGTTGTAGCTGGCCGCCTTGGCGACCAGATCAGTGTCCGATTCCGAGCGCCACAGCGCCGTGCCCATCGCGTAGAGGTTGTTCTCGCACAGGAACAGCACCGGCAACTTCCACAGCTCGGCTAGATTCATCGTCTCGTGGAACTCGCCTTCGGCCACTGCCCCTTCCCCGAAGAAGCACACGGTGATGCGATTGCGCTTCAGCATCTTGTCCGCCAGCGCCAGTCCGGCGGCAACCGGCAACCCGCCTCCGACGATCGCGTTGCCTCCGTAGAAGCGACGCGACAAGTCGAACAGGTGCATGGAGCCCCCACGGCCGTGACTGCAGCCCTCCCGCTTGCCGTACATTTCGGCCATGATGTTGGCCGCGGGAATGCCGCGCGCGAGCGCATGACCATGCTCGCGGTAGGTGGCTACGATGGCGTCGTCGCTGGTGAGGTGTGGCATCGCACCGGCAGCCACGGCTTCCTCGCCGATGTAGAGATGGAGAAACCCGCGGATGTGACCGGCGCTGTACGCCTCCGCGCACTTCTCCTCGAAGCGGCGGATGCGGATCATCTCCCGCAACAGCGAAATGGAGGTCGCGCGCGGCAAGCTCACGCGGACGCCTCCTCAGAGAGTCTAGGCACACCCACGATCCCGGGTCGGCGTCGTTCCGCAATCGCTTTGCCGTCGATCCCCGCATAGGCGGGGCCCCTCGCCGGGTAGCTCATGCGGATGCCTCGAGCGTGGAGGTATCTCCCTCGGGCAGGCCCAGTTCGCGCGCCTTCAGCAGCCGGCGCATGATCTTGCCGCTGCGCGTCTTGGGCAGCGTCGGCAGGAAGGCGATTTCCTTGGGCGCCACCGCCGTCCCGAGGCGCTTGCGCACGAATCCCAGAAGCTCACGATTCAGCGGATCGCCGGCCGCATAGCCGGGCTTGAGCGCGACAAACGCCTTCACCACCTCGCCCACCACAGGGTCGGGCTTGCCGATCACGCCGGCCTCGGCCACGGCAGGATGCTCCATGAGGGCGCTCTCAACTTCGAATGGACCGATCAGGTGGCCGGAGGACTTGATCACATCGTCGGCCCGCCCGACAAACCAGAAATATCCATCGGCATCGCGCTTGGCCAGATCGCCGGTCAGATACCAGTCGCCGACGAAGCACTTGCGATAGCGTTCCTCTTCGTGCAGATAGGTGCGAAACATGGACGGCCACCCGCGCTTGAGCGCCAGCTCGCCTTCGGTGTCATCGGCGATCGTCTCGACATTGCCGTCGGACAGCCTCCGCACCACAGCCGCCTCGACCCCCGGCAGCGGCTTGCCCATCGAACCCGGCTTGATCGGCATGGAAGCAAAGTTGGCGACCATGATCCCGCCGGTTTCGGTCTGCCACCAGTTGTCGTGGATCGGCATGCCAAACGCTTCCTGGCCCCACAGCACGGCCTGCGGATTGAGCGGCTCGCCCACGCTGGCGATGAAGCGCAGATCCGGAAAAGAGTAGCGGCGCGCGGCATCGGCGCCGCCGCGCATCATCATCCGCACCGCCGTTGGCGCCGTGTACCACACGCTGACTCGCTGCTGCGAGAGGATCTGGTACCAGCGTTCTGCGTCGAAATCCGCCTCGTCCACGACCATGGTGACGCCATTGGTGAGCGGGGAAATGATGCCGTAAGAGGTGCCGGTGATCCAGCCGGGATCGGCCGTACACCAGAACACATCTTCGTGGTGGAAATCGAGGGCGAATTTCCCAGTGATGTGATGTGCGACCACCGCCTCGTGGACGTGAACGGCACCCTTGGGTTTCCCGGTCGTGCCGCTGGTGAAGTGCAGCAGCGCGAAGTCGTCCGGACGGGTTGGCCCGATGCGATAGGTCGGATCGGCCTGCGCCATCAACGACGGCAGGTCGAGCGCGGCGGACGGCAGGTCCGCCAGCTCCTCCTCGCGCACGATCAGCACGTGGCGCAGCGACGGCAGCGAGGCGCGGATCGGCTCGACCTTCTTGCGGTAGAGCGTATCGGTGGTGACCAGCACGCTTCCCTCGCCGATATTCAGCCGCGTCGAGATGGGCTCGGGACCGAAGGCGGAGAACAGCGGCGACACCACGCAGCGGTGTTTCAACCCTCCCAGGACGGCGAAGTAAAGTTCCGGGATACGCCCCGCCAATACGAACACGCGCTCGCCCGCGGCGACCCCCAATGCGGCGAGGACGTTGGCGAACCGGCTCGTCATCTCTGACAGCTGGCCGTAAGTGAAATCGCGCACTTGCCCGTTCTTGCCTAACCAGCGCAGCGCCAACCGGTCACGCCTGGCTCCGGCGGCGTGGCGATCCACGGCTTCGTACGCGATGTTGAGTCCCCCACCCGGCAGCCCCGTCAGCTCGCGCCGCGCCGACTCCCAGGAAAAGGCTGCGCAACCTGCGGCATAGTCGGGCAAGTTGGTTGCGCGCCCGGGGACGCTCGGCTTTACCAATAGATTCTGCACGGAGACTCCTCCTCGATCTGGGCGCTAGACAAGCTAGCAGCGTGCGGCGCGGTGCCCATTGACGCAGATCAACCGGGCCGCAGGGAAG
>Ga0335081_10004278_pt1 | contig 22520 bp, 26 predicted proteins | sample Lox_Sample_35_FD_206713 | JGI IMG/M metagenome (GOLD analysis project Ga0335081, IMG submission 206713) | Soil microbial communities from Loxahatchee National Wildlife Refuge, Florida, United States - Lox_Sample_3.5 | ecosystem: Environmental > Terrestrial > Soil > Wetlands | place: USA... | reverse complement strand
CCTGGCTCCCGGTCCTTCGGTGGCGGCGCTCTGGATGTCGCTACGCGAGCTCTTTACCGGCGCCAACCACGAGCGCGCTGCGTTGCGCTTGCGTGGCACCTGGGATGACCCCATGGTAAGTCCATGAAAATAGCGGCCCTGCAGATGACCTCGGGTCCGGAGGTCGAGGCGAACCTCGCCGTTGCCGGAGCGCTGCTCGAGGAGGCGGCCACGGGCGGCGCGCGCCTCGCGGTGCTGCCGGAGAACTTCGCGTTCCTCGGGCTGCGGGACGCCGACAAGCGCGCGGTGGCGGAAACCGACGGAGCAGGTCCCGTGCAGGAGTTCCTCGCCGCGAGCGCCTGGCGGCTGAAGCTCTGGATCGTGGGCGGCACCATGCCGCTCAAGAGCGGCGCAGACGGACGCGTCGCCGCGGCTTCAGTCGTCTACGATGCCGATGGCGCGCGGGTCGCGCGCTACGACAAGATTCACCTGTTCGACGTCGACATTCCCGGGCGTGCCGAGAACTACCGTGAGTCGGCCAACGTTGCCCCGGGGTCGCGCGCGGTGGTCATCGATACACCGGTGGGGCGCCTCGGACTATCGGTATGCTATGACGTGAGGTTTCCCGAGCTGTACCGGCACCTGAGCGCCGCGGGGGCGCAGCTGCTGTGCGTGCCGTCCGCGTTCACCGCGCCCACCGGGCGGGCCCACTGGGAGACGCTGCTGCGCGCGCGCGCCATCGAGAACCTCTGCTACGTGATCGCACCGGCGCAGTCCGGAATCCATCCGAACGGACGTGAGACCTATGGAGACAGCATGATCGTCGATTACTGGGGCAGGGTATTGAAGCGCGTGCCGCGCGGACGCGGCTGCGCCCTGGCCGAAGTGGATCTGGCGCGCCAGAGCGCCGTGCGCGAAAGCTTCCCGGCCCTCAGGCACCGCACGTTCAGCGGGGACACCAGCCCGTGAGCACCTCCGAATCACCCGCGCCCGTGCCCGCAGCGCCGACGGCTGCCGATCCGCTCAAGCTGGCGCGCGAGCTGATCCTGCGCCCGGGCGGGCTCGACGATCGGCGCATTGACAACATCTTCGGCGAGGTGCTGACGCACTCGGTCGATTTCGCGGACCTGTATTTTCAGCTCGCGCACCAGGAGTCCTGGTCGCTCGAGGACGGCATCGTCAAGGACGGCAGCGCCAGCATCGAGCAGGGCGTCGGCGTGCGCGCGCTCGCCGGCGAGAAGACCGGCTTCGCTTACTCCGATGAGATCGTGCTGCCGGCGCTCGAGGAAGCCTCGCGCGCCGCCCGCGCCATCGCCGCGCAGGGCGGGGAGCGCCGCGTGAGCGCCTGGCGCGCCGCGCACGGCCACCAGCTGTACCTGCCGGTGGATCCCGCCGCCGCTCTCGCCACCGCCGACAAGGTGGCCTGGCTCGAGCGCGTCGATCGCGAGGCGCGGCGGCTCGACCCGCGCATCGTGCACGTGAACGCGAGCCTGGTCGCGGTGCACGAGGTGGTGCTCATCGCCACCAGCGAGGGCGAGCTCGCGGCGGACGTGCGCCCGCTGGTGCGTTTCAACGTCTCAGTGCTGGTCGAGCAGAACGGCCGGCGCGAGCAGGGCTATGCCGGTGCCGGCGGGCGCTACTCGCTTGCCGAGCTGGTCGCGTGCGACAAGCCGCTCGAGCTCGCGCGCGAGGCGGTGCGGCAGGCGCTGGTGAACCTCGAGGCCGTGCCGGCCCCCGCGGGCGCGATGACGGTGGTGCTGGGCCCCGGGTGGCCGGGAATCCTGCTGCACGAGGCCATCGGCCACGGGCTCGAGGGAGACTTCAACCGCAAGGGCACCTCGGCGTTCGCCAACCGCATCGGCGAGCGGGTGGCGGCGGCGGAGTGCACCGTGGTGGACGACGGCACGCTCAGCAAGCGCCGCGGCTCGCTCAACATCGACGACGAGGGCACACCGACCCAGTGCACGACGCTGATCGAGAACGGCGTGCTGCGCGGCTACATGCAGGATCGGATGAACGCGCGTCTCATGGGAGTCGCACCCACCGGCAACGGCCGGCGCGAGTCCTTCGCCCACACCACTCTCCCGCGCATGACCAACACCTACATGCGCCCCGGTCCCCACGACCCCGCGGAAATCATCCGCTCGGTGCCGCGCGGCATCTACGCGGTGAATTTCGGCGGTGGGCAGGTGGACATCACCTCGGGGAAATTCGTGTTCTCGGCGAGCGAGGCCTACCTCATCGAGAACGGACGCGTCACCACGCCCTTGAAGGGCGCGACGCTCATCGGCAACGGGCCCGATGTGCTGACGCGCGTCACCATGGTGGGGAACGATCTGAAGCTCGACGACGGTGTCGGCACCTGCGGCAAGGAAGGCCAGAGCGTGCCGGTCGGCGTGGGCCAGCCGACCCTCAAGATCGAGAGCCTTACCGTAGGCGGCACCGGGTGAGGATTGTCGTTCGCCGCTGACGTCGGCTTTCCACGACATTTCGCCATTCTCGACACAGAGCGCCAATATGTGCCCTGCACGGGCACATGGCGATTCGCGATGCTGTCACCGCGGGCGGAGCAGGATTGCACCCGCGTGCGCAGGCAGCGCGGCCCGCAACGACCCTGCGGACATAATCGGGAGCGTTGGCAGGTTTGTGAATTTCCACACGCTCCCGGGAAAGCGGAGTCCGTAGCGTGCATCCGGCAGACACTGCCTCAGGAAGGAAGTCACGATGCAAGCCGAGCACAACATGTTGTCGATGTCCGACACCTCCACTCTGAAGCTCCCCGCGGAGCTGCTGGCGGAGCTCAAGCGCCATACCAAGCAGAAGACCGACTTTCGCGTCGAGAGCTTCAAGCCTTCCCTCATGGACCGCCTGCTCGGGTTGTTCGGCCTGAAATAGCCCTGAAATAACGCACTGCGGCATCGCCCGCCGGCGGTTTTCCGGGGGGCGAGTATCCACCGCCGTGCCGGCAAGTTAGGATGCCGGCATGGAGCGCCGCCATCTTTCCCGCCCGGTCTATGAAGGGCTCCCCTGGTTCTACATGGCCTCGGGGCTTGCAGCCCTGGTGGTGAGCTACCTGCTGGCGGCGCACGGGGCGCTGAGCCACGCCATCGGCCTCATCGGCCTGGTCGCGCTGGTGTACGGAATCGTCGTAGTTCTGCGCCGGCGTGACTTCCGGGCGCTGCGCAGCGAGTACGGCAACCCCGATTCAATCAGCGACGACGATTCGAAGTGAACCGGCTGCCACGCTGGGGTGCTCCTCAGCCTTCGGCGCTACGCTTTTTCTTGGAGTGCTCCTGCGCGCCTTCGGCCGGTGGCGCGTGCAGCTCCGGAATGTCGCCGAGTGCGGGCAGCTTCGGCTCAGTCTCGGAGGTCGCCGAGCGGGTGCGCCCGTGGCGCTCGTCCACGTAGATGAGCTCGTGCTTGCCGATCAGCACGACGTCGCCGTCGTTGAGGTAGTGGCGCCGCACGCGCGCCGATTTCACGTAGATGCCGTTGGTGCTGTTGAGATCCTCGATCACGCACGAGTGCGCGGTAGTGATGATCTGGCAGTGGTGGCGGCTGACGAAACGGCTGTCGATGTGGATGTCGTTGTCGGGGGTGCGCCCGACGATGAGACGCCCGATGCGCAGCGGGACCTCCTGTACGGTGCGCCCGTCGGTGGCGACGAGGAGCTTGCCGACCGCCTCGGGCCCGGCCGCCGGCTGAGCGGCCGCCTCGTTGGCGGCCGCTTCGTGCGGCGCCGACTGCGGCGAGGCCGCCTCGTGCACGGGAGCCTCGCCCGCGCTCGCCGGCGCCGCCGCCGCGCCCCTGGCACGCGCCGCGTATAGCGGCCAGCGCAGCTCCGCAACCGCGCTCGCGATGTCGGCGCGCTGCACCGAATCGCGGCTCTCGGTGTAGGCGGCCATCATCGAGGTGTCGCACAGGGTATTGATGAGCCGCGGTACCCCGCCGCTGTAGCGGTAGATCTCGTGGAAGGTGTCGGGCGCGAAGATCTCACGGTCGCCGGCCCCGGCCACCTCGAGCCGATGCTCGATATAGGAGCGCGTCTCCGCCTCCGACAGCGTCGAGAGATGAAAGCGCAGCCGCACGCGCTGCGTGAGCTGCTCGAGCCGGGGCGCATTGAGCGTCGCATTGAGCTCGGGCTGCCCGGCGAGAATGATGCGCAGCACCTTCTCCTTGGTGGTCTCGACGCCCGACAGCAGGCGGATCTCCTCGAGCACCCGTGGCTCGAGATTCTGCGCCTCGTCGACGATCAGCAGCACCTTGCGCCCGGCGGCGTGCTGCTCGATGAGGAAGTTATTGAGGGTGCTGAGCAGCTCCGCCTTGCGCATCTTGAACGGCGAGAAGCCGAACTGCACCAGCACGGTCTGCAGGAAATCCGTGGTCGTCACCTGGGTCTGGTTGATCTGCGCGACCACCACGTCGGCGGGGACTTCCTTGAGGAACGACTCGATCAGGGTGGTCTTGCCCGAGCCGATCTCTCCGGTGATCACCACGAAGCCGTCGGTGAACCAGATGGTCGACTCCATGTACGCCTTGGCACGCGCATGCTGTTTCGACAGGTAAAGGAATTGCGGGTCCGGGCTGAGCCGGAACGGCAGCTCCCTGAGTTTGAACAGCTCGAGGTACATGCGAGAGCACTCGCCGAGGGATGTTACGGGATGCGCACCCTGACGGCCAATCCGGCGGCCAGGCGCCGCGCGCGCACATTGCGCAGCGCCGCGCTGGGCTCGACCACGGTGCAATGTCCGACCTTGCGCCCCGGGCGCGGCTGCTTGCCGTAGTCGTGAAGATGGACCCCTTCGAGCGCCAACAGGCGCGCGCGCGGCGGGATGCGCCCGATCAGGTTGATCATGGCGCTGTGGCCGAGCGCGCGCGGCGAGCCGAGCGGCAGCCCCAGGATCGCGCGCAGGTGATTCTCGAACTGGCTGGTCGCGGCGCCCTCGATGGTCCAGTGCCCGGAGTTGTGCACCCTGGGGGCCATCTCGTTGGCGATGAGCTGACCGGCGCGCACGAAGAATTCGAGGGTGAGAATGCCGCGGTAGCGGAAGTGCGTCAGCACGCGGTTGAGATAGCGCGCCGCCTGGCTGTGCCAGCGCCGCGGCCCGTAGGGCGCACAGGTCACGCGCAGGATCCCCGCGCCGTGCACGTTGCCGCACAGGGGATAGATCACGACCTCGCCGCGCGCGCCGCGTGCGCCGATCACCGACACCTCGCAGTCGAACGGCACCCACTCCTCGTAGAGGAGCGGGGCGGCACCCAGGCGCTCCCAGGCGCGCGCGGCGTCCGTGCGTGTGCGCAGCAGCGCCTGACCCTTGCCGTCGTAGCCGAGGCGCCGGGTCTTGAGGACGCCCGGCAGCCCGACCGCCGCGATGGCCGAGTCGAGCCCGGAGCGCGAGTCGACCGCACGCCAGCGGGTAGTCGGAATCGCGAGACGCGCGAACAGACGCTTCTCGCTCACCCGGTCCTGCCCGCACTCGAGCGCCGCCACCGGCGGGGCGATGCGCGCGGCGTGCGCGCCGCGCTGCAGGGCGCGCAGGCTCGCCCCCGGCACGTTCTCCCAGTCGAAAGTGACGACCTCGCAACGGCGCGCGAGCTCGGCGAGCAGCGCCTGGTCAGTGAAGGCGCCGGTGAGGAGCGGTGCCACCTGGCCCGCGGGCGCATCGCTCGCGGGATCCAGGCACAGGAAATCGAGCCCGAGCGGATAGCCCGCCAAAGCGAGCATGCGGCCGAGCTGGCCGGCGCCCACGATGCCGACGGTCATGTGCGCTTGGGTTGGCGCGGATCGGGGTTGGCGAGCACGGCCGCAGTCTGTTTCTCGCGGAACGCCTCGAGCGCCGTCTGCACGGCGGGGTGCCGGTTGGCGAGGATCGACGCGGCGCACAGCGCCGCGTTGGTGGCGCCGGCAGTACCGATGGCGAAAGTCGCCACGGGAACGCCGGCGGGCATCTGCACGATCGAGAGCAGTGAGTCGAGACCTCCGAGGGTCTTCGACTGCACCGGCACGCCGAGCACCGGCAGAGTGGTCTTGGCCGCGGCCATGCCGGGCAGGTGCGCGGCGCCACCCGCGCCGGCGATCAGCACTTCGAGGCCGCGCTCGCGGGCCTGGCGCGCGTATTCGAACAGGAGATCGGGCGTGCGGTGCGCCGACACCACACGCACCTCGTAAGCGACGCCCAGGCGATCGAGGGTCTCGGCGGCCGCCTGCATGGTCTCCCAGTCGGAGCCGGAGCCCATGATGATGCCGACGAGGGCTTTCATCGCGGCATTGTAGCGAACAATGCGCGCAGAGCGCGAAACAACTCGCGCGCGGCGCCCGTCCCCCTGCGGTGGCTGCGCTCGGCCTGGGCCGCCGCCACACGCCGCGCCCACTCGGACGTCTCGATGCCGGGGTAAGCGCGCTCGAGCTCCCCGAGCGCGCTCGCACCGCCCGCGATCAGCCGCTCGCGCCACTCCTCGACATGCCGGAAGCGCTCGGCCTCGCGCGCACTCACCGCGCCACGTGCCGCAAGCGCCGCACGGATCGGCTCGGGATCGAGCGCACGCATCAGCTTGCCGATGTACTGGCGCTGGCGCGCGGCGCCCGCGCGGCTGGTGATGGCGCGGGCGGCGCGCACCGCCGCGGCCAGCTCCTCGGGCAGGTCGAGCGCGGCGAGCGCTGCGTCGGGCAAGCCGATCAGCGCTTCGCCGAGATCCTGGGCGGCGTGGGCGGTGCGCTTGCGCGCGCTCTTGCTGGGCCGCTCGGGGTACGTCGCGTCGCTCACTGCTACAATTTAACACCCATGCCATCGACCTCATCGACCTCAGAGCTTGCGGGTGCCGGGCAGCTCACCGACCTCGTGAGCTTCGCGCTCGAGGAGGCGCGCCGCCAGGGGGCCTCGCAGTCCGAAGTGGACGCCTCGGTCAGCCGCGGGCTCTCGGTGACCGTGCGCCTCGGCGAGGTCGACACCGTCGAATACCAGCGCGACCGCGGCCTTGCCGTGACGGTCTATTTCGGCAAGCGCAAGGGCTCGGCCAGCACCGCTGATCTCGCATCAAGCGCCGTGCTCGAGACGGTCGCCAAGGCGTGCGCTATCGCGCGCTATACGGCCGAGGACCCGTACGCCGGGCTCATCGAGCCCGAGGCGCTGGCGCGCGACATTCCTGACCTCGACCTCGACCACCCCTGGGACGTGAGCCCCGAGCGTGCGATCGAGATCGCGCGCAGCTGCGAGGCGGCCGGTCTCGCCGTCGATGCGCGCGTGAGCAACTCCGAGGGCGGCTCGGTCGGCAGCCAGCGCCACACCGGCGTCTACGGCAACTCTCTCGGGTTCCTGGCGGGCTACTCCTCCACCAGCCACTCGGTCAGCTGCTCGCTGATTGCCGAGCAGGGCGGGGAGATGCAGCGCGATCACTGGTATACGGTGGCACGCGACCCAGCCGATCTCGAGGACGCCGCGAGCGTCGGGCGCCTGGCCGGCGAGCGGGCGCTGGCGCGCCTCGGCGCCCGGCGCCTCACCACCCGCAAGGCTCCGGTCGCCTTCGCGCCCGACATGGCGCGCGGCCTCATCGGGCATTTCATCGGCGCCATCCGCGGCACCAGCCAGTACCGCAAGGCGTCGTTCCTGCTCGATGCGGCCGGCACGCGGGTATTCCCCGCGTTCGTGCAGATGCACGAGCGGCCGCATCTGCCGAAGGCGCTTGCCAGCAGCCCCTTCGACCAGGAGGGCGCGGCCACGCACGATCGCGAGCTCATTCGCGACGGCGTGCTCGACGGCTACGTGCTCGGCAGCTATTCGGCGCGACGGCTGGGACTCAAGACCACGGGCAACGCCGGCGGGATTCACAACCTGATCGTGGCGGCGAGCGACGGCGGGCTGGGCAGTGAGGCGTTTCTCGCCCGGCTCGATACGGGATTCCTGGTGACCGAGCTCATGGGGCAGGGCGTGAACGGCGTGACCGGGGATTATTCGCGTGGGGCGAGCGGCTTCTGGGTCGAGCGCGGCGCGATTCAATACCCGGTGCACGAGGTGACCATCGCCGGGAACCTGAAGCGCATGTATCTCGACATCGCCGCCGTCGGCGCCGACACCGACGCGCGCGGCGCCGTCCGCGCCCCCTCGGTCCTCGTCAGCGAAATGACGATTGCCGGTGAGTGAGCTGCAGCGCCGGGCGCGGGGCCTCCTCCACCAGCTCCCGTAGGCTGAGCTCGCCGCAGCTCCTGCGGCGCGCATCCTCGAGGCCGGCGAGCACCCGGTCGACCGGCGGGATGTCGAGATTGCGCGGCGCCACGTGCCCGCTGCGCTGACTGCGCGCGAGGTCGAGGATCTCCTGCACGCGGATGTGGCCGATGTCGCGGCCGGGTATGAGCTCGTCGTCGTCGGTGACGATGAGGAGTCCGGCCCGCTCGAGCGTCGCCGCCATGTGGGCCACCGCGACCCCGGGCAGGCCGAGCTCGGCGGCGAGGCGGTTGACGGTCCAGCGTACGCCGCCCGCGACGTGCGCGCGGCCGACGAAGTACATCAGCTTCAGCGAGAGCTCCTCGAGCTCGAGGCCCGAGAGCAGGAGCGGCTGCAATCCCAAGCGCAGGTACGCCGGGTTCTGCACGTAGAAGGAGAGCTGCGTCCCGGCGAGCAGGATCAGCCAACCGAAATAGGTCCACAGGAGCCCGGCGACCACGAAGGCGAAGCCGGCGTACACGATGGTGAGGCGCGTCGAGTAGACGACGAAGGCCGTGAACACTTTGCCGACCGCCGCCCACGCGACGCCGCCGACGATGGCTCCGGTGAGCGCGGCGCGCCACTGCACCCGCGTGTTGGGCACCATCATGTAGAGCGCGGTGAAGAATGCGGTCACCATGGCGTAGGGGGCGAGGGCGATGCCGGCGGCGCGCAAGTCCGGCAGCACCGGCAGGCGCAGCCGCACCACCTCCTGCACCGGGGCGCTCGAGAGCGCGTGCTGGGTGAGGCCCACGAAGCCCACCAGCAGCACCGGTCCCGCCACCAGCAGTACCGTGTATTCCGTCAGCCGCCGCGCGAAGCTGCGCGGCTGCTCGACGTGCCACAGGAAGTTGAAGCTGTCCTCGACTTTCTTGATGGTGCCGATGAGCGTCCAGGCAAGCAGCGCGAACCCCACCGAGCCGACCACGCCGTTGCTCGCATGGTTGGCGAACTGCACCACGCGCGTCGTGAGATCGGTGGCCGCCGGCTCGCCGACCGGGCGGAAGAACTCGTACACGATCGGTACCAGGTCGCGGTGCCCACCAAAGAACCTCAGGATCGCAAAGCAGAAGGCGAGCAGCGGAATGAGCGACAGGAGTGTCGTGTACACCAGGCTCATGGCGCGCAGGTTGATCTCGCCGCGCGACAGGTCGCGCAGCACCGCGTAGGGGTAGCGCGTGAGCCGCAGTACGCCTCCCAGGAACCCCGCGCGCTGGGAGGCCGGCCCGAACAGCCGCCGGTCGAGGAAGCCCCAGATGCGCTGCCACATGGCTTAAGGATACAGTGCCGCCCCGCAAGTGACCGCGAATTCAGGATATCCGCAGCGCATCGTCTGCCTCACCGAGGAGACGACCGAGACGCTCTACCTGCTCGGCGAGGAGCAGCGCATCGTCGGCATCTCAGGCTTCACCGTGCGTCCGCCGCGCGCCCGGCGCGAGAAGCCGCGGGTGTCGGCATTCACCAGCGCGCGCATCGCGCGCATCGTCGGGCTCAGCCCCGACCTGGTGCTGGGCTTCTCCGACCTGCAGGCCGACATCGCCGCCGAGCTGGTACGCGCTGGCCTCAACGTGCATGTCTTCAATCAGAGGAGCGTCGCGGAGATTCTGGCGATGATCCGCACGCTCGGCGGGATGATCGGCTGCGAAGCGAAGACCGCCGCACTGCTCGAGGAGCTCGAGGGCGGTCTCGCCGCGGTGCGCGCCGCGGCGGGCACGCTCGGCGCACGTCCGCGCGTTTATTTCGAGGAGTGGGACGAGCCCCTGATCTCAGGGATAGGCTGGGTATCGGAGCTCATCGGCCTTGCCGGCGGCGAGGATTGCTTTGCGGAGCTCGCCCGCCAGAGCCTCGGGCGCAACCGCATCATTGCCGACCCGCTCGAGGTGGTGCGGCGCGCGCCCGACATCGTGCTCGGCTCCTGGTGCGGCAAGAAGTTCCGCCCCGGGCAGGTCGGCTCGCGCCCCGGCTGGAGCGCGATTCCCGCGGTGCGCTCCGGCTTCGTGCGCGAGATCAAGTCCGCCATCATCCTGCAGCCGGGGCCGGCCGCCCTCACCGACGGCGTGCGCGCGCTGCAGGCGGTAATAAGCGAATGGGCTGCCACGCAGGCATAGCAGGCAAATCAGTGCATCCCGCGGCGCGCGCGAATCAGCTCATAGGCCTCGATGATCTGCTGGGTGCGCTGCTTGGCGTGCCCGATCATCGATTCCGGCAGTCCGTTCGCCTTGAGCTTGTCGGGATGGTGGCGGTTGAGCTGCCGCCGGTAGGCCTTGACGACCTCGGCATCGCTCGCGCCCGCGGTCGTCTCGAGCACCCGGTAGGCCTGCTCGAGCGTCTCGGCGCCCGCAGCGCTGCCGGCGGCGCCGTTGCCGGGGCGCTGCTGGTAGAAGCCGCCACGCTGGATGCGCAGCACCGCCTCGATCTGTGCCAGCTCGAAGCCCGAGATGCGCGTCCCGGCGGCGATACGCCCCATGATCGGCCGCACCGGGCCGTCGAGGTTGTTGCCGGCGAGCGCGGCGCGCACCTGGATCTCGAGGAAGACGCGCAGGATGTCGGGGCGCCCGCGGCACGCCGAGCGCAGCCCGGCGAGCTCGGCCGGGAGGTCGAAATCGGGCTGCTTGCCGGCGGTGAACAGCGCGATGGCCTCCCGCACCTGTGCCGCATTCAGCCGCAGGTCCGTCATCACGGCGCGCGCCGCGGCGATCTCCTGCTCGGAGACGTGGCCGTCGGCCTTGGCGACATAACCCATCACGCGGAAGGTGGCGCGGAAGAAGCGCTCGCTGATCGCGGCGACGTCGCCGCGCGGCGCGCCGGGCTCCTCGTCCTCCTCCTGGGCCTGGTCGAACTGGTGGCCGAGCAGCACGCCGACCGCGACTCCGATCGGGCCGAAGGCGAGCCCGATGATCCCGCCGGTCAGCTTGCCAATCCATTTCATGCCCGCCGCCATGTCAACGTATAGTACCAAGCGCATGCCGGCGCCCATCGTTTACCGCACCCAGCTCACGGGCCTGCAGCGCCTGCACGAAGGCAAGGTGCGCGACATCTACGCGGTCGATCCTGGTGCGCTCCTCATAGTGACTACCGACCGCCTCTCGGCGTTCGACGTGGTGCTGCCCGATCCGATCCCGGACAAGGGCTGCGTGCTGAATTCGATCTCGAACTTCTGGTTTGCGAAGCTCGCTCACCTGGTGCCGAACCATCTCACCGGCCGCGCGCTCGAGAGCGTGGTCAGGGATCCAGCCGAGCGCGCGCTGCTCGAAGGGCGCGCGGTGATCGTCAAGCGCTTGCAGGCGCTGCCGATCGAGGCGGTGGTGCGCGGCTATCTCATCGGCTCGGGCTGGAAGGACTACCAGAAGACCGGCCAGCTATGCGGCATGGCGCTGCCCGCCGGCCTGCCGCTCGCCGGACAGCTGCCGCAGCCCATCTTCACGCCCGCGACCAAGGCCGAGGCGGGCGCGCACGATGAGAACATCAGCTTCGAGACCATGGCGCAGCGCGTCGGCGCGGCGCTGGCCGCCAAGGTGCGCGACACGGCGCTCGCGCTGTACCGTTTTGCCGCGGAGCACGCCCGCGCGCGCGGCATCATCATCGCGGACACCAAATTCGAGTTCGGCCTCGACGCCGCCGGGACTCTGACGCTCATCGACGAGGTGTTGACCCCCGACTCCTCACGCTTCTGGCCCGCCGACACCTACCGTCCCGGAGTGAGTCCACCGAGCTTCGACAAGCAGTTCGTGCGTGACTATCTGGAGACGCTCGACTGGGACAAGCGCGCGCCGGGACCGAAGCTGCCACCCGACGTCATCGCGCGCACCAGCGCCAAGTACCGTGAGGCGCTCGCGCGGCTGACAGCGCCATGAGCACGGGCGGGGAGCGCATCCGCCAGAGCCTGATCGCGGTGGGTTAGACTAGCCTCATGCAGCCGTGGATCGCCCCCTCGATTCTGTCCGCGGATTTCGCGCGCCTCGGCGCCGAGGTCGAGGCGGTGCTGGAGGCGGGCGCCGATCTGATCCACTTCGACGTGATGGACAATCACTACGTACCGAATCTCACCATCGGCCCGCTGGTGTGTCAGGCGCTGCGTAAGCACGGCGTCGTGGCCCCGATCGACGTGCACCTGATGGTGCGCCCGGTCGACCGCATCGTGCCGGACTTCGCCGCCGCCGGCGCCACCTTCATCACCTTTCACCCGGAAGCGACCGAGCACATCGATCGCACCATCGCGCTGATCCGCGAGCACGGTTGCCGGCCGGGTCTGGTGTTCAATCCCGCCACCCCGCTTGACTATCTCGACTACACGCTCGAGCTCATCGATATGGTGCTCATCATGTCGGTGAACCCGGGGTTTGCAGGCCAGCAGTTCATCCCCACGACGCTGCGCAAGCTCGCCGATGCGCGTGCCCGCATCCGGGCGGGCGGGCGCGAGGTGCGCCTCGAGGTCGACGGCGGAATCAAGACCGATAACATCGGCGCCGCGGCCGCGGCCGGCGCCGACACCTTCGTGGCGGGCTCGGCGATCTTCGGCAGCCGCGACTACGCGCAGACTATTGGTGAGATGCGCCGGCAGATCGGGGCCGCAGCCACACCCATAACGGTCCGACGGCCGGCGCGCCGGGCGCGTTAGCTACTCGTCGTCCTCCTCGTCGTCGTCATCGTCATCGTCCATGGCGACCTGCCCGGCGGGCCTGCCGGGACCGGCCGTCTTGGCCGGCACGATGACGGGTCGGGTCTTCATCTTCGGCCGGGCATTGAATACCACGATGGTCTTGCCGGTGGCCCGGAGCAGTCCCTGCTCCTCGAGCACCTTGAGCACGCGGCCGGCCATCTCGCGCGAGCAGCCGACCAGGCGTGAAAGCTCCTGGCGGCTCACCTTGATCTGCATGCCCTCGGGATGCGTCATGGCGTCGGGCTCGCCGCACAGGTCCATGATCGCGTGCGCTACGCGCCCGGTGACGTCGACGAAGGCCAGGTCGCCGAGCTTGCGGTTGGTGCGATCGAGGCGGGTGGCGAGCTGCGTCGCGAGCTCGAACACGAGCCCCGGGCTCTCGGCGGCGATCTGCCGGAAGCGCGGGTAGGTCATCTCCGCGAGCTCGCACTGGTTGCGGGTTCGCACCCAGGCGCTGCGCGTCGGTTGCTCGTAGAACAAGCCCATCTCGCCGAAGAACTGTCCGCGGTTGAGGTAGGCCAGCACCATCTCGTTGCCTTCCTCGTCCTCGATCATCACTTCGACTGAGCCGCTGATGATGTAGTAGAGGACGTCCGGGAGGTCGCCCGCGTGGATGACCACGGTCTTGGATGGCACCGCGCGAATGCGGCAATAGCTCAGGAAGCGGTTGATCGCCGGGATTTCGCTCAGCGGCTTGATGTTCTCTTCCATACCGGCTCCCCCAATCACTTCTTTAATATAAGCCTTCGCGGCCCCTCACACCCAGTAGGCGGTTCCCGTCATGAGCCGGGCAGTCTGCCGCATGAGTGCTCGCACCGGCGCCGGCAGGCGCTCGCCGCCGGCCGCGGCCGCCGTCGCGCCGTGCGCGATCTCTTCGGCTCTCATGGTTTCAAGTATGGCACGGCTGCGGGCATCGCCCACCGGCAGCCTGCCGAGGTGCCCGTCCAGGTGCCTTTCCACCTGGCGCTCGGTCTCGACGACGAAGCCGAGACTCGCCCGGTCCCCGGCCAGCGCTGCAAGCGCGCCGATGGCGAACGACCCCGCGTACCAGAGTGGCGCGAGAAGGCTCGGCCGTGCGCCGAGCTCGGTGAGACGGGTCTCGCACCACGCCAGGTGATCGGACTCGCCGCGCGCCGCCTCCAGGAGCAGGGCACGGGTCGCCGCCGAGCGCGCGACCAGTGCCTGGCCGTGGTAGAGCGCCTGGGCGGCGAGCTCGCCGGAGTGATTGACGCGCATCAGCGCCGCGCTCTCGCGTTGCTGCGCGGCAGTAAGCTCGCGCTCAGCACCTTCCTCACGGGTGCCCGGAACGGGTCGGGAGGCCCGGGCGGGCGCGAACACCGATCGCAGGGCACGATCCAGGGCGGCGATCGCAGTGTCTAGAGAGCGGCCGGACTCCATATTTATGGCTCTATTATAGGCTGCAGCCCCACCCCGACAGGCTTCCGGGCCGCCCCTGGAGGGCCAGGCGGCGGCCGGGAAGCGGCGCTTTGCATTGGCGCAGCTGCTTGAGTAAACTTGCCCGCCTTTTTTTGACCCCGGCCCCCGAGGGTTTAACCCCTGGCCGCGGGATTTTAGCCATGAGTGACCTATGAAGACCGTATTTGCCAAGCCCGCGGGCGTCCGCGGCGACTGGTTCATCGTCGACGCCAGCGACAAGACGCTGGGGCGCCTCGCCTCGCAGATTGCCCATCGCCTCAAGGGCAAGCACAAGGCTGACTACAGCCCCCACGTCGATATGGGCGACCACATCGTGGTGGTCAACGCACAGAAGATCCGCGTCACCGGGCGCAAGCTCAGCGACAAGATCTACTACCACCACACCGGCCACATCGGCGGCATCAAGTCGATCGCGCTCGAGAAGCTGCTCGCCGAGCACCCGGAGCGGGCGATCGAGTTCGCGGTCAAGGGCATGCTGCCGAAGAATCCCCTCGGCCGGCGCATGTTCAAGAAGCTCCACGTGTTCGCCGGCGGCGAGCATCCGCACCAGGCGCAGCAGCCGAAGCCACTCGAGATTCAATAGGAACCCCTGCATGCCAGCGACCCCGAATCACTACGGCACCGGGCGGCGCAAGACCGCCACCGCGCGCGTCTACCTCAAGCCCGGCAGCGGCAAGATCACCGTCAACGACCGCTCGCTGGATGAGTTCTTCGGCCGCGAGACCGGCCGCATGATCGTGCGCCAGCCCCTCGATGCGGTGAAGCTGCATACGCAGTTCGACATCTCCGTCCAGGTCGACGGCGGCGGCATCACCGGCCAGGCAGGCGCGATCCGCCACGGCATCACCCGCGCGCTCATCGAATATGACGAGAGCCTGCGCAAGCCCCTGCGCGATGCGGGCTTCGTCACCCGCGATGCACGCGAGGTGGAGCGCAAGAAGGTCGGCCGCCGCAAGGCCCGCCGCGGGACGCAGTACTCCAAGCGTTAGTGGCTCGCCGAACGGAGCTACGATGCCCGATCCGCGAAAAGCGCCGCGGGCGTCTTTTCGCCAATGGACAATGGGGGATCGTCTAGTGGTAGGACAACGGACTCTGACTCCGTTTACCTAGGTTCGAATCCTAGTCCCCCAGCCAATGTAGAAGGCCCGTCCACTCGGACGGGCCTTTTTTTATTCCGTCACGAACGGGACAAGGATGAGAGTCGCAGGTTCGACCAGCTGAAGCTGTATGCGTGTGAGGACCCCTGGAAATGCTTTCTGGCCGGAATGTTAGAAAGCCATCTACTTTGGCCCCTGGGACCCCCTGTAGCGGGCCTCAAGGGGCCATGGTTAGACGCTTTTCTAACAATTGCGGGGTCAGTTCATTTGCGGGCTCTCACATGCACTCCGCGGCTTTGATGGAAGTGCATGTCGCCGCGCCGCCAGGCGCCAGGCAAGGAGCTCGACGGCGCGGATCACTCGGGCGTGCACTGAGGTCAGCGGGTCTCGACCCCGCGCGCGGTGCCGACGATCAGCGAGTCCGCCGGGCGGACGGCGAACAGGCCGACCGTGACCACTCCGGTAATCTGGTTGAGGTCACGCTCGAGGGCGACCGGGTCGGTGATCATGAGCCCGTGGACGTCGAGGATATGGTTGCCGTTGTCGGTGACGAACCCTTCCCGCCACAGCGGCCGGCCGCCGCGCGCGGCGAGCTCGCGGGACACCAGCGTGCGTGCCATGGGGATCACCTCGACCGGCAGGGGAAAGTGGCCGAGGGTCGCGACCAGCTTGCTGTCGTCGACGATGCACACGAAGTGGCGCGCGGCCGCCGCGATGATCTTCTCGCGCGTCAGCGCACCTCCACCACCCTTGACGAGGTGCCGCCCGGCGGTCGCCTCGTCGGCGCCGTCGATGTAGAGGTTGAGATCGTCTACCTCGTTCAGGTCGCGGACCTCGATGCCGACGGCCGCCAGCCGTGCGCTGCTCGCCTGCGAGCTCGAGACGGCACGGCGGGGACGCTGCGGCAGCCGCGCGAGGGCTTCTATGAAGAGATTGACCGTCGAGCCGGTGCCGATGCCGATGATGCGGTCGTCCATCACCAGATCGAGCGCCGCTTGCGCTGCGCGTCTCTTCTTTGCGTCACCGTCCGCCGTCATGCATTCCCTCGTGCGTTTTGCGGCATCAGAAACGACTGTGCCCGCTTCTGAAGAGCGGGCACAGTCTTCGAATTCGACTCGGCGGCCACTTACGCGACCGCCGAGTAAGGCCTATTTCTTCTTGCTGGCTTTCTTCTTGGCCTTCTTCTTTGCCTTCGCCATGTTGGCTCTCCAAGTGTGTGACGGGTTAGTCCGAGGTCCGAGTATATACACGCGAATCTAAATTACAAGCGAGCGCAAGCGAAGTGTGCTAGGCGATGAGCATCGATGATGCATCGATGAGTGCTCCGCGCGTCAGCGAATGACGAGCGTGACGCGCTCGCAGCGCGCTCAAGTCGACGGCGCGCGCGACTCGAGCGAGAGAATGAACTTCCAGTGCGCGCTCTCGACCGGCGTGACCGACAAGCGGTTGCCCGGGCGCAGCAGCACCATCCCGGCAAGCTCCCTGGCCGCATGCGCACGCAGCTCTTCGAGCGCGATGGTGCGCGCGAGGCGTCGCTCGAGCCGCACATCCACCATGAACCAGCGGGGATTCTTGCGGTCGCTGTCCGGATCGTAGTGCTCGTGCCTGCGATCGAAGGCGGTGGGGTCGGGATAGCCCTCTCTCACGACCTCCATGATGGCGACGATGCCCGGCACCTCGGTGCTCGAGTAGTACATGAAGGCCTGATCGCCCTTCTTCATCTGGTCGCGCAGCATGTTGCGCGCCTGGTAGTTACGCACGCCGTCCCAGCCGGTGGTGTGGTGCGGGGCGGCGGCGAGCTGCTCGACGCCGAAGGTGGTCGGCTCGGTCTTCATCAGCCAGTAGTGCATCGGATGAACCCCTCGTCGGTCGCGACCGCGTCCATGAATACGTCGTGCGGCGCCGCGGCGAGACGCTCGACCTGCTGGAATGCGTACCCGAACCCTACCAGCAGCGGCTTGTGCCACACGCGGCGCAGCTGGCGGAAGGCGAAGGCGCGGTCATAGAAGCCGCCCCCGGCGCCGAGGCGCAGCCCGCACCGGTCGAATCCCACCAGCGGCAGGAATACGAGATCGAGCCAGCGCGCGCCGATGGTGGTGAAGCCCGCAGGCTCTCGTATCCCCAGGCGGTTCTCACGCAGCGCGCCGCCGAGCTCGACGAAACGCATGGCGCGCGAGCGCCGCCGGCGGTCGATGCGCGGCAGGTAGAGGTGGCAGCCGCGCGAGCGCGCCAGCGCGATGAGCGGCGCGGAGTCGAGCTCGACGGCCAAGGCGGCGTAGACCGCGATACGCTGTCCGGCGGCCAGATGCAGAGAGCGGTCGGCGTTGAGCGCGGCGCGCTCGGCGGCCGCGGTACGCTCGGCGGCGCTGACGGCGCGGCGCCGCGCGTTGAGCTCGGCCCGCAGTGACCTGCGGGCCGGGCCCGGAGTGGAATCAGGCAGCGCCACCCGCATGTGCCGGTGCGAACCGTTGCTCTCGAACCAGAGCAACAGGTGGGACGAGCTGCGGCAGGTAAGGCTTTCCGCTCAAAAATGCGGACCTGCACAATGCTGCCGCAAGCGCTGAGTCCCGAGGGTGTTTCAATTAGGGTCCGAGGTAACCCGGCCCGCTGTCGAACACCGCAGGCGACGCCGATGAAGAATGTACACCATGCCTGCGGGGTACGCTTGAGACTCGCGTCGCATCACAGATCGAGCTGCTGGCCCTTGCCGAGGGCGCCCTCGACGCGTTCCCGCAGCGCCCGCACGCGCTGGCCGACGCCGCTGTCGACCCTGGCCTCCCGATCACGCAGCTTGAGGAACTCGTGGGCGAGATTGAGCGCCGCCATGACCGCAATACGGTCGAGACCCACGACCTTGCCGCTGTCGCGGATCTCGCGCATGCGGGTATTGAGGAACTCGGCGGCGTCCAGCAGCGCCGAGCGCTCCTCGTAAGCGCACGCCACTACATATTCCTTTTCCATGATGCGCACGCTGACGCGTGCCTGGTCGGGCGGACTCACGCGCCGTGCTCGAGGGTCTTCAGGCGCCCGATCATGGCCTCGACACGCGTGCGCACCTGCTCGTTCTTGTGCATCAGCGAGGCGCGTTCGCCGGCCAGGGACTCGTGGCGCGCCTTGAGAGCGCGGTTCTCTTCCTTCAAATGCTCGAGCATCGCCAGCAGCTCGTCGATGCGTTTCGTGAGTCGGGTGAGCTCGAGATCGAGTTGTGTTTTTGTAGCGTCGCTCATGGCGCAGGACTATAGAGCCGCGCTCTTCGTGCGGTCAATTCGACTCAATTATAATACGTCACCCACATGAATCAGCCGGATTACACCGAGATCGAGCAGCTGCTCTCCGAGCAGCGCTCGCTCACTGACGCCGCCGAGGCGCACGGCACGCTCGCCGGCTGTCTGTGCGCGCTGGCCGACTACAGCTTCCAGGACTGGCTGCGCGAGATCCTCCCCGAGGGACGCGCGGATGCGGCCGCGGCCGACACCCTCTATGGGCTCTATACCGCCACCGCCGCGGCGCTCGAGCAGACCGAGATGGAGTTCGAGCCGCTGCTGCCGAGCGATGCGCAGTCGCTCGAGCTGCGCACGGCCGCGCTCGCCCGCTGGTGCCAGGGATTCCTCTACGGCCTGGGTTCCGGCTCGATACCCGATGCGGGCGGACTGCCCGGGGACGTCGGTGAGATCGTGCGCGACCTCACCGAGATCACCCGCGCGGGCGTCGACGACGGCGAGGGCGAGGAGTCGAACGAGGGTGCCTACGCCGAGCTGGTCGAGTTCGTGCGGGTCGGCGTGCAGCTCCTCTACGAGGAGCTCGCGCCGGTGCGGCACGAGCCGCTTCCCGACTCGGCTCCGTTGCACTGACGACCATGGCGAGAGACGAGTTCGCGCGCCGCCGCCGCCAGCTGATGCGCCTGATGGGGCGCGATTCGATCGCGGTGCTGCCCGCGGCGCCCATAAGGCACCGCAATAACGACGTCGAGTATCCCTACCGGCAGGACAGCGACTTCCAGTACCTCACCGGCTTCGGCGAGCCCGAGTCCGTGGCGGTGCTCGTTCCGGGACGGGAGCAGGCCGAGTACATCCTGTTCGTGCGCGAGCGCGACCCGGCGCGCGAGGCCTGGGACGGGCGGCGTGCGGGACCGAACGGCGCAGCGCGCGACTTCGGTGCCGACGATGCCTTCCCCATCACCGACATGGACGAGATCCTGCCGGGCCTGCTCGAGAACCGCACCCGGGTCTACTACACGATGGGGGTGTACGCGGACTTCGATCAGCGGGTGGTCGGCTGGGTGAACGGCCTGCGCACCCAGGCCAGGAACGGCCGTCATCCGCCGCAGGAATTCGTGGCCCTCGATCACCTGCTGCACGACATGCGCCTCTACAAGTCGCGCGGGGAGCTCGACCTGATGCGCACCGCGGCGCGCATCTCCTCGCGAGCGCACCTGCGCGCGATGCGCTTCTGCCGCCCCGGCGCCACCGAGTACCAGGTCATGGCGGAGCTGCTGCACGAGTTCCATCGCAACAACGCCGACACCGCTTACCACCCGATCGTCGGTGGCGGCGCCAACAGCTGCATCCTCCACTACCGTGACAACGATCAGCCGCTCGCCGACGGCGACCTGCTGCTGGTCGATGCCGGGTGCGAGTTCGAGTGCTACGCCTCGGACATCACCCGCACCTTTCCGGTCAACGGGCGCTTCACGCCCGAGCAGCGCGCGGTCTACGAAGTGGTGCTGGAAGCCAACCGCGCCGCCATCGCGCGCGTGCGTCCGGGCAACCACTGGAACGAGCCGCACGAGGCGGCTGTGCGGGTCGTCACCCAGGGCCTGATGAAGCTCGGGCTCCTCAAGGGGCGCCTCGCCGCGCTGATCAGGAGCGGCGCCTACCGGCGCTACTTCATGCATCGCACCGGGCACTGGCTGGGACTCGACGTGCACGACGTGGGCGACTACAAGGTGGGCGAGGAGTGGCGGGTGCTCGAGCCCGGGATGACGCTCACTATCGAGCCGGGCATCTACCTGCCGGCGGGCGCGCGCGGCGTGCCCCGGCGCTTCCGCAACATCGGCGTTCGCATCGAGGACGACGTGCTGGTCACCAAGCGCGGGGCGGAAGTGCTGAGCGCGCGCGCGCCGAAGGATCCCGAGCAGATCGAGGCCGTGATGGCGCAGGGCTGATGGAAGTCGATGTAGCCATCGTCGGCGGCGGGATGGTGGGCGCGAGCCTGGCCGCGGGACTCATCGGTACGGGCGTGCGGGCGCTGCTCATCGAGACGGTGCCCTTCGGGGCGGGCAGCCAGCCGAGCTTCGATGAGCGCACCACCGCCCTCGGCAACGCGAGCCGCAGGATCTTCGAGGGACTCACCGTGTGGGAGAGGATCGCACCCGAGGCCGCCCCCATCCGCGCCATCCAGGTCTCGGACGCCGGCCGCTTCGGCAGCGCACGCCTCGTCGCCGAAGAGCAGGGGATCGACGCCTTCGGTTACGTCGTACCCAACCGGCGGATCGGAGCGGCGCTCTGGAGCCGGCTCGGCGAAGCCGCGGAGCTCACGCTGCGCGTCCCCGGGCAGGTCGAGGACGTCGCGATCGATGCCACCGGCGTACGCCTCAATGTCTTAAGCAGCGGCCGGCGCGAGGCGGCGACGGCACGCCTGGTGGTCGCGGCCGACGGCGCACATTCGCAGATCCGCAGCGCCGCCGGTATCGAGGCTGCGGTCGAGGACTATGAGCAGGTGGCGGTGGTCGCCAACGTGGCGTGCGACACGGCGCACGGCGGCATTGCCTACGAGCGCTTCACGCCGGCAGGTCCGCTCGCGCTGTTGCCGCTCGCTGACGGAACGCGGAGTGTCGTCTGGGCCTGCCACCGTGACGACGCGCCGAGAGTTCTGGCGCTCGATGACGCCGCCTGGCTGGCGGAGCTGCAGTCGCGTTTCGGCTGGCGCGCCGGGCGCTTCGTGCGGGCCGGGCGCCGCGCCTCTTACCCCCTGAAGCTCACACGCGCGGCCTCCCCGGTGGCGACCCGCACCGTCCTCATCGGCAACGCCGCGCAGGCGCTGCATCCGGTCGCCGGCCAGGGCTTCAACCTCGGGCTGCGCGATGCCGCGATGCTGGCGGAAGTGATTGCGGAGAGCGCGGGCGACGCCGGCGCGCCGGCGCTGCTCGAGCAGTTCGCCGCCTGGCGCGCCCGCGACCGCAGCGGCGTCATTCGCTTCACCGACGGACTGGTGCGGCTCTTCGGCGATGAGCGATTCGGGGTCGGGCTGCTGCGCAACCTCGGACTGCTGCTCTTCGATGTCAGCCCGCCCGCCAAGAGCGCGCTCGCGCGTGTGAGCCTCGGGTTCGGCGGTCCGACGCCGCGCCTGGCGCGCGGGCTCCCGGTACGCCATGCGTGAGTTCGACGTCGCCATCGTGGGCGGCGGGCCGGTGGGAGCCTGTGCCGCGGCGCTGCTCGCCCGCGCAGCTGGATCGGGCGCTGCACAGTTGCGGGTGGTGCTGGTCGAGCCGCACGTCCCGCCGCCTCCGGCCGAAGGCGCGCCGCCCGACGCCCGCGTAGTGGCGATCTCGCGCGCCAGCGAGGCATTGCTGCGGAGCGCCGGCGCGTGGCCGGGCGTCGCGGGTACCCGGGCGTGCGCCTACGAGCGCATGCGTATCTGGCACGAGAGTGTGGGCCCCGAGAGCGAGGGCGTCCTGATCTTCGACGCCGCGGACGTCGGCGAGCCGAACCTCGGGTACATCGTGGAGAGCCGGCTGCTGCAGACCGCGCTGATCGCGGCCTTCACGGCGGCCGGCGGGCAGCTCGAGCCGGCACAGTTCTCCGCCCTCGCGATCGAAGCCGACGGAGTGCGCATCACGACCAGCCGCGGGAAGCTCGGCGCACGGCTCGTGGTCGGGGCCGACGGTGCGCGGTCCGCCGTGCGCGCGGCCACTGGCCTCACGGCCGAGGTGAGCGGCTACCACCAAACGGCGATCATCGCCACGGTGGCCACCGCGCGGCCGCACGGTCTGACCGCGTGGCAGCGCTTCATGAGGAACGGCACGCTCGCCTTCCTGCCGCTCTTCGACGGCACGAGCTCGATCGTCTGGTCGGCCGACGAGCCTCTGGCGGCCGAGCTGGCAGGCGCGAGCGCCGCGGCCTTCGCGCACGAGCTCGATCGTGCCTCCGA
>Ga0335081_10004277_pt1 | contig 22527 bp, 19 predicted proteins | sample Lox_Sample_35_FD_206713 | JGI IMG/M metagenome (GOLD analysis project Ga0335081, IMG submission 206713) | Soil microbial communities from Loxahatchee National Wildlife Refuge, Florida, United States - Lox_Sample_3.5 | ecosystem: Environmental > Terrestrial > Soil > Wetlands | place: USA... | reverse complement strand
CATAGGGCCTGCGGGCAAGGCCATGCACAGGTTGCCGCCAACAGTCGCCATGTTCCACACCTTGAACGAGGCAAGAAACGCCCGGCAGCATTGATTGAACAGCGGTGCGGCCGTCCAGCTTGCCGGGAACGCCATGCCGTCGAGTTCCGCCACCTTGCAGGTTGCGGCGATGCGCAAGGACTGTTTGGTGACTTCCAGGGCCGGCCAAGCGAGATCGCTGATGTCGATCAATCGGGTCACGTGACTTTGCGGCTCGGAAAACAGCCACGTGCCCCCGGCGAGCCAGGCGTCCCCGTCCCGCCACGCCGGCAAATCGGCGCGCTGGCGCGGTCTTGCGATTTCCGTGACGGAATTGAGGTCCACAGCTCAGTCCCAGCCGGTCATCCTTCGCCGTCGGTGTCAAAGTGCAAAATCAGCGCCAATTTTTGCGCAGCCATTAGGGATGTCATGAGCCCGGGCTCGAAGGGCACAACGGGGCCTATTTGGTGGGCTCACCGGCCGCGAACCACGAGGCCAGCAGCATTCTTTCCTTTGGGCTCATGAGACTGACATTGCCCGGCGGCATCGCCTGCGAGCGTACCGCGTAAGCCTCGATCAGCGGCGCGTGGCGCAGAATCTCTTCGGGGCTGTCGAGTCTGACGCCTTTGGGCGCCGTCGGAATTCCGGTCCAGACCGGGTCGGCTGAATGGCACATGCTGCAGCGGCCGAGAATGATGTTCTGTACCTGAGTGAATTTCGGCGTTGGCGACAGCGCGGCCGTCGTCACCGCGGCGGGGCCGGCCGCCGAGAGCCAAGCGACCGCCACCATGCCGGCGGCCGCCACCCCCCAGGTCCACCATGGACTGCCGTTTCCCTCGTGCCGCGAGTTGAAGAAATGACGGATCACCGGTCCAATCGCGAGCACGATGGCGACGATCAGCCAATTATAGCGTGTCGCGAAGAATAGCGGGTAATGGTTGCTCAGCATCAAAAAGACGACAGGCAGCGTCAGATAGTTGTTGTGCACCGAGCGTTGTTTGCCGAGCTGGCCCCACAACGGGTCTGGTTCTTTGCTGGCCAGCATCGCCGCGACCGTTTTCTTCTGGTACGGGATGACGATGACAAACACATTCGCCACCATGATCGTGCCGATGAGCGCGCCAATTTGCGTGAACGCGCCGAGGCCGCTGAACACGTGAGTGAAGCCATAGGCCAAGGCGACCAGGTAGACGTAGCCGACGAGCGCCAATGCCACTTCGTGCTTACCGAGCGGTGAGCGGCAAAGTCCTTCGTACACCAGCCAGGAGATCACCAGACTGATGAAGGCGATTCCAGCCGCCTGCACCGGGGTCATGTCCAGTACCGACTTGTCGATCAGAAACAGATTCGCGCCGAGGTAATAGACGACGACGAGCAGCGCGAATCCGGAGAGCCATGTCGTGTAGGCTTCCCACTTGAACCACGTTAGGCTGTCCGGCATTTGCGCCGGCGCGACGAGGTACTTCATCATGTGATAGAACCCGCCGCCGTGAACCTGCCATTCGTCACCCTTGACCCCGGTAGGTAGGCCGGGACGCGGTCTAAGGCTCAGATCGAGGTGAATGAAATAAAACGAGCTGCCGATCCAGGCGATTCCGGCAACCACATGCAACCAGCGCAGAATGGAGCCAGCCCATTCGGTAAGCACGAGTTCCAAGGCAACAGACTCCTCCGATGTGCTCCGGCAGCTTTACCATGGCAGACGAAGTGCGGTCTGTTCAAGAAGTTCGTTGTCGGGTTCAGCCAGCCAGCTCGCGGAGCCGACGGCGTATGGGACGCTAAGTCCGCCATTTTTCTGAGGTTTACTAACAAGCTTACGATAGCTTCACTGGCAATACGGCCTTCCTGAATGAAACATGCCCGGCGCTGCGCCGGGCATGTCCTTGGCTGCACTCGCGCGCGGCGCGCGGTCACTTGAAGTGATAAGTCGTGCCGATATAGGCCGTGCTTTCAATCGAGGTGTCGGGGGCGATGGTGGAGAACAGCGCGGCGTTATGGTTGGTGCCGAACTTGTTGTACCAGTACCGATAGCCGACATACATGTCCCAGAGCCCCGGTTTGCCCCACCAGACCTTCGATGCATCAAGCGAGAGCCGCGCATCCTCGAACACCTCGGTCTTCGTCTCGTTGGAAGCAAATGCTCCGAGGGGGCCGCCGCATCCGAGTGCGGCACAATTCGCAGGCGTAATGCCAGTGCCTTTGGGGCCGGTGACGTTCAGGACGTTGACAAAGGTGAGCGGCATCGACGGCGGCAGGAAAGTCAGGGGCTCGGAAACAAAGCTGAACAGCTTCCAGGTCCATTCAAAGTCACGGGTGCCGTTAAACGCGCCGCCACCGAGACAGGTATTTGCGCCCCCCGAGAAAGCCGCGCCGGGACCGTTGAGGGAGCCGAATCCGGGAGGGCCGCACACGTTGAATGAGTTGTTGGTAAACTCCTTGTAGGCAGTGATGCCCACCTCAACGACCCCGGGCATGTTCAAATCGAACATCAAGCCTGGTGCGTATTGTGTTGTCTGTTCATTGAGGTAGTCATCCTGAACGCCCGCGGTGATGCGGAACATCAGGGACACGTCTTTGGTCAAGAATGTGCTGAAAGCTTTTGAATGCGAGATCTCATTGAAGCCCAAGGTGCTCTGCGCAAATCCGAAAAACTCTCTGGAGCCTGCGGCCCCGGGGGTTCCTTCGGTCGGGTCTTGTTTTCCGTACTGGTCGAATTCGGCATGGATCAGGTTGGTGCCGTATGTCCAGACGTCGAAATGATCGATGCTGCCCTGATATCTCGCGAACGAATTTTTTGCGCCCGCTATTCCGCCGGGTACGACATCCGAGCCGCCCGAAACGCCGGGGTCAGTTGAATTCGGGAAATATGTGAAGCTCACCGAGGTATCGTTGACGATGAAGAAGGGTACGGCGGGTACCGGCTTTGCCTTCAACGGCATATCGGCTGCGTACGCACCACTCACCGTCCCTGCGACCGCGGCTGCGGCGACGAGCGCAGATTTGGCGCTTTTGCTGAAGATCCTGCTCATTTTAAATCCCCTTTTCGCGCCGCCCGTACGCGTCGACAGTCAAGTTATTTGAACGGACAGCAACCCCTTCCAACAGCGCACGTTAGCGAGCGACGGAAGCAAACAAAGCCTGTAGTTTGAGCAGCTTGTGCGCGTTTTTTGGGAGGCACTTAGGGGAGAGCAATCTGTTTGATGCGACGACCGGGAAGAGAAAACGACACCGGTTGATGCTTTTGAGCATTCGGAAAGACGCGGCGAATCAAACAAAGCCGAAGCTTGTCCAATGTCAGTTTGCCTTTGCCGGGTGCGCGGATCGTCGCTCGATCGGCCCCGCCTATTTTATGACTAGCGATTTCGCCGAAGACGACAATTTTTACCTATGTGACAAATTCGCTACACCCGCCTGCATCGGCGCGTTTCGGGATGATCGAACCGGCATGAAAGAGCGCGCTTCGGGTGGGGCGGGTCGCTTTGGTACCGTTTTACAGTGGATGCGTCTTGCCGGATGATCCTGTGCCGTCGCGAAAATCCCGCGGCAATGGAATAGACTTTGCAGCGTCAGGACTCGTAGCGCCGATCCATGCAAGATGCCTCGCAATTGGGTAATCCGGCCAGAACCCAGCCGATCCTGAGCGCCGTCGGCGTCAGCAAGCGCTACGGCGACTTTCTTGCCAATGACCGAATCGACCTCGACCTTTACCCGGCGGAAATCCACGCCCTGCTTGGGGAGAACGGCGCCGGCAAATCCACCCTCGTCAAGATCATGTACGGCCTTATTCAACCGAGCGCCGGCGAATTGCGATGGAAAGGACAAGGGATTGTCTTGCATGGCCCGTCTCAGGCACGTGAGCTTGGCATCGCCATGGTGTTTCAGCATTTTTCGCTATTCGAAAGCTTGACGGTCGCCGAGAATGTCGCGCTGGGCCTGCCCGCGAAAGAGTCCCTTGCCGCCATTGCGGCGCGATCAGCCGACACATCGCGCCGCTACGGCTTGCCGCTCGACCCCAAGCGAGAGGTGTGGCGTTTATCGGTGGGGGAGCGGCAGCGTATCGAGATCGTGCGCGCGCTCATGCAGGATCCAAAGCTCCTGATTCTCGACGAGCCCACAGCGGTGCTGACCCCGCAGGAGGCCGATCAGTTGTTCGCCGTTCTCGAACGCCTCAAGCAAGAGGGACGCGCGATTCTCTACATCAGTCACAAGCTCGATGAGGTGAAACGCCTCTGCGATACGGCAACCATTTTGCGGGGCGGCAAGAAGGTTGCAACCTGCGATCCCCGGCGGGAAACGGCAGCCTCGCTGGCGCGCATGATGGTGGGTAGTGAAATCGGCGAAGTGAAAGCGGTCAATGAGCGAGGCGTCCTCCAATCGCGGCTTGTAATTGCGCACCTGTCACTGGAGCCGGGCGATCCGCACGGCATGCGCCTGGCCGATTTGTCGCTCGCAGTTCAAGGCGGCGAAATCGTCGGCATTGCCGGCGTCGCGGGCAATGGCCAGGATGAATTGTTTTCGGCGCTGTCGGGAGAACGCCTGTCGGATGTGGGTGATGCCATCATTATCAACGGCAATCCGGTCGGGCGGCTGGGCGTGACGGAAAGGCGGCGTGCGGGCGCCGCATTCGTGCCGGAGGAACGGCTTGGGCATGGCACCGCCCCGCGGATGAAACTCTCGGAAAATGCGCTTCTGACCGGGCACGCGGCGAGCGGAATGGTGAAGCGTGGCTTTGTCGATCGGCCGGCGACGCTTGCTGTTGTCGATCGTGCCACAGAGAAATTCGATGTCCGCAAGGGCAAGCGAGATCCGGAAGCAGCCAGCCTCTCGGGCGGCAACTTGCAGAAGTTCGTCGTTGGTCGCGAAATTTTGCGCGAACCAGGAGTGCTCGTGGCGAGCCAGCCAACCTGGGGCGTTGACGCTGGCGCGGCGTCGACCATCCGCCAGGCCCTCATCGATCTTGCCGCCCGCGGCAGTGCGATTTTGGTGATCAGTCAGGATCTCGACGAGCTGATCGAGATTGCCGATCGCATCGCGGTGATGTTTCACGGCACTCTCTCGGCTCCGCTCGTTACAGGCAATGTAACAAAAGAGACCCTAGGCTTGTTGATGGGCGGCGCCGGCAGAGACGTTCTATCGGGTGCAAAGTCGGCGGGTGGAGAGCAGAAACATGCAGCTGGTGCTTGAAAAGCGGCCCGAGCGCTCCGCATTCGCCGCTGTAGTCTCGCCGCTGATCGCGATTTCCCTTTCTCTCATGAGCATGGCGGCGATGTTCGCCGCTATGGGCAAGAACCCGATAACATCTCTCGGCGTATATTTTCTCGATCCATTGACGGATTCCTATTCCCTCGGCGAACTTGTCGTGAAGGCGACGCCGCTCGTGATGATCGGGATCGGTCTGTCATTTTGCTACATCGCCAATATCTGGAACATCGGCGCGGAAGGGCAATTTCTGATTGGCGCCGTGGCCGGTAGCTGGCTGGCGGTGCGCACCAACGGGACCAGCGTCGGTCCTTGGGTGCTGCCGGTCATGCTGTTTCTCGGTGCACTCGGCGGTGCTCTCTACGCGCTCATCCCGGCGCTTTGCAAAATTCGATTCGGCGCGAGCGAGATTCTCACCAGCCTGATGCTGGTGTACATCGCCAATTACGGTATGGACTATCTGGTGCGCGGACCCTGGCGCGATCCTCATGGGTTGAACTTCCCAACGACGGCCGATTTCGATCCAGTAGCGACGGTACCAATCCTGGTACCCGGCAGCCGCGTCCACGCCGGTGCGCTCATTGCCTTGGTGGTCGTTGGCCTCGGCGCGGTCCTGCTGGGCCGGACCATCATGGGATTTGAAATCCGGCTGCTCGGCGCCGCCCCAAGGGCGGCGCGCTTTTCCGGCTTCGATCCGGACAAGCTGGTGATCTTTACTTTCGCGGTTTCGGGCGCTCTCGCCGGCCTTGCGGGCATCATCGAAGTGGCTGGGCCGGTCGGTCACCTGCAGCCGGATTTCTCACCGGGCTATGGCTTTACCGCCATCATCGCTGCGTTTCTCGGCCGGCTCAATCCGGTCGGAGTGTTGATTGCTGGGCTGTTCCTTGCGCTCACGTTCATCGGCGGTGAAAACGCCGAGATTGCAATCAAGCTGCCGTTGGACCTTACCAAGGTTTTCCAAGGGGTCCTGTTATTTTACGTGCTCGCCTGCGATTCATTGATTGCCTATCGCGTGCGGCTCTTGCGCACGCAGCATGGTCGCGAGTTCGCCCATGGTTGAGTCGCTGATCGAGATCGGCAAGCTCATCTTTTCCGTGAGCTTCATATTGACGGTGATCACGGCATCGACGCCACTGCTTATTGCCGGGGCCGGCGAATTGGTCGCGGAGCGCTCGGGCGTTCTCAACCTCGGCGTCGAAGGCATGATGATCATGGGGGCGGCTTGCGGATTCGCCGGCGCTTATACGTCGGGTTCGATCGTCATTGGGGCAGTCTGCGGTGTGTTGGCCGGCGCGGCGTGCTCGGCGATCTTCGCGGCTCTCACGCTTGGCCTTGCGGTCAATCAGGTCGCCGCTGGGCTGGCACTCACCATTTTCGGCACTGGACTGTCAGGCCTGATCGGCAGGGGCTTCGTCGGAGCGAGGATCTCACCTGCGCCCAAGCTCGATCTGCCAGTATTGACCGGTCTGCCGGGGATAGGACAAATTTTTTTTGGACAGGATGCGTTCGTCTATGCCTCGATCGCGCTGATCGTAGGCATCTGGTATTTCCTCTATCGTACGCGCGCCGGCCTGGTGCTGCGCGCGGTCGGCGACAATCACGCGTCAGCCTATGCGCTTGGCTACCGGGTGCTCCGGATCCGGTTGCTTGCGGTACTGTTTGGTGGCGCTTGCGCCGGGCTTGCGGGCGCCTTCCTGCCGCTCGCCTATACGCCGTTCTTCATTCCCGGAATGACGGCCGGTCGCGGCTGGATTGCGGTGGCGCTCGTTGTGTTCGCATCCTGGAAACCTGGTCGCCTGGTCGGCGGCGCCTATCTGTTCGGAGCTGTGACGTTTCTGCAGCTCTCCGTGCAGGCCCTCGGTCTCGGCATTCCTCCGCAGTTGATGTCGTCGCTGCCCTATCTTGCAACTATTGCTGTCCTGGTGTTGATTTCAAGCAAACGCGGCACCGCCGGGTTGGCCGCACCTGCCTCGCTCGGTTTGGTCTTCGTACCGGATCGCTGAGCGGGTCCCCTCCAGGCGAGGCGGTGGGCGCGCTTCGCGTGGGGTCGGCGTTAAGATGTGCCCGTTCGTGCCAACCCGGAGCCAAAGATGAAATATAGAATATGGATCATGGCGGCAGTAGGAGCGCTTGCTTCTGCGCTTTCGTTGGGCGCCGCAGGCGTCGGCGCTTTGGCGGCCGACAAGCTGAAAGTTGGATTTATCTACCTTGGTCCTGTCGGCGATTTTGGCTGGACTTATCAGCACGAAGTCGGCCGGCAAGCGCTGGTGAAGGCGCTCGGCGACAAAATTGAATCCACTTATCTCGAGAACGTCAATGAGGGACCTGATTCCGAACGTGCCATCGAGCAACTGGCGCGGGCGGGTAATCGGCTGATCTTCACCACGTCGTTCGGCTATATGGACCCGACGATCAAGGTGGCAGGCCGGTATCCCAACGATTTCTTCGAACATGCCACCGGCTTCAAGCGCGCCAAGAATGTCAGCACCTATGCCGGCCGCTGGTATGAGGCACGCTATATTCAGGGCATTATCGCCGCCAAAATGTCTAAGACCGGGATCCTCGGCTATATCGTGTCCTTCCCGATCCCGGAGGTGATTTCCGGCATTAATGCGACGATGCTCGGCGCGCAGAGCGTCAACCCGAACATCAAGGTCAAGATCATCTGGGTCAGTACCTGGTTTGACCCCGGAAAAGAGGCCGATGCAGCCAAAGCGCTGGCTGATCAGCACGCCGATGTGCTGATGCAGCACACGGACTCGCCGGCGGCGATGCAGATTGCGTCGCAACGCGGCATTCTCGCGTTCGGCCAGGACTCGGACATGATCAAGTTCGGCCCGAAGAGCCAGCTCACCGCAATCGTCGACAACTGGGGGCCATATTACATCCAGCGTACCAAAAACGTGCTTAACGGCACGTGGAAGTCGACGGACACCTGGGGCGGCCTCGGTTCAGATCTGGTCGTGATGGCGCCCTATACCAACATGCCGGACGACGTGAAGGCGCTGGCCATGAAGACGGAAGCTGCGATCAAGGCCGGCACCCTGCATCCCTTCAAGTGTCCGATTGTGACTCAGGATGGCCAAACCGTCGAATGCAAAGGCGGCGATCATCTTTCCGACGCTCAGATTCTGAGCATGAATTTCTACGTGAAGGGCGTGGACGATAAGATCCCCGGGAAATAATCCGGTTCTTCACTGCCCGAAGCTTAGGGCTCGCGAGGCGGGGGAGGGAATGTTGGGCGAGTGACGACCCTCCCGTGCCGCCTTGATTGATCGGCCTTCGGCAACCATCGGCGGCAGCGCGGGGGCGTTCGATAAAGTCCGCGCTACTCCGCCTTCAATAGAATATTCAGCGCTTCGCTCAATCGTCGGCTCTGATTGGCCTTGCAATAGTCGTCGACGTTGCGAATTGCGTATTGCACGCGCGCGAGGTTGATCCCGTGCCGTTTTGCCACTCCGGCATACCAGCCGCTGTACCAAGTCACGAACATTTCGATGTCGATGGGAGAGGCCGCGGCGAGATGTGCGCACGTGAGCCGTTGAATGTCGATATTGCCGTTGGCATCGGCATAATTCGACAGAGGTACGTAAGGTGCCTGGGGCTGCGCTGACGCTTGTCCCGGCTGCCCGGCCTCATCTGGGTTTGTCACCTGCTTGCTGGGACACGCCTTCGCCAGTCGCACCGTCATGTCGTCGCCGAGAAAAGTCCCGCCGGGCTGGAACACGGTGCCCTCGACCACCCGGACATTTTGCACGGGAATAAACACCTTCTTGATGACCGTCCACGAGCCATCGGGATTTTTTATGAACGAGTCGCAGTCGATATTCTCGCTCCATGCCTGACCGATCAGGCAAAGAGTGACCAGCAAAGCCGAGCACATTGATAATCCCAAACGCGGCATGTGAGTCTCCTCGGGCCGACTACGGGGACTGCAGCAAGCGTGCCGCCGCCGTGTGACGTGTCCTGAGTTCTTTCATGTCAAGCCCCAGGATTTCGCCGTCCCTTACGATCCATCGTCCACCGACCATCACCCGGTCGGCGTGGTGCGCCCCGCAAAGAATCAGCGCCGCCAGGGGATCGCCGCTCCCGGAAAAGCGCGGTTCATCCAGTTTGAAAAGCGCAAGGTCGGCCATCTTCCCCACGGCGATCTCGCCGATATCGCTTCGACCCGTGCAAGCCGCGGAGCCAAGCGTCGCCCATCGCAACACGTCCTTGTGGCTCACCGTTTTGACACCGTAGCGGCTACGCTGCAGGAGGAACGCCGCGCGCAGCTCCTGAATCAGGTTCGAGGAATCGTTCGACGCCGAGCCATCGACGCCGATTCCGATGGCGACGCCAGCGCGTTCCATCTCGCAAACCGGACAATGGCCAGAGGCCAGGGTCTGATTGCTGCAGGCGCAATGCGAGATTGCCGTCTTGGCGTGTGCGAGCCGCTTCATCTCGTTGGCATTGAAGTGGATGCCGTGCGCAAGCCATGTCTGCGCGCCGAGCCATCCGCAGTCTTCCAGATAATCGAGCGGACGGCATTTGTAGGTCTCGCGGCAGTACCGGTTTTCATCCTCGGTTTCGGCGAGATGCGTGTGCAGACGAACGTCAAGCCGTGCTGCCAAATCGGCAGTTGCGCACATCAGCGAGGTCGTCACAGAGAACGGCGAGCACGGTGCGAGGGCGATCTGCACCATGGCGCCTTCGTCCGCCTGGTGATGACGCTTCACCACCCGTTCGCTGTCGGCGAGGATGGTGTCCTCGTCCTGCACAACACTGTCCGGCGGCAGGCCACCGTCTCGCTTCGAACGATTCATGGATCCGCGCGTTAGCAGAACCCGCAAACCGAGGCGGTTGGCGACGTTCACTTGGATATCGATCGCGTCTTCCAGCCCAGCTGGAAAGACATAGTGGTGGTCAGTCGTCATGGTGCAGCCGGACAAAGCGAGTTCGGCCAGTGCCAGCGTGGTGCCGAGATCGAGCGCCTCCGGCGTTAGCCGCGCCCAGATCGGGTAGAGCGCCTGCAGCCAGTCGAACAGTTCCCGGTCCAGTGCCGCCGGTACGGCGCGCGTAAGCGTTTGAAAGAAATGATGATGCGTGTTGATCAGGCCCGGCAACACGACGTGTGCGCTGGCGTCGAACGCTTTTACGTCAGCCGTCGCCGGACTGCGTCCCCTGGGCACCAGTTCCACGATCCGTCCGTTGTGCAAGACTATTCCGCGCTCTGAATCGCTGGCGAGGATCGCGAGCGGGTCCTTAATCCAGAGCGGGGAGGTGCTATCCAAGGTACTTGTCACCACGTGCAGGGCCGATGAGAGCTTGATCCGTTATCACTCCCTAAAGGCCGCACCACCCCAGTCAAGACAGGCGCCATGCAGTGGCGTCGATTTGTTCAGCGTGATTACAAAATAGACGCTCGGAGCGCTTGGCTTGACGCGTTCAGCTGCCGCGGTAGGTCGAATAGCTCCACGGCGTGGCGAGCAGGGGAACGTGATAATCGGCCTCGGGCTCGGCAACAGCAAACCGAACTGGCACGATGCCGAGGAATGGCGGGTCGGCGGCTGGCGTTCCACTATTTGCAAAGTAGCCGCCGATATCGAAGCGCAGTTCATACGCGGCAATCGGGATGGGCTGGTCGGCGATCAGCGGCCTGTCGGTGCGCCCGTCCGCATTGGTGGTCGCACTTGTGACCGGCATGGCCGCACCTGACGACGTGATTTCGAACAGTTCGATTTTCACCCCTGCGGCAGGTCTTCCCCGATCGGTATCGAGCACGTGGGTTGACAACCGGCCATGGACCCTCAGGCGATCCGGCGCGTCGACCCGCTGATCGAGCCGCAGTGCGGCAATGCGGAATATTTCGTTGAGCGCCGTGCTGCGTTCGGCGGCTTCGTCATTGGCAAGGCGGCGCTCAAACTGGCGTAGGATCGAGTCCTTACCGTGCCGTCGCACGCAGACGATAAACGGGATGCCGAATTTGGCGCGATAAGCATCGTTCAGCTTGTGAAACGTTGCAAATTCCTGTTCGTTCAGCCGATCGAGGCCGGCGCTGGCCTGTTCCGTTTTTGAATCGGCTGTCATGGCGCCTTCGCGCGCGGCCTTGCCCGCGAGGTCCGGATGGGCGGCAATAAGCTTGAATTGTCGCGCAGCGTCGGCGTGGCGTACCGTGTCGGATAGCGCTTTGTACAGTGTGTGCAGGTCCGCGAAAGGCCGTGCATTGTAGGCTGCTTCTGCGATCCAGGGCGAATGTTCGAATATGTCTCCAAGGGCCGCAATAAAGTCTTGGCGATCCAGCTGATTGAGCTCGTCGAGCGTGACCTGCGTCATGGTGGCTGGTTCTCTCAATCGATATACGGAGAGTCGGCCGCGAGCGCGATATGTTCGCGGTGCCAATGGCGGGCTATATCGAGCCGCGTTGCGCACCAAACGCGGTCGAAGTTACCGATGTGATCCAGAAATTTTGCCAGGCCATGTGTTCGGCCCGGCCTGCCCGCAAGCCGGCAGTGCAGCCCGACCGACATCATTTTGGGGCTATCGGCACCCTCGCCATACAGATAATCAAAAGTGTCCCGCAGATAACTGAAAAATGTCTCGCCGTTTGGAAAGCCCTGCGGGTTGATGAAGCGCATATCGTTGGCATCGAGCGAATAGGGAATGATCAGGTGCGGACCGTGGCGGCCCCTGACCCAGTAGGGCAGATCATCCGCATAGGAATCGGATGAATAGAGGAAACCGCCATCGTCAAGCACGAGCTTCAAGGTGTGTTCGGTAGAGCGCCCCGTATACCAGCCTAATGGACGGCTCCCGGTCGCGCCGGTGTGGACGCGAACGGCCTCTCGCATGTGCGTGCTCTCTGCGTCGCGCGAATAATCCTTGTACTCGATCCAACGCAATGCATGACTTGCGATATCCCAGTCCGCCTCGCGCATCGCCGCGACGATCTGCGGGTTGCGGGCAAGTGCGGCCGCCACGCCGAACACGGTCACCGGTATTTTCCGGGCGATAAACAGCCGCCACAATCGCCAGAAACCTGCCCGGGAGCCATACTCGAACATCGATTCAACGTTCATGTGCCGTTGCCCCGGCCACGGTTTGGCGCCGAGTACGTCGACCAGAAACGCCTCGGATGCTTCGTCGCCGTGTAATACGGAGTTCTCTCCGCCCTCTTCGAAGTTGACGACAAACTGCACGGCGACACGGGCCCCGTCCGGCCAGCGCGGATGGGGTGGGTTGCGCCCGTATCCGGCGAGGTCGCGCGGGTAGATGGAAAAATCTGGAGCGGGCATCGGCTTACCCTCGGGAACGCACCGGACTGTAAGAACGTGCGGCGATCAAAGTGGCACCAGCTTCTGCTTGAATCGGCGGAGTAGCCGTGTCATTTCGGCTAAGTGACGTCTTCGGATCGAGTGCTAAAGATGCATTTAAAAGCCTGCTATAGCGACAGCATTGATTGTCACACCATGACAGATGCGCTGCAACGTCTTCAAGTATCGGCGTTCGAGGAGAGTAAGCCGGCCGACGCATGTTAAGTCACCAAGCCAGACAAGCGAGTGAGTGCGTCGCGCCCGGCGTTTTCGGAGAGCGCATCTTCGATCTCGTGCAGCAGCTCGGACAACATTCGGAATTGCCCGATGGACTTATGTGCACATATTTCTCAAGCGTGCACAAAGTTGTTGCAGCGCAGTTGCGCGATTGGATGCGGTCGGCGGGCTTAACCGCCGAGATCGATCCTGTCGGTAACGTTGTCGGGCATTACGCTGGCGCTCCGGGCGCCACCCAAACCCTGCTGGTCGGCTCGCACTACGACACGGTTGCGAATGCAGGTTTGTTCGACGGGCGGCTCGGAATTGTGACCGCGCTGGTCGTGGCGGAGTATCTGCACCGCGCGGGCCTCCGGCTGCCTTTCCATCTCGACATTGTGGCCTTTTCCGAGGAGGAGGGCGTGCGGTTTTCCGCACCTTACCTTGGCAGCGGCGCTATTGCCGGTCGTTTTGATGAGAATGCCTTGGCACGGCGGGATCTGAACAACATCAGCTTGGCGGCGGTGTTGCTGAAAGAAGGCGTTGACCTCGCCGCCATTCGCGCACTGGCGCGGCCGCCGAAGACACTGCGGGGCTATCTCGAAGTTCATATCGAACAGGGGCCGGTTCTGCTCGATCGCGGTCTCCCTGTTGGGATCGTGACATCGATCGCAGGATCGGCGCGCTTTCGCGTGACGATCGAGGGAGTCGCGGGACACGCCGGGACCGTGCCAATGGCATTGCGGCGCGATGCGGTCGCCGCTGCCGCCGAAATCGTCCTCGCGGTGGAGCGCCGGTGCTCTGCCGCAGCTGACCTCGTCGGTACTGTGGGGCAACTCGCGGTGCCGCACGGACTGATCAACGTCATTCCAGGCCGCTGCGAACTGTCGCTTGATGTGCGGTCCAGCGACGATACAACATGCGAAGCAGCAATTTCAGATCTGTGTACGGAAATCGAGCAAATCGCCAGCCGACGGCGCGTAAGCGCTACCGTCGCGGAGCTGTCACGGCATCGCGCGGCGCCGTGTGCCGCATCGATGCAGTCGGCGCTAGCAGCGGCGATTGCCAGGGCCGGGGTCGTACCGTTCTATCTGCCCAGCGGTGCCGGCCATGACGGCGAGATGTTCGCTGGCGTTACCGATATTGGCATGCTCTTTGTACGGTGTGGCAACGGCGGCATCAGTCATTCGCCGCTCGAGACGGTCACGGTCGACGACGCCGATCTCGCCGCGCGTATTCTGGTCGACGTTCTAATCAACTTGGATTAGCAGGTCGTTCTCTTGAGGAATTGGGTCAATGGAGCGCATTCGCATCAAAGCAGGCGGCTACGACTTCATCGCGCGCTTCGAGTCTGAACGCGCGCCGCGGACCTGCGCCAAGTTTCAGTCGATGCTACCCTACAAGGAACGCATCATTCACGTGCGGTGGAGCGGCGAGGGATGCTGGATACCGCTCGGCTCCCTGGACCTTGGTCTGTCATACGAAAATCACACCAGCTATCCGGCACCGGGCGAGATCATTCTTTATCCCGGGGGTATGAGCGAGACTGAAATCCTGTTGGCCTACGGCGCTGTTCATTTTGCCAGTAAGCTCGGCCAGCTCGCCGGGAATCATTTTTTGACGGTCATCGAGGGGCGCGAGAACCTGCGGCGACTCGGGGAAAAGGTGCTTTGGCACGGCGCTCAGGAGATCGTGTTCGAGGCGCTTTGACGGCGGCTTGCGCCCGCGGACTATCGCCCGGTCACGGATCGGCTCAGTCACACGCTTTCTGCTCGGAAGGTTCTGGAGTGGCTGTCAAAGCCGGTGACGCGCATGACGAGGCTGTCGTCCGGGTAGCAACCCACGATCTTTCGCGGCTCGGCCGTGACGTCTTCGGCCGCCAGCATGACGACCCTCACCAGACCGAAGCAATGATCGCGCGCCCACTTGAGGTTCGCGATCAGCTCTGAATCGACGCCCCGCACCTTTCCTTTGAGCCTGGGCGTGTATCGCGATTGGTAAACAACGCGTTCGCCGTCGCGCTGCACCTCATCCTCCCACATCGCGACGACGACGGTTTGTCCATCCTGCGTTACCGCGGACTTGCTGAAACGGCGGCTGGCGCAAACTGCGCCAAAGTGAGCGAAGCATTCTGCTAGGGTTTGTCCGTGCGCCATCTTTTTCACCGAGTCGCTGCTACCGGCGTTCAATTGTGTCGGCGGCGAGCGATCGCGGCTAGAAGCAATTTTCGGCTGGACCGAGCGAAAAATGCGAGCGCTTAACGAAAAATGACCTACAATAACGACCGCCGGAGGCGCCTCTAGAAGTTGAAAATCTGGACGAGGCCTATTGGAGTCGAAAGCGATCATGCCTGCGAATACGGCAAAAACGCCTGATCGTCAGGCGCCGCAGCGCGCCGGCCGGTCGCGGCCATCCGTGCGCCACGCGACTAACCGCCTTGGCAGCAAGTCGCGCGGCCGCCTGCGGCCACCGCGCTTACTGACTTACGTCGATGCGGTGGCTCGGCACGGCTCCATCCGAAAGGCCGCCGAGTTTCTCAATGTGGCATCGTCGGCGTTGAACAGGCAGATTCTCGGTCTGGAAGCCGATCTGGGCTCGGCGTTGTTCGAGCGCTTGCCGCGCGGCGTTCGCTTAACGGCGGCGGGCGAGATCTTTCTGGGCTACGCGCGGCAGGCAATCTCGGAACTCAAGGCGGTCGAATCCCAGGTCGAGCAATTACGCGGCCTGGTGCGGGGTCAGGTCAACGTCGCCGCTGTGGAGTCGGTTGCCGGTGATTTGCTGCCGTCGACGATATCAAGATTTCAGCTGCATCATCCCAACGTCCGGTTTCATGTTCATATCGGCGCACCCGATGATCTGGTTTCCGCACTCGCTTCGGATCAAGCGGATCTCATTCTGACCCATTACCCGCCGCCCAAAAAACACGTCGCGATCGCGGCGATTGCCGAGCAGGCGGTCTGTGCGCTGATGACCAGCGACCATCCATTGGCGACCCGCAAGGAGTTGCGCTTGCGGGACTGTCTGGCTTTTCCGCTGGCGCTCGCCGATACCACGCTGGCGCTGCGGGCGCTGATTGAGCAGGCGCTCGCCGAAGCATCATTCGATCTCGATCCGCGGCTGGTATCGAACTCCTTTGAGATCATGCGGGCATTCGCTCGCCTCAATCGGGGCCTGTATCTGCAATTTCGCAAATCCGGGAGGGGACAGATACCATCCGGTGATATGGTCGCAGTGCCCCTGATCGATGCGCCGCTGCTCCAGGCCAGGCTGTTTCTCGCAACCCGCCGCGGCCGTGTGTTGCCGATCGCAGCGGCGGCGTTCGTCGAGTGGCTGAAAGACACCTGGTAGAAATGTCTGCGGTAGGGACCATCGACAGGACTTTGCCACGACGTCGTAACCTGCCGCCGCGCATGACCTGTAAGGGATGATCCGGAACGAAAGATTAGAACAACCGGACAAGGTTGGATTCCGGTATCGCTCCCTCGGCCAGAATCCTGTTTGTCCGGCCCGCAGACATAGGTGACGAACCGTACCCAACACCGCCCGGTTTATTTGAGAAGAGTCAGCAAGCCCGCGAGTAATTGAACCGGGCTCGGCGGACAGCCGCGGATGTGCAGATCGACCGGGACGACCTTATTGACGCCGCCAACGACCGCATAACTGCCGGAGAACAAGCCGCCGTCCACTGCGCAGTCTCCAATCGCGACGACCCATTTGGGATCGGGTGTTGCGTGGTAAGTGCGCTCGAGAGCTTCGCGCATGTTTTTGGTGACAGGCCCCGTTACCATAAGAACATCGGCGTGCCGCGGGGAAGCGACGAAACGCAGCCCAAAACGTTCGAGATCGTAGAAGGCGTTGTTGAGCGCGTGGATTTCAAGCTCGCAGCCGTTACAAGAACCCGCATCGACCGCGCGTATGGAAAGACTGCGGCCCAGCCTGCGCCGCGCCGCACGGTCGACGCTCGCGGCCAGTTCGGCAAGCGCCGCTTCGTCCGGTGCCGGTGGCCGTTCCGTCATGGGACGGCGCGTGAGACTTTCGAACAGTGTCCTGCGCATCGCGGCTCCTAGAGATCGTGGCCCGAATAGGAGCAGTTGAACGACTTGTTGCAGAGTGGAAAGTCGGCAACGATGTTGCCTTCGATCGCGGCTTCGAGCAGGGGCCACTGAAACCACGACGGATCGCGCAGATGGCACCGCTCGACGCGCATGCCGTCGAGCCGCACCCAGCACAGGATATCGCCGCGAAACCCTTCAGCAATTCCCAGCCCCTCGCCTTTCCCGACGGCAATGGGAGCTCGAATCGCGCCTTTCGGCAGGCGCTCAAGGATCTGCTCGATCAATCCAAGGCTCTGCTCGACTTCGCGGATGCGGACCCAGATGCGGGCGTCGACATCGCCTGCCGTGAATATCGGAACACTGAAGTCGAGTTGATCGTAGGGCGCGTAGCCGGGCACTTTCCGAGCATCGAAATTGCGGCCGCTGGCGCGCCCGATATAGCCGCCGGCACCAAACTGCCGCGCCAGATCGGTGGTGACGATTCCCGTGGCGACGGTGCGGTCCTGAAGCGAGGCAGTATTGTCGTAAAGCTCGATGAGACGCGGAAAGCGCCGGCGGATTTCCTGCACACCGTCGCGAATGCTTGCCGCGCCAGCCGCCTCGAGGTCGAGCGTAACACCGCCCGGCACGGTGCGATCCATCATCAGCCGATGACCGAACGCGGTGTCCGCGGCGCGCAAAACGCGTTCGCGCAAGATGCCGCAATGGGCGTGCATAAGGGCGAACGACGCGTCGTTGCAGATGGCGCCGATGTCACCGAGATGGTTGGCAAGGCGCTCCAGCTCGGCCATCAGCGCCCGCAAATATTGCGCGCGCGGCGGTGTGCTGATCTTGAGCGCAGCCTCGACCGCGTGTGCGAAGGCGATACCGTAGGCGACGGTGCTGTCGCCGGAGGTGCGGGCAGCCAACTGCGCCGCACGCTCGATGCTCGCCCCGGCCATCAGGGATTCGATCCCCTTATGGACATAACCAAGGCGCTGCTCGAGCCGCGCCACCGTTTCACCGCCAGCAGTGAAACGGAAGTGACCGGGCTCGATGATACCAGCGTGTACAGGGCCGACTGGAATCTGGTGCAGGCTCTCGCCCTCCACCGGCAAGAATGCGTAAGCCGTTGGTCCAGCCGGAGCAGCGCTGCGAGCGCCCAACGGGTACCGCACGTCCCAAAAGCCGAGGTCGAGCCAAGGCCGCGTATCCGGGAGGTTCGTGGGTTCGAGCCCGTACAAACTGAAAATCGCGCGCTCGAGACGGATGGCGGGTGGGTGAAATGCACCAACCGAAGGAAAGGCGCCGCCCGGACAGTCGATGGTTACGACGGCAATTTCGCGGGTGTCCTCGCCCATGATCGCCATGCTGGCCGCGCGAACGGGAAGGTTGTCGCCCCACTCGCCCAGGAGCGTCGCGCGACCATCGGCGAGCTGTTGCGCAACGTTGCGCCATATGTCGGCCGTCACGATGACGCGCGGCCACGGGCGATGCGCGTCGACCGCTTTACCGTTCCGAAGGAGGTCGGCGAGCTGAGGCATCGTCTACCCGAGCAATCCGGCGACGTTGTTGAACCAGGCGACGAGCGCCGGCGGCATGTAGACGCCGGCGATGAACACGAGAGTGAGATGGGCGAACATTGGCACATAGGAGGCCTGCGCCTTGGCGGTTGGGCCGCGTGGCTCGCCGAACGCGATGCTGTTGAGCCGCAGAAATAGTCCGCCGAAAGCGACGAGGAGCCCGAAGACGAGCACGATCGCCAGGAGCGGCGCGCGGGCAAAGGTCGAACTCACAACCAGAAACTCGCTCATGAAGATCCCAAGCGGCGGCAAGCCCGCGATGGCGACCACGCCTAGAATCAAGCCCCAGCCGAGCAGCGGGTGGGTCTCGGTGAGCCCGCCCATATCGGCGATGCGCTGTGTGCCCTTGACCTGCGAGACGTGGCCGACGGCGAAGAAGATCGCGGACTTGGTCAGCGAATGCATGGTCATGTGAAGCAGGCCGGCGAAATTGGCGAGCGGGCCGCCCATGCCGAATGCAAAGGTGATGATACCCATGTGTTCGATCGACGAATAGGCGAACAGCCGTTTGATGTCGCGCCGGCGGTACAGCATGAACGCCGCGAACACGAGCGAGAGCAATCCGAGCGTGACCATCAGCGGCCCTGGCGCCAAGGCGGCCGGATTGGCGGCCAGCAGCATCTTGAAACGCAACAACGCGTAGAGTGCGACGTTGAGGAGAAGGCCCGACAAGACCGCCGAGATCGGGGTCGGACCTTCGGCATGGGCGTCGGGCAGCCAAGCGTGCAGCGGCGCGAGCCCGACCTTGGTGCCGTAGCCGAGCAGCAGAAAGACGAAGGCGAGATCGAGCAGCGCTGGATCGAAGGCGCCGGCGCGCTTGACTAGGATGCTCCACACCATGGCGTCGAGGCCCTCGCCGACGACCGGCCGGGCCGCCATGTAGACCAGAATGGTTCCGAACAAGGCCAGTGCGATGCCGACGCTCCCCAAGAGGAAGTATTTCCATGCCGCTTCGAGCGCTTCATGGGTACGGTAGATGCCGACCATGAGCACCGTGGTGAGCGTGGCGAGCTCGATCGCCACCCACATCAGGCCGATATTGTTGGCAACGAGCGCGAGATTCATCGCGAACATCAGCACCTGATACATGGCGTGATAGAAGCGCACGGAAGACGCGGTCAGCCGTCCGATCTCGAGCTCATGGCCTATATAGCTCGCGCTGAACACGCTGGTGGTGAAGCCCACAAAGGTGGTGAGCACGATGAACGTGCCATTGAGATCGTCCACAAGAAGATAAGAGCTGGGGGCCGGCCGGACGAAGAACAGGGAAAGCGCGCATAGAAGCGTGAGCGTCGTCGCCAGCACATTGATGCGCGCGGTTATACGGTACCCCGGCAACGCAGCAAGGAGCGCCGCGGCGAAGGCGGGGATCAAAAGCACGCCGATCAGGGCATTGAACGTCATCGGTGTTCTCCACGGAACGTGTCGATCACCTGCATGTCGACCGTGTCGAAGCGCTCGCGGATGCGGAACAGAAAGATGCCGATGACGATGAAGGCGATCAGGATCGAGAATGCGACGCTGATCTCGACCACAAGCGGCATGCCTTTGGCGCCCGTCGCCGCCAGCACCAAGCCGTTTTCAAGCGACATGAAGCCAACGACCTGACTGACGGCATTGCGCCGCGTGACCATCATGAGGAGGCCCAGCAGCACCACCGACAGGGCGAAGGCGAGATCCTCCTGTGCCAGCGGCCCCGCTTGTTGAGTCACGCGCAGCATTACCACCATGGATAGCGCCACCAGGCCCATACCGGCCAGCATGGCCGAGCCGACGCCCACCACCTTTTCGATCTCGCGGTGGATGCCGAGCTTGACGATCATGCGATGCAGGACGACCGGGATGATGAGCGCCTTGAAGACCAGCGCAATCATGGCGGTGACGTAGAGGTGCGGCGCGTCCTGAATATACGCCTGCCAGGCGACCGACGCGGCGAGGACCAGCGCGTGCACCGCATAAACGTTCAAAAGCGAATAGAGGCGATCCTGGTACAGTTCGAGGAAGCTGACCAGCACCAGGGCGCCGGCCAGCACATGGGCGACGTCGAAATCGAGCGTGTGCATCAAAAGCTCCCTGAGACGAACAGCAGGAGCGTGGCTAGCAGCCCGAGCATGAGCGCCGCGCCGAGGAACTCCGGCACGCGGAAGACCCGCATCTTGGCGATTGAGGTTTCGAACAGCGCCAGGAGGAAGCCCCCGACAGCAAGTTTGCCGACATAAGCGGCTATTCCGACCGCAAGCGCCTGCGGAGTGGCATCGCCCGATGTGATGCCCCACGGTGCGAACAGGCAGGCGATCAACGAGACGTAAAGGATGAGCTTGAGCGAGGCGGCAAGTTCGATGAGCGCCAGATGCCGGCCTGAATATTCCAGCACCATCGCCTCGTGCACCATGGTCAGTTCAAGGTGCGTTGCTGGGTTGTCGATCGGTATGCGGCCATTCTCGGCGATCGCCACCATGATGAGCGCGATGAGGGCGAGCCCAAGTGATGCACGCAGGCCCACATTCGAAGAGCTCAAAAAGGCGGCGATGGTGGAGAGCTGGGTCGAGCCGGCAACCAACGCCAAGGTGAACACAATCATGATCATTGCCGGCTCGGCTAGCGAGGCGATCATCACCTCGCGGCTCGAACCGATGCCGCCGAAGCTCGTACCGACATCGAGGCCGGCAAGCGCCAGAAAGAATCTGGCGCTGCCGAGCAACGCGATGATCGCGATGAGATCGGCCGACCAGGAGAACAGCAGCCCGGTGCGAAAGGTCGGCACCAGCGAAGCCGCGACCCAGGTGGCGGCAAAGACGAGGTAGGGAATGACGCGAAACAGCCAGGAGGCGCTCTCGGCCAGCACGACGTCCTTGCGGGTCAGCCTGATGAGATCGCGATAGACCTGAATGAGCGGGGGACCCCGGCGCCGCAGAAGCCGCGCCTTCGCCTTGCGCACCAATCCGGTGAACAGCGGCGCGAGCAGCAGCACCAGCAGCATTTGCGCGCCCTGAACGGCCAGATCGCGGATCAAGACCATACGGCGAGCACCAGAAGTAGAATGACCAGCGCGCTGAAGACGAGGCTGAGAAACTGACGGATGGTGAGAAATTGCAGGCGATTGAGACGGTCGGCAGCGCGTCCGACAGCCGCGGCAAGCGGAGCGTAGACGTATTCCCAAACCGGGTCATGCAGCTCGACCTTGAGCCATGCCGGGCGGGTGTCGCCGGGCGCCGGCATTCCCGCAGCCTCTCGGGCCTGAAACACAACGGTGCCGAACACGCGCCGGATCGGCTGCGCGAAGCTCATTGCGGAGTATTGCGTGGCCGGACTCGCCTGCGGATAGCCGCAATCCCAGGCCGGCGCGCGACGCAAGCGGTTCGAGGCAAAGCGGTGGATCGCAAATGCGGCGAGAGTCGCCGATATGACCATGAACAGGAACACCAGCAGCCCATCATATGAACTGCGACTGGCAGCTATCGGGATGATGGAGAGCCATTGCAGGCCGCTTTGCACTGGCATGCGGGCGCCGACAAGCGCGAAACTCACCGGCGAGAGTGCGTCGATGAACAATCCGGGCAGGATGCCGGCAAGCAGGCACAGCGCCGCCAGAAGCATCATTGCGGCAAGTGACCAGGGATCGGTTTCCGCCGCAGTTTCGGCGGCGCGCGTCCGCGGCCGGCCGAGGAAGGTCACGCCATATGCCTTGACGAAACAGGCGGCCGCGAGCGCCGCTGAAAGCGCCAACAACGCGCCCACCGCAGGCACCAGGAGCTTGAGTCCCCACGACGGCAGCTGCGGGCTCAACAGTATCGCCTGGAACGTCAGCCACTCGGAGACGAAGCCATTGAGCGGCGGCAAGGCCGAAATCGCCGCGCAACCGACCAGAAAAACAAATGCGGTCTGCGGCATCCGGTGAATGAGGCCGCCAAGATGCTCCATGTCGCGCTCGCCGGTGGCGGCGAGCACGGCGCCGGAGCCAAAGAACAACAGGCTCTTGAACAGTGAATGGTTGAAGACGTGGAGCAGCGCGGCGGTGAAGGCCAAGGCCGCAGCGAACGGCATCGCAAAGGCCTTGAAGGCCAGCGCAAGCCCCAGCCCAACAAAGATGATGCCGATATTCTCGACGGTGTGATAGGCGAGAAGCCGTTTGAGATCGTGCTGCATGAGCGCGTACAGCACGCCCATGACGGTCGTGATGCCGGC
>Ga0335081_10004275_pt1 | contig 22532 bp, 24 predicted proteins | sample Lox_Sample_35_FD_206713 | JGI IMG/M metagenome (GOLD analysis project Ga0335081, IMG submission 206713) | Soil microbial communities from Loxahatchee National Wildlife Refuge, Florida, United States - Lox_Sample_3.5 | ecosystem: Environmental > Terrestrial > Soil > Wetlands | place: USA... | reverse complement strand
CAGCCGGTTCAGGTGGATGGCGGTCTCCGCGTGGACCGTGATATAGTCAGCGCCGGCCTTCGCGAAGTCCGCGATATAGAGCTCGGGGTTGGTGATCATCAGGTGCACGTCGAGCGGCAGCTTCGTGGACCTTCTCGCGGCCTCGACGATCAGCGGCCCGATGGTGATGTTCGGCACGAAGTGGCCGTCCATGACGTCCACGTGGATGATGTCCGCGCCGGCGGCCTCGACGGCACGGATCTCTTCACCCAGGCGGGAGAAGTCCGCGGATAGGATCGAAGGTGCTATTTTGATTTTCTTCGTCATGATGATTCCCTTATAGAACAGCCAGAGCAACGCTGAAAAAGACTAAATCCTGACACTGAAAAAACCATGATGGCTTATGATGAGCACAGTGAAAAATCATAGTCTGTCTATGTCACTCAGTGTCAAATGTCTTCATGATTCCCCTGCTTACTTGCTCACCACGATCTCCACGGTCCCGTCAGACGCAACCGGCGAGCCGGGCGGGGGCTTCTGCTGGATCACGGTCCGGCCCGTATCGGTAGCCGTGCCGCTTGTCGTCCGGTACACCACCTTGCTCTGCAGGCCCAGGCGGCTGATTACCGTCGCGGCCTCTTCGGCCCGCTTCCCGATCACGTTCGGCGTGACCAGCATGGCCGGTCTCCTGCCGGTGCTGATCAGCAGGCTGATCTTTTCTCCCTTGTTGAGCTGGCTCCCGGCCGAAGGGTCCTGGCCGATGACGATGTCGCGCTCGACGGTGTCGGAGGATATGCGCGAGAGGTTGCCCGGGAAGTACCCCGCCTGCCTGATCATCACGTCGGCCTTGCGGACGTGCTCGCCCACGAGCTTCGGCGTCTGCATGTCGCTCGGCCCGAGGCTCACGATCACGTGGACCATTCGGCCTTTTTTTATCGCGCTCCCTCCCGGAGGCGTCTGGGAGATCACGGCGTCCCGCGGCACGGTCGAACTCGTGTCTCTCCGGTCGATCTTGGGCTGGAGCCCCAGCTGCGGAAGCATGTCGACGACTGTTACGATGTCCTGGCCGACCAGATCAGGTACGCGCACCTCTTCCTGGCGGAGAAGCAGAGCCACGACCGCGAATGCGCTGATGATGCCGACGCCGACCAAAGCCAGGAAGATGCCGAGCCCTTTCAAGAACCGTTTCATGAGTTAAGGACCCATTTTACTCAGAATCATTATAAGAAGCAAGAGGTTTGGTTGCTGACCGGTTCAATTTTCAAATAGAAAACGGCAATAGCCGCGCAGGAACACGGTCAAGAATCCAGAAAATAAAAAAACAAAAAAAGCTTTATTGACAGAGAGTTACAGGGACACGCCCATGACGAAACAGGTGCTTGCTCAGGTGCAGGCCTTGAACCCGGCCCGGGAAGGCCTGAGGCTAAGTTTTTTTCACCAGCCGGGCACCGAAAAAACCATCCAGGGCGGACTCCTCCGGAAAGGTCCGAAAAAAACCGCGGCCGTCAACAAGCCTGACCGCCGGAGCCGGGAGGTGCGGGCGGGGGTCGGCCAGGAAGAATTCCGGAGACCTGGCGATGAAATCATCGATCACGGCTTCATTTTCTTCGGGTTCCGTCGTGCATGTCGCATAGACCAGGACACCGCCGGGCTTCAACAGACCCGCGCAGTTCGCGAGGATCCTTCGCTGGAGATCAGCGCGCTCCCGGATCGTGTCCTCACCCTTGTGCCACCGACCGTCCGGGTGCCTTCTGAGCACGCCAAGACCGGAGCAGGGGGCATCGATCAATATCCGGTCGTAGGTGCCTTCCCCGTAGGCTGTCGCATCACCCGTGACCGGCTTGATGATGGACGTGCCCAGCCGTTCGCAGTTCTCACGGATCTTTCCGATGCGGCCGGGATCGATCTCAAGCGCCGTGATCGTGCCGATGTTCCCCATGAGCTCTGCCAGGTGAGTGGCCTTTCCTCCAGGCGCCGCTCCGACGTCGAGCACGGCTTCGCCCGGCCGGGGGGCCGTCATTATGCCGATAAGCTGTGCCGCTTCATCCTGTACCATGAACCAGCCCTTCTGATACGCCGTAAGCGAGCGGAGACCGGGCGACGATTGGACCCGGAGTCCCTCGGCCGAATAGGCAGTCTCGCTTGCTGCCGCACCCTCCGATTCGAGCGAGGCCCTGAGCTTGTCCCGGGTCGTCCTGAGCGTATTGGTCCTGATCACGAGCGGAGAAGGGACGTTGTTTTCCCGGAGCAGGGCTTCCGTTCTCTCAGCGCCGAACCGCGCCACCCATCTCCGTACCAGCCAGGCGGGATGGGAATGGAGGATGGAGAGCCGCTTCACGATGTCCTTGGAAGGCGGATCGACGATCGTGCTCCTGCGCCGGTCCAGGTTCCGGAGCAGGCCGTTCACATAGCCGCTTTTCCCGCCGTGCGTCTTTGCGAGTTCGACGGCGGTGTTCACGGCGGCGCTGACCGGGACCCTGTCGAGAAAGAGCATCTGGTAAGCGCCGAGACGAAGGATGTTCCTGGTCCGGACGTCGGTACGGGAAAGGGGCTGCGGGGAAAATTGATCGAGGATCCAGTCGAGATGCCGCCGGTGCCTCAGCACGCCGTTGACGAGCTCGAGGATGAACGAGCTGTCGCGCTGATCGAACCGCGTACGTGCCTGCTCCAGCAGCGGGTCTGCGAACCCGCCCTGTTCCACGCGGGAGAGAACGGCGAGAGCCGACTCCCGCGCGTTATCCTTCGGCACCACGGGGCTCGCAGCTGCCGGTGGCGAAGAATTCGAGGGCCTCGGCAACTTTGCTGATGTCCACGCTGGTGTTGAAGCAGGGGCCGAAGGGGCGGTCGTTCAGGATGCCGATCACCGGCAGGGGGTAGGCGTCCTGGATGCCGCTCGTCAGGTCGCGTTCGCAGGCAACGGCGATGATCGCCTCCGGCCTGGCCTCGGCAACCCGGCGCCGGGCGAGGGTGCCCCCGGTGGCGACGGACAGGTGCACATCGTGTTTTTTTGCGAGCATCACGAGGTCCTTGATCTTGCACTTGCCGCAGGCCGCGCACTTGTAGGCGTCCGTTGTGATCTTGATGGCGCAGTCATTGAACTGGAGGCAGTGCGGCATGAGGAGCAGGATGCGGCGGGGCCGCGCTTCTCTGCATTTGGCCTTTACCAGGAGGTTGTTCACCTCGACGAAGGACTGCTGGACCTTCTCCTTCGAGAGGCCGAGCAGCCTGCCGAGCACGATCATGATGGGGAAGAGCACTTCGATCACGATGCCCCTTAGCCGCGACGCGAAAAAGATCTCCCTCCCCCGGATGAGCGTGAAGATGAGCAGCGCAACGCCGAGGATGAGCGTGCTGAGCACGGCGCCCATGCTGTAGCAGACGACCTGCGGAGCGAGGGGATGGATGTTCCTGAGCCCGATATAGGGTATCAGGTACAGCCCCACGGTGACCGCGGTGATGAGCAGCACGGTGAAGACGATAAGACCGATGAAGATGCGTTTTTTAGGTTCAGACATAATCTTTGAAATGCCCTGACCCGGACAAGCCGGATCAAAACCACAAGCTAAAGGCGTCTCTCGCGGAGCACGCGGAGGACGCAGAGTTTAAAACCAAACCCGAAAGTTTTCATGGCGAATTATTTTTTGATTTTCTCTGTGAGATCTGCGCCTCTGCGAGAAATTTTCTTGCCGTTGTGCAAAGAATTTGATTTGTTAGTTACTAAGGCGGTAGGTGGCAGGTGCGGAAAAAATCGACGGTATTTGTCCTTTCCCCTGACGCCTGATCCCTCACGGCTGTTCGGTTCTTGAGAACTTCCTTCCCGCTATATTCCGGTGCCCGCTCAGGAAAGCGGCCGCCGGCATCGGCTTTCCGCCCGCGGGCTGGATCGTAACGATGCGGACCATACCCTCGCCCGTACCGACCTCCATCGTTTTTCCGGACGGAGCGAAGATGCATCCGGGTTCGCTGCTGCCGGGCAGGACCTCGGTTCTCAGTATCTTGACCACAGCTCCGTCGAGGAACGTGAAGGAGCCCGGCCAGGGCTTGAATCCCCGCACCCGGTTGTGGATCTCCTTAGCGGACAGCGTCCAGTCGATCAGGCCGTCATGCTTGCTCAAGAGCGGCGCGAGGCTTGCCTTTGCTTGGTCCTGGGCTTTCGGCATGAGCGAGCCCGAGGCGATCCGGGGCAGCGCGCTGGTAATGAGCTCCGCGCCCCGTGAGGACAGTTTCTCTGTTAGCGTGCCAGTGGTGTCCTCTTCTTCGATGGGGACGATCCCCTGCAGCAGGATAGCGCCGGTATCCATGCCCTCGTCCATCTGCATGATCGTCACGCCCGTCTCCCGGTCGCCGCGAATGATGGCCCAGTTGATCGGGGCTGCACCGCGGTACGCCGGAAGGAGCGACGCATGGATATTGATGCAGCCGTAGCGGGGAAGGTCCAGGACCGCCTTTGGCAGGATCTGCCCGTAGGCGGCAGCGACGATTGCCTCAGGCGCGAGCCCCCGGAGCGTCTCGATGAATTCCGGATCGCGCACCTGCTTCGGCTGAAGCACGGTGAGCCCCAGTTCGCGGGCCGCCTGCTTTACCTCGGGCACCGCGACCATACGGCCCCTTCCCGCGGGCTTGTCGGTTCTGCTCACGACACCGACGATCTGATGACCGGCCTGATGCAGGGCCAGCAGGGGCTGCACGGCGAACCGGGGAGTACCCATGTAGACCAGTCTCATAATTGCAATCCCAAAGCACCACGCGCCCCATAAACTCCAAAACCCCATGCCCACGGAGCAAACAGGAACAGGAAGCGGAAACATTTGTTCGCAGCCTGAAATTTGGAGCTTATCCGGATTTTGAGATTTGGAAATTTGGGGGCTTTTGCTTACGCCTTTTCCACGACTGCCTTCTTGTACCTTCGCTTGAAGATGCTTTTTTTGAGCGGGCTCAGCCGGTCCACGAAGAGCAGGCCGTTGAGATGGTCGATCTCGTGCTGCAGGGCTTTTGCGAGCAGCCCGTCGGCTTCGATCTCGAAGGGTTTGCCGCCCCGGTCCAGAGCGCGTACCTTGACCCTGGCCGCACGCTTGACCGACTCGGCATAATCGGGGATGCTGAGACAGCCCTCTTCCTCGACAATGGATCCTTCCATGGACAGTATCTCGGGATTGATGATCACGATGAGCGGCTGGTGTTTGCCCTTGTCCCGGTCGTCACGCGTGGTCACGTCGATCACCGCGAGCTGGAGCGACACCCCGACTTGATTCGCGGCAAGTCCTACGCCGGGCGCAGCGTACATGGTTTCAACCATATCCTCGATCAGGCGCTCAAGAGAATTGTCGAAGTCCGTCACCCGGCCCGTTTTCGTGCGCAGCACGGCTTCGGGAAATTTTCGGATATCTCTCACGGTCATGGGTCATATGTAACATGATTTATATTGAAAATCAAGGCGTAAGATAAGAGCTTCGTATTGACACCCAGATGACCTTTGTGGTATTTTACACTTTATGGCTATTGACAGGAACGCCATCATCAAGGAAGCGCAGAAGTTTGCCGCCAAGGGCCAGTTCGACAAGTCGATCGCGGAGTGGAAGAAGATCGCCAAGGAATCACCCAACGACGCGAACATTTTCAACACGATAGGCGACCTGTGCCTGAAAAAGAACTCCAAGCCTGAAGCCGTCGAGGCCTACCAGAAGGCCGCCGACATCCTTGCCGCCGACGGCTTCTCTTCCAAGGCGATTGCGCTGTACAAGAAGGTCCTCAACATCGATCCGAAGAAGATCGAAGCTCACCTCGCCCTCGGCGATCTGAACGCCGAAAAGGGTCTCACGGGCAACGCGCTCGAAAGTTACAAGATCGTCGCCGGCCATTATACCCAGAACAACGACAAGGAGAAGGCCCTCGGCATCTACAGGAAGATGGCCGACCTGAACTCGTCGAACATTGCCTTCCGGATCAAGCTCGCGGACATGTACGCGAAAGAGGGTATGAAAAAAGAAGCGGTCGATGCTTACCTGCAGGCCGCCGATGTGCATGTCTCCAAGGATGCGTTCAACGAGGCGCGCCAGCTCTTCGAGAAGGCGCTGGCCCTGGACCCGAATAATAAGGACGTCTACCACAAGGCCGGACTGGTCTACTACAAGGAAGGCAAGTTCGTGGAGGCCTGCAAGGCGCTCAAGCCTGCCTTCGAAAGCGATCCGTCGAACGCAGAGCTCGCGGAACGCTATCTCGACGCGCTCGCGAAGGCCGGCCGCGGGGCGGAGGCTGCCGAGGTCTATGAGAAGCTCCTCGCCAAGGAGCCCGGCCGCGGCGATCTCCGCGAAAAGCTCTATCAGCTCTATATCGCCCAGAAGGACTACGGCAAGGCGTTCGTCGAGGTCTCGTCCCTTGCCAACATGAGGATTGAGAGCAAGGACCTCGATGCCGCAGAGGAGATTCTCAAGCGGTTCATCTCCGAGGCGCCCCGCACCGTGGACGGCAGGCGCGCATTGAGCGCACTCTACAAGACCATCGGCCGGCATGATGCCGCGGCCGAGCAGCTCGTTCTGGCCGGGCAGATCCTGATCGAGGACGGGGGGAACGAGGAGGCGAAAGACGTTCTCGCCCGGTCCCTCGAACTGGTGCCGGACCACGGCGAGGCGAAACGTCTGCTCAAGCAGCTGCAGCCGCAGCCGGAGCCCGAACCTGCACCGGCTTCGCCCGTGGTCAAGGAGGCTGCACCTGCTGCGGCAGCACCGGAGGCTGCTGAGTGGGTGCCCCCCGCAGCCCCGGCGACCCCCGCAATGCCGGAAGCCGAGGATCCGGCTATCATTGAGGCATTGACGGAAGTCGACGTTCTGGTCAAATATGGTCTCTCGAAGAAGGCGCTCGAGCAGCTCGAGGGTATGGCCAAAGGGTATCCCGAGAGCGCGCAGGTCCGCATCAAGCTGCGCGATCTCTACGCCGATATCGGGAACATGTCCAAGGCCGTGACTCACATGCTGGCCCTTGCCGATCTCTACGCGAAGCAGGGGCGGCAGGACCAGGTCGATGAGATCCTGCACGCAGCCGCATCCATGGCCCCCTCCCATCCTGAGCTCAAGGCCCGCCTCGCCACAGAAGCTGCTGAAGCTCCCGCCGGTCTCCAGGACTTCGCGGCCACGAACCAGGCCGGGGCGGGCATTTCCGAGGAGGCAGTCCCGGTCACTGAACAGCCGGCAGAGAATCCTGCGGATTTCGAGACCGGTTCCGGCGGGGAGGAGATTGCCTTCCCGGCCCCCTCCGCGGGGCAGGACCTGAGCTTCGATGGGCCGCCCCAGGCGCGGCATCCCGAGCCGGAGGAAATCACATTCGACGATCCGTTCGCGGCGCCCGATCTGCCGGTCGGACAGCCTTTCGCCCCGCAGGAATTCACAGAGAAGCAGCCGGCGGCGGACGACGCGTTCGCGATCCAGTCCGGGCCGGAGATGCTGGACGAGCCCGTTCCGGTCATGCCGCCGGCGCCGGCCGGGGGGCCGCAGGGAGAGACGGTCGATATCAGCGAGATATGGGCCGAAGCGGAATTCTATTACCAGCAGGGTCTGTTCGATGAGGCCCGCAGGGACTATGAAAAGATCCTCGGGTACGCTCCGGATCACGCGCAGGCCCAGGCGCGGATCGAAGAGCTGAAACGGGACCAGGAAGACGCCCAGGAATTCTCGAAGCTGGCGGAAGCGGTCGACGGGCTCGAGGGCCTTGAGGCTCTGGGAGCCGCGAACGCGCCTCAGGAGGAGATGGCATCCAGCGTTTCCGATGACGAGGCCGTCCGGCAGCTCATGCAGGAGATAGCGCAGCTCAAGCAGAAGTCGTCACCCGCCCGGGAGAAAGCAGCGCCGGAGCCTCCGAAAGCCCCATTTGTCCCGATCGCCCGGGAACCGGCCCCGCCTCCGCTGGCGCAGGCGGCCCCTGTTCAGCAGCGGACCGAAGAGGATTTCTTCGACCTCGGCGCGGAACTGAACGACATGGGCAGCATCTCCGATGAGAAGCCGGCGGCAGCAGCGGCATCGGGCTCGGGTGACTTCTTCGACCTTGCGTCTGAGCTCCGCGACGAGTTGAGCAGCGTCAACGTTCCGCCTCCGCCCTCTTCTCCCGAAGACCAGAGCCTGGACGACATTTTTGAAGAGTTCAAGCGGGGAGTCGAGCAGCAGTCGATCAAGGAGGATGTGGACACCCACTATAACCTCGGCATCGCGTACAAGGAAATGGGGCTGCTCGACGACGCAATCAGCGAATTCATCATGACGCCGCAGGAAGAGCCGAAGTACGTCCTGAGCCGCTACATGCTGGGACTGTGCTATCTGGAACAGGGCGACTACCAGAACGCGATCACGGAGATCCAGAACGCGTTGAACTGCGCCGAGGAATACGGAGCTTCAGCCCAGGACCATCTCAGCATGTGCTATGACCTCGGCCTTGCCTTCCAGGGCGCCGGCGACCAGGAACATGCGCTCCGGGAGTTCCAGAAGGTCTATGCTGCCGACCGGCATTACCGGGACACAGCCGAAAAGATCGCGGAACTGCAGCGGGGCGGCTCCATCTCGCTCCACCAGCTGAAGAGCGATATCGAACGGGAGATATCGTCGAAGTTTCTCGCCGAGGGCGAAAGGATCGAGCGCGAGGAAAAGACCAGGAAAAGCGAAAAGGTCCGGAGCTGATAGTGCTTTATCCTCTGCCTTTTTTTTAAGCTGTTGATCATTTTTTAATCATTTCCATCCACAATCTCATCTACTAAGCCACTGAAAAAGCTTTCTTCTAGTTCTAGCATTAAAATTGCTTTAAAAATAGACAGGAGGTCGTCCCCTATGAAAAAGATCGAGGCTGTCATCAAACCATTCAAGCTCGATGAAGTCAAGGACGCCCTGAACGGAATCGGCGTGCAGGGCATTACCGTGACGGAAGTCAAGGGCTTTGGCAGGCAGAAAGGCCACACTGAGCTGTACCGCGGCGCGGAATATGTCGTCGATTTTCTTCCCAAGGTGAAGCTCGAAGTGATCGCCGCCGACAACCTCGTGCCGAAGATCATCGAGACCATCGAGACTACCGCCAAGACCGGCCGCATCGGCGACGGCAAGATCTTTGTCACGCAGGTGGAAGAGGTGATCAGGATCCGCACCGGCGAGCGCGGAGAAGCGGCGATATGATATGAAAAAGGGAAAGAAAAAAACGGGGGGAAAGCGCGGTACCGGGAAAGCCGTCCAGAAGGCAACAGCCAAGAAATCGACTGGGAAAAAATCGGCGAAAAAGAAACCGGCGATTGCTCGACGTGCCACGAATGCAGGCAAGCAAAAGACCATGGCGGTCTCTGTACGAATTTCAGAACAGGAGGATACAATGACACCAAAGGACGTATTGAAGCTGGCAAAAGAGAACAAGGCATTGATGGTGGACTTCAAGTTCATGGATTATCCGGGATTGTGGCAGCACTTCTCCGTGCCCGTGGACGAACTGACCGAGGGCTTGTTCGAGGACGGACTCGGTTTTGACGGCTCGAGCATCCGCGGCTGGCAGGCCATCCACACGAGCGACATGCTTGTGGTGCCCGATCCGGAAACCGCGGTGATGGATCCCTTCACCCAGTACGCGACACTCTCGCTCATCTGCAACATCGTCGACCCCATCACCAAAGAGCGCTATTCACGCGATCCGCGGTACATCGCCCAGAAGGCCGAGGCCTATCTCAAGTCCACCGGCCTCGGCGACACCTGCTACATGGGCCCCGAGCCCGAATTCTTCATCTTCGACGATGTCCGGTTCGACCAGAACTCCCACGAGGGCTACTACCACATCGACAGCGTGGAAGGCATCTGGAACACCGGTCGCGTGGAAAATCCGAACCTCGGCTACAAGCCGCGCCACAAGGAAGGCTATTTCCCGGTGCCTCCGATCGATAGTCAGGAAGATATCCGCTCCGAGATGGTGATGGAGATGCAGAAGGTGGGCATCTATGTTGAGAAACAGCACCACGAGGTGGCGACCGCAGGTCAGGCCGAGATCGACATCCGGTTCAGCCCACTCGTCAAATGCGCTGACCAGCTCATGTACTTCAAGTACATCATCAAGAACGTGGCCAAGCGGCACAACAAGACCGTGACCTTCATGCCGAAGCCGCTCTTCGGCGACAACGGCTCGGGCATGCACACGCACCAGTCCATCTGGAAAGGCGGCAAGCCGCTGTTCGCAGGCGACCAGTATGCCGGTATGTCCCAGATGGCCCTTCATTACATCGGCGGCATCCTGAAGCACGCGAAGAAGATCGCAGCACTCACCAACCCGACGATGAACTCCTACAAGCGCCTGACCCCGGGATTTGAAGCCCCGGTGAACCTCGCCTATTCGAGCCGGAACCGCTCAGCCTCGATCCGCATCCCCATGTACAGCGCGAGCCCCAAGTCAAAGCGCATCGAGGTACGCTTCCCCGACCCGTCCTGCAACCCCTACCTCGCGTTTGCGGCCATGCTGATGGCGGGCCTCGACGGCATCGAGAACAAGATCGACCCGGGCCAGCCGCTGGACAAGGACATCTACGATATGGCGCCGGAAGAACTGGCCAATGTGCCGTCCATGCCGGGGTCGCTCGAGGAGGCCCTGAACAACCTCGAAGCGGACCATGCATTCCTCCTGAAGGGCGACGTGTTCACCAAGGATGCCATTGAGACATGGATCAGCTATAAAAGGACCAAGGAAGTGGATGCCCTCAGGCTCCGTCCCCACCCCTACGAGTTTTTCCTGTACTACGACATCTAAGAACCGACCACACGAACCAAACACAATCCGGAACTCTCATGAGCGAGAGCTCCGGATTTTTTATGCGCTCGACTGAACACGCTTCTGTGAATTCACAGGACTCTCCCGAATCCCGTGAGCCCGGCGCTTGACAGACAATCAGGGTTCTGGTATTGTTAATTCACAATAGTATGGTGATGGGGTTCGCCGTTAACCGCCTCTTTTCTGGGGCTAATGACTCCTACTCTCAATAAGATGAGGGCAGGAGTTTTTTATGCCCTGAAGGAGGGTGGTTATGCAGGAAGTTTGGGGGTTGGCCGCGATCTGGCTGGGGCTTGCGCTGATCGCTACACTACTGTCCATCTGGTTCAAGATTGCGACGGCCTTGTCCGAGATCGTTGTCGGCACCGTGGCTCAACTGATCATCGGTGCCCTCATCGGAACGAGCCTCGGCTCGGATACTGGTTGGATCAAGTTTTTATCCGGGACAGGCGCCATCGTTCTCACCTTTCTTGCCGGAGCGGAACTCGATCCGGTTGTTTTCAAGGTCAAATGGAAGGAAGCCACAGTTATCGGCCTCATCGCATTTTTCGGCCCGTTCCTTGGGTGCACCGCGCTTGCATATTATTTGTTGGGCTGGACGGTAAAATCGAGCTGGCTTGCGGGCGTCGCCCTCTCTACGACCTCGGTCGCCGTCGTCTACGCGGTTATGCTTGAACTCGGTCTCAACAGGACGGAGTTCGGCAAGGCCGTTCTTGCGGCTTGTTTCATAAATGATCTCGGCACTGTCATCGCCCTCGGGCTCATCTTTTCACCCTTCACCGTAAAGACGCTGATCTTTGCCGTCGTAGGCGTCATTGTTTTCATCATTCTGCCTTACCTTACGCCGGTTTTCTTTAAAAAGTTCGGAGGCAGACCCTCGGAGCTGGAGGCAAAGTATCTCCTGCTCGTCCTGTTCGGTCTCGGTTATCTCGCAGTCTGGTCCGGGAGCGAAGCCGTGCTCCCGGCCTATATCGTGGGCATGGTGCTTGCCGGAACCGTGGGCAAGGACCACGTTCTTGTCAGAAGGCTCCGCACTCTGACCTTCGGATTGTTGACGCCCTTTTATTTCATTCGGGCGGGGTCGTATGTGTCTGTACAGTCGCTCATCGCAGCGCCTGCCGCTCTCGCGGTCCTCTTCTTCGGTAAAATGGTGACGAAGATCATCGGCGTCTATCCCGCGACCAAAGCGTATAAATACGCCCAAAAGGAAGGCATCTATACAACGCTCCTCATGTCAACGGGGCTCACCTTCGGGTCGATCTCGGCCCTTTTCGGTCTCTCTCACGGAATCATCGATCAGACACAGTACTCCCTGCTGATCGCAACAGTCATCGGCAGCGCCGTGGTGCCGACCCTGATCGCCAATGCATTCTTCCTGCCCCATTATCTTTTACCAAAAAAGGAAAAGGAGATTGTTGCCGCGCCGGAATAATGCTTCAAATCACCGTTACGATAAGGAGACCGCCATGCTGAACAAAATACTCGTTGCTTTTGATGGCTCGCAACAGTCGTATAAGGCCTTCGACTTTGCCCTCGACATGTCGAAACTCTGTCCCGGGGCCTGTCCGGAGATCATGGTGCTTGCCGTGGCCCAGCCTCCGGAACCCGCCGATATCGTTGAAGTGGATGCGATCATCGATAGCGCGACCCAGCACTATGAGGAGCTTTTCAAAGGGCTGAAGGAAAAGGCGAAGGAGAGGAACATTGAAGTAAAGACCGAGGTTGCCGTCGGTCATCCGGCTGATCAAATCATTAGGTTCGCCACGGAACGGGAGAGCGACATGGTCGTCGTGGGGCAGCGCGGAAAATCGAAGATTGCAAACTGGCTTCTTGGCTCGGTGTCCAAGCGGGTCGCGACATACGCGCCGTGCACGGTCACGATCGTGAAATAGGGTGTGTGCATCTTTTGAGTAAAAACTGTTGGGAAAGAGGTTAATGCCGTGGACTCTCAGATGATTTCCCATGTCGGCAAATTATTACTAGCTGCTGCACTTGGCGGCGCAATAGGCTTCGAGCGGGAATCACACGGGCAAGCGGCCGGATTCAGGACATATCTGATCGTCGGCATCGCGTCGTGTTTGATGATGATGCTCTCGCTGCATATGGAAGAACTTTTCAGCGCGCTTGCCGTGGACAAATCGGTAGTGCGCCTTGATCCCGGCAGAATCGCCTCATACGCAATCGCGAGCATGGGTTTTCTGGGTGCCGGCGCGATCATCAAGGGCAAGGGTTCTGTTCGCGGTTTGACGACTGCAGCCGGGCTGTGGTCTGTAACGGGCATCGGCCTCTCAATCGGCGCGGGATACGTTGTTCCCGCCGTTACGACAACAGTCGTTATCCTAGCGAGTCTCTACCTGGCATATCCGATCAAGGCCCTATCCCATCGCAGGATCTACACGGTCCTTTCGGTGAAGGCGGTAACGACGGAGGGTCTGTTGGGCCGCATCAAGGACATCCTCGCCGAATACGAGGATATTTCTCTTCAGTTCGTTAATTACCACAGGGACATTAGCGCGAACACCGTGACTTACCGGATACGGCTGCACCACGGTGACGAAAGTCAGAAACACTGGTCGGATATCGTCAAACGTCTGGCAACTATGCCTGATATGAAAGAAGTCACGTGGGAGGAAAGTGACGTACCATGAATTGACTTTCGTGGAGAAATTGGGGAAAACGAGCAATTGCTCCGTAGCTCAGTGCCTTGACCCATGCTTCTCGGACATGACGATCGTAAAATAGCTATAAAGGGATATACGTTCCATGATAAACTATATTGTAGTTTTCGCGGGCGGCGGCATCGGCTCCGTTGCACGCTTCCTGTTCGCAACGTGGATCGGGCAACGATGGGGAAGGAGCTTTCCCCTCGGCACCTTCGTGATCAACGTCAGCGGGAGCTTTCTCATTGGTTTTCTCATGACCCTGATGGCGGAACGCTTTGTGGAAAACCCGCAGTGGAGACTGCTTCTCGTTGTGGGGGGCCTGGGCGGGTACACTACCTTTTCCACATTCCAGTATGAGACCGGCAAGCTGGTCATGGACGGGGAACTCGGCTACGCGGCGCTGAATATGGTCTTGAGCGTGGCCGTCGGGTTCATGGCCTTGAAGCTGGGCGATGTGATCGCGAAGAGCATATAGGAGATACTGCATGGTAACCAAAGGGCCTGCTAAAAGGCTGACCGTCTATGTCGATGAGACGGACAAGTTCCACGGCAAGCCGGTTTATGAAGTACTGCTCGATATCTTCTTTAAAAAGAAGATCATGGGCGTGAGCGTGTTCCGGGGCATCGCCGGTTACGGCAGCGATGGTGTATTTCATACCTTCAAGATGCTTGAATTGTCCACAAGCATGCCGGTGAAGATCGAAGTTGTTGAGTCCGAGGAGATGATCAACAAGGTGCTCCCGGACGTCTACCACGTCGTCGAAAAGGGCATGGTCGAGGTTGCTGACACGAACGTCGTCAAGTGCTGCCCGAAGGCGGAGGAGAAGCGCAAAGAACAGGGAGAGCATATGAAGCTCGAAGGCAAGGCCAAGATGCTCAGAATTATCATCAGCGAAGATGACAAGTGGGAGGGAGAACCTTTGTACGAGGCCATTGTGAAAAGGCTCATCCTGACGGACATCGCCGGTGCCACGGTCTATAAGGCCATTGCCGGTTACGGACCACACAAGCGCTATCACAAGAAGAAAACAATGACCGTGCACGGCGAGCTACCGATCCTCATTACCGTCATGGACAACGAAGAAAAGATCAATAGGGTAATCCCGATCCTCGATGAGCTGGTGGGGGAGGGGATCGTCGTCCTCTCGGACGTGAATGTGATAAAATATACACATAGGGACGTGGACACGGAGAGCTTGGCATAATTGCTGAACGCCACGGCCTATCGCACTAAAAAAACGTTGCTCAACAGAGTCCGTCTACGAGGATAACCGCCTCATAGCGATATGAAGGGGTAAGTGATGAATCTCCACGACGAGATCGCTGGGGTTGCATACGAACTGTATGAGGCGAGAAGCGGTATCCCCGGACAGGATCTTGATGATTGGCTTGATGCGGAACGGATCGTATTAGCCAGGCATGCGGGGCAGGAGATCGAGGAACCCGAAGAAGAAGAGAGCTCAGAGGGAGGGGCTGCTGCCGAAGATGAAAAACCAAAAGAAGGCGGAGAAACAGAGGAAAATCAAGAAAGCGATTTCGAGTGATTTACCTGAATCCCTGACTTTTTGATAACCATGACCAATAGGTCGTTGAACAACGGTGATGGAGTTCGCCAATAACCGCTTCTGACGAAGCTAATGACTCCTACTCTCGAAATGTGAGGGTAGGAGTTTTTTTATCTATACGCTTAGGAGGCCACATAGATGAATCCGGAAGTGCAATCCTCGACTACGTCGTCATACTCGAAACTGAAAAGCGAGCTTTTGAACTGCATGGACGAAATGCTCGGCATCGAGAATATTCGCGGTTGCCCGTGCGAAGACCTGAAGGAAAAAGTCCGGAGCAACGCTTTTAACCTCGTGGTCGTCGGTCAATTCAAGCGCGGGAAGACGAGCCTTATCAACGCACTCCTGGGCGCGGAGATCCTGCCCGTAGCGGTCGTGCCGCTCACCTCCATCGTGACCATCATGACTTACGGCGACGCGCTAAGGATCAAGGTCTATTTCAACGACGGAAAAATTGCCGAGATCAAACCGGAAAGTCTCGTGGAATACGTTACAGAGAAGGGCAATCCGAAGAACGTCAAGGATGTCCGGGAAGTTGTTCTCACCTACCCCTCGCCCTATCTTAAGGACGGCGTACGTCTTATCGACACGCCCGGCGTGGGGTCGATCTATCAGCACAATACGGACGTTGCGTATCAGTATCTGCCGAAATCGGATGCCGCGCTCTTCCTTCTGTCCGTGGACCAGCCCATGAGCAAGGCGGAGCTTGACTTCCTGAAGGACGTGAAAGAGTATTCGAACAAGATATTCTTCGTGCTGAACAAGGCCGATTACCTGCGCGAAAACGATCTTAAGGAATCCGTCGAATTCTCAAGAACCGGACTAAAGGAAGCCATGGGCTCGGAAGTGAAGCTTTTCCCGGTCTCGGCCCGGCTCGCACTCGAAGGAGCGGCTGCGAAGGATAGTTACATGTTGGAGATGAGCATGCTTCCCTTCTTTTCCAAAGAACTGAGCAGGTTCCTTATGGAGGAGAAGGGAAACGTTCTTCTCCTGTCCGTGACGAACAACCTGCTCCGGAGCATTTCCCAGGCAAAACTCGAACTGGAGCTTGAACTGAAGTCGCTGACAACTCCGCTCGATGAACTGAAAGAAAAAATACGGGCCTTTGAGAACAAGAAAGGCGAAGTGGAGCAGGTGAAGAGGGACTTCGAAATACTGCTGGAAGGCGAGGTCTCACACTTGGCCAAAGGACAGCTGGAGGATGATTTGCAGCGTTTCGTAAAGGAACTGAGGCTTCACGAGCAGGCGCATCTCACCGAGCAATTCGAACTGAATAAGGGCCTTCCCCTGAAAGACCTTCGCAGCGCCCTTGAGGAAGCGGTCATCGCTCATGTCAAACAGGCGTTCATCACCTGGAGAGCCATGGAGGATGAGCGGCTTGCAAAGGCCTTTGAAACCATTTGCAAACGGTTCATCATCAAGATCAACGAAACGGTGGATGAGCTGCTGCGCTATTCCTCTGAACTGTTTTCCGTGCCTTTTGATACTGTCAAGGCGGAAGCTCTTTGGAGCGTCAAGTCAAGCTTCTACTTTAAGTTCAAAGAACAGCCCATAGGCACGGCGATCATCGCTTCAACCTTGACCCTTGCCCTGCCCAAATTCATCGGCGATAAGATCGTCCTCAAGAAGATGAAAGAATACCTCCAGAGGGTCGTAACCATGCAGGCCGCCAGCAGCGGGTGCGACTTTGAAGAACGCCTCGAAAAAAGCAAACTCGACTTCCGCTGGGAGATGTTCCAGAAGATCGACGCGACCATCGAGGGGATCGGAACGGCCGTCGAAAAGGGCATGACGAAGCGATCAAGCGGAGAGCATGAAGTAGATTCGAGGAAAGCGACGCTCGCCGAGACCGCGAGAAACCTTGATGGACTGAGGGAAAGACTTCTGCGAATAAAGACGGGGGCTGAAAGCACTAACAAAGATTGAATCGGTTACGACTGGCACGGCTACAGAATCTATGGAACATAACGCTATTATCGGCAGAGATAGAGAAATCGAGATCGTTCGGGACCATGTCAGGCAAGGGGAAAGCCTACACGTCTATGGTCCGGAAGGCGTCGGCAAAACTGCGCTCATCGATTACCTATGCCGCACCTGGGGAGAGATTGGCACTTCTCGCGCCCCGATCTATTGTGAACAAAGCGGTACCCTGGAGCAAATTCTTGACACTATAGCGAAAACCCTTCTTTCAGAGGGAAAGAAGCTTGTCGATATAGATTATGAACGCAGGACCGAAAGGTTGATTTTAAAACCAGAAGACCTTCAAACAGTGCAGCGAAGGAATCTTCGCAACATGGTATTTCCGCACATCAAGAGGGGCAACTTTTACGTCATTCTGGATCATCTTGAAAATGTGACGCCCAGGACGAGTTCGTTCATAAAAGCCCTCTATGGATGCACACCGGTCATCACGGTGAGCAGACTGAATTGGGATGAAGCAATTATGGCCATAGCAGGCGCGTCTGAACCTGTGCATGTCTCAAAACTCGCGCTCGGAAATCTCGACAAAGAAAGCGCGTTTAATCTCATGGAAAGCTTGTTAAGCAAACATGATTTATTGAAGGCCAAAGTCCCTGACAGCCGCCGTTTATTCGAGGATGCCTATGCAGTGACGCAAGGCAACCTGAAGAAGATAAAGAATATGTTTGCCAAGGCTATGGACCCAAAATGTCTTCACGACAGCGCACGAAAGTAGCCGCAGTTATTAATCCGTGGAATGCGTGGCAATTCCCTATGGATACTCTGCCGGGTCGCAAGAGAGAAATAGAGATAATTCGCGGACACATCAAGCGTAGAAAAAGCCTGCATCTTTACGGATCGCCGGGGGTGGGAAAGAGCGGCCTTATTCGTTATACGATCGAACACTGGGGGGAAATCCCGAATCCGCCCGCCCTGATCTATTGTCGGGATTCCGGAACCTTGAGAGAGATCGTTCTATGCGTAACTCAAGCCCTGCTTAATCAGTTCAAGCACCTGAAGGGGCTGGACAAATACCGCGAGTCGATCGCGTTAGAGAGGAAAAATGATGTCGAAGATGAGAACATACTCAATCTCAGGAACATCGCCTACCGGTATTTGAAAAACGGCGATTTCTGCATTATCCTCGATCATCTCGAACACGTTACGCCGAGGATACATTCGCTCGTGTCGGCCCTGCAGGGCTGCTCAGCGGTCATCACCGCGAGCAGACAGTTCTTGGATCTGGGCGACTTCAGCAGCTTTTCCGGCAGTCTTGGCCTGTGGCATGTACAGAAGCTCAAAGTGGAGAACCTGGGCAAAGACGATGCGCTCATTCTCATGCAGTCTTTATACAACTTCTGGAAAATGAACGTCTCCGGCATACCCGGTTTGTTCAGGGACATTTATGTGATATCTCAGGGCAACCCCAAAATGATCGAAACGATATTTGCAAAAGCGAAAGACAAAAAATATGTTCATCACGGCAGACTGAACCTGAATCTTGTGGTAATCGATTGCCGGATAGATGAGGTCCGAACATGATCTTTTACTGTCCCGCATGCTGGGAGGAAGTACCCGCGGACGAGGAGAGGTGCCCTTATTGCGATGCGGACATATCCCCATTCGATCAAAAGCAATTTGAGGATAAGCTGATTCTTGCCCTGGGGCACCCTGTGCGCGAGAGGGTCCGAATGGCGGTCCGAAGCCTTGGAAAAAGAAAGACCGTCGAGGCCGTCGAACCCCTTAAACGGCTATTTGACATGACCGACGATCCTTTTCTTCAGAGGGACATCCTTGAAGCCCTCGATGCAATCGGGACAGAGGATGCCCTGAATTTCATCATGGAGTCACTGGATAGTCACATCGATATGGTCCGAAGACGAGCTTGGGAAATCATGGAGGAGAGGGAAATCAAAAAAAGTGAGTAAATGCTGAGGCGGCTTTATGGAGATGGAGAAAATTCACGAGGGACTCGATTCGGGACGATGCATGATCTGTCATTTCATCGAGAATGACGAATCGGAGCTGCTGATAAAATGGGCGGGCAGGGGAGAACAAATCCAGCAGGGATTGCGAAATCGGGAGTCCTTTTGCAACCATCACTTCTGGAGACTAAAAAAGGTCATGTCCGACAACACTGTGGCCGCGCTGGGCGTGTTTCTTTTGGAGCAGTTTGTTTATGAGCTGGACGGGTCAGATGCGCCATTGACGGAAGCCTGGTTGCGCGATTATCAGGATCGTCGGAGCTTCTCAGGGCGTATAGACTGCCCCGTCTGCGGAACGCTTTTCGAGCGTGAAAGGGAATACATCAATGCAGCCGTTGATTTTCTGGAATCTGCGGGGAATATGCCGGTCTATGAAAAGTCACGAGGACTCTGCATGCCGCATTTCATAAAGGTCTTTCTTTCTATAAGGGATGAATCGCAGAGACAGCGACTGCGCGAGATCCAAAAAAAGCATATAGACGCACTGGTAGGTGAGCTTCAGGAATTCATAAAGAAAAAAGACCCTTCGCGCAAATGGGAGCGGACCGGGGATGAGAAGGTTGCCCACTGGCGGTCTCTGGAAAAGCTGGTCGGCAGAACGGGAACGAAATGGCGGTAAGCATATAAAGAGAAATGGAACTGCTCGTATGAAGATACTAAGAAGGCTCATGGACGTTCTTTCCTTAAAGCGGCAGGTAGAGGCGCTTGAGGCGTCTTTACGGAGCAAGGACGAGTTTATCCGGAAGCTTGACGAAGAAAAAGCGTCTGTTAATAAGCGACTAGAGAACCTGATTTTCCGGTATCGGGACGTTGACACCCGGCTTGCGGCTATTAACTTCAGGCTTTATCAGCTTACGCAGGCAAACAAAATTCTGACTATGAAGCTGACTGGGACCGCGGCGGAGAGGGACGCCATGCGGCAATGGATTGAAAAGTCGAGGAGGCGAGAACATGCAGACGAGTGAGCAGTATCGCCTCTATCTTTTGAATATTCTAGTCGAAGTAATGACCGACGAGATCAGCGAGCTTATGCGATATGGCATCTCACCGCTCGGCGTAGGCAATGTCCGTCCCCTGGATAGGAAACGTCAAAAAGTGATACGCCCGCTTCTTGAGAAATTAAGCAATACCGTTCGCGAAGCTGCGGTGAACATGATCAAAGAGGACGTAATACCCGTGGACGAGGAAGGCACGGCAGAGGAGTGGATAAATATCATGCTTAAAGAACTCAGAACGCGGGTATCCACAATCGGGAGCGCATACGCGGATGAGCTGCAAGACGTAAACGGGATGCTCCGGGAGATGGAAAATATTCTCGCAGGAAAGCACGAAATTGATGAAGAATAATAGCTGGCTCACCAGAAGCATCCTCGGGATCGGTCTTACAAGCCTCTTGAGCGACATGGGGCACGAGATGACGACCGCGATCCTCCCCATGTTCCTGATCACGATTGGCGGCACGGCCGCGACGCTCGGGCTTATCGAAGGAATCGCCGACGCTTCATCGAGTTTCGTAAAGCTCTGGATGGGATACTACAGCGATAAGATCGGAAAACGCAAACCGATAGCGGTCGCGGGATACATGATAACCGCCCTCAAAGGGCTCTTCGCTTTCACGACCAATTGGTACCAAGTCCTGTTCATCCGGGTGTTTGCATGGATGGGCCGGGGCGCCCGTGGACCGGTGAGGGACGCTCTGATGGCGGATGTTGTGGAACCGCAATGGTACGGACGGGCTTTCGGATTTCACACAGCCATGGACACCATCGGCGCAGTCATCGGCCCCGCTATCGCCTTCGCTCTGATCGGGATAGTGAGCTACCGTCATATATTCCTCATCTCTTTCATCCCTGGATTCCTTTCGGTCGCTGCCTTCGCGTTTCTTGTGGAAGAGAAGAAAAGAAATCCCGACGGAAGGCGTAAATTTTGGACTAACGTGAAAGAGCTGCCGCTCAACTTCAAGCTCTTTCTCGTGAGCGTCGGCATCTTCGGCCTCGGCAATTTCGCGCATACGCTTCTGATCCTGCGGGCGACCGAAATTCTCACGCCGCAATACGGAAAGACGGCCGCCGCGAGCGTAGCCGTCGGGCTTTATACCCTTCACAACGTATTCTATGCGGGATTCGCCTACCCTGTGGGGATCATGAGCGAGAAGATCGGCAAGCGCCCACTCCTCGTCCTCGGCTATCTGTTATTCGCGCTGATGTGTCTCGGCTTCATCCTCGAACCGCCCAAGCTCTGGGCCATGATTATTCTGTTCTGCCTCGCGGGCGTTTATATAGCCCTTGTCGATTCCATGGAGCGGGCCATGGCCGGAGACCTTCTCCCCGAACATCTGCGGGGCACGGGATACGGCATGTTGGCGATGGTAAACGGCGTCGGGGACTTCGTATCGAGTTTTGCCGTAGGGCTTCTCTGGGCAAAGGTATCGTCTGCATCGGGGTTCATATACGCAGGCATACTTACGCTCATCGGCGGAGTCGTGCTTTTCATGGTGAGAAATAGGAAATAATGAGCGGCAGTGGTGTGGGAATCAATCGCATCGCCTCGGCCGAGACTGCAATGAACGATGAATCAACAAATAATATCGTATCGCGCCTCCGGAACCCGTTGGAACGCGAGAAAGCAGTCGTAGAGCTTTCCTTGCTGGGTCGTGACGCAGTCGGATCGCTTGTGTCGTTCATTCTTGCCGGTCCCGGGAATGAGCACGAGCCGGGGTGCCTGGCGGCTGAAGCTCTTGAGTTGATCGGGGGAGAAGAAGCACTCGATGGCCTCTTTACCGCGCTTCTGACGCCGATCGATCTCCGCGATCCCGTCGAGGTGTTGCAACAGGAGGCGGTGAGAGATTGTATCTGCCATGCGCTGCAACGGATCGGAGACAGAAGGGCCGTTGACCCGCTCCTGTTGGCCCTTCGGGAGTATCATCTGGTGGGTGCAGCCGAGGCGCTGGCGGCGTTTAAGGAACGGAGAGCGTTGCCGCTTCTTATGAAAATTCTTGAAGACAGTTTCAGGAGGGGCAGGGTCTCGGAATCTATCGTCAAATTCAGCGGAGATGCGCTGGAAGAGCTTTTTAAAACGATCAAGGTCAAAAGATTCTGGGAAGGTGAAGAGGTGCTGCCGAGCGTTGAGCGCCGCGCAGAAGCCGCAAAGCTTGTGGGGCTCATCGGAGATAAAAGCGCCGTGCCAGCCCTTATCGATCTTCTTGACGACGACCAGCGACCGGTAAGGCTTGAAGCCGCTATTGCCCTTGCAGGTTTCTTACGTGAAAACGCGCCGGAGGGGGCTGTCGCCGTGCTCAAATCAGCCTTGGAGAACTCCGACCTCGGAACACGTCTTCGGATCGAGGAAGCGCTATGCTTAACGGACGGCGGGAACGAGGCTTGTCGGCAACCTTCCCGGTCATAGCAGGATGAGGAATTAATATAACTCTGCGAGAGGAGGCATCGAAGGATAAACAAGAGGATCATTGCAGCAGCAACGGAAGCAAGTCATAATAAAAGGAGATTAACATGACACCAAAGGACGTATTGAAGCTGGCAAAAGAGAACAAGGCATTGATGGTGGACTTCAAGTTCATGGATTATCCGGGATTGTGGCAGCACTTCTCCGTG
>Ga0335081_10004274_pt1 | contig 22539 bp, 17 predicted proteins | sample Lox_Sample_35_FD_206713 | JGI IMG/M metagenome (GOLD analysis project Ga0335081, IMG submission 206713) | Soil microbial communities from Loxahatchee National Wildlife Refuge, Florida, United States - Lox_Sample_3.5 | ecosystem: Environmental > Terrestrial > Soil > Wetlands | place: USA... | reverse complement strand
CGTTTATTCAGATCGTCGATCTGTCCTTGAATCGTCTGGCAGGCATCGCAAGATGGGATTCGCTCGGGCCGCGCCTCGACGGCATGCAGCAGGAACATCGAGGCCAGAAGGAAACTGCGGATAGCAACCCTGAACCACCTACTGTCTTCAGGAGCGGGAACCGAATGCATACCCGGAATCTCCTTTCTGACTTCGAAAGCAGGGAGATTGTAATCCCGTTTTGCCCGCTTGCGTGAACTGGGATTCAATCTGGTGCGACTGGCAAACTCGTCACAAACTGTTGTGACGCTACCCCTATGTCTTGCGAAGGGATGCAGTAAAATCAGGCTTTTCGCCTTATTAGGATCTTTCATGTTCAAACGCATCCTGATCGCCAATCGCGGCGAGATTGCCGTGCGCATCATTCGCGCCTGCCGTGAAATGGACATCGAGTCCGTGGCCGTCTTCTCCGATGTCGATCGCCGGGCATTGCACGTGCGCAAGGCCGACTATGCATACCACATCGGCACCGCCACGGCCAGCGAGTCCTACCTCAATATCGAAAGAATTCTTGACGTGGCGCGCCGCAGCCAGGCGGAGGCCATTCATCCCGGTTATGGTTTCCTGTCGGAGAACGCCGGATTCGCGCGTGCCTGCCGCGATGCCGGCGTCAAGTTCATTGGTCCATCGCCGGAGTCGATGGAGATGATGGGCTCCAAGACCCGGGCCCGCCAGAACATGAAACGCGCGGGCGTGCCGTTCGTGCCCGGCTCCGAGCGTGGTCTCGACTTCGACGCTGCCGAAAGGCTGGCCGGGCAGATCGGATATCCGGTGATGCTGAAGGCAGCCGCCGGCGGCGGCGGCAAGGGCATGCGCATGGTTTCTTCGCCCGCGGAACTGCACTCCGCCTGGCAGAACGCGCGCAGCGAAGCCCAGCGATCCTTCGGCGACAATGAGGTCTACATCGAGAAGTTCATCGTCAACCCCCGCCACGTGGAGATGCAGATCGTCGGTGACGAGCATGGCAATACCGTCTATCTGGGAGAACGCGAGTGTTCGGTTCAGCGGCGCCACCAGAAAGTCCTGGAAGAGTCTCCCTCGCCCATCGTGGATGACGACATGCGGCGGCACATGGGTGAAATCGCGGTGCGCGTCGCACGCGCGGCAAATTACCACAATGCCGGTACCGTGGAATTCCTCGTTGACCAGCAGCGAAACTTCTATTTTCTCGAGATGAACACGCGTCTGCAGGTGGAACACCCGGTCACCGAATTCGTCACCGGGCTCGATCTGGTGCACCTGCAGATGCGGATTGCGGCCGGAGAGAGGCTTCCCTTCCACCAGGAGGACATCCGTCTGCGCGGGCATGCCATCGAGTGTCGTATCTATGCCGAAGATCCGGACAACAACTACTTTCCGTCACCGGGGCAGATCACGCGCCTGATCTCGCCTTCCGGCCCTGGCATTCGCCGCGACAGCGGCATGTACGAAGGCTGGACAGTTCCGATTGAGTACGACCCGCTGCTGGCCAAGCTGGTCGGTTATGGCGAGAACCGCGACGATGCCATCCGCCGCCTGCTGCGCGCTCTGCACGAGTATTTCGTCGGCGGCATCAAGACCAACCTCTCTCTTTTCCGCCGCATTCTCAAGGATCCCGATTTCCGGGCCGGGAACTTCGATACGGGTTTTCTCGACCGTCTTCTGACGAAACCGCGAGGCGAGACCGACCTCCGGCGTCCGATCATTGTGGCGGCCGCAGCCGCCATTTTCGCCAGCATGGAGCCGAAGGCCACCTTACCGGGAACTACAGGAGCAGCTCCGGTAAACGGCAATGCGTCGGTACCGCCGGTCTCGACCTGGCGCCGCACCGCCCGCGCCGAAGCATTAAGGGAAAGGTGAACGCGTTGCGCGGAGACAGATGCCATCACGCCAGTTGCTAGCCAGTCGCTAATTGCTGCCTTATGACCTATGACGTGATCGTTGACGGAAAAACACATCGCGTGGAAATAGTGCGCGGCGAAAAGCTCTGGTCGTGCAGGATCGACGGCCAGGAATTCGAGATCGACGCCGAAATGACGGCGCGCGATGTCCTCTCCGCGTTGCTCGGCGGCAAGGCCTACGAGATCAAGCGGGAGCGCTCCATCGACGGGGAGCTTCACATGGTCATCGGCAGCGCCCGCTATGCCGTGGATGTGCAGGACCCGCGTTCGCTGCGCACCCGCCGCTCCATGGCGGGAGCGGACACAGGTCCCCAGAAATTGAAAGCGCCGATGCCCGGCAAGATCGTTCGCATACTCGTAAGCGAGAAGGACGAAGTCAGAGCCGGACAGGGGATCGTCGTGATGGAAGCCATGAAGATGCAGAACGAGATGAAATCCCCGAAGGACGGCACGGTGCAGAAGATCCTCACGGCGGAAGGCGCCGCCGTCAACGCCGGCGACACCCTGGCCATCGTCGAGTAGCGGAAGGCGCCAGCTATCGGTATTTGGCCTCGGTCGTCAGCCGGCGCCGATAATGACAATGCCTGCCAGTGTCCTGAGCCGGAAATTTGTTCATAAGGTGAGGGCGTCTTGAAAGGGCTCGGCTTCAGTCGAGCTGAAATCGCGTCTTACCCCGCTTGCGTCCTTTCGGCTCGCCATCGTCTGAGTGCCACGATCGACCAAATCGCTTCCACGATTCCGAACGGCCAGGCTCCCTGAAAGAAGCCATAGACCGATGCCAGCAAGCATGCGAAGGCAAACCCAGGAATGAACCACGGGCTTCGCTTTTCCAGGGCATAGCAAATCAACATTGCCGTAACTGCAAACAGACCGAACAGTGTCAGGACATCCATAGTTGTTGAAAACGGACTTCGATTTCAGCTTACAGGAACGGAGCTTTACCGCTGAGGTACACCAGGTCGCCTTCACTCTGGCCGGATGATCATTCAACAAATTTATGATTCAGGACAGGCAGCTCCAACAGGTCGGAGTTAGCCCGCTCTCCTTGGCGGCAACCGTCGTTTCTCTCCCACCTATAATGTTGCGATGCAGAAGGACTGGAAGACCAGGCTGATTCACTCCGACGTGCAGGTTCCGCAGGGGTTTCGCTCGCTGGCGACGCCTGTCTATCGTGGCTCGACCACACTTTTCTCCGACGCCGCTGCGCTCACCGATGCCTGGGACCAGTACGAGGCCGGATACACCTATGGCCTTTTCGGCACCCCCACCACGCTGGAGCTGGCCGGGCGCATCTGCGAGCTTGAGCAGGGTTACCGCACCATCATCACGGCCGGCGGGCAGGGCGCAATCTCGCTGATCAACCTTGCGCTGCTGCGCGCTGGCGATCACATCCTGGTTCCGGAGAGCATTTACGGTCCCAACCGGAACCTCGCCAGCGACGTGCTGCGCCGGTTCGGCGTGCAGGTCACCTATTATCCTCCAGGCATCGGCCAGGATATCGCGGGCATGATTCAGGCGAACACGCGTGTGGTGTGGTGCGAGAGTCCCGGCTCAATCACCATGGAGGTGCAGGATGTGCCCGCGATCGCGCAGACAGCGCATGCTGCCGGAGCGCTGGTGGTCATGGACAACACCTGGTCGGCCGGAGTGTATTTCGACTCGTTCGCACATGGCGTCGATGTCAGCATGCAGGCGCTTACCAAGTATGTGGGTGGGCATAGCGACCTGCTGCTGGGATCCGTGACGGTCAGGGACAGGAAACTCTACGAGCGACTCGGCCAGACACACCAGCTGCTCGGCTGCGCCGCCTCGCCGGATGACTGCAGTCTCGCACTGCGCGGCATGCAGACATTGGCCGTGCGCCTGGAGAAGATCGAATCCTCTGCACTGACTATTGCACGATGGCTGGCTGCACGGGCCGAAGTGGAGCGGGTGTTGCATCCCGCCCTCCCCTCCTGTCCGGGACACGAACTATGGAAGCGCGACTTTGCCGGATCTGCCGGTGTCTTTTCCCTGGTCCTGAAGCAGGGCACAACCAGGCAGCAGGTACTGGACTTCGTCAACTCGCTGGCGCTTTTCAGGATTGGATATAGCTGGGGAGGAGTAGCCAGCCTCGCCGTTGCCTATGATTTCAGTCACTACAGGACGCGGCCTTCCTATGACCATCGAATCGTGCGCCTGAACATTGGACTGGAAACTACCGAGGACCTCATCGCGGATCTGCAGCAGGCATTGCAAGCCATCACAGGCAAGTAGGTTTTCTATAGCTTGTTTTGGTATCTGCTAATCTACCAGCCTTGAAGCTCGCCTTACAGTTTTCCCGAATTGGGAAACCCCCAACTTTCCGCAGCGCAGCTTTGCAGCTAATGAGTTGCCGAGAGTAACTAGCTTCAATAAAGAGTAACTAGTCTAAATACCCCGAGCATCTGTCTTCAATCTGATTCCCAATTCGGGAATTGCTGGCTCTACGGCTGGAAAATGCTAAGAACTTTATTGCAACCTGTTGCAGATGCAAACTCGTCAGTGCCGTTTTTTCAGCAGGTTGAGGCGGCAGCAGAATTGCACCTTCCCAGGCAGATCTGTTTATAGAGAAGCCACAAGGTACGGTCGAACTGACTTATCCGGTTCGGCCGGTCTGAGTGGGTCGCCGGGGCTGCTGGTTGCCTCGGGCGACGGTCAGCGCCCGATCTCCTGGTCCTTGACTCATCGGCGCTGCCGCCAGTTGTCCTACTTCTCCTTGTTCGAGTCGAGGCACGCTCCATAGCAGTGGGGTCGTCGACGGGGCTCTAAGACCGCGTCTGACGAAGGGTGGCGTGCATCTGGCCGTAGCCCGGCGTTGGTAAACAGCGTTCCGATGGGTGCGGCAGTGGCATCGACCGGAGAGTCGTTGCCGCAAACTCTCGCATTGCGAACCGAAGGAGGATCTCCTTGAAAATTCGTATCGCTACACTCATTCTGCTGCTGGTTGCGCTGGTTGCCATTCCTGCGGCAGCGGACACACTCTACAGCAATGGCCCCACCAACGGCACAACCGATGGGTGGACCATTAACTTCGGCTTTATCGTCAGCGACACCTTCACGCTGAGCGCGGCTTCGACCGTAACCGGCCTGACCTTCGCCACCTGGATGGAGCCTGGCGACACTCTGCTGTCCGCCCAGGTTGCCATCACTTCGTCGGAGTTTGGTGGCACCCAGTTCTTCAACAGCGTGGTGAACTTCACGCAGAGCGGCTGCTCGGTCAACCAGTATGGCTTTGACCTCTGCACCGAGTCCGGCACCTTCAACGTCGCCCTCAACAGCGGCACCTACTGGCTCAATCTCGAGAACGCCGTGTCGGCCTTGGGCGACCCGGTTTACTGGGATGAGAACTCGGGGCCGTCTATGGCTTCGGAGAACTCCGTCGGAACTATTCCGTCTGAGTCGTTCACGCTGACGGGCACCACCGGCGGCGGCACGGTTCCTGAGCCCAGCAGTATCCTGCTGGTCGGCTCCGGAATCCTTGGCCTGGCGGGGATGCTTCGCCGGAGACTTTTCTAGTTTCTCTTTGGCCCTGCTTTAAGCCATTCCTACAAACCCATAAGCCGGAGCCCACGGGCTCCGGCTTTAGAATTCAGGGGGATCTGATTTGCAACGCGCGTCGGCCGGTCACGGCGTCACCGGCTACTTCATCGTGCCTGCCTTTTTCAGGATGTCTTCCGCAAAGTAGTTCTCTACCGATGCCCGGTCGCGTATGGTTTCGTAGTAGGCCGACTTGAGCAGCTGTTCGCGGCGGTCACGCAGTTGTTCGCGAATGGCCTGCTGCACCCGCGGGTCCTTCAGTTCGCGCTGTCCGGCGGCCTCCTTGCTGATGAGTTTTACGATCCGGAAGCCGAAAATCTGATGGCTATTGGGGTCGCCGACCGGCAGGATGCTGGTGTATTGCCCCGGCTTCAGTCTGCTGATGGCGTCAATTGCCGCTCTGTCGGCCTTGAGCGAAGATTCAGGGATGAAGCCAAGGTCCCCTCCGTTCTGGGCGGTTTCCGGCTGCTCGGAATAGTTCATGGCCACGGTGGCGAAGTCTTCACCGCTGTCGAGCCGGTTCTGCAGCATCTGGATTTTCTTGCGTGCCTCAGCCTCATTCTGCGCCTTCATGCTCTTCACCTGCGGGTTGGGTTGTGTGGTGACGAGGATCTGCGCCAGATGATATTGCGGTTCGATGAGGTTGAATTCCGCTTTGTGCTCGTTGTAGTAGCTGGTTATGTCGTCATCGGAGATGTTGATCCTGGACGTGATTTCCCGGTTCAGTACCTTGTCAACGGTCAGCGAACGGCGCAGATCGTGTTTGAAATCGTCGAGCGTGGTGCGCCGCTCCTTCAGCCGCCTGTCGAATTCCTCCTGCGTATAGGGCGCCTTGATTTCGGCCAGTTTCGCGTTGACTTCCTCGTCGGTGGCCAGCAGCCCCAACTTCTCCGCCCGCTGCATCAGGATTTCGTTGTCTATGAGTCCGCGCAGGATGTTCAGACGCAGCGTGTCAGCCTGTTCCTCGCTGGGTTTCTGGGGCGAATCGGCAATCTGGTTGTCGTAATACTTCTGGACCTCGCTGCGCGTGATCTTGCGGCCATTCACCGTGGCCATGACGTCCTTGCCGACCTGCTTGTTCGAACAGCCGGCGGCTGTCAGCAGTGCGACCAGCGCCAACAGACCGGCGGCAGCACCGTGACGTACCCTGCTCTTAGCTCCTGGTTCCAAGCTTTGCCCTCCTGCGAGGCAACACCAGCCCCGGCACAATTTCCCGATGCGGCTGACAGGGCGAGCGACAGCCGTCCTGCGCACTGCCTATTTACTGGCGGGTTGCTGATGCTGGGGCGCGACCGCTGCCCCCGGAAGCTGAACACCCGCCGCCAGCAGCTGCCGGTTCAGGGCGGTTTTCACCTCATCGGCATCCAGCGCGCCTTCCAGACGCTCGCCATTGATGAACAGTGTCGGCGTGGCGCTAACTCCCAGCTTGTCGCCTTCGGCTATGGACGCCTTCACCGCCGCATCGGACTGCGTCTTTACGCAGGCCTGCAGCCGGCCCAGATCGGCTCCGTTCTTCCTGCCAAAGTCCATCGTCAGCCGGTCCAGTTCGCTGTCCGGCGTCTGCCCGCCCTTTTGCGGTCCACCAATGGCACGCTGATTGGCGTGCAGGTAATCCGCAAGCTTCCAGTATGCCGCGCCGCTCTCGTGCGCAAGGCAGTTGGCGTCGTTGGCGGCGTGTTCCGCCCAGGGATGTATCTGGAGCAGCGGATAATCTTTATAAACGATCCTCACGCGGTCGCCATATTGCGGCAGGATTTCGCCCATCAGCGTGCTGTGCATGCGCGCGCAGAACGGACACTCGAAGTCATCAAAATTGACAATGGTGACTTTGGCAGCGGGATTACCGCGCACTGGCCTGTCTGCCAGGCTGATTTTGTTCATCGTCTCCGCGTAGATGTCCTTCGTCAGATCCAGCTTCGTAAATTGAATAAGCGTCTTGCCATCGTGCGAAACCAGGAAGTCGATTTTCTTCGTCTTTTCCCTGGCACTCAGCGTCACGGGCAGGAGGTCGTAACCCGCAAACTCGCTCGGCGCGGGGGTTCCAAGGGCAATATTCACTTCGGGAGGAAGCTGGTAATAAGCCTGAAGCTGATGCTGTATGCGGGCAATCACATCAGGCGGAATCGCTTTGGACTGTGTCCAACCCAAACAACACATCAACAGGCAAACCATCGCCGCTTGCTTCGGAAACAAGATAAGACGCCCGCCTTTCAGCAGAGAGGATCTGAACAGTCATTATCGCACGACGACGCAGTTCCGCTCTGTGCTGCCGGGTTTTGGCATAGGCTGCCCGTGAACCGGACTGAGCGCGTCAATCGCGCAAAGTGTACGTTGGTTCGCTTGGCGGCCGGGAACGCTCCGGGCGCGCCACCATCAATCCTTCGGCGAATTCCACCGTCGCAGGGAGGCGGCAGGAAGCAGGGCATTCATCGAGCCGGAGCGGAAGCCCTCCAGGTCGAGCGTGACGTAAGAAAATCCCAGTGCCTTGAAGATGCGCGTCAGCTCCGCCGCCATGGCCACGGTCAGAGCTTGCGGCAGTTCGTCGCGACTAATCTCGATGCGCACGATCGGGCCGTGGTGCCGGACGCGGAACTGGCGGAATCCAAGCTGCCGCAGCGCTTCTTCCCCGCGCTCCACCGCGTTAAGGGCCTCGCGGGTAACCGGGCGGTCGTATTCGATGCGCGAGGCGAGGCAGGCGGAGGCCGGCTTGTCCCAGATGCGCAATCCCGCTGCCCGGGCAAGCTGACGGATATCCTCCTTTCCGAGTCCCTCCTCGAGGAGCGGCGCCACCACCCGGTGTTGTAGCGCAGCCTGTTGCCCGGGACGATAATCGCCCTGGTCGTCAACATTCACCCCATAGGCGATGACGTTAAAACCGTGCTGTTGGCAATACCCCTCCATGAGAGTGAAGAGTTCGTCCTTGCAGTAATAACAGCGCGCCGCGTCGTTGCGCCGGTACTCGGCGCGTTCCATCTCGCCGGTGTGGATGATCTGCAGAGGGATGCCCTGCTCTTCGGCGAAGACTACCGCATCGCGCTTCTGGGAGCGTGCAAGGCTGGGAGACTCGGCAAGCACCGCCAGCATGTCCTTGCCAAGTTCACGATGGGCCGCCCAGGCCAGGAACGCTGAATCTACTCCGCCCGAATAGGCAATCAGCAGCCGCCCAAGCGAGCGCAGGCGGGCGCGTAGGGAGAGCAGCCTGGCTGCCGGATCCTGCCTTGCAGGAAACTGCCCGGGACGGAATACGGACATGCTGGCATTGTAAGGCACGGCAGGCCCGAGGCGCGTTGCGTGCCAGGGGCGGGAGTGCAGTTTCCGCCCTAGTACAGCCTTTGCAGACGACGAATACTTCCAAACGTGCCGACGTTCGTAAGGCTGAAGGAGAAGCGGTAGGCGTTCTCATTGCGTACAAATCCCAGCGCCCATCGCTGATACTGGAAGGCAATGCCGCAGCAGTCCCAGTTGTAGTTGGTCTGGATGGTGGCGGTTTGGATGTAGGAAAGCCTGGAATCCACTCCCACCGTGAATGCGCTGCTCAGGCCAGGCTTGCTCATCGCCCCGTAAGTAAGGCCAATGCGGTACTGGTTAAAAATAGCAGGAGTCTCGGTCCCATTGGAACTTAGCGAGAACTCCCCGGGAGCGTTCACGTAACTTTGTCCGCCATTCAGGTACCAGTTGCCCCACCGGTAACCGGCAAAAAGTGTGCTTGCGTTGACATGGTCCAGGACCGGGTCATAGTCCAGGGCCCATTGAAAGTCGGCTGCACCGGATTGGATGCGCAGACGGGAAACAATTGGGGAAAACAGGCGGGGGGCGGTAAGGAACGCTATGCCAGTCAGGTCGACCGTCGTGTCGAAAACGTTGCGGCGACCTGTAACGAGCGCGCCGCCGAAGTTGGAGTTGCCAAAATACTTTTGTGCCAGTTCCCAGCTCACCACGTCGCCCGCGGGAGCAGACTGGTCGTTGCACTCTGCCGGGCGGGCATTACCGCCACGCTCGCCAGGACTTTCCGATGGTGGCGAATTTCCAGGATGCTGGAAACACTTCGCGCTCAGGGAAGTCTTCTTTACATAGAGCCGGTTGACCACTCCGTATTCGACTTCGTTGGTATTCGCCAGAATATCGCGGTAGTCGAAACGGATGATCTGCGCGAAATCGCTGATTCCCGTCTGGTAACGGTAGATCGCGAACGGTTCGATCGTGTGTTTCACGGCGCGTCCGAAGGGTTTGCGGTTGAAGACACGGGAAAGAGTTGGGGGGCGGACTTCAAAGGACGCGTTGGCAACGTTGCGATTGATCGCGTCGCTCACGGCGATAGCGCCTGTCGCCGTGGGCCCAGGGACCAGCCGTTGCGAATAATACGTCTCCCTCGCGCCGATTTGGGGACGAAAGGTCCAACCGCGGAACAGCTTAGGCCAGGCGATGTAGGGAGCTACGTCGGCGCGACCCACGATGGGGGCAGTCCGGAAACCGATTTCACTTCGCGACAGTCCTTCCGCCGCGGTATCGAACGCGTACACAAAGCCTGACCGGCTAAACGGGCGCTCGACCGTCGATAGCTCCAGGCTTGGCGCGTGCACGATCTCGATGTAATCGCCCGGCGTCGTGCTCTCATAGTTCTGATACTGCGAGGCAAGAAAGCCGAAGCCGTAGCCATTCCAGCTCCTGCTCAGAAAGCCGTAAGAACGAACTTCCGAGTTGATGGCTTCGGTGAACGCGAGGCCAAAGGCCAGGCGAAAAATGTATGACGACAGATAGTCCACCGACAGCACTCCCTGGAAGCCGTTGGAGAACTGCTTGCCGGCGTTCACCTTCAGCTCCTGGCCGCCCTGGTTCTGGTGAGTGTGCGGCGCCCCGTTCTCATCCACAACGCCGTAATATTGTGCCTGCAGGCCGTAGCTGTAGCCGATAACGCGCAGATCGCCGAACTGCGCCCAGCCCCTCGCGCTGTACAGGGCAGCCCCGAGCGTGGCATCGGCGTTTCGGCTCAGCACCCAGTAAAACCCATCCCCAAGAACGGTCCCGCGCGTTGTGGACGTGCCGATTTCGGGGATAAGAAATCCGCTCTTCCGTCCCAGGTTGTCCACCGGATGTTCCATGTACGGGAAATAGAAGACGGGAACACCACCAAGTTTCAGCGTGGCGTGGTGCAGCTGTGCCTCGTCACCCACCTCCACGTTTGCCACCTTGGACTGCAGTTGCCATTTCGGTTTGGGCAGCTGGCAGGATGTGACGTATCCCTGGTGCACGCGATATTGGTCGGGTCCCAGCTTGTCCACAATTTTCCCCGTAAAGAAAAAAGGCGTGGACGAGGTGAGAAACATGGTCTTGTTCTTCACCCGCGCTCCGGTCGAACCGGTTGCGTCGTAGAAGGTGCCGGTATCCCGGCTGACGTCGTAGGTGGCGTGGCTTCCGGCCAGATGCACATTACGGGTGGCGCCATCGAAAACCACGTGTCCGGTCGCGGTCACCTGCCCCGTGCTTGAGTCATAGGTGGCCTGATCCGCGTGCAGCACGTCGCCCCTGAAGCGGATTTCGACATGACCGCGCACGTAATAGATGTCCTGCTTCTTCTCCTGTTCGTCGGCGCGAATCAGAACCTCATTGCGGCCGAGCGCAACGTTGGTTGCCGGACGTGTCGGGCCGAGCTCCTGCTCGTTACTGTTCTGAAGCTCCTGCCGGATGATGCGCTCGGTGGTCGTGTCCTCCTCACCGCTATCCGTTGTCGCAGTGACCTCCGGCTTCGTCTGCGGGTTTTGTGCCTGCGCCCACACCCGGGAGGCGTTCTGGGCGGCGGCAGAAGAACCAGTGTCCAGCCCAGCGGGTTCCGATGTCGCCGGCGACGGATTCTGCTGCTGTGCCCCGGCCCGCAACTGACTGGTTACTACGGGCGGCCGGAGAAACAGGTGACACAGTAACAGGGCCGTGATAATCAATCGGGTGCGAGGAATCATCCAGAGATGTGACATCCCTTCGCCGGTGCTTGTGATGACGAGGAACCCTGCAACTTAGCACGTTGGAAGCCGGCACGCAAAATCTGCTGCGGCCATCACTCGCCATCCGTGGCCGACGTCAGGGGAGAACAGTCGTGCGACGACATGACTGACCATCAGACATCACGTCCGGAAAGCACTGTCGATGCCTGCGACCGGCCAGGCCATGTCTGGAGAAGCGAAGTCCATGCCAGGGTGGCCCGCTACCGCACCCGCCGCGGGCGCCGCATCGAGGGCGCCTTCAGCATGCGGTTCCCGTTTCCTCCTCCGGAGATGGACGAATCCCGCTCCGCCGCCGGGAGTCCCGTTCGCACGGGTGCCTCGCTACCCCCGAGCATATCTCCCTCCTGTGAAACTCGCGCGGAGCTTCCGGATGCTGTCGCGGCCCCGGCTGACTCCATAGCGCCCGTGGTTGACAGACCGCAGCTCCTGGCGGAAGTGGCGAACGCGCCCGCCGGAGTTCCCCTCGCCGCTCCCTCCAACCCGGAACCAGAGCCGCGTCCTGCTGCCGTCCCACGGCGCCAGGGGAAAAGAAAGGTGATCGCATTTCCACGACGGGCCTCGTCATCGCCGCCACTCCGCCCTCGTCTGGCGGACCCGATCCTTTCGGTACACCCGCGCATTCTGGATGTCCCGGAGGAGCTGGAGGCATTCCCGAGCACTCCGCTGCTCGATGGGCTGCAGCTGGCACCTCAGGTGCAGCCGTCCGATTCTGCTCCCGCGGACCACATCGAACTTCCGTTTCAGGCCGTCGAGATTGCACGCCGCATTCATGCCGGCGTTCTCGACTGTGCCGTGATTGGTGGCGCCGCCGGCATTTTCGCGGCGGCGAGCTACAGGCTCCTGCCCAGGCTCAGTTTCACCCGGCCGGTCCTGTTGTTCGCGGCCGTGCTGCCTGCTCTGCTGTGGGCGCTCTATCAGTACCTGTTCATCATGTATTGCGGCGCCACTGCGGGAATGCGCCTGGCAGGCCTCCGCCTGAGCACCTTCCGCGGTGGTTGCCCCAGCCGGCAGCATCGGCGCAGGCGGGTGATTGGCCTGTACTTCTCAACCGCGTCGCTGATGATGGGACTTTTCTGGGCCCTGGTTGATGTCGACGGTCTCTGCTGGCACGATCGCATCAGCCACACCTACGTGATCGGCCGGGAGCACCTTGGCCTGCGGCACCATCCTGCATAGGCGATCAGGGCCCGGTCAGTCCCTGTGAGGGCACGTCACGCTCCATCATTTCGGCTGCTGACAACTTCCGCATAAAACGCTACATTCAACCGGGGCCACGACGAACTGCGTGCCGCGCCGCCGGCATCGGTATAGCAGTACACTGATTGTCTTGCTCTCCAGTGTCCCCGCGGCGGAGAGCTGCCCCGCTAAGCTCGGGACCACCTATGTCGACACAGATTGGCAATCTGCAGCGACCCGCAATCAAGGTCTTTGTCGCTACGTCAGTGATGCTGACGTTTATCTCGTTCTGGCGCGCGGCGGCCATTGTGCTCTCCGACCTTGCGTCGTCGGCCTACTACGTGGGCGGCGATGCGGAAAAAGTCATCGGCAAGAGCGCTCCCTGGTTCGTCCTGGCGGTTATGCTCTTCAGCTATGCGGTCCGGGCCATCTACATTGAATCCAGCGCCATGTTCGTGCGCGGCGGTGTCTACCGCGTGGTCAAGCAGGCCATGGGCGGCACCCTGGCCAAGCTGTCCGTTTCGGCGCTGCTGTTCGACTACATCCTGACCGGTCCCATCAGCTCGGTGGCGGCGGGCCAGTACGTCGCGGGATTCCTGACCGACACCTTCCATCACATCGGCTATGACATCACCGTTCCGGACAACGCCTTTGCCGCGTTCTTTGCCGTGATGGTGACGCTGTATTTCTGGTGGCAGAATACCCAGGGCATCCGCGAATCGAGCGAACGCGCCCTGCAGATCATGCGGATCACTACCGCGATGGTGGTGATGCTCATTGCCTGGTGTGTGATCACCCTGGTGAAACACCCATCTCCCCTGCCCCCTCTGCCCTCGCCCGCCACCATGCACCATGACAGGGAGTCGCTGGGCTGGCTGCTGGGCACGTGGGCGGCACGGATTCCCCTTGTGATGTTGCTGGTGGGCTTTGGCCATTCGGTGCTGGCCATGAGCGGCGAGGAGTCGCTGGCCCAGATCAATCGCGAGATCGAACACCCCAAGCTGAAGAACCTGGAGAAGACCGGACTGGTGATCTTCCTCTACAGCCTGTTCTTCACCTCCCTGGTCTCGTTCTTTGCAGTGATGATCATTCCTGACAGCACACGCCCCGAATATTTCGCCAACCTCATCAGCGGACTGGCGATGCACATGGTCGGGCCGTATACGTTGCGCCTGGTCTTTCAGGGCTTCGTGGTGCTGGTGGGCGCGCTCATCCTGGCAGGCGCGGTCAATACCGCCATCGTCGGCGCCAATGGCGTACTGAGCCGCATGGTCGAGGACGGCGTGCTGACCACCTGGTTCAAGAAGCCGCACCGGCGCTTCGGCACCAGCTATCGCGTGATCAACCTGATCGTCGGGCTGCAGGTCTTTACCATCGTCGCCAGCCGCGGCAATGTTTACCTGCTGGCTTCGCTCTACGCCTTCGGCGTGATCTGGAGCTTCTCCTTCATGTCGCTGGCGGTACTGGTATTGCGCTATACGAGCCCGGAAAACCGCCCGTGGAAGGTCCCCGGCAACATCCACATACGGGGGCTGGAAATTCCGCTCGGAGTCGGCATCATCTCCGTAGTGCTGTTCTCTACGGCCATCGTCAACCTCTTGACCAAGCAGATGGCCACCATTGCGGGCGTCACGTTCAGCCTTGTGTTCTTCGCCGTTCTGGAGATATCCGAGCGCAGCACGGCGCACGAGCACGCCACCGGTCAGTCGGGGCTGGAGCAGTTCAATATCGCCGATGACCGCGAGCTGAGTGGCGAAGCCATGGAGGTGCGTCCGGGCAATATCCTCGTGGCCGTGCGCGACCCGCGCAATCTCTACTATCTGCAGCGGGTGCTGTCCAGGACCGACACCACCAAAACCGACGTGGTGGTGATGACCGCCCGCGTCTATCACCGCGAGCACTCGTTCAGCGGCACCGAACAGATGGACACCTCGGATATCTTCCGCAAATACGAGCAGGAACTGTTCACCTCGGTGGTTTCTGTCGCCGAGAGGCTGGGCAAGCACGTTTCCCTGCTGGTGGTGCCGACGAACGACATATTCGACAGTATTGTCGTTACTGCCCAGCGCCTGCACTCGTCCGTCATCGTTTGCGGCAAGTCGAACCAGCTCACCGGCGATGAGCAGGGGAAGCTGACGGGCGATGCCTGGGAGCGCCTGCCGGAGCCGCGCCCCAGGCTCCGCCTGGTGGTATTCGAACCGAGCGGGAACAAGCACGAATATATGCTCGGTCCGCATACGCCGCGTATGCGCCAGGAAGACGTGGACCTGTTGCACGGCTTGTGGAAGGAAGTCACCAGCGACCCCAGGTATCGCGAGCTGCATCATTATCACGTCCTGAACGTGGCCCTGCAGGAGATGGCCTCGCGCATACATGACGGCCAGGAAAAAGCCGAAGTCATGAAGGACATCTACGACGAAATGAATCGCCAGAGCGGCGAGCCGATCGCCGACGATGATACGCAGTCCACCCCTCCAACGTAGGACACGTTTGTTAGTCGCTTCCTGTCGAACTCCGGCGCTCTTGCTACCATCAGACAGTGACCATCGCTTCCCAGGTTCGCGTCCGCTTCGCTCCTTCCCCCACCGGACACTTGCATGTCGGCAATGCCCGCACCGCGCTCTTCAACTGGCTGTTCGCGCGCCAGGCCGGCGGCGTCATGGTGCTGCGCATTGAAGACACCGACGTGGAGCGCAGCGAGGCCCGCTTCGAAAGCCAGCTGCTGGACGACCTGAAATGGCTGGGCCTGGATTGGGACGAAGGTCCCGACCTCAGTGGTCCATATGGCCCGTACCGCCAGAGCGACCGCGTGGCGGTATATCGCGAACACGCGGAGCGGCTGGTGAGCGCGGGTAAGGCTTATCTATGCTTCTGCTCGCAGGAGGAGCTGGAGCGTGACCGCGACGAGAAGCTGGCACGGCAACTGCCGCCCATCTATTCCGGCAAGTGCCGCGCGCTCGACCCCGTCGAGGCGCAACACCGTCGCAGCCGGGGCGATGCTGCCGCTATCCGCCTGCGCATTCCTGAGCACCCCATTCGCTTCCACGACATCGTTCATGGCATGGTGGAGTTTTCCAATGAGGTGGTCAGCGATCCCATCATCCTGCGCTCCAGCGGAATTCCCGTCTACAACTACGTGGTCGTGGTGGATGACGCGCTGATGAAGATCACGCATGTGATTCGCGGCGACGATCACCTCTCCAACACGCCGAAGCAGGTGGCGCTGTACGAGGCTCTGGGATGGCCGGTTCCTGAGTTCGCGCACCTCTCGACGATTCTGGGCACAGACCGCGAGCGGCTGTCGAAACGTCACGGGGCAACTTCGATCGCCAACTTTCGCGAAATGGGTGTCTTGCCCGAAGCGCTGATGAACTATCTGGCGTTGCTTGGCTGGGCGCCGAGCGGCGGCACGCGCGAGATCTTCACGCCCGAGGAGCTGAAGAAGGAGTTCTCGCTTCAGCGCGTCACACCGTCGCCGGCCGTCTTCGATATGGAGAAGCTGTACTGGCTGGATCGCCACTACATCCGGCAAAGCCCGCCCGAGCGCATCGAAAAGCTGGCCGAGTCCTTCTTCATCCGGGCCCGGTTGTTGCCGGACAACCCCGGCGACCGAATCCGCGCGTGGTTCGCAAAGATCGTCGCGCTGCTCGCGCCTTCGGTGGACAAGCTGGACGAACTGCCTGAGCGAGCGGCGCTGATCTTCGACTATGACGCAGCGGTCGCGGTGAATTCGCCGGAAAATGCGGAAGTTCTCGCCTGGCCCAAAAGCGGCGACGTGCTTGCCGCCTTTGCTCAGCGGGTTGAATCTGATTCTTCCGCCATGACGCCGGAGCGATTCAGATCGAGCATGAATGAGGTGAGGGCGGAGACCGGCGCCAGGGGTAAAGAGCTGTTCCATCCCGTACGCGTGGCGCTGACGGGATCGCACTCCGGTCCGGAGTTCGACAGGCTGATTCCCATCCTGGAGGAGGGATCGCAGCTCGACCTGCCGCGGCACGTGATGAGCGTGCGCGAGCGGCTGGAGGCTTTCCGCGCCCGCAGAGGCTTTTAGTCCAGCGCCCTGCGCAACGCCGCTCTCGCCAGGATTCGCGTGGAGTCCAGCGTAGGAAGCGGTGAGCAGCTGTCATCAATGAGCAAGGGGATTTCCGTGCATCCGAGAACGACCGCATCGCAACCCTCGTCTCTCATGCGACGGATCGTCTGCTGCAAATAGCTGCGCGATTCGGGGGCGAAGATACCCTTCACCAACTCGTCAAAGATAATGGCATTGATGTGCTGGCGCTCCTCGGCATCAGGCATGCGGTAGTCAATCCCAACTTCCTTCAGCTTCTCCGGATACACCGGGCCTTCCATCGTGTAACGTGTCCCGGTGATCGCCAGCTTGCGAAAGCCGAGGTTGCGAGCTTCCGCGGCCACTTCTTCGACAATGTGCAACCACGGCAACGGAGACTTTGGGGCCAGCAGTTCGAATGCGCGATGGATGGTATTGTCCGGGCAGATGAGGAAATCGGCCCCGGCTTTGGCCAGCTTGCCGGCCGACGACAGCATAAGACCTGCAACTCCCTGCCAGTCACCGACGGAAGCGAATTCCATGTATTCGCCGAGACTGTGAGTGTGCATGGTGATCTCGGGATGATGGTCGCCTCCCAGCCGCCGTCCGCCTTGCTCGCAGATCGTGCGGTAACAGAGCGCCGCTCCCTCGGCACTGCAAGCCACAATTCCAATGTGTTTCGGCATTTCTTACGATTGTCGCAGAAAACGCAGCCGTCCTTCCCGAGGCGCAGCGGGAGTAGAATCATTCCAGCCATGGCGGATCTCTTCACGCCCGCAAGGCAGGAGACGCAGCAGCGCAACTGGACTCCATTCGTCATCGGGCTGGTTGCGGTGCTGGTGGTGGTCAGCATCATTGTCGTGCTTACGCGCAACAAGGGCCAGGCCACCGCGGAAACCAATCCTTACGCCGCCAAACTCCAGATCTCGAATGCGAAGGTCAGCGCGGCGGAAAATTACGTGGGCGGGACCGTGACCTATCTCGACGCCAACATCGCCAACACTGGCGATAAGGCGCTGGTTGGCGCCGACATGAAGCTGGTCTTCAGAAACACCCTGAATCAGATCGTGCAGAAGGAGACCCTTCTGCTGCACGTTCTGGTAGAGAATCAGATGGGCGGTTATCCCGACCTGGTGGATATGAGCCGCTCGCCCATCGGACCCGGCCAGACCAGGACGGTCCGCATGACGCTGGAGCACATCTCTGCCGACTGGAACCAGGCCCCTCCCGAGATGCAGTTGGTGAATTTGAAGCTGAAGTGACCCGCGTCAGCCCACCCCTGCCGCCCGGACTGGCTGAGGACGGGCGGCTGGAAACAGCGCCGCTCCTAATACGGAGAGAAACCCAGGGTTTTATCGCTCTTCTGCACCCAGATGCGCGCCTGGTCCGCGACCCGATCGTTCACGGTAACAACCACGACCACCCCGCTGGCGCGCGCGAAGGGCGACCCGCTGTAGCCATGTGGGACAGCGGCACCATCGATGTGGTGGCTTTTGATGATGCCCCATTCCCCGCCCGGGCCCCAGTCTCTGACGAACTCGCCGTACGGATAACGTGAATACTCTGCGGGATGCTGCTTCCATTCCGGATCATGCATCCAGATGCCATAAGCCTGCTCGTAATTCTGCTGCTGGAGGGCGTCAAAGAAGCGGTCAACCACGCGCTCTTCCGGCCATAAGCGAAAATGCCACCACACCAGGCCTATAAGGATCACCAACGCGATCAGCGCGAGGAAGGTATTCCTTTTCCTGCGCGCAGGTGCCGGGTCGTAGGGCTGGGCTTCGAACAGAGTCATCCAGGTACAGTTTACTCGCCGTGTCGGCGAATGCGGCAAAGCTCAACCGCCGCGCCGGCCGGGGCACGGGTGTATTGGCAGGCCGACGCTACTGCTGTTTGCTGAGCGCCTGCAGGCGTTGGCCGGCTATCTGGGCAATCATGCTGGCGGGTGATTCCTTCTGCATCTGCTCGTAGATGTGGCGCGCCTCATCGGGACGGGCCATCGATTCGTACAGTGAAGCCAGCGCAAGCTGCGCCGTGCTCTTGCCTACCGAATCGGTGGGGTGATCGATCAGCTGCCGGTAAATATCGACGGCCTGGAGATTGCGATTCGTATCATGGTAGACGGCGGCGAGGGCCATTTTGGCCAGGCTGGCAATTTCGGGATAGCGGCTGCCGGCAACTTCCTGGAGGTCTTTGGCGGCAGCGGCATTGTCGCCGAGGTCGCGCGCGGTCACTCCCGCGAAGTAACGTGCCATCTGCGCGGACTGGGTAAACCGGTACTTGCTGGCGATGCGGCTGAATTCCCCGTGGGTGGCTTTGGCCCGCTCCTCCGCGGAGCCGTAACTCAATACGTCAGGCGTGGCCGGGGCCCCGGCCGGACGAATGGGAGCGCTATATTTCTGGATGGCCAGGGCCAGATCCGCCTTTGCCTGCTGATCGCGGTAATTCACATACGCCCAGCTGCCGCCCAGAACAGCCAAAATTACCGCCGCCACAATTCCGGCGGCAATGAGTTTCGAGCGGTGCTCTACCGCCCAGGAGATGGTTTCCGCCGTTGAAGCGGCAAAGGCGTCCTGTTTAAGCTGACGTCGAGCGTAACTGCGCACGAAAGGTCCTTCTTCGGTCTGTAACTTCTGCTCAGGTGGGGAGAGCTTAGTCTAACAGCCTGCGGAATAAGGGGTCAAACCGCGGCTCGGCCTGCCAGTCGGCTACATTGCAATCCTCCCGGTCCGCTTTGATGGCCCTAGAACTTCCCTATCCGTATGCTGCCGTCGCCCGTCGTGATCTCCAGCAGCGGGCCGCCACCGTTCAGCTTGCCGCGAACGCGCGACCGCTCGATCGAGCCGCTCACCGTCACGGGCATATCGAGCTGGATATGGCCGTCTCCCGTGTGCGCGTACAGTTCGGCGGCAAGGTCCTGTGGCAGGCGGGCCTCAACCCGGCCGTCGCTGGTGTGGATCAGCCAGCCGCTATTCATTTTCGAGCCCGGCCGCACCGTGAGATCCACATGACCGTCGCCTGTGCGGAGGTCAAGATCGGTAAATACGCCGTCGATGCTCATGTGCCCGTCGCCGGTGTGGCCCCGCAGGCCACCATTGAATCCCTGAACGCTGATATGTCCATCGCCGGTGTCCAGGCGCGCCTGCCCGGAAATGCCGGTCACCGAGATATGACCGTCGCCCGAGTGCAGGTCCAGAGCCGCCTGGGGCGGAACCTGTACTTCTATCCGCACGCCGCGGTGCATGCCGAAATGGAATCCCCATTCGTTCGGCACACGGACCTGCAGATCGACTTTGTCGGCCTCCTGCCGGTCCGTAACCCGAACACCGGAGCTGCCGATGCTCACGCCCTCGGTGAGAATGTGCGCGTAAATGGTATTGCTGACGCCACGCGTGACCTCGATGGAGGCATCGTTGGTGTCCACGTGCAGGGTGGGATTATTGCCGACCTGGTAAGTCTTGTTCCATTCATCTGCCAGGGCGGAAACGCTGAATAAGAAGAAACAGAGCAGGAGAATCAGCGGTTTTTTACTCACAGTGCTCCTCCTCGTAGAGATACGAGAAGGAGCTCCTGCAAGTTCCGTTGTGAATGAGGAGAATGAGAAGGGCATTGCGGTGCCCGGGGCATGCGAACTAGCGGAGTGGAACGTCCCGCATGCCCCTTATGAGCATCGCTCCCTGCTTGTTGCGATAGACGCGGATCCGGAAGAAGGGTTAGCAGGGTCGGGCCAACTCCGCGTCGCTCCAGCTTGCTGCCGATTCCCTATGTCCGGCCACTCGCCCTGGGGGCAACAGCGGCCGACCCGGACACCGGCGGCGGTTTTGCCTCCGTCGCGCCTCTCCCGCCCGTCCTCACCGCCTGTACTGGTTCTGCTTCTTTTCCGCGTGGCGCTCCAGGCCCAGCTGGATGAGCCGGTCGATCAGCTCGGAATACGGAATGCCCGTCGCCTCCCACATTTTCGGGTACATGCTAATGGAGGTGAAGCCGGGAATGGTGTTGACCTCGTTGACGTACAGCTTGCTGGTTCGCGGGTCCATCAGGAAGTCCACGCGAGCCAGTCCGGAGCAGTCCACCGCCTGAAAGGCAGCCACCGCGAGCCGCTGCACCTCCTTCTGCCGGGCCTTGGCGATCCTGGCAGGAATGATCAGCTCCGAGCCTTCCTCCAGGTATTTGGCACTGTAGTCATAGAATTCCCTGATGGGAATGACTTCGCCCGGCAGCGACGCGATCGGTTGGTCGTTCCCCAGCACCGAGCACTCAATCTCGCGCGCCTTACTTTTTTTGCCCCCGACACCCTCCTCGATGACCAGCTTGCGGTCGTAGCGCGCCGCTTCTTCCATCGCGGGGGCAAGCTCGCCCGCGTCGTGTACCTTGCTGATTCCCACCGACGAGCCCAGGTTCGCCGGCTTCACGAAAACCGGGTATTTCAGAGCTCCTTCGATCTGTCTGCGGACCTTCTTCGGCTGTTCGCGCCAGTGGCTGCGCAAAACGGTGACATGCTTTACGATCGGCAGACCGGCATCGCGGAAGAGGCGCTTCATGATTTCCTTGTCCATGGCGGCCGCGGAGCCGAGCACGCCCGCTCCCACGTAAGCGATATCAGCCAGCTCGAGCAGGCCTTGGATGGTTCCGTCCTCACCGAAAGTGCCGTGCAACACCGGGAAGATTATGTCAACGTCAATGGGTTGAAGGGCAGAGCGGTGCTGATGAGCGTTGCTGTCGAAGGGCACCAGCGCGGAGTGGTTCTCGCCCGGCATCGGCGGCACCACCACGCTTTCGCCGCGCCCCAGCACGGCCGCGGCCGAGGTGGCCTCCGGATCCCCCGCGCGGAGATGTCGCGGTTCCGGAGAATCGGGAGCTTTGCCATGCAGCAGGCGCTCGGCATGCGTCGCGGTCACCCATCGGCCTTCTTTGGTGATGCCGATGGGAACGACTTCGTATTTGCTCCTGTCGATGACATTCAGAACGGAAGCTGCTGACAGAAGTGAGACTTCATGCTCGCCACTGCGCCCGCCAAAGAGGACACCCACCCGGAGTTTCTTCATACTTTGATCCTAACCCCGCCGCGATTCGCGGCTAGTGACCAGCCGTACGCCTCCCGTCGCTCTGCTGCGCCGGGAACTGGCCGCAAACCGGGGCCGGCTCGTCCTCGTGAAGCGCCGTCAGTCGGGCAGGGGTGAGGCCGGACTGAAGTGGTTCAACGTTTTCTGCAGCGAAGCCTCGTCTTCAACGTTCAGGCACGTCCGCGAGCGGTCAATCTGCTTCAGAAGTCCGCAGAGAACCTTCCCGGGTCCGACTTCGATGAACGTTTCCACCCCGTGGGCAGCGAGCTCATGCATGGAATTTTCCCACCGCACTGCTCCCGTGACCTGCCGGATAAGCGCGTCTCGGGCCTGCTCGGCGGTTGTTACCGGCGCCGCATCGACGTTGCACACTACGGGAATTGCGGGCGCATGAAACCTCAACTGCTGGAGATCGGCGGCCACGCGGTCCTGTGCAGGCTGCATCAGGGCGCAATGAAAGGGAGCGCTCACCGGCAGCATGATCGCACGCCTGGCACCCCGATGTTTGGCGAGATCGGCGGCGCGCTGGACAGCGGCCTTGTCGCCGGATATTACCGTCTGCTCGGGGGAATTGAGATTGGCGGCCGCGCAGGTCTGACCCTGGGAGGCTTCCTCGCACACGGCCTCGATCATGTCGGCGCGCATGCCCAGCACCGCAGCCATCGCGCCCACTCCCACCGGCACGGCATCCTGCATGTGCCTGCCGCGGTTTCGCACGGTGCGCACCGCATCCGCAAACGACAGCGTTCCCGCCGCAACATGGGCCGAGTACTCGC
>Ga0335081_10004273_pt1 | contig 22541 bp, 20 predicted proteins | sample Lox_Sample_35_FD_206713 | JGI IMG/M metagenome (GOLD analysis project Ga0335081, IMG submission 206713) | Soil microbial communities from Loxahatchee National Wildlife Refuge, Florida, United States - Lox_Sample_3.5 | ecosystem: Environmental > Terrestrial > Soil > Wetlands | place: USA... | reverse complement strand
GATCCCCCCGCATTCGCCCGCAGTCGGCGCGCCCTGCAAACCGCCCTGCGCGGCTACAAAGAGCTGAATCTGCGCGCCCTGAAGATGCTGCGCCCGGGGGGCATCCTGGTCACCTGCTCCTGCTCCTACCACGTCGGGGAGGGCGAATTTGTGGAAATGTTGGCCTCGGCCGCGGTAGACGCCCACCGGTTCGTCCGCATCCTAGAAAAACGGGGACAGTCGAAAGACCACCCCGTCGTGCTCACGGTCCCAGAGACAAGCTACCTAAAGTGCGTGATTGCTGTTGTAAGCCATTGATTTAAAGGCTGAAGCAGTATTTGACAGCAACACAGTCAACTTTTATGATGCGTTTAGACTAAATGCAGCATCCAATGCATTGACGCATCAGTAGAACTCGTTAAGGAGAAACAGACATGACTGTATTGACTCGTTGGGATCCCTTCCGTGAACTCAATGTGCTGCAGGACCGCATGAACCGCCTGTTCCAGGACTACGCTCCCCGTGGCGAGCAGGATTTGACCGCCGGGAACTTCATCCCTCCGGTGGACATTTACGAGGATGAACAGAACGTCACCCTGAAGGTGGAAGTGCCCGGGCTCGATCCCAAGGACGTGGACGTCCGCGTGGAGAACAACACCCTCACCATCCGAGGCGAGCGCAAGTTCGAGAAGGATGAGAAGGAGGAGAACTTCCATCGCGTCGAACGGCGCTACGGCGCGTTCGTGCGCAGCTTCACCCTGCCCAACACCGTGGACACCGACAATGTGAAGGCCGACTACGAGAATGGCGTGCTGAAGATCCAGTTGGCTAAGCGCGCCGAGGCCAAGCCCAAGCAGATCAAGGTCAACATCGGACAGAAGACGATCGAGAGCAAGGGCAAGGCGGCGTAAGAGCGTTGCATCGATTAGTATTTGGCGGGAGCAGCGGGGATAATGCCCGCCTCCCGCTTTTTTACGTTTTCCTTTTACGTTTCAAGTTTCACGTGGCAGCGCGAGACTTGAAACGTGAAACCTGAAACTTGAAGCGAGGTTAGTTCTATGCCAATTCGCTGGGACAAATTCACCATCAAGGTGCAGGAGGCGATCCAGGCCGCCAATGACCTGGCTTCGCAGCACGGCAATCCGGAGCTGCAGCCGGTGCATGTGCTGGCGGCACTGCTGGAGGACCGCGAAGGCATCGTCGTGCCGGTGCTGGAGCGCATTGGCGCTGACGGCCAGACGATCCTGGCCGGGGCACGCGCGCAGATCGAGCGGTTGCCCAAGGTTTCCGGCGGCGGCGCAACCCAGGCATCGCTTTCGGCTGCGGTCAGCCGCGTACTCGACCAGGCCTTCAAGGAAGCCGACAATTTCAAGGATGAGTACGTCTCCACGGAGCATCTGCTGCTGGCCATCGCGCAGGCGAAGGGGGACGCGGCGCAGTCATTGCTGGCGCAGCAGGGCGCGACCCACGATGCGATTCTCAAGGCGCTCACCTCGGTACGCGGCACGCAGCGCGTTACCGACCAGAATCCCGAAGCCAAATACCAGGCGCTCGAGCGCTACGGCCGCGACCTGACGGAGATGGCGCGCCGCGGCAAGCTGGACCCTGTGATCGGGCGCGATGAAGAAATCCGCCGCGTGGTGCAGGTGCTCTCGCGACGCACCAAGAACAATCCCGTGCTGATCGGCGAGCCCGGCGTGGGTAAGACGGCCATCGTCGAAGGCCTGGCGCAGCGCATCGTCTCCGGCGACGTGCCGGAAGCGCTGAAGTCCAAGCGCGTGGTGTCAATGGATCTGGGCGCGATGCTGGCGGGCGCAAAGTATCGCGGCGAATTCGAAGACCGGCTTAAGGCATTCCTCAAGGACATAGAAGAATCGCAGGGGCAGATCATCCTGTTCATCGACGAGCTGCACACGCTGGTGGGAGCGGGCGCGGCCGAGGGCGCCATCGACGCTTCCAACATGCTCAAGCCGGCGCTGGCCCGCGGCGAGCTGCGCGCCATCGGCGCCACCACGCTGAATGAATACCGCAAGTACATCGAAAAAGATGCGGCGCTGGAGCGGCGCTTCCAGATCGTCTTTGTCGGCGAACCGAACGTCGAGGACACTATCGCCATCCTGCGCGGCCTGAAAGAACGCTACGAAGTGCACCACGGCGTGCGCATCAAGGATTCCGCGATCGTGGCTGCGGCCACGCTTTCGCATCGCTACATTTCCGACCGCTTTCTACCCGATAAAGCGATCGACCTGATTGACGAGGCTGCGGCTTCGCTCCGCATTCAGATCGATTCCATGCCCACCGAGATTGACCAGCTCGAACGCCGCTCGCGGCAGCTCGAAATCGAGAAGCAGGCGCTCAAGAAAGAAGACGATCCCAATTCGCGCCAGCGGCTGGCGACCATCGACAAGGAGCTGGCTGAAATCCGCGAGCGCTCCAACGCGTTCAAGGCGCGATGGAAACAGGAAAAGGAGCTGATCACGCGCGTCCGCCAGCTCAAGGAGCGCATCGAGAAGCTGAAGATCGAGGAGCAGTCCGAAGAGCGCAAGGGTAACCTGGAGCGGGTGGCGCAGATCCGCTACGGCGAGCTGCGCCAGGCTGAAGCTGAGCTGGAGAAGCTCAATGCGCAGATGGATGGCAAAGGCCAGGCGCGCATGCTGAAGGAAGAAGTGGACGAAGAGGACGTGGCGCGCATCGTCTCCAAGTGGACCGGCATCCCGGTCTCGAAGATGCTCGAAGGCGAGGTCAAGAAGCTGGTCACCATGGAAGACCGGCTGCGGCAGCGCGTCATCGGCCAGGACCAGGCGCTGGAGCGGGTTTCGAATGCGGTGCGGCGTTCGCGCGCCGGGCTGAGCGATCCCAAGCGGCCGATCGGTTCGTTCATCTTTCTCGGGCCAACCGGCGTCGGCAAGACCGAGCTGGCGCGGGCGCTGGCGGAATTTCTGTTCGACGATGAGCGCGCCCTGATCCGCATCGACATGTCCGAGTACATGGAGAAGCACGCCGTATCACGGCTCATCGGCGCGCCTCCGGGATACGTCGGCTACGAAGAAGGCGGACAGCTCACGGAAGCTGTGCGGCGGCGTCCCTATTCGGTCGTGCTCTTCGACGAGATCGAGAAGGCGCACCAGGACGTGTTCAACGTGCTGCTGCAGATCATGGACGACGGCCGCTTGACCGACGGCAAAGGCCGCACCGTGGACTTCAAGAACACGGTCATCATCATGACCTCGAACATCGGCTCGGCGTATCTCTCGCCCGAAGCCATGCGCACGCCCGAGGACTTCGAGCAGGCGCGCAAACAGGTGATGAACGCCCTGCAGTTGCACTTCAAGCCGGAGTTCCTCAACCGGGTGGACGACATCATCCTGTTCAACCCGCTGGGCAAGGAGCAACTCACGAAGATCGTGGACCTGCGTCTCGAAGACCTGCGCCGGCTGCTCGCCGATCGCAACATCAGCCTGGAGTTGACCGACCGCGCCAAGGAGCTGCTCTTCACCGAGGGCTACGATGCGAACTACGGCGCGCGCCCGCTGAAGCGCGCGATCCAGAAGATGATCCAGGACCCGCTGGCGCTGAAGATCCTCGATGGCGAAGTGCTGCACGGCGATCACGTGGTGGTGGATGCCGATGCAAAGGCGGGAAAGATGGCGTTTACCGTTTCGCGGCCGACGCCCGCCAAACGCCCGAAGCAGCCCGCCGGCGCAAGATAAGAAAAACGCCACGGATCGCACGGATTTTCACGGATTTGTTTTCGATCCGTGCTCATCCGTGCAAATCCGTGGCTTTCTTCTCACGCCAGGTCGAACAGCAAAATCTCCGACCCGTCAGCGGCGCCGGCGATGGCCAGCTTCTGCTCATCGTCCACGGCCGCGCCGTCTCCTTGTTCCAGGCGTGTGCCATTCAGGTCTACCGAGCCCTTGGCGACCTGCAACCAGGCGTGGCGTCCGGGTGCGAGCGTGTGCTCAACTTTCTGCTGCTGGTCGAGCAGCGCCACGTAGAGCGAAACATCCTGATGCACGGTCACGGCGCCGTTCTGCCCGCCCGGTCCGGCGATGAGCCGCAGCCGGCCGCGCTTCTCGGCTTCCGGAAACGCCTTCTGCTCGTAGCCGGGCTCGATACCCTTGCTCCCGGGCATGATCCAGATCTGCAGCAGGTGCACCGGCGAGGTCTTCGAGGCGTTAAATTCGCTGTGCAGGATGCCGGTGCCGGCGCTCATGCGCTGGCCGTCGCCCGGGCGAATGACGGACCCGTTGCCCAGGCTGTCCTTGTGCTCGAGCGCGCCCTCGAGCACGTAAGTGATGATTTCCATGTCGCGATGCGGATGCGTGGGAAATCCCTGGCCGGGCTGCACCACGTCTTCATTGATCACGCGCAGCGCGCGGAAGTGCATGTGGCGCGGATCGTAATAGCTGTCGAAAGAAAAGGTATGACGCGTGTTGAGCCAGCCGTGGTCCGCGCCTCCACGCTCCTGGCTCCGGCGGATGGTAATCATATTCTTAGCCCTCGAAACGGTTAGATTCAGCCGCCGGACAAAGGATTCACGGATATCTATCTATTCCATGCGGGGGAGAAACAACGCCGCGGATCTCACGGATTTCCTTTTTGGATCCGTGACTATCCGTGAAAATCCGTGGCGTCAGCTCTTGGACGCGGCGGCGCGCAGCTCTTCCGAGGTCATGCCGTAGAGCGGCGGAGTCTTGACTCCGAGCACGCCGAGGTATGCGTAGATTTCGCCGCGATGGTGGATTTCGTGCTCGATCATCAGCCGCAACGCTTTCCAGCGCGTGATGGCTGAGCCTTCCGGCGTAAGGCACTTGGCGGCGAGTTCTTCCGGAGTAAAGCGCGAGAAAATCTGCATGGATTCCTGGTGCAGCCGCTCCATCAGGCCGATAACGTTCCCGAGTCCATCGGCCAGCTCGCGCCCGCATCCGTGGTAGCGCTGCGGCTTGCCCTGCACGCACTCCGCCCAGGTGTAGCGCTCGACTACGGCAAGATGCCGCGCCAGATCGCCGAGGGTGAAGCGCCCCTCGCCGAAACTGTGTTCGAGCTTGTCCGGCGGAATGCTCTGCACGACGCGCATGGTGCGCGCCCGCACTTTTTCGAAATATTCGAGGAATGGCTCGATGGTGCGCAGTTCCATGGCTATTTCTTCTTCTTAGGCTCGGACTTGCTTTCGGATTTGGCTTCGGGCTTGGGCTTCGCTTCGCCCTCTTTGGCAGGCGCAGCGCTGCTCTCGGCCGGCGCGCCTTCTTTTTTCGCCGGATCGCCGCCGGTCTTGCGGCCATAGTCGGTGACGTACCAGCCTGTACCCTTGAACTGCACTGCCGGCGCATGCAGCAAGCGATCAACCTTGCCGGCGCCGCATTTCGGGCATTTCTTGGGATCGGGATCGGAAAACTTTTGGATGCGCTCGAAACGATGACCGCACTTGGGACATTGATATTCGTAGAGGGGCACGGAGGAGATTCTAACGCATTGGGTAATTGGGTAAGTTGGTAATTGGGTAATCGAATGCTGTGCTTTTCAATTACCAAATCCTATTGCGTGGGTGGCCGTGCCAAGCCATATAGGTATAGACTTTTCGCGATGAAAAACAACGGCCAGCCCGATGCCGTCCAAACGCCAGGCCCGTGCCTCTACGTAGTGGCCACTCCCATCGGCAACCTGGAAGACATCACGATGCGGGCGCTGCGCGTATTGAAGGAAGTGGACCTGATCGCCTGCGAGGACACACGCCAGACGCGCAAGCTGCTCGATCACTACGGCATTCAGACGCGCATGATCAGCTACCACGAGCACAACGAGATGACGCGCGCCGCCGAGCTCATCGTCAACCTGGAGCAAGGCGCGCGGCTGGCGCTGGTTTCCGACGCCGGCATGCCCTCCATCTCCGACCCCGGCTTCCGGCTGATCACGCTGGCCATCCGGCACCATGTGCCGGTGATTCCCGTGCCCGGAGCGTCGGCGTTCGTCGCCGCGCTGGCGGCCAGCGGCCTGCCGACCGATTCCTTCAAGTTCAACGGCTTTCTTCCCGCCAAGCGCGGCGAGCGGCGTGACCAGCTGGAAGAGGTCCGCGACGCGCCCCGCACCGTCATCTACTACGAAGCCCCGCACCGCATTATCGAGACGCTCGAAGATGTGGTCGCCATCATGGGCGGCTCGCGCCACGTGGTCATCGCGCGGGAAGTCACCAAGCTGCACGAGGAGTTCCTGCGCGGCCGCGCCGATGAAGTTCTGGAGCAGCTTCGCGCGCGCGGCGAGGTGAAGGGCGAGATCACGCTGCTGATCGCCCGCGCCACCGAAGCCGGCGAGCATCCAGCGCCGGCACGGGCGAGCACCGACATCCGCAAGCGCCTCGACCAGGTGATGGATGAGCGCAAGCTGGACGAGAAGGCTGCGCTTAAAGTGATCGCAAAAGAGATGGGCGTCTCGCGCAGCGAAGCCTATCGCAAGTTACAGCGGGCGAAACGGTAAGAAAAACGCCACGGATTGGCACGGATCCACACGGATCGTTTCTGTTGATCCGTAGCCATCCGTGTGAATCTGTGGCTGATTTTCCGGACTTACGCCCGCCGTTTGCCGCCGGCCGGCTGCGGTTTATCTTCCCACGGGCGCTTCGGCCGCTTGGCGGCGGGCTTGTCGCGGTCTTCAATCCGGTCGTAGACGTGGTTGTCGGTGACCGTGCCCAGCGATTCGTTATACAGGCTGGGCGCGCCGGTAGCTTCTTTCAGTTCCTCGGTGAACTGGTGGATGGCGGTGAGGTGGTCGGCGGTGGCCGGCACTTCCGTCTTGGTGGTGCGCAGAAATTTCTGGTAGCCGCGGTCGATGAGCTTGGCGATCTCGCCGCCCACCAGGTAGCCGGGGCGGGCGAAAATCTTCACGCCGCCATCCTCCGTCTTTTCGATGGCGGCCGAGACGTTCAGCTTCTTCAGAAAAACCCGGTTCTGCGTGCCGGGAGCCTCAAGGATGTCGAACTCATGCTCGCGCAGCCACGCCACTGCGTCGTCGTAAGTCTTTTCAGCAACGTTCTTAGCCATGGTTCCAATCGGCGCCGGCCACGAACTCCTGCACCCTGGCTGGCGCATTTGAATCTAACCCCTAGGATGCTGGCCGGCTGAAAAACGGCTACGGTAGGCGGCTCGGCCAGATGCCATATAAGCAATACCGGTTCGGTTGGCGCAGCGCAACCGATTTTTATACACTAGAACTCTTTGCCGGGTGGGGGAATCCAGGCAAGGCGAGGTAAGAGTGCTTTCTGCAGGCACTTAGCGCGGCATTGCGCGAGCTGTGGGGACAGCCGAACGAAAGACTGGGTGGATCGTCCTTTGGTAACGCGAGTGGTCAAAATTCCGGGCGCTGGCGAGCGCGCTGAACCGGCGCGCCTGGGTGAGAGTGCGCTCGGGCGCATCGGCAACACACCGTTAATTCGCCTGGAGCGGATTGCTGAGGGCCTGCCGGGAATCGAAATCCTGGCCAAGGCGGAGTGGTTCAATCCCGGCGGCTCGGTGAAGGACCGCGCCGCGTACAACATTATCCAGCAAGCGATGCGCAGCGGCCAGCTCACCGCCGATAAGATGCTGCTCGATGCCACCAGCGGCAATACCGGAATCGCTTACGCCATGATCGGCGCGGCGCTTGGCTTCAGCGTGACGCTGTGCATGCCGTCGAATGTTTCGGTTGAGCGCAAGCGCATCCTCAGCGCCTACGGGGCGAACGTGATCTATACCGATGCCGACCAGGGCTCCGACGGCGCCATTCGCAAGGCGCGCGAGATGATTGCCGCCGAGCCGGAGAAGTACTTCTACGCCGACCAGTATTCCAATCCTGCCAACTGGCAGGCGCACTACCAGACCACTGGCAATGAAATCTGGCAGCAGACGCACGGGCGCATCACGCATGTTGTCGCCATGATGGGCACCAGTGGCACGTTCATGGGCACCAGCCGCAGGCTGAAGGAGCTCAATCCCAGGATTCGCTGCGTCTCACTGCAGCCGGATTCGGCGTTCCACGGCATCGAAGGCGCCAAGCACATGGCCACGGCCATTGTTCCCGGGATTTACGATCCCAAACTGGCGGACGAGGATTTGTCCGTCACCACTGAGGCCGCCTATGCGACAGTAAAGCGCCTGGCGCGCGAAGAAGGTCTGCTGGTGGGGATTTCCTCAGGCGCCGCAGTGGCGGGCTGCATCAATCTGGCAGAGCGGCTTCTGCGAAGGCGCGAGCGTGCGGTGATCGTCACCATCTTCCCGGACTCGGGAGACAAGTACTTGAGCGAGAGGTTCTGGGAGGAGACGATTGAGTAATTGGGTAAGTGGGTAATTGGGTAAATTAAGAAAACCCAGCCGCTTTTCAATTACCCAATTACCAAATTTCCCATTTGCCCAATGCTTGTCATTCGCCAGTCCGAACTCGACTCTCTCCGCCGCCACGGCGAGGAGACCTATCCGCACGAGTGTTGCGGAGTAATGCTGGGGCGGATGGAGGGCGATGAGCGCACCGTCGAAGCCGTGGTGCGCGCGGGAAATACGCGTGTCGATTCGCCCCAGAACCGTTACAATATCGATCCCGGCGAGCTGGTGCGCATTCAGCGTCAGGCGCGCGAGCGCGGCCTGGATATCGTGGGGTTTTATCATTCGCATCCGGATTGCGCGGCGCAGTGGTCGCAAACCGATCTGGCCGAGGCCCACTGGATCGGCTGCTCGTACGTGATTACGCGCGTGGACCAGGGGCGAGCGACGGTGACGAATTCGTTCGCGCTCGAAGGATCGCTGGAAGAAGACAAGCGCTTCGCCGACGAGCAGATTCGAGTGGTGGCGGCGGAAGCGGCCGACTAGATTTGTGATTTCTGATTTGTGATTTGCGATTTTGACAACCTGGCTCCGGCCGATCACAAATCGCCAATCACTGATCACTAATCACAAATCGCCCTGAATCATGAGGGCATGGCGGTACATCTTTAACTAACGAATAACCATGAAGATCCTGATCCCAACACCACTGCGGCAATACGCCGCCAAGAAGGACACGGTGGACGTCCCGGCCAAGACCGTTGGCGAGGCGCTTTCCGGCCTGACCTTGCAGTATTCCGACCTGCGCCGGCACCTCTACACCGATGACGGCAAGCTGCGCGCCTTCGTCAACCTGTACCTGAACGACGAGGACATCCGTTACCTGCAGAAGGAAAACACGCCGGTCCAGGACAGCGACACGCTCTCCATCGTTCCTTCCATCGCCGGCGGCTGTTGTTGTTGTCGGCGGTCGGCTGTTGGCTCTTAGCCGTTGGCTTTAACCCCCAAGAAAATCAGGTTTAAGCCAAAAGCCAAGAGCCAAAGGCTAAGAGCCGAAGGCTAAAAGCCAAGCTCTTCGGGAAAAATCCATGGCCACCATCGCTGAAAATGTTCAACCCGTGACGCTCTCCAACGAAGAAGTGCTGCGCTATTCGCGCCACCTGATCATGCCCGAGGTGGGCATGGAAGGCCAGCTCAAGCTGAAAGCGGCGAAGGTGCTCTGCATCGGCGCCGGCGGCCTGGGCTCGCCGCTCGCCATGTATCTGGCCGCGGCCGGCGTGGGCACGCTCGGCATCGTAGACTTCGACGTGGTCGACTTCACCAACCTGCAGCGGCAGATCATCCACTCAACCGACGACGTGGGCCGCAAGAAGCTGGATTCCGCCGAAGAGAGCATTCGCGGCATCAATCCCTTTGTCGAGGTGCGCAAGTTCGAGACGCGGCTGAGCAGCGAAAATGCGCTCGCCATCTTCCGCGACTTCGACATCATCGTCGACGGCACCGACAATTTCCCCACGCGCTACCTGGTGAACGACGCCTGCGTGCTGAGCGGCAAGCCAAACGTCTACGGCTCCATCTTTCGTTTCGAAGGCCAAGCCAGCGTGCTGGCGACCAAAGATGGTCCGTGCTATCGCTGCTGGTATCCCGAGCCGCCGCCGCCGGGATTGGTTCCCTCCTGCGCCGAGGGCGGCGTGCTGGGAATTTTGCCCGGACTTGTGGGCGTGATTCAGGCGACCGAGACGGTGAAGCTGATTCTCGGCAAAGGCGAGGCGCTCATCGGGCGCGTGCTGCTGGTCGACGCCCTCGCCATGAAGTTCCGTCAGCTAAAATTGAAGAAGAACCCGGACTGCCCGGTGTGCGGCGCGCACCCGACCGTCACAAAATTGATCGACTACCAGCAGTTCTGCGGTATCCGCGGTGAGGAGGCCCCGGTGAGCAATCAAGTGCCCGAGATCCAACCCGAGGAGCTGAAGCAGCGCCTCGATGCCGGCGAGGACATCTTCATCCTCGACGTGCGCGAGCCGCACGAATTCCAGATCTGCAACCTGAACGGCTACCTGATTCCGCTCGGCGATTTGCCCAAGCGCGTGCACGAGCTCGATTCCAGCCGCGAGATCGTAGCCCACTGCCGCTCCGGCGTGCGCAGCGCCAAGGCCGTCGCGTTTCTGCGCCAAGCCGGCTTTCAGAAGGTCAAAAACCTCGCCGGCGGCGTGCTGGCATGGTCAGACCGTGTCGACCCCAAAATGCCGAAGTATTAGACGGTTTCAATCCGCAAAGAGTTCTTGGGGAGCCGTGAGGGCTCCCCGTGGTTTCTGGTCTCCCTCAGAGACACCGCAACCTGCGTCTCACCGTTGGTTGGATGCCTGAGTGTTTTCGAACACCAGCACCTGCTTCTTGCCCTCAAATTGAATTTCGGTGATTGCGCGATGGCCATCGCCGTCGGCCTTGGTAATCACGGCGGTGTAGGCTGCCTTGCTGTCGCGGTCTTCGTACTTAGCCTTCGCCGTGGCGACTTCGGTTTTGTTTCGCAGGAAGGTTACGTCGCCGTTGCTGTTGATCCTGAGCTGGTATTCTCCAGCCTCGATTTGTTTTCCATTCAGCATCGCCGGAGCGCTGAGGTTGACGGCAGTCGCCGCGTAAGCGCTTACAGCCAGAGTCAGTACGGCAGCGACAACCAGTGCTTTCAGGACTGTTGCCTTGTGCATTGTGTGCTCTCCTTCGGTTTCGGCCGTGACCTTGCCGGGTCGGTCGGTTGTGGCGGGCAGCCAGCTTCACCGGCTTGCACCGGGGAAAGCGGAGGGCACCGGTTAACACCTTGCTTGCATTCCGGCACAGAGCTTCTACAATGTGCCGCCGGGGGTTAAACGGACGTCGGCCCGCAAGGACCCGCGCGTCCCCGAGATCGCCTCGCCCTGGCCGCCAACCCGCGGCGAGACAATCTGTTTAACCCCTAAAGTTCTTTCCGGTTCGGCTTCCCTATGGCGGAAGCCTTTTCCGGATACGCTCCACACTGCACCAAAGTTCCACGGCAGCGTGTAGCGCGTTGTATGGCCTTAGACTTTTTTCCAATGCTTTGGTTAGCCGCCGGACGGCTTGTTCTGAAAGTGGAACAAACGTTGACAAGTCCTTGACAAGAACGGGCCAAAAAAGTCAACCTTCCGTTCTCCCCGGAATTCAAGGGTGTTCCTCTCCACCCGAGGACAGTTATGCGCCGAAGTTTGGTCAGTGCTCTCATTTTCGCCCTGACGGCATTTTCATCCTGCCTCGCCCAACAGTTATCGCAGCGCCTGCCCGATCCTGCGCCGGCGCCTGCAACCACAATTCCGCCTAACTCCCATCCTGTCTATCAGCAATTGCGTGCAGACAAACTAAGCGGAGAAACGGCAAACATCCACGATCTGGTCTTGAAGCGCGATGCAGCGACTTTCACCTTGCGTTCGGGAAAGATTTACTTCCTCGCTCCCGTGAACGGCAAAGTTACCGGCGGCGTATTTGTCGGTGACGGGACCCTGCTGCTGGCGCCATCCAGCCCGCATGAACGGCAGTCCCTGCGCCGGCTTACCCGGCAGGAGAGGCTTGAGGATTCGTTCAATCACCTGGCGATGCGCTTCACCGATGGCACCTATGAGGAGATCAAGAGCCATGCGGACATCACGACTGGCGATCCACATGAAGGCATCGGCGGTCTGGACGAATTGAATGCGGCGTTGCGCAACAAGCTGCACCACAATTTGCACGCGCGCATACTGCAAGACGTTCTAAGCGAAAAGCCGGGAACATTGTTCATTGCTTTTCCCAAGTCCGGCAAGTATGGGCGATTACTCTTCGCCGTTGATCCATTTCCGGGACCATTAAGCGTGGCAATGAATCCCGAGGACGTGATCCTCTATGCCTATGACGAAGACAAGTGGGGGATCTACTACTCTGCGTATTACACGCCAGCTTCAAGCAAGACTGCGGGCGGAGGGCGGCATGCGTCGTCTGTAGCGCGCATTCAGGAGCAAAATCTGGATGTGAGTATCGATAAAAGCGGGCGCCTGCAGGCGACGGCGGTCACCTCACTCACTGCAGGGTGGGATAACCTGCGAGTGCTGCCGCTCGACTTGTTTCACACTCTGCGAGTACAAAGCGTTAGCGATGGCACAGGTCAGCCCTTGAGCTTTATACAGGAGGACAAAGACAAAGATCCGCAGTTTGCGATCGTATTGCCCAAGAGTGTTGCGGCCGGGGAGAAGATTGTTATCCGGACGGTATATGGCGGATCCGACGCGATAAGGAATGAAGGTCAGGGTAACTACTATCCGGTCGCCAGGGATAACTGGTATCCGAACACCAGCTTCGAAGACTATGCGACCTACACCATGCGGTTTTCTATTCCCAAAGGTATGCAAATGGTGGCTACTGCAAACCGCCTCAGCGATGTGAATGAAGGCGATCGCAACATCACCACATGGAAGAGTGACGTCCCGCAGACAGTTGCCGGCTTCCAGTTCGGACGCTTCAAAAAGAAAGAGAAGAAGCTGGATGGCATGGACTTTCAGGTTGAAGCCTATGCTAACCAGGATACGCCGGACGTGGTGAAAGGGCTGCAGAGCCAGGTTGAGGCGCTAGAGAACCAGGGCTATCGGGTTGAAGCCACCCTGGGAGCCATGAGTACCACCGGTATGCTGGACAAGGCATTAGCCGAAGCGGAGCTTTCAGTACGCTTGTACTCGGATTATTTCGGTCCGTTGCCGTATAAGCGGCTGGCCGTGACCCAGCAAACGGCCCCCAATTACGGCCAGGCCTGGCCAGAACTGGTGTGGCTGCCTATGACCTACTTCTTTGATACCACGATTCGCCATCAGTTGGGCATGGATGACCCGAAGGGGTATTTCAAGGTTGTCGAACCCCACGAGGTCGCGCACCAGTGGTGGGGACACACGGTTACCTGGCCCTCGTACCGCGATCAATGGATGAGTGAAGGCTTTGCGGAGTTTTCCGCTTCTCTCTTTATTCAGGTCATCCAGAAAAACAATGGCGAGTTCATCAAGTTCTGGAATGACGAGCGCGAGTTGTTGACCCAGAGAAACAAGGAAGGGTTTCGAGCGATCGACATCGGGCCGGTAACCCAGGGCTATCGCTTGGCCAGCGGAAAGACGGGACTTAACGTCCCCCGCTACCTGATTTATCCCAAGGGCGCCTACATCCTGCACATGATCCGCATGATGATGTGGAACTCAAAGACCCACGATACAGAGTTCAAGGCCATGATGCAGGACTTCGTTAAGACCTATACCAACCGTCCCGCGACCACCGAGGACTTCAAAGCCATAGTGGAGAAGCACATGACGCCGGCAATGGATTTTGCCGGCAATCACACCATGGATTGGTATTTTAACGAGTACGTTTATGGCACCGCTTTGCCTACTTACAAGCTGGACTACTCGTTCGATCAAAGTGGCGACGGATACACAATGAACCTGAAGATCACGCAATCAGGAGTAGACGACAATTTCACCATGCCGGTGCCTTTGTACCTGGAAATAGGCAAGGATCACATTGTGCGCCTGGGGTCGGCCTTCATTACCGGCAATCGCACCATCGAGCAGAAGGTACCACTGGCTGGAGTCAAAGAGAAACCCAGGCGCGCCATGCTGAACTATTTTAACGATGTGCTGTGTACCCCGTGAAGGTCTTCAGGGTGTGAGAACTATCTTTCCGAAGTTCTTCCGCTCCAGCAGCAGCCGGTGGGCTTCCGCCGCCTGCGCCAGGGGCAGCTGATGACCAACAACGGGATGCAGCTTGCCTTCGGCCAGCCAGGGAAGCATGTCATCCCAGGCCTGCGTCATGTGTTCGCGGTGCTGGGCCATGGGCGTCAGCCAGAGCGCGTGCACGCTCGCATTACGCTGAAACATGGCGGGAAAATCAAACTGCGGCGGCTGCCCACTCGCCATCCCGTAGACAACCAGGCGCCCCAGCGGCCGCAGGCAGCGCGTGCTCCTGGCGGTGTGCTCACCCCCCAGCATCTCAAAGACGATATCCACGCCCTCGCCGCCCGTCATCTCCATCACCGCTCGCTCGTAGTCGGCCTTCTTGTAGTTGATGCCGTGGTCGAGGCCGAGTTCTTTCAGGCGAGCCAGCTTTTCATCCGAAGACGAGGTGCCGAAGGTCTCGACGCCGAACAGCCTGCCCAGTTCGACGGCAGCGGTCCCCACGCCGCCGGCGGCGGCATGGATGAGCACCCGCTCGTTCTCTTTGGCGTCGGCCATCCAGTAGGCGAAGTAGGCGGTGAAGTAGTTGATGGGGAAGGCGGCGGCTTCGGCGGCGCTCAGCCGTTCCGGCCACGGCAGCAACCCCTCGCGCCGGGTTGAGATCTGTTCCGCGTAGGCGCCCTTGGGCACCAGCCCAACCACCTTCTCGCCCGTATCCGCCACGGTGCCGGCGAACTCCAGGCCCGGGATGTAGGGAGGCTGCGCCCCCCCGGGATAGAGTCCCCGAGTCATCATGGTGTCGGCAAAATTAACGCCGACGGCTTCTACTCGCACAACGACTTCTCCGGCTCTAGGCTGGGGATCGGGAACCTCTTGCAGTTCGAGGACTTCCGGCCCACCCGCATGGGTAGCAAGAATAGCTTTCATTGGAACATGGTAACGAAGAGCGGCCTCTACACCAAGCACTCAACGCGGCAATCGTTCGAGCTTGGAAAAGTGCTGCTGACGGCAGATTGCTGGTTTTGATGGCAATAAGAAAACCGGCGCTTTTCTCCCCCGAGAATGTGCGCCGGCTTCTTTTGGTCTCCCGCATTAACGGAAGAGGGTTAGTGGCGAGGCGTCTGGTTCAACGCCAGAGCAAAGCTGTGACGGCCATACCTGTTTCGTCAGGCCGCCGTGCTGAACATGCCCCGTCGCGTGTGCAGAATCAACGGCAAAACCGGCTGGGCTGTTAACTCTTTAGTGACTTCGGCAGCCAGATAGCGCTGGCACGAAGGTTTTGTAAGTTGGCGGCTCCGGAGGTGTCGATATGAGCGCCGAGGCGCCATCGGCATGGTATAGTGCTGCCTGGCTATAATATTAAAGCCAGGTAGCAAGCCAACTCATCCTAGTCTGTTATATCGGCCCGGGGCTGGGGGCACCGGTGCATTGGTGAGTGTCTTCAGTGTTCGCGGGCGCGGCCGCTGGTAAGCAGAAGAAGGTCACCGTGGACCTCGTAATTATTCGTTTAGTTTTTATTCTGGTCCTGGCGGTTGCTTGTGCGCTGCTGCAGCCCTTTGGTCTTGCGCGGCAGCCCGCGGCAGCTGCGGGATTCGTGTTAGGCGTCGCCGTCGTTCTGTTCGAATTGCGCTTGCGCTCGGTCAGCCTGAAGCGGCTGATCGGAGCGGCCATCGGCAGCGTGCTCGGCATCCTGGGCGCCTACCTGTTCAGCCTGGTTATCCGCAACAGTCTGCCTGCGGGGAATACCCAGAGCTTCCTTCAGCTCCTGGTAATGCTGCTCATGGCATACGTGGGCCTGATTGTAGGCGCCAACAAGGGCGATCTGCTCAACCTGTCTGCCCTGGGCGGTGTTTTTGGCGGGGAAAAGCAGGGCAAGCGGAGCTACAAGATTCTGGATACCAGCGTCATCATCGATGGCCGTATTGCCGATATCGCCGAGACCGGTTTCCTTGACGGCGTCATTGTGATCCCGCAGTTTGTTTTGCGTGAGCTGCAACTCGTGGCCGACTCCGCCGATTCGCTCAAGCGGAACCGCGGGCGCCGGGGTCTGGACATTCTGCAGCGGATTCAGAAGCTGACCACGCTCGACGTGCAGATCGTCGAGGACGATTATCCTCAGGTGCGCGAAGTCGATATGAAGCTCATCGAGATGGGCAAGGCCTACGACGGCAAGATCATCACGAATGATTTCAATTTGAACAAGGTTGCTGGCCTGCACGGGGTGCAGGTGCTGAACATTAACGAACTGGCCAACTCCCTGAAGCCCATCGTGCTGCCGGGAGAGACCATGAAGGTGTTCATCCTCAAAGAAGGCAAGGAGTACAACCAGGGAGTTGCCTACCTGGACGATGGCACCATGGTGGTGGTCGACAATGCGCGCAAGATGATCGGCAAGACCATCGACATCGCCGTCACCTCGGTGCTGCAGACTACGGCCGGGAAAATGATCTTCGGCAAGTTCGACGAGCGGGCGGCGGCAGCAGCACCTCGTCAGGAGCAGCCGCGGCAACAATCGGGCAGCAAGCCCCAGCCCATCCTGGCCGACCGGCCCACCGAATAGTTTCGGAAAATTCTTACCGCGGATGAACGCGGATTGCCGCGGATTCTTGAGTCAAGTTGAGAGATCAGTGTTCGTCCGCGTTGATCCGCGGTAAGGAAGTTTGGTCTGGAAGCTCGAAACTCTGAACTGGACACTGTATACTTTCCGGCCCTATGAAGGTGTTTGTCATCATCCCGGCGGCCGGGCTGGGCACGCGCATGGGCGGATTGACCGCCGGGGCCAAGCCGGCGCGCGTGACCGCCACCTCGAAGCAGTTCACCGAGATCGGCGGCACGCCCATCCTCATTCATACCTTGCGTAAGTTCGAGGCCGTGCCGGAGGTCAGCGAGATTGTGCTGGCGCTGCGCGGCGATGATGCCTCCGGCTTCAAGTCCCGCCTGCTGCAGGAAGGGTTGCAGAAGAAGCTTACCGTGGTCGAAGGCGGTGAGCGCCGCCAGCAGTCCGTAGCCCATGGCATGGCCAAAATCGATGCCGCACCCGATGACGTGGTCCTGGTGCACGACGCGGTGCGGCCGTTTGTCGACGGCGAGATCATCGACAATGTGATCCAGGCTGCGGTGCGGCATGGCGCCGCCATCGCCGCGCTGCCCGCCATCGATACCGTCAAACAGGTGGACCGGACGGCCGAGGGGGCGGTCGTGATCTCCACGTTGCCGCGAGCGCGGGTAGTGATGGCGCAGACGCCGCAAGGCTTCCGCTATGACGTGCTGAAAAAGGCTTTCGACGACGCGCAAGCCGACGGCTTCCAGGGCACCGACGAGGCTTCGCTGGTCGAGCGCACCGGGCACCAGGTTGCGGTGGTGATGGGATCGGCGCAGAACATCAAGATAACGACGCCCGCCGACCTGGAGCTGGCCGAGTTCCTGCTGGCGCAAGAGCAGCGCCGGACTAGCGTAACGAGGTAAATTCTTTCGCCGCGGATACACGCGGATTAAACGCGGATGAATGTTGGATCAAAAGCGAGTTTTGCAGTTGTCGAAGACAGCTCAGCACGGCTGTCGTTGGACCCGCTGAAGTACAGAGAACTGACGGAGAAAATTCTCGGCGTTTTCTACGATGTTTATAACGAGTTAGGTCACGGCTTCTTGGAACAGGTCTACGCGCGGTCTATGGAGCATGCTCTTACGACCGCGGGCCTGCGTGTGTCCCGGGAAGTTCCGATTGCAGTATGGTTCCGCGGCGTCCAGGTTGGTGACTTCAAGGCCGACCTGTTGGTCGAAGACAAGGTATTGCTGGAACTCAAGGCCGCTCGGACCATCGATGCGGCCTTTGAGAAGCAAACCCTTAACTATTTGCGCGCCACCGAAATTGAGATCGGTCTCCTTCTGAATTTTGGGAACAAGCCCGAGTTTCGGCGGTTTGCATTTGAGAATTCCCGAAAGAAAATCCGCGTTCATCCGCGTGCATCCGCGGCGGCAAAATGAATTTTCGAATCGGCTACGGATGGGACTCGCACGAATTCAAGCGCGGCGTCCCACTCAAAATCGGGGGCATCAAGCTGCCGCACGATCGCGGCCTCGCCGGGCACTCCGACGGCGACGTTCTGTTGCACGCCCTCACCGACGCGCTGCTGGGCGCCCTTGCCGCCGGCGACATCGGCTCACATTTTCCGTCCAGCGACAAAAAATGGAAGGGCGCCGATTCGGCGATCTTCGTGCAAAACGCCTTGAAGCGCGTCGCGAGTGCAGGTTACAGCGTAGCCAACGTGGATTCCACACTGATTCTCGCCGCGCCGCGCATCGGCCCGCATGCGCGCGCCATCCAGGCGCGCGTTGCCGAGCTGCTGCGCATTCCAAAAAGCAGCGTCGGCATCAAGGCGAAGACGCCGGAAGGCATGGGCACTGAGAACGCCGCTATCGCACACGTCGTGGTGCTGCTGACGAAGAAGCGGCAGGATTCCGAGCGCGTGGCGCTCGAAGCGGCCGAAGAAACTCCGCAGCCGGTGATCGACGATGTGGTAGAGAAAGTGCTCGGAGGCATGCCCGAGCCGGAAAAGAAAAAAGCCTCCACTGCTCCCAGGATCACGTCTAAGCACCGAAAATGAAAACCGCCACCATCGTGCTTCTGCTGGTGCTGGGCGCCAGTGCGCCCGCGCAGAAACCGGCTGCAACGTCGGCTGGCGATTGGCGCACGCCCGCCGAGCGCAGCGACTATCGCACCACCCCGCGTTACGAGGAAACCTTGGCTTACGTCCGCCGCGTGGCCGAAGCGGCGCCGCGCCAGGTGAAGGTGGAAGTCTTCGGCAAAACCGGCGAAGGCCGCGACCTGGTGGCGGTGGTGGTCTCGCGCGACAGCGTCTTCGATCCCGAGGTGCTGCACCGCGCCGGCCGCCCCATTCTGCTCATCCAGAATGCCATCCACGCCGGCGAGATGGACGGCAAAGATTCCTGCCTGGCGCTCTTGCGCGACATGGTCATCACCAAATCGCAGGCGCGGTTGCTCGATCGCGCTGTAGTTATCATGATTCCCATCTACAACGCCGACGGCCACGAGCGCTTCGGACCTAACAACCGTATCAACCAGAACGGTCCGGAGGAGATGGGGTGGCGGGTGAACGCTACCAATCTGAACCTCAATCGCGACTACATGAAAGCCGACGCGCCGGAAACCCGCGCCTGGCTGAAGCTGTGGAACCGATGGCTGCCGGACTTCTTTGTTGATGACCACGTTACCGATGGCGCAGACTACCAGTACGACGTCACCTATTCGCTTTCCACAGGCGCCGGCAACGATTCTGCCGTTATCGAATGGCAGCGCAACAGCGTCGCTCCCTACCTGGAAAAATCTGTCACTGCCGCGGGCCATGTGATCGGGCCGTTGATTTTTCTCGCCGACGATGCCAATCCGACGAAGGGACTTGAGCGCTATCCCAGCCTGCCCCGCTTCTCGGACGGCTATATGATCCTGCAGGGCCGTCCTGGGATGCTGGTTGAGATGCACATGCTCAAGGACTACAAAACGCGCGTGACCGGCAATTACGAAATTCTGCGCGCTCTGCTCGAGGTGATGAATCGCGATGCCGATACACTGGTGCGCCTCAACCGCGATGCCGACAGCGCCGTGGTCGCAGCCGGCAAGCGATTCGATCCCGCCGCCAAGTTCCCACTACGCACCGCTCCCAGCAAGGAAACCGAGCCGTTCCTGTATCACACGTTTAACTACACGCGTGAGCTGAGCGGGGTTTCAGGACAAATCTGGATCCGCTACACACCCGAGCCGGGGGATATCACCATCCCGCGGCCGGCGCGGCTGGACGTAACACTGACCGTGGCGCCTCCCCGGGCTTATATCGTGCCCGTGCAGTGGACGGCGGTCATCGACGTGCTGGAGGCCCACGGGCTGCGCACACAGCGCACTACCCGGGACTGGCAAGCCGAAGTCGACACTTATCGCTGTACCGACCTCAAGTGGAATGAGAAATCGTTCGAGGGGCACCGCGTGATGTTCTCGCCATCGTTCCCGGCACAGCCTTTCGCAGGGCATTGCGCGCCGGTGCGCGAAAGACTCTCGTTCCCAGCCGGCTCGGTTGTCGTCCCGCTTGATCAGCGCGCCGCCAAGGTTGCCATCGAGTGGCTGGAGCCGGAAGCGCCCGATTCCGCCGTCGCCTGGGGCTATTTCGACGCCATCTTCGAGCAGAAGGAATGGGGTGAGGATTATGTAGTCGAGAAGCTGGCGCGGGAAATGCTGGCGAAGGACCCCAAGCTGCGTGAGGAGTTCGAGCAGCGCCTGGCAGGTGACAAGCAATTCGCCGCCGATCCTAAGGCGCGCCTCGATTTCTTCTTCCAGCGCTCGCCTTGGTGGGACCACGAGCTGGGGCTGTATCCGGTAGGACGGCTAACGACGCTCGACGGTGTGCCGGTGCGGTAGGCCAGTCTTAGGGTTGAGGCATCGAGGGGGACACGGATGGACGAGCGGTACAGGTATGTCCACGAAGCAGTCCGACAATATCGGGAAGGCCATTCTGGTTTTGCTGTTCTGTGGGGGCGCACCACTCTTCTTTATGCACGGAGAGTGGGCCAAGGTGCTGCTGAAGGCGTACCTACTAACAGTCGGTGTTTTTTTTGTTGTTATATTTGCGTACTGGGAATCAATCAGGGAGGCGTGGCTTTGGAAGGCTATGGTCCTTTTTGCCGTGATACATTCATGCATAATTCTAGGAATGATCGCGCTTAATCTGAATTTTCCATGGATCGACCGGCTTCCTCGGGTGGCTTATGCGGCTGTCGCATGGGTGGCGCTCGCGGAAACTCTGCTAGCGCTTGCCATAATTAGGCGATTTCGTTCGAGGGTTGATCGTTAGTTATTTGTGTGGGTTCTCGGCATATTGATCGGTTTGCGCGTCCTCGGGATGACAATTTACGTGCCGACTGGTACCAGCGCCAGCAGCTCGGCGACCGCGTCCAGCACCGCCCGCTCACTATCACGTGAGTCGATGGCCTTATCCACCGCGTGGTGATGACCGCTGAAGTGCAGCACCAGCACGCGCGTGGCCTCATCCGACTTTTTGGCCATGTAGGGCAGGTGATGGCGGTCGTTTCTGGTGAGGGTGTGGCCGAGGATGACCAGGTCGAAACGCTCGCGCGCGAGCGCTGCCTGGATCTCTTTGCGGCCTGTGGCCGTGGTGACCGCGTAGCCGGCTTGCTTCAGCCGTGCCGCTTCCGAGGCCAGGACTTCAGGATCGTTTTCCCCGTAGAGAATCTTCGCGTTATTAGTCTTGCCCATGGATTCAAGGTAGCAAGCCAGCGAGCGCGCATACAGGTCACCGAAGGACAAAGACGGAAGAGCACCACGGAGACACAGAGTCACAGTGTCTTCTTGAAATGCAGTTCTCTGTGTCTCCGTGTCTCTGGGGCAGATTTGGAAACAAAATGGGCGACCCATTTCGGGTCGCCCAACTGGCTACTGATAACTGACGACTGGCAACCGCCTTAAGCGTGCGCCGGACCGGGGCTGGCGCTCGGCTGGCGTCCTGGCTCGGGTTTGAGCACTTTCTGCACTTCTTCTTCGCGCGGCGGCGGCTTGACCGGAAGCTCCTTGCCTTCGATGATCAGCTGGACCTCGTTGGCGTCGAGCACTTCGCGCTCGAGCAGCGTGCGGGCGATTTTATCCAGGGTATCGCGGCTGCCGCTCAGGACGTCCACCGCAGCCTTGTAGCCGTCATCGACGATGCGGCGCACTTCCTGATCGATTTTGATGGCGGTGTCTTCGCTGTAGTCGCGGTGCTGCGCGATCTCGCGTCCCAGGAAGATCTGCTCTTCTTTCTTGCCGAAGGTCAGCGGTCCCAGTTCGCTCATGCCGAACTCGCAGACCATCTTGCGCGCCAGTTCGGTAGCGCGCTCGATGTCGTTGCCCGCCCCCGTGCTCATCTGGCTGAGGAACATTTCTTCGGCAAGGCGGCCACCCATCATGATGGCGATCTCGGTTTCCAGAAATTCCTTGGTGTAGTTGTGCTTGTCGTCAATCGGCAACTGCATGGTGACGCCCAGCGCCATGCCGCGCGGAATGATCGTAACCTTGTGCAGCGGGTCGGAATTGGGCAGTTTGGCGGCCACGAGCGCATGGCCCGCTTCGTGGTATGCGGTGACTTTCTTTTCTTCATCCGAGAGCAGCAGCGACTTGCGCTCCACCCCCATCAGAACTTTATCTTTGGCCAGTTCAAAATCGTACATCAACACGGCTTTGCGGTTCTGCCGCGCCGCGGCAAGCGCTGCTTCATTCACCATGTTGGCCAGGTCGGCGCCCGAGAAGCCCGGCGTGCCACGCGCCAACACCGAAAGATCAACATCGTCGGCCAAGGGAATTTTGCGGGTATGCACACGAAGAATTTCTTCGCGCCCGCGAACATCGGGACGATTCACGACCACCCGGCGATCAAAACGGCCGGGCCGCAGGAGCGCCGGATCGAGTACGTCGGGCCGGTTGGTGGCTGCGATCAGGATGACGCCCTCGTTTGACTCAAAGCCGTCCATTTCCACCAGCAGCGCGTTCAAGGTCTGTTCGCGCTCGTCATGTCCACCGCCC
>Ga0335081_10004272_pt1 | contig 22547 bp, 24 predicted proteins | sample Lox_Sample_35_FD_206713 | JGI IMG/M metagenome (GOLD analysis project Ga0335081, IMG submission 206713) | Soil microbial communities from Loxahatchee National Wildlife Refuge, Florida, United States - Lox_Sample_3.5 | ecosystem: Environmental > Terrestrial > Soil > Wetlands | place: USA... | reverse complement strand
CTCCGCAGGGAGCGTAAAGAAAAATGTAGACCCGGCGCCCGGCTTCGATTCGGCCCAGATTCGTCCGCCGTGGCGCTCCACGATCGCGCGGCAGATGGCGAGACCAAGCCCGGGGCCCTCGCTCGTGGCTCCGCTCAAGCGGTCAAACGGCCTGAAAATGCTTTCGAGGTACGCAGCCTCCACGCCGATGCCATTATCGTGAACCGCCAGCAGCCATTCGCCGCCCTGCTTCTCAGCAGTGATTTGGATCAGCAGGGGCGATTGACGGCGGCTCTGGACCGCATTGCGAAGCAGCTGCTCGAACACCTGCATCAACCGGTCCGGGTCTGCCAGAACGCGTGGTAGCTCGCCGTACGATACCTTGGCTTCGGAAGAGCTTAGCACCTTTTCCAGGCGCGCCAGAACCGTGCGCAGTAGGACCGCCACCCCCACGTGCTGAGACGAGGCCGGCGCGATTTCGAGCGCTAATGAATAATTGACCAGGCCATCTGCCAGCCGTTCGATTCGCTGAGCGCTATCGGCGATCACCGCAAGCCGCTCTTTGAAGTCAGTCGCCGGCCCATCCCGTGATAACAGCTGTGCGTGTGTTCGGATCGACCGAACAGGAGCTCTTAAGTCATGGCAGGCGCGCAAAAGAAACTCGCTGATGCCGCGATCGACAGACTTGGCCTCCTCGGCTTCGTTCTCCCGGTGCGGCGACATACTACGAGCATAAGCTACCGGAGCGGGGCGAGCATAGTTGAGGCAGCGGTCAGCGGAGCGTGAACGTGCCCATCAACCCACTCTCAGCGTCCGGTGCGATCCAGACTTCGAATCGGCCCGGTTCGGTGACCAGTTGCATCCGCTCGTTGTAGAATGCCAGGTCGTTGGCGCCGATTGAGAAGGTAACCGTCTCCGTCGCGTTGGGCTTTAGTTCGATTCGGCGAAATCCCTTCAGCACCCGCACCGGCTGCGCCACGCTTGCCGTCACATCGTGAATGTACAGCTGGACCGTTTCCACGCCCTCGTGCTTTCCTCGGTTGGTAATATCCGCGGACACCGTGATGGCGCCGCTCGCCGGCATGGACGGCGCCGATACGCGGAGGTTGGAGTATTCGAACCTGGTGTAGGACAAACCGTAGCCGAAACGATACTCGGGCGTGTAATCCAGGTCGATGTACCTCGATGTGTAGCCGGACGGCTTCACCGGAGTGCCGGCCGGAACGCCAAGCTCGCTCGTCAGTGGCGGGCGCCCCGTGCTTAAATGCGCATAGTAAATCGGAACCTGGCCTACCGAACGAGGAAACGTAACGGGGAGTCTGCCCGAAGGCGCAGTTTGGCCAAACAGCAATTTGGCCAAAGCGGGACCTCCTGCCGTGCCCGGGTGCCACGCATACAGTACGGCGTTCACTTTTTCCGCAAGATCGTGAAACGTTAATGGCCGGCCCGCCATGATGATCGCAACCATCGGCTTGCCGGCGGCGGCGACAGCATCGGCGAGTGCTTCTTGCGCGCCCGGCAAATTGAGAAACGCTCGCGAGCGCGCCTCTCCCGAAAGAATCTCCTCTTCCCCCAGGAACAACAAAACCACATCCGCACGGCTGGCCGCCTCCCGCGCCGCGCTGAAGCCCGCCCGGCTGGTGTCGCGGCTATTCTGCAACCCTGGCGCATAATGAACTCGCTGCTGCCCCAAGATCTGTCGCAGCGCTGCCAGCGGCGTTGTGACATCCTCCGCTCTACCGTCTGTCACCCAAGTACCCATCTGGTCGACGGGACTGTCCGCCAGCGGACCGATCACGGCCACGGACCCAATCGTACTGGCCAGCGGAAGCAAGTCTCCGCGATTCTTGAGCAGTACGGTGCTTTCGGTTGCCAGGCGTTCGGCCACGGCCAGCGACTCCGGCGTTACCCGCGAAACCGCCGGCGCCGGAATGGCTGCATCGAAAAGCCCCAAGCGGAACTTCAGGCGGAGGATGTCGCGCACCGCGTCGTCGATCAGCTTTCGATCCACTTTCCCGGCTTCCACCAAAGCCGGCAGGTGATCGAAGAACGAAGTGCTGACCATCTCCATATCCACGCCCGCATTGGCCGCTTTGCGTGCCGCATCGGCCTCATCGGTGGCGTAGCCGTGCGGGACCATCTCGATGACCGCGTTGTAGTCGCTCACGACAAATCCGTCATACTTCCAGTCGTTGCGCAGCACCTCTCGTAAAAGGAAGTGGTTGGCAGAAGCGGGAACTCCATTCAACGTATTGAACGACGTCATGAACGTGGCCGCGCCCGCCTCCGCCGCCGCGTGAAACGCCGGTAAGTAGACCTGCCGGAGAAGCAGTTCGGGCATCCAGACGCTGTTATAGTCGCGCCCGCCTTCCGCCGCGCCGTAAGCCGCATAGTGCTTGGCGCACGCCGCCACGGAAGCTGGATCGGCCAGGGATGTGCCCTGAAAGCCGCGTACCAGCGCAGCCGCCATGAGACTCCCCAGGAACGGATCTTCACCGGGGCTCTCGGCGATTCTTCCCCAGCGCGGGTCGCGTGCAATGTCGAGCATGGGCGCGAAAGTCCAGCGAATGCCCTCCGCCGCCGCTTCACGCGCGGCAACCCGTGCGGCCTGTTGGACCAGTGTGGGATTCCAGCTGGCTGCCTGGCCCAGTGGGATGGGAAAGATGGTGTGGTACCCGTGGATCACGTCGCGTCCGAACAGAAGTGGAATGCCCAGCCTGCTCTCCTGGCGCGCGATGCGCTGGGCTTCCGCGCGATCCGAGGGATTGCCAGCGTTGAGAAACGAACCCCACCGGCCCTGCCGAATCTCTTGCTTGATGCGCTCGGATAGTGGCGTTGCGAGCGAAGTCGATTGGGACATCTGCCCAACCTTTTCCTGAATCGTCATGCGAGCGATCAGGTCGTCAATTCTTTTCTCGATCTCAGGCGTGGGTGCTGCTCCTGCGGCGCCGGCGCTCAGTAGCAGAACGGCTAACGCTGCTCGTTTTCTGAAAACCACGGCGAGCCTCCGGTTCTGAGAGGTAGGGCGCGCGACGTGCCTTATGCCCCTCAAGGTCGATAACACTTCTGTAGGGTGATTCCACACCATTGTACCCGAAACGGTATTTCGACTCTAACGGGCGCGCCAATCCGCTGGTACGGATTCTGACATTAGCGGATCAATTGCTCAGATTGGCGGCGGGGTGTTTCCGAACGGAGTGGTCCGCAAATGCTCAATCGTCGTGAATTCTGTTTGATTCCGGCAAGCGCTCGAGCGGGTACGGGAAGCTCTTCTATGTCCATTCTCGAGTACATCAAGGCCACTTGGCGCGAATTGACACGTTCCCACCGGCAGTTGGCCGCCATGGCTGCCGACCCCAAGATTCATCCGCCGGACGGCCGCTGGCCGGTCTATCTGCCCGTTCACGCCGAGACCGCCCGCATAGAAAAGCAACTACGCGGGCAAATGACCAGCGCGGATTTTCAAAAGGTGGAGATTCGCCGCCTCCCGGAAAAGCCAACTCAGATCCGGGAGCACGGGCTTTTGTATCTGCCCGAACCGTATGTCGTGCCCGGTGGCCGTTTTAACGAAATGTATGGATGGGACAGCTTTTTCATCCAGATGGGTTTGATTCGGGATGGCGAAATCACGCTCGCTCGAAACGTGGCCGATAACTGCCTTTATGAAATCCGAGAATACGGCAAGATCCTGAATGCCAACCGCACTTACTATCTCACCCGATCGCAGCCGCCGTTCCTGACCCAGATGCTACTCGCTGTCTATCGGGTGGAGGGGGACCGCGCCTGGCTGGAGAGCACCCTGGACGCAATCGAACAGTACTACCGCTTTTGGACGAGCGAACCACACCTCACGCCGGAAACGGGATTGTCGCGTTATTTCGATCTGGGCGATGGGCCTGCGCCGGAAGTGGTGTCGTCGGAAATCGATGGCCAGGGCCGGACCGACTACGACCTGGTGCAGCTCTATTACCGCACCCATCGCGTGACGGATTACGACGTGACCCAATACTATGACGCGAAATCCGATCAGCTCACGCCCGAATTCTACAAAGGCGACCGCTCCATGCGCGAATCGGGTTTCGATCCTTCGAATCGCTTCGGTCCGTTTAGCGCCGAGATCGTTCACTACAACCCTGTCTGCTTGAACTCACTGCTCTTTCTGATGGAGACGCAAGCGGGCGAAATCATGAACATTCTCGGGCGCCAGCAGCAGGCTCATCAGTGGCAGTTGCGCGGCCAGGAGCGTGCCGATCGGATCAACCGTTTCATGTGGAATCAGATGCATGGCCTGTATTTCGACTACGATTTCACCCGCTGGCGCGAGCGCGCCTATCCTTTCGTGACCACTTTCTATCCGCTTTGGGCCGGGATTGCGAGCCGCGAGCAAGCTGCCAGGGTGGTGAAGAATCTGGCGCAATTTGAACGCGCCGGCGGCTTGCAGACGAGCACATACCAAAGCGGTGACCAATGGGATGCTCCCTTTGGTTGGCCGCCTTTGCAGTGGATCGCGGTTCAGGGGCTCCATCGCTACGGTTACCACGACGAGACGCAGCGAGTCTCCCTGCATTTCCTCGAGATGGTGCTGGAAGAGTTTCTCCGTCACGGGCGAATTGACGAGAAGTACGATGTGGTCCGCCGACGCGCCGACGTCAATAAGGAGATCCAGTTTGGTTACCGCACCAACGAAGCCGGTTTCGGCTGGACCAACGCCGTTTTCACGGCGCTATTCGACGCGTTGACGCCGGCCGGCCAAGAGCAATTGCAGAAGATCGATGCGAAGCACCAAAAGCGCCAGCAAAAAGCGTCCGGAATCCGTACGGCGGCGCACAAACGTCTGCCGCTGGCGCTCTGATTGTTTTATTCTTTTTCCCGGAGGATCCATGAAAATACTCGCGGCTAGTGCGATCGCAGTGTTGACCATTGTTGCCGTACCTTTGTCCGCCCAGGAGCGCGGGCATGAACCACACCAGCAACCGGGCGTCGGCCACGGATACATTCCGCCGCACGGACCCGCGCCTGCCCAGCGCGCGGCCCCTACCCAGCACGGGGCCCCTGCCCAGCACGCGGCGCCGGAACAGCACACGCCGCCCGCCCAGCAGCACGCGGCACCCGCCCAGCACACGGCGCCTGAACGAGCGCCGGCCGAGCACGCTGCCCCAAGAAGCGACATGCCCGGGCATCCGGAGGCGCCCCATGTTCACTCGAATGGAGAGTGGGTGGGCCACAATTTCGCCGCCAACGACGCGCGCTTCCATTTGGATCACCCGTTTGCACACGGCCACTTCGAAGGCGGTTTCGGACCGGGTCACGTGTTCCACTTGCAGGGCGGCAGCCGTGAGCGATTCTGGTTCAGCAATTACTACTGGAGCGTCGCGCCCTTCGACTACCCGTACGTTGCGGATTGGCTTTGGGATTCCGATCACATCGTGATCTACGATGACCCGGATCATCCCGGCTGGTATCTGGCCTATAACGCCAGGCTCGGCACCTACGTGCACGTGATGTATTTGGGATAGTCAGCCGCGCTGCGCTATAACCGATGGGCCGGAATGCTCTTCTGCACGCGGGTCATCCTTACATCGGAAACCGCGATGAGGCCGGTATCCATCATTTCTTCGACGGCCGGGACCAGGGGGGCCAGGTTCTCCGCCGAATCCACGATCACGATCACAATCGGCTGATCGTGGCGCGCCACGTGCGGCCTGTGAATCTCGGCGCTCTCACCATATCCTTCGAGGCCGCGAAAGACCGTTGTGCCGGCAATCTTCATCTCGCGGCATCGGTTTACAATCTCCTCGTACAGCGGTTTGCCTTGAAACCGGTCGCTCTCCGAAATGTGAATGCGCAGCAGCCTAGCTGGAGTGTCCGGCTGCATCGCCTGCCTCCGCCTGGTTGGAACCACGCACCAATCGGACAATCTCCGCTTCGGAAATCACAATCAACCCGTCCTCGAGCATTCCCTCGATGGCTTCCGCCGCCGCGGCAATCTTTTCTGCCGTGTCGATTACCGAAACCATGATGGGCAGATCGCGGGTCGGGTGGAAGAAGGTCGCCTTGTGCTCGTGGCCCTTAGCCCCGTATCCCAGGATGCCGCGGTAGACGGTTGCGCCTGCGACATCCATCAGCAGCAGCTTCTTCACGATGGCAGCATAGAGTGGATCGTCGTGCCACTTGTCGGCTTCTCCCAGAAACACGCGCAGCAGCTTCGCCGGCCCCTGCTTGCGCTGGTGAGGAAGCGCCGGCTCCGGTTTGGCTGATTTTCGCGCAAGCTTAACGACCGTGGTGTCCTGCACCTCGATCAAACCGTCGGAGACCATTTCGTACAGCGTCGGCAGGATCTCATCCACCATCTCTGCGGTTTCCACGAACTCGATGCGGATGGGCAGGTGCTCCGCCAGCACTTCGACCTTTGGGGTGTGCAGCATCTGGTGTGATCCGAAGCCCGAATGGGCCCTGGTGGCTGTCGCCCCGGAGACGCCTTTATGCATGAGAAAGGTCATGATGGAGTCATGCAGCGGAGTCATGTGGTGCTGCGTGTCTTCGTTAATGAAGACGGTGACCTTTTTCGCAGGACCTTTCTTCAGCATGGTGTCTTCATTGTATTATCTGTGGGCCTGGCTGATTTCCGTTACGCGAATCGCGTGGCGCGACCGGCGTTGCGGTGTGCCGCGGTGGCTTCGCCGCTCGCTGCAATTGTGGTTCAGTGCCGCATGCTGGGTGCAGGCCCCGCCCGTTCTACACCCGCTTTCCGAAGAAAGGTCATCATCGGGCACCAGTTGGTGAATGCCGACTGAAACAGGTTGAGCCCGACAAACGCGGAGAACAGGAACCACGCCGGATGTACCCAATATCCCAGGGCCACGCTGAGCATCACAAAGAAACCGGCGATGAGCCGCAGGTAACGTTCGATTGTCATGCGATATGCCTTCTTTGGTTCACAATGAAATACACAATCGGTACGGTCATGCGGGAGAGCCCTAGGGAAGCGACTTCTCCGGCCATCAGCGCAATCGCCAGTCCCTGGAAAATCGGGTCGAACAGGATCACGCCTGCACCCACTATCACGGCGGCCGCGGTCAGCAGCATGGGGCGGAAACGCACCGCCCCCGCATCGATCACGGCCGCATCGAGCGGCATGCCTTCCCGCAGACGCAATTCAATGAAATCGACCAGAATGATGGAATTCCTCACCACAATCCCTGCTCCCGCAATGAAGCCGATCATGGACGTGGCGGTGAAGAAGGCGTCCAGCAATCCGTGCGCCGGCAGGATCCCGACCAGCGAAAACGGAATGGCGGCCATGATCACCAGGGGCGTGACGAAGGATTGGAACCATCCCACCACCAGGCCGTAAATCAGAATCAACACGGCCGCGAACGCCAGGCCCAGGTCCCGGAAGACTTCGTAGGTGATGTGCCATTCGCCATCCCACTTCATGGAGTAGTGTTCGGCGTCGGTGGGTAGGGCGGCCATGTGCTGCTCGATGGCATATCCTTCCGGAGCGCGGTACTGGTCCATCTCCGGCCCGAGCTTCAGGATCGCGTACACTGGGCTCTCCATCGCGCCGGCGACATCTCCCGTGACGTAGGTCACCGGCATCAGATTTTTGTGATAAATACTCTTGTCGGCGAGAGTCTCCTGGCAGCGCACTAGCTCGCCGAGTGAGACCAGGGGCCCGCCTTTCCCCGCGATCTTCAGGTCTTGAATCCGTTCCAGGTCCGACCGCGTCGCCCGGTCCAGGCGCAAGGTGAGCGGCACGTCCTCTTTGGCCGCATCGACATGCAGCAGGCCCGCCTGGTAACCTGCCGAGGCTATTTGCATAGTCCGGGCGATATCGTCTTCGGAGATGCCGTTGAGCGCGGCTTTCTCTTTGTCGACGATGAGCTGGTACTTAGTTTGGTCGTCTTCCACGTACCAATCCACATCCACCACGCCGTTGGTTCGTTTCCACAGATCGCGGATGCGCCGCGCGATGGCGATACGCTCTGTCTGCGAAGGGCCATAGACTTCGGCAACCAAGGTTTCCAGCACCGGCGGCCCCGGCGGAACCTCCGACACCTTAATCCGCGCCCCAAATTGCGCAGCCACTGGTGCCAAGCGCTCGCGAACCTGCTTGGCAATCTCGTGGCTCTGTAGTTTGCGGTCGCCCTTGGACAGCAGGTTCACCTGCAGATCGGCCACATTCGATCCGCGCCGTAAATAGTAGTGCCGCACCAGCCCGTTGAAGTTGAACGGCGACGCAGTGCCTACGTATGTCTCGAGATCGACCACCTCGGGCTGATCGAGTGTGGCGCGGGCCAGTGCGTTGGCGGCGCGCGCCGTATCTTCGAGCGTCGTCCCGTTCGGCATATCGACAATCACCTGAAACTCGCTTTTGTTGTCGAAGGGCAGCATTTTCACTTTCACGAACTGGAAATAGAAGAGCGACATCGACCCGAGCAGGAGTGCCACCACTCCGCCCAGAAATCCCCACCGCAGCCACGCCTGGCGCAGCAGTGACCCCATGACGCGCCGGTAGAGCCGGGTCATGCGGTCCTCCTGCTCGCCATCAGCCGCCGCATGCCCAGGCTTCAAAATGCGAACCGCCGCCCACGGTGTCACCACAAATGCCACCAGCAGCGAAAACACCATGGCGGCGCTGGCGCCGATGGGTATCGGCCGCATGTACGGCCCCATCAGTCCGCCGACGAACGCCATCGGCAGGATGGCGGCGACCACTGTCAGTGTCGCCAGAATTGTGGGGTTGCCGACTTCATCTACCGCTTCAATCGCGACATCAAATGGCGGGCGCTGGCGGTTGGCGGGCAGGCGCCAGTGGCGTGCGATGTTCTCCACCACCACGATGGCGTCATCCACCAGGATTCCGATGGAGAAGATCAGGGCAAACAGCGTGATGCGGTTTAGCGTGTAACCGTAGAGGTAGAAGACGGCCAGCGTCAGTGCCAGGGTCACCGGAATGGCAATGAAGACGATGAGCGATTCGCGCCGCCCCAGCGTAATCGCAATGAGAAGGCTCACCGAGACAACCGCGATCAGCATGTGAGAGAGCAGTTCGTTGGATTTCTCCGCCGCCGTTTCGCCGTAGTGGCGCGTGATGTCCACCTGCACGTCGCTGGGAATCGTTGAGCCCTTGAGCGGCTCAACCCGGCGCAGCACATTATTGGCGACAATCACCGCGTTGGTGCCTTTGCGCTTGGCTATGGCAATGGTCACCGCGGGCAGAAAGGTCTTGGAATCGGCATGCGCCATGCGAACGTACTGCGCCGGTTCTTCGCCGCCGTCGGTCACATCGGCCACGTTGCGCACGTAAATCGGTCGATTGTTGACGACGCCCACGACCACATTGCGCACGTCGTCTGCGCAGCGCAGAAATTCGCCGGTCTCGACTTGGTATTCGCGATTGCGCGCATTGAACGCGCCGGAGGGTAGTTGGCGATTGGAGATGCCCAGAGCGCCTGCCACCTCGAGCGCGGAAAGGTTGAACGCAGCGAGTTTGGCTTTATCCAGCACAATCCGCACCTCGCGGCGCTGCCCGCCGATCAGGCTGACGGCGGAAACATCAGGCACCTGCTTGATCGCATCGTCCACCTGAGCCGCGATGCTCCGCAATTCGAAATCGCCGTAACGCCGGCTCGACAAGGTCAGCGCGAGTATTGGCACATCGTCGATAGAGCGCGGCTTAACCACGGGAGTCGAAGCGCCGGGCGGAATCAGATCGATGTTGGCGTACAGCTTCTGGTTGAGCCGGACAATGCTTTTCTCCTCGTCCTGGCCGACATAGAAGCGGACGATCGCCAGCGACATGCCAGGGCTCGATGTGGAATAGATGTACTCCACGCCGGGGATTTCCCACAGCAGCTTTTCCATCGGTTTGGTAAGGCGCTCTTCGATTTCGCGAGCCGATGCGCCGGGCAGCTGAACGGAAACATCGATCATCGGCACGATGATCTGCGGCTCCTCTTCGCGCGGCAGCTTCCAGACGGCGAATGCGCCGAGGGCCAGCGCGCCCGTAATAATCAGCGGTGTGAGCTTGGAGCCGATCCACTTGCGGGCGAACCGTCCGGCAGGCCCCAGGTGGCGCGGGCCGCTCATTGCCCGATCTCCACTTTCGCACCATCGATCAAACCGGGGGGAACCGGCGACACGATCCTTTCGCCATCGTGCACGCCAGAAAGGATTTCGACGTTGCTCGCCAAGCGGGCGCCAGTCGTGACCAATCGCGTGTGGGCCGCCCCATCTTCAACCACAAATACCGATTGCAGTTGGCCGCGCTCCAGTACGGCCGCCGCTGGAACGGTGGTAACGCTACGCTTGCCCAGCGGGAATAGCGCCCGGCCGAACATCCCTGACCGTAGGTTGGGGATCGCGGGAAGATCGATTTTGACGGTGTAGGCTCGTGACGCGGCGTCCACGGCCGGCACCACTTCGGAAACGCGCGCCGTGAGTTTTCGGTCTAACGCCTCGAACACGGCCTCAACCGTCTGCCCCTTCCGAACCGATGGCAGTTTCGATTCGTCTACGGACGCCTCCAGCCGGTACGCGTCATCCTGCTCCACGGTCAGAAGCGGTGCGCCCGGGGCTGCCAGGTTGCCCGGCTCTACGGATTTGGCAGTCACCACTCCGGCAAAGGGCGCGGCGATCGTCGCGTAGTCGCGCATGATCCCGGCCGAGCGGATCTCCTGCTCTGCTTGAGCGAGCCTGGAATCGATCTGGGTGCGCCTGGCGCGCGCCATATCGTAAGCAGCCTGGGCGCTCTTCAGGCGGGCCAAGGCCTCTTCGAACTCCTGGTTGGAGATCGACTTCTTCGAAGCCAGTTCTTCCATGCGGCGAAACGTCGCTTGTGCCAGATCAAGGTTGGCTTTAACGGCAGCCACGCCATTGTCGGCCTCCGGAATGGCGCTCTGGATTTCCGCGCGCGCAGCCTCCGCTCGTCGCAGATTGGCCTCCAACTCGCGCGCATCGAGCCTGATCAAGGTCTCGCCGGCGCGAACGCGGTCTCCTACTTGAACACTGACCAGTTGCACATACGCCATCACCTTACTGGCGACCACTGCCGTGGTGCGCGCTCGGACCGTGCCAGTGGCCTCATAGATGTCGGGCCATTGCTGCGTGCAAACCGCAACCGCCTGAATCTGCATTGGCAAACCACTCCTCGACTGCGTGCGGCGCGGCGGTTCGCCGCCGCAGGAGGCCAGAAACAGCAGAGGCGCTGTCAAAGAAATCAAAACGAGCTTCATCAGTTGAGTACCTCCGAGTCCGCGGAGAGGCGTCCTGCAGCCAGTTCCAGCATGGCGGCGGCCACGCGCTGATCGTGCACCGCAGCCAGATAGCGCGTGCGGCTTTCGAGAACCGCAGTTTCGGTGCGCAGCAGATCCGTCACGTTGCTCATTCCGGCTTCGTAGCGGTTCTGTGTGATGCGCAGACTTTCTTCCGATTCCGCCACCGCCGCCTGCGCCACCTCGATGCGTTGCCTGGCAGCGCGCAGATCACCGTAAGACCGTCGGACTTCCAGCCGCACCGCCGAGTCCATGCGCTGCTCATCGGCCTTGGCGCGCTCCAGCCAGTGGCTCGATTCCGCAATGCGCGCCTTGTCGGCAAAGCCGTTGAAAAGATTCCAGCGAAGCGAAACGGAGGCTAGCCAGTTGCCGCCTCCTTTGGTGGCGAAGTCCTGCCGGTCGGCCTCAAACGCAGCCCGGAAACGGACTTGCGGCAACAGGGAACCGCGCGCGGCATCCGACTGGGTTCGCGCCAGGTCCGCGCCCAGGTGCGCCTGGCGAGCCTCGGGGCGCGATGTCGAAGCGTCCCGTTCCAAGTCTTCGAGAGCCATATCCGGGAGAGCGAGCGCCGTCAGGGGTGTGGTGAGCGTGTGCGGCGTGTCCAGCGGAAGCCCGAGAGCATCGTTCAGCGCCGCTTTGGACACATCCAGATCGGCCGCGCGGCGGATCCGCTGCTCATTCACCGCCGCCAGGTGCACCCGGATCGAGAGGACATCGACATCGGTGGACATTCCCGCCGCTCGAACCGTTTCCGCTCGCCGCAGATCAGCTTCGGCCGAGCCCTTTGCCTGTTCGGCGGTCCGCAAGCTTTCGGCAGCCAAAACCGCGCCGTAGTACGCGCGGGCAACGCCCCAGATCACCTGCATCTCGGCGCGGCGTCGTTCTTCGGTCGTCATATTCCGTCCTAATTCCGCCGCTTGAACCGCGTGTTTCGTCTGCCCGGCGTCATACAGGACTTGATCGACCGTAACTTGCGATTGGAAGTTGTTTAACGAGTCGGGCCGGTTGAGAGGTCCTATGTTGAAATTCTCTACGCCGAATTGGTGCTGCGTGAGCAAAGAACTGAAGACAAATACCGGGTTGTCGCTGCGCGCGAACGATTCGGAGTAATTGATCCTTGGTAGACGGCCGCTACGGGCCTGATCGACCCGATTTTCGGAGGCGTGGACTCCAGCCTCGGCTGCCGAAATCGACGGATTCTCTTCGAGCGCCAGACGCACGGCGTCATGCAACGACAGCGAGTTCTGCGCCAAAATCGGTACTGCAACGAACAACAAAGAACACCGGACCATAATAAGATCTCAATAGCATCCAAGAGCAGAGATGCAGGAAGGATTGGATTGGTGACACCTTTTGAATTTGTCAGCAGTGAATCACGCGAATGCGGTGGTTTATGCCACTGCAGATTGGGGAAAATGACGCAAGCATTGTGGGGGGACGCTGCTCTTCGCCCAGTTAGCCGGAGTCCTTCCTGTCACCGAATGTCCCCGAAAATTCCCCTGTGTTCATCTGGGGTAGTCAAAGCAACCACCAAAGTCAAAACGGCCCGTCATGGGTGGGCTATCCAGCGCCACTTCAGCCTCCAGTGTATTATCTGTGGGCCCGGCTGATTTCTTTACAATGTACGGCGAGTCGCGATGATGAAAGACGCGGATGCACGGGTCAGATCCATTCTTGGCTCGGCTCTCTTTCTGATCGTGGCGCCGGGGACGGTGGCCGGCTTGGCGCCCTGGTGGATCTCCGGTTGGCAGGCTCGACCGCCGTTCTGGCGTGTCCCGGTTCTTCCCGCTTTGGGCGTTTTGCTGGTTGTCGTGGGCGTCGCGGTGCTGCTCGACTCATTCTTTCGATTCGCGGTCTTTGGGCAGGGAACACCGGCCCCGGTATCGCCCACGCGTAAACTGGTGGTCGTCGGCTGGTATCGATACGTGCGGAACCCCATGTATCTGGCAGTCTTCTCGCTGATTATTGGTCAGGGATTAATCTTGAGTGATTTCCGCCTGCTCGAGTATGGAATCGTCGTCTGGTTCTGCTTTCACGTTTTCGTTCTTGCGTATGAGGAGCCGACACTGCGACGAACCTACGGCGGCGAGTACGATCAATTTTGTGCGAACGTGCCCAGGTGGCTGCCGCGTCTCGATGCCTGGTCGCATCCGTCGTGAACCGACTATAGGTCGGAACCAGGCATTATCGAGATGGCCCCAGCCGGATAAAGTGCCAGCTCGCCGCCAATTTGACATATGTTGTCATTAATGACAACATAACAATAGGAGTGGCCGAAGCCCCGAAAACCCGACCGGTCTCGTGGATCAAGGCGGCGCTGAAGGACTTTGAGGCCTTCCCCAAAGATGCGCAATCGACTTTCCTCACGGCGCTCACCATTGCGGCGGTGGGCGGTAAGGCCGACATTGCAAAACCCATGCACGGCCTCGGTTCCGGTGTGTTTGAAATCGCGCTGGCGCTTCGGGCGATGCGTTTCGCGTCGTTTACGCGCTTCAACTGGCAGATGAAATCCTGGTCATTCATGCATTCCACAAGAAATTGAAACAGGGCACCAAGACGCCGAAACACGAAATCGACATGCTGAAGGATCGGCTGAAAAGATTGACGGAGGCACTCAGATGAAAGGTAAAAAACTGGAACTGGTTCGCGGTAGCGGGAACGTATTTCGCGATCTCGGCCGCGAGAACGCCGATGTCGAGCAGTTGAAGGCGCTCCTGGCGGCGGAAATCATAAAAACGCTCGATCGCGATGAATTGACGGTGCGGGCGGCACATGCTCGAACTGGCTTCGCCGCAGCCGATTTTTCGCGTATCCGTCACGCCGACCTCGGTAGATTCACGGCGGATCGATTGATGTCGATCCTAAACCGCCTTGGGGCGCGAGTCGAAGTGAAGATTCGAGTGAAACGGATCCAGCCGACGCACGTTCCGGATCAGCTTCGGGCCTAAGAAAGATCAGTTGTTGTAAAGCAAGGAGGTTTGGTCGGGGTGGGGTGATTTGAACCTGTGGCCATCGGTTGGAATTTTGCCAGTGGCCAGATCCATCTATTGGGCCAATCTCCAGGAAGACTCATTCGGCATTTGGCCGAAATGGCCAATAGTCCACCGAAGTGTACTTGCGCGACATAACTAATACACTTTAACCTTGGAAACGGTTCCGGCAGACCTTAGACCGTGCCGGACACTGGAATTCAGAAAGACAAGCATTCGGCTAAATCTGGACCATACGCTCGAGCACCATCTACGCGGAGGGCCGAATGGCCCAACCGCACCCCACCTGGCCTGAACGGGCAGCTCTGAAATAAGACCAGCCATCTGCAAACAAGACGCTCGGTGCGGCTTGGAGAAAGGAAGCGACCATGGCAACCGCGTTGACGCCAGCATCGAGAACGCGTGAGAGCCGAGAAACCGGATGGGTCAATCGGCTAATGAGCCCAGGAGATTCCAGTCCCGAATACCAGGAGCTGAAATTCACGCTTCACCGGAAACTTCTGGACCGGATCAACCTGGAGGCACTCTCCTCCATGGCTGGCGAGCGTGTCCGTGCGGAAGTCCGTGCGGCGGTCGCCAAGCTTGTCGAAGAGCAGGCGACGCCCCTCAGCCTGGTCGAGAAGGATCGGGTCATTGAAGAAATCCTGGACGAGGTCTTCGGACTGGGCCCGCTCGAACCTTTACTGCAAGATCCAACAGTATCGGACATCCTGGTAACCACGCCCCATCTGGTGTACGTGGAGCGTGCTGGAAAGCTGTACCGCACCTCAGTGGAGTTCAAAGACGACGGGCACCTGCTCCGCATTATTGAAAAAATCGTGTCGCGAATCGGTCGCCGGGTTGATGAATCGTCGCCGCTGGTGGACGCCCGGCTTCCGGATGGCTCGCGCGTAAACGCCGCGATTGCGCCGGTTGCCGTTGACGGCCCCCTGCTTTCCATCCGCCGATTCGGCCGGCACGCCTTGAAAGGCGAAGACCTTGTGGCGAAGCTCGCCTTGACCGACGGTATGCTCGAACTCGTTAAAGCATGCGTCAAAGCGCGCCTAAATATTCTGATTTGCGGTGGGACCGGTTCTGGTAAGACTACCCTGCTCAACGCGGTTTCTTCCTACATCCCGGAGGATGAGCGTATCGTGACGATTGAAGACGCCGCTGAATTGCGCCTCCAGCAGGCGCATGTGGCACGCCTGGAAACCCGGCCCCCCAACGTTGAGGGTGTCGGCGCGATCCACATACGGCAACTTGTCATTAACGCCCTCCGTATGCGCCCCGACCGCATCATGGTTGGCGAAGTTCGGGGCGAAGAAGCCTTGGACATGCTACAGGCCATGAATACCGGCCACGATGGATCGCTCACCACACTGCATGCCAACACGCCCCGCGATGGTTTGGGCCGGCTGGAGGTGATGGTTGGAATGGCCAACTCAAATATGGGCGTTCGCGCCATTCGATCACAGATTGCCTCAGCGGTTGATCTGTTTATTCAAACCTCGCGCTTCAGCGATGGAACTCGCCGAATTACGCATATTACAGAGGTGGTCGGCATGGAGCAAGACATCATTACGCTTCAGGATATTTTTCTTTTTGAGAAGACCGGCGTAGCCGAGTCCGGGAGGGTGTTGGGGCGTTTCCGTGCAACCGGTATCCGTCCTAAGTTCTACGATCGGCTCAAGACTTGCGGCATCACTCTAGCGCCCCAACTTTTCCAGGCAGTGGTGGAGATCCTCTGATGTCCACCCAGCTGAAAGAGCATGCCAGCAACGTTCCGGACACACTCAAGGACATGATCGAATTGCAAATGTATCTAGTGGCTCAAACTCACCGGAGGCCTTGGCCTTTGCTCTCACGTAACGCGAAACCTCACAGTAGAAAGCCAGTTTGCGAGGCTGTCGACTTAAGTATTGTCGAGGAATTGGTTGATCGCGGATTCATCGAGAACACCTCCAGCACAACATATGTGGTTAGCAAATCCGGTTGCGAGTTTTATCTTCGCGAGATCAAGCCGGTCCGGTGAAAAGTGGGCACAAATTTGTGGTGATCCATTGAGGAACGGCCTGGGGGCCTTCCCATCCGCGATGAATCGGGAGGACTTCTCCCCTTCGTAGGAGCACCCAAAGTGGGCCCATGTGGACATTCGTGTGGACACAGAGGGATTTTGCCGACTCTCGATCCCTCTAGATCTAGATGATTGAAAAGTTTGGTCGGGGCGGGGCGATTTGAACGCCCGACCCCCTGCGCCCAAGGGAGCGAAATCGGTTCCAGGGGCTCCATCGGCTTTCGCGAACTCCTAACGTTTCCAACAATCCGGGGAATCTGCTTTCGCTCAAAAAGCAACTCCGGTGGCTGGAAGAAATCGAGTTTGGACACAGTTTTGGCACAGTGGAAAAGCAGGGGCTTGGGTACAACGATGGCTTACAAGCGTGCGCCCGATCGTTCCAGCAAGGCCGAAATCCTAGCGCGGCTCTTTTGCTGCTCAAGGACGCTGTTGTGGTTGGGGAGGCAGTCCGTTAACCAACACCAGGAGCGGGTGGAGTTCGAAATTGCGAGGCTCTCGCCAATAGGCGAGCGGTGCCTTGCCGTCAGCGTCGCGCGCGTTCAGCGGTACTCCAGCCTCAATGAGATATTCAACGAGGTCCGGTTTGGGGCCTGGGTCCCATTGAAGAATCTGGTGGAGCAGGTTGCGGTCATAGCTATCCACCTGAAACTTATCCAGCCCGTGCGCCACAAGCAGCTTCATTATGTCCGCGTTCAAATGCGCCATATTTGTGAGATGGTATGACTTAACCGAAGCCCCGGCATCCAGAAGCGCTCGTGCGTTGTCCACATCTTCGACAATAATGGTGCGATACAACGGAGCCCCGTCCCCTTCGTATTCCTCTATCCCACGGGTATTCGGGTTCGCGCCAGCAGCTATCAATGCCTGAATGACCGCCACGTTGTGAGGCCGTTCAGCAGCAGCGCCGCGCCCCTTCCGGCTCAAAGCTGATTTTGAGGCGCGTTCCGGTCGCCTTGGCGTATTTTTCAAGAGTCCGCGTCGAGGGCATACTTCCGCCGCCTTCCAGACGCGCGATCACGGCCTGCGTGGTCTTCATACGCTGTGCCACCTGCTCTTGCGTGAGACCTGCGCGGGCGCGGGCTTCGATCAGAGCGGCGGCAAGCGAAAACTCTTCCTCCAGCGCTTGATATTCGCGTCGGTACTTCGGGTTTTTCATCCACTTCCTGTGGAGCTCATCGACAGTCGTGCGTTTCATTGATCCTGAACCTCCTGGGCTCTTTCCAGCGCGATTTCAATCTCTCGCCGGGGCGTCTTCTGCGATTTCTTGACGAACACGCGGACGACAACAACCCGGCGGCCTTTGGCGGTGACGTAGACGGCTCTTGATATTCCGTCCTTACCCTTCATGCGCATTTCCCACAAAGGGCCTTCCAGGTGCTTTATGTGCGGCTCATGAACTCGTTCGAGGCCGTATCTCTGGATCAACTCGACGATACGGCGAAAACGGGCCTGCATATCGGGCGGCAGCGCTTCGAGCTCATCCCGGACTCGCTCATCGAGTAACTCCACAGCCCATGCCGTCAAGTCATATTATTGCATTTTTGCAATATAGACAGGGGCACGGTGGCTCAACAAGCAGGGCGTCACTGCGATCCGCGGCGCACCTGCGCGGAGAAATGAAGCGATCGAGAAGGCGAGCATCATGGGCCGACGCCAACTTGCTTCGGAAACATCCACGCTGACATGATCTAATTGAATGGACTCGACGCAACTCCCCGAGATTACGAAAGATTCTGAGCCCGGATACGCCGATTTGTCCCTACGGCTCGAAAACCTCAAACGATCATCGGACGGTGTTTGCCGCCTCGTGGCGCGAGGGATGCATCTCGGAACGCCGGTCGGTTTCGCCGTGAGCCTAGCCTCCGATTGGGAACTGCAGGTCCTTGAAGACAGCAAACTTCCTCTGTACTGGGGCCGCGCACAGGTCGTTTCGGTCGGTGCGGAAAGCGACGCTTTTCTACGCGCTCTTGACGAGGTCTATGGCACGAACCTGAACCCTCTAAAAATGCAGGACGAGGTCTCCTACATTGCCGTCAGTCTGGAAGGCGATCCTGCCCAGGTACAACACGCCTCAGTGAAGTTGAAACGGTAATAATATACTTGACATACCTGTGAATCAGGCGCACAATAGAATCATGGAAAGCAAAGCCACTCTTCGAGACGCAATCCTGTACTTCGCGGATTACGATCACTGCCACCAGTTCATGGTAGATCTGCGTTGGCCGAATGGCAAAATCAAGTGCCCGCAGTGCGGCTCGGAGAAGGTTTGTTACCTTGCCAAGAATCGCGTTTGGAAGTGCTATGCCACTCACCCCAAGCCGCGATTCACTCTCAAGACCGGAACTATCTTTGAGGACTCTCCGATCCCGCTGGAGAAATGGTTGCCAGCGGTGTGGATGCTGTTTAACTGCAAAAACGGAATCTCTTCGTGGGAGCTTCACCGAAACCTGGGCGTCACTCAGAAGACCGCGTGGTTCATGCTCCATCGCATTCGCCTTGCGATGCAGGAGGGAGACTTTCGCAAGTTGAGCGGAACCATTGAATCTGATGAGACGTTCATCGGCGGCAAGGCGTTCAACATGCACGCCTACAAACGCGATCAGGTGAAGATGCGCGATCACGTCCGCATGGGCGGCTTCGACGGTAAGGCCATCGTCATGGGAATCCTCGAACGCGAGACGGGCCGCACGCGAACCAAGGTACTGCCCAACGTGCGCCAGTTTCATGTGCGGACCAACATCATTGAGAACGTCGAGAAGGGATCGACCGTCTACACTGATTCCCTGCGTTCCTATCGCAACCTTCCCGCCGACGGATTCGTACATGACTTCGTAGATCACACGGAGCAGTACGTCAACGGGCAGGTTCATACCAACAATCTGGAGAACTTCTGGAGCCTGCTGAAGCGCGCGCTTCGCGGCACCTACGTTTCGGTCGAACCGTTCCACCTGCAAGCCTACTGCGATGAGCAGGCGTTCCGCTATAACAACAGAACGAGCGATGACCTTCACCGGTTCGTGTTCGGTATGCGTCAGGTAGTTGGAAAACGGCTGACCTACAAAGAACTGATCGGCAAGATGGAAACGGAGACTGCTTGTGGCTGATGGGCCAATACAAAAAGAAACAGGGCCGGGGAAAGCGGAGCCGCCTCCGCTAACTCCCGAGCAGTTCGAGAACTCCAAGGAATTTCGGCGGCTCAGAAGCGGCATGCGGAAACTCCTGAAGGTGAGTAAAGCCGAACTGGACCGCCGAGTGGAAATCGCAAAGCAGTCATCGCCACGTGCAGACAATCCGGACGCACCTGGGCGGAAACGTGACGACTGAAGTGCGCGTCGTGTTACTCCTGATCGCTGGATGCTTCTTAGCCGCATCTCAATCACAGCCACCAGCCCCAACTCCAACTAAACCCAGTCATGACGATCAGCGCAAGAGCAGCACTGAAAACTCCAAAGGACGCAGCAATCAGGGTAGTACCAAGTCCGTTTCTACCACGGGCACGAAATCTACTTCCGAAGTAACAGGCGGGAATAAGAGCAATCTCGCTACTGAAAGCGAAAACAAAACGTCGCCCGAATGGTGGCTTATCGCCAGCACTATCATATCTGCGCTTGCCACTGTTGCCATCGCCTTGCTGGGCTACTTCCAGTGGCAAGCTATGCATAAGCAGAGACTTGCCATGGAGGAGCAAGCTAGATACATGAGGGATACCCTGGAGGAGAACAAGAAATCGGCTGACGCTTCTGTTGTGAGCGCTGATGCTGCCAGGTCCAGCGCCGAAACCGCTAGTCGTCAAGCGGCGCTCCTGGAGCGGCAGGCTGCTACATCTGAAGAATCCATTCAGATTGCAAAGCAGTCTGCTGATGCTGCAACAAAAAGCGCCGACGCTGCTCAAGCAAGCGTCAGCATGGCCAGAAATGCCTTGTATGCACAACGAGCATTTATACAACCCGTTGCTATGAATTTCTTCATCGCTAATAACATCTTGCTGGAAGGCATGCCTCTGACTAGCGATACGAACGTAAAAATAGGCATTAAGAACAATGGCGCTTCGCGCGCACTTAATCTGACTTTCAAAGGACATCTCAGTATTTTGCCGGGGAACGAATCCACTACTCTCGTCAGCCCACTCGCGGTCGATCTTGCCCCATCGGGCGACATGTGGATTGCCTTTGACGCTTTCAAGCGGTGGCTTGACCCACGGTCGATAACGCTTCTCCAAGAACGCAAGGTGTCCCTTACCTTTACGCTCGCGATTGTCTACGCTGATATATTTGGGGCCAGCCATGAGTGGGAAGCAGAAGGCGAACTTCGAGATTGGACGCACCGAACTTGGGAGATTGGACGCATCCGCTCTACCTAAACCATAGCGGCCTGTCACGCCACCCAGAGCGTAGCCGCAAAGGCACAGGTATGTCAAGTATATTATTACCGTTGAAACTGTTTTTCGAAAGTGAGACGGAAGACAGGGGCGCAGACTTTTACCTGAATATTGATGTCAAGGATTCATCGGTGCAATTTCGCGAGAAGGATACAGACTACAGGCGCGGCATCGTACTGTCGTTGTTGAGTCCCTGATCAATGCTTGCTTGAACAGCCAGAGCAGGTTTCTCCTCGTCGCGCGAGCGCGGTGGCGGGAAGCGGACATCGATAGCGTTTCCAGGGTTCTCATGAAATATCCAATGTGTTTACACGAGGTTTCCAACTCCGTGGGTCCGGACATAGGGTTTCCAGAAAGTTTCCAAAATGTTTCCAATTCGACATCAGTGCCGAAGCAGTCGAAGGCAGTGAGGACCGGCATTTACAAAGAGCTGACGCCAATGAAGAAGGATCAGCTCGATCTGGTGAACCGGACGGTGTGGATTCCGGATTCGAAGACGCCGAACGGAGTCGCCGAGGTTCCGCTTACGGACATCGCCGCTGATGCTTTCAGAAATCAGCTAGCGATCTCAGGGCCGGGCGCCTACCTGTTCCCGAGCGACGAGAATGCCAGCGGCCATCAGAAGACGTTCAAAACCGCCTGGCACGCGACGTTGCGGCGCGCGAAGGTGCCGTATTTCCGCATCTACGATCTCTGCTCGACGTACGCTACCCGGCTCAGCGGCGGCGTCGCGGACGAGTGGGTGACGCAGTTGCTCCGCCAGAGCGATGCGAAGGTGTTCAAGAAGTATTCGCAAATGAAGCTGCAGATGAAACGCGAGGCGCTGGCGAAACTCAACCGGCAAGCGAGCGAATCCGGTCCGGGTTTTGGCACAGTTTTGGCACAGTAGAGGCAAAGGAACAGCGAAAGCGATGGAGCGCCGATCGATCGACTTCTTTGGAATCAGCAGGAGGTTTGGTCGGGGCGGGGCGATTTGAACGCCCGACCCCCTGCGCCCAAGACGGTCGTCGCTGGAATTCAGAAACAGCCTATTTCCAAGCACTTGCAGAACAAGCACTTGCCGCCGCCTTGTTGAAGCCTGTTGAAGCTTGTTGAGCTTGGGGGCTTTTATGACTACAAAATCATCTACATTTTCGGAGTAGCATCTCTGTTTGTCGGAGGCATCGTGGGGGTACTTAGATTCGCTGACCCAAGCCGACCTCCTGTTCCCGACCACCGAAAAGGCAACTTCCATCCGAGTCGCCGACTCACCCGCAACAGAGCGTTAGAAAGCCCTTTGCGATTACGGATCGACTATCACACCATCGCGATCACGACCTTGCCATTGTGAGCGCCCGCGCCAAAATGACAAAAGGCTTCCTGCGCTTCACTCAGCTTATAAGGACCGTCGATCACGGGGGTCAGCCTTCCGGCTTCAAAACGTTCGCTCAAGTATCGAAGGTCCTGGTTCTGCTTCAGCATGACCAAACGGACAGTTTTGCTCGTTACTTGCCGAATGCACCATCCGAATATTACAAGCTGGAGCAATCGGGACAAGTCTCCACCAACGGTGGCGTATGTTCCACCGGGACTGAGCGAGCGCGCGTACGCGAACGGAGAACGAGTCGTTTTTGTATCGAGGATTAAGTCGTAGCGCCGGCCCTTGCTGACAAAGTCTTCCTTCCTACAATCGATCACGTGGTCAAAGCCGATGGCCCGCATCATCTCGAACTTCAGCGCGCTATCGACGCCGGTGACTTTTGATCAGCTGATCGTGGAAATGTTACGCGAATCTGGATGACTTACGTACTTGGTTACCGCTTCAATGAGGCCACGATCAGCTGATCGTGGAAATAACCCGCTCATAGCCTCGAATGAGGCCATTGTCA
>Ga0335081_10004271_pt1 | contig 22555 bp, 20 predicted proteins | sample Lox_Sample_35_FD_206713 | JGI IMG/M metagenome (GOLD analysis project Ga0335081, IMG submission 206713) | Soil microbial communities from Loxahatchee National Wildlife Refuge, Florida, United States - Lox_Sample_3.5 | ecosystem: Environmental > Terrestrial > Soil > Wetlands | place: USA... | reverse complement strand
TATCGCCCAGAGCCTCGAATCGCTCGGCGGCTACCTGAACGCGTTCACCACGAAGGAACAAACCTGCTTCTATGCACGAGTCCTTGACGCCAACGTGTCGGATGCACTCGACGTGCTGGCTGATATTGTCCAGCACGCCACATTCAAAGAGCAGGAACTGGAGAAGGAAAAGCTCGTCGTTATCGAAGAGCTGAAAAACTCCGAGGATGATCCGGAAGATATCATTCACGATTACTTTGAAAAGGCTCTTTTCCCTGAGCATTCACTGGGGTTCCCGATCATCGGCACGGAGAAGAACCTGAGGAGTTTCCGCAGGGGTGACCTGTTCACCCATCTAAGAAACCACTATCAGCCTCGACGAATCGTCGTGGCTGCCGCAGGGAACGTCGAACATCACCGCCTGGTGGATCTGGCCGAGAAGCACTTCGGCCGGGCTGACACCCGACCCTCTCAGCGCAACCGCCCCCCCGGTCCGACGCGCGCCCCGCGGACCCTGAAAAAGGAGTACCCGCGGCCGATCAGCCAGGCCCACATCTGCATGGGAACGGTGGGGTACAGCATCCACCACGATGACCGCTACCCGCTCATGGTGCTCAATGCCCTCCTGGGGGAGGGGATGAGCTCCCGGCTCTACCAGACGATCAGGGAGAAACACGGCTACGCGTATTCCGTGTATTCGTTCGTGAACATGCTCTCGGACACCGGCCTGTTCGGAACGTACATAGGCACCGACAAGAAAAATATCTCGAAGGCAATCGCCCTCGTCCACAATGAGCTGCAGCGGCTGCGGCGCACGATGGTCCCGAAGCCGGAGCTGAGGCGGACGCAGTCGCAGATCAAAGGCACAATGATGCTCGGGCTGGAGAACATGTCCAGCAGGATGATGCGCCTCGGCAGCTCCGAACTGTATTACGGGAAGTGCGTCTCGCTGGACAGCGTCCTGAAGAAAGTCGACGCGGTGACATCAGCCGACATCCGCCAGGTGGCCGAGGACCTTTTTGATCTCGACAGATTCTCGACCGTCATCATTCGTCCATCGTGATCCACACCAAGCCCTGATCGCCGGCCATCATGGTGTCCAGAGACAGATTGAATCCGCGACTGCTTAACGCGGAATACGCAGTGAGAGGTCCCATCGTTCTTCGGGCCCAGCAGCTTGAAGAGCAGGGGAGAAAGATCATCTACTGCAACATCGGTAACCCCCAGGCCCTGAAACAGCGTCCTCTGTCGTTTCTCCGGCAGCTCCTGAGCCTCCTGGAATACCCCGAACTCCTGAACCACCCGGATACGTTGAAATTGTACCCGGTGGACATCGTGGAGCGCGCGCGATCGATCCTCGCAAAACACCCGCACGGCACCGGGGCGTACAGCCAGAGTCCTGGCATCCCCTTCATCCGGCAGGCGGTCGCGGACTTCATCAACAAACGCGACGGCATCCCTGCGGATCGGGAGCACGTGATTCTGACCGATGGAGCGAGCAAGGGTGCGCAGGCCGTGCTCACTGCACTCCTGCGGGAGCCAACGGACGGCTTCATGATTCCGGTCCCGCAGTACCCTCTGTACAGTGCGTCGCTGGCGCTCTACGGCGGACGGCAGATCGGGTATTACCTTGATGAAGAGTCGGGCTGGCAACTGGACGAGGACATCTTGAATGAGAGCCTGACGGCGGCGAAAAAGCGGGGGGCGACGCCCGTGGGGCTTGTGGTGATAAACCCCGGAAACCCCACCGGCGCGGTGCTCTCCCCGGAGAATATCCGGATGATTATCGGTTTTGCCAGGCGCCACCACCTGGCCATCATCGCAGACGAGGTGTACCAGGAAAACGTGTACGATCCGGCGCTCCGGTTCCACTCGTTTGCCAGTGTCATGACGGAGATCGGGGAGAGGGACGTCTCCCTCTTCAGCCTGCACTCGGTCTCGAAGGGGTTTCTCGGGGAGTGCGGCCACCGGGGAGGGTACATCGAGTTTCGCAACATCCCGGACGACGTTCTCGCGGAGTTCGTGAAGCTGCAATCGATAAGCCTCTGCGCAAACATCGTCGGCCAGATCGCGACGTACATGATGGTCGCGCCGCCGCGCCCGGGTGATGAGAGCTACGAGCTTTACGTCCGGGAACGGGACGGGATCCTTTCGGAATTGAAGGCAAAGGCGGAGATCCTCGGCCGCGGCATCAACGCAATCGAAGGGATGTCGGTGGACATTCCCCGGGGAGCGATGTATGCATTCGTGCGTTTCGAACTCCCGAGAAGGGAAGAGCACGAGGGGATCCACCGCGGAGAGCGTGCGCCGGGCCCGGAGGAACGGGACGAGGCATACTGCCTCGCCCTGCTCGAGGAGACGGGGATTTGCGTCGTCCCCGGGAGCGGGTTCGGGCAGCGACCGGGGACCCTCCATTTCAGGACGACGTTCCTTCCGCCGCGCGAAGAGGTCGAGCAGCTGGTGCTGAAGCTGAAGAAGTTCCACGAACGATACGTCCGGGAGTACGCGGAGGCATGACCAGGAACGCTGCATGGTGACCATAACCATTGACGGGAAGACCCTCGAGGTCGACAACACGCTGACGATCATTCAGGCCGCCAGGGCGAACGGGATCGACATCCCTCACTTCTGCTGGCATCCGCAGCTCTCGGTGGCTGGAAACTGTCGGATGTGCCTGGTCGAGGTGGAGAAGATGCCCAAGCTGGCGATCGCGTGCTCGACGCAGGTCGCCGCCGGCATGGTGGTTCACACGGCGAACGAACGGGTGATCAAGGCGCGCCAGGCCGTCATGGAGTTCCTGCTGATCAACCATCCTCTCGATTGCCCGATCTGCGACGAAGCGGGGGAGTGCAAACTGCAGGATTACGCGTACGCGCACAGCGTCGGGGTCAGCCGCTTCGAGGAAGACAAAGTCCACAAGCCGAAACGGGTCGAGCTGGGCCCGCACGTCATGCTCGATACGGAGCGGTGCATCATGTGCTCGCGGTGCGTGCGGTTCTGCGACGAGATTGCGCGAAAACCGCAACTCACGTTCACCGAGCGCGGAGACCACGTCGAGCTGACCACGTTCCCGGGCGAGACGCTGGACAACCCGTATTCGATGAATGTGATCGACATCTGCCCGGTGGGCGCCCTGACGAGCCGGGAGTTCCGCTTCAGGGCGCGCGTGTGGGAGATGTCGTCGACGGAAACAATCTGCCCGGGCTGCGCCCGGGGGTGCAATATCAACACGTGGGTGCGCAACAACGAAATCCTCCGCCAGACGCCGAGGTACAACCCGGACGTGAACCAGTACTGGATGTGTGACTGGGGACGCCTGGAGACGTCCCGGCCGGTGAACTCCGACAGCCGGCTGCGCGGTCCCCTGATGAAGAAAGAGGCGGGGGTGGTGGAGGTGGGCTGGGACGAGGCAGTGGCGCGCGTGGCGTCGGAGCTGAAGTCGTTCCGCAGGGGAGAGACCGCCGTCATCGGATCGGCCTTCGACACGAACGAGGATTGCTATACCTTGCAGAAGTTCGCGCGCGAGGTCCTGCAAACGCGCCACCTCGATTTCCAACGCCACACCGATGTCTCGCGCGAGGATACGCTTCTCATCAGCGCGGACAGGACTCCCAATACGCGCGGCGCGATGGAGGTGGGTCTCCAGCCCGGCGAACACGGGGCGGCCTTCGATGGGATTCTCCGTGCCATACGCGAGGGCACAGTGAAAGCCCTTGTCCTGGCCGATGACAACCCGGCGGCCGACCCGGAAGTGGCGCAGACGCTCATGCGCCTGGAGTTCCTCGTCGTCCTTGCTTCAGTGGACAGCGAAACGACCAGGCTCGCGGACGTCGTGCTCCCATCCTCGACGTACGCCGAGAAGAACGGAACATTCACCAACGTGCACGGACGCGTGCAGCGCATCCGCCCGTCCGTGGCCACGCTGGACCTGGATCGCTCCCTCGACGGTTTCGCCCTGAGCCGCCTGGATAAGTTCGGCTCGCAGTACGACCGCTGGGCACGCGGGGCAAAGCGCGACGCACGCCCGCCGTGGAGGATCATTGCCGGAATCGCCGCACTGATGGGAGCGAAATTCAAGTACCAGGCGGCGGAAGACGTCTTCAACGAAATCGCCGGGCGCGTCGACGCGTTCGGCGGGATGTCGTACCGCCGGCTGGGGACGAAGGGCCTTCCCCTGAAATCCGCGCGCGAAACCCGCGTGTCGCAGCCCGTGTAAGGTCCACCTCGAGACCCCCATGGAATTCCTGATTATCGCATTCATCAAGATCGTCCTGGTCCTGTTGATCATCCTGACCACCGTCGCCAATTTGGTGTACGCCGAGCGGCGGATCAGCGCATTCATCCAGAACCGGATCGGGCCGAACAGGGTGGGACCCCTGGGGCTCCTGCAGGCGCCTGCCGACGTGCTGAAACTCTTCATCAAGGAAGACATCGTCCCCATCAACGCGAACAAGCTCATCCACACGCTGGCACCGATCATTTCGATCACGGTGGCGATGACGACGTTTGCCGTGATTCCATTCGGGGACCGGATCACGCTGTTCGGGCACGACATCAAGCTGATGATCGCCGACGTGAATATCGGCGTCCTGTACATCCTGGCCATGACCTCCATGGGCGTGTACGGCATCACGCTCAGCGGCTGGGCGTCGAACAACAAATACTCGCTCCTCGGGGGGCTCCGCTCGTCCGCGCAGATGATCAGCTACGAACTCTCCATGGGGCTCTCGGTGGTTGCGGTCATCATGGTGGCGGGGTCGCTGCGGCTCGACCGCATCGTGGAATTGCAGCAGGGCTTCTACTGGAACTTCTGGCGGATGCCCATCGGCTTTATCACGTTTGTCGTGGCCTCATTCGCCGAGACCAACAGGCTCCCGTTCGACCTCCCGGAGGCCGAGCCGGAGCTCGTCGGCGGCTACCATACGGAATACAGCGGAATGAAATTCGGCACGTTCTTCCTCGCCGAGTACGCCAACATGATCACCTCCAGCGCCCTGATCGTGACGCTGTTCCTGGGGGGATGGCAGGTGCCGTACCTGCAGGAGCTGGGGCTGTCGGCGACGCTGACGAGCCTGATCCAGATCGCGGCGTTCGTCATCAAAGTCGGATGCATGCTCGTGTTTTATATGTGGGTGCGGTGGACGATTCCCCGGTTCCGCTATGACCAGCTCATGAACCTGGGGTGGAAGGTGATGCTCCCCCTGGCCCTCCTCAATATCGCGGTGACGGGGGCCTGGATGCTGCTCCTGGGGTGAGCGCGCCCGTGAAGGGTTGAAGGAGAATCGAGACGCATGTCGAAATCGAACGGCAACGGTGTGAAACAGATCCGCAGCAAGGATCTCACGTTTCTGCAGAAGACGTACATCCCCGAGATCGTAAAGGGGCTGGTGCTGACCATGAAGCAGGTCTTCCGGCCCAAATTCACCCGGCAATATCCCGAAGAGCGCTGGAACCCCCCTGCATCATTCCGCGGCCGTCCCGTGCTCGTGGAGGAGGACGGCGTTGAACGATGCGTGGCCTGCGGCCTCTGCGCCCGGGTCTGCCCTGCGCTGGCCATCGAGATACAGGCCTCCGAGACAGATCAGCCGAAAGAGCGCTATCCGGTCAAGTTCGAGATCAACATGCTGCGCTGCATCTTCTGCGGGTTCTGCGAAGAAGCCTGCCCCGAAGAGGCGATTATTATGAGCGATGAGTACGAGCTTGTATTCCGCAACACGGAAGACGCCATTTTCGGCAAGAAGGAGCTCCTGATGTCCACCGAGCGTCTGAAGCCTCGCCTGGAGTTCCTCCGCCGGTCGCGCTAGCACCGCGCGCCGCCCTGCGCTCATTCCCTCAGATCGGACCTGATGGATACCCTCTGGATCGAGATTCTGGGCGTGCTCCTGCTGATCGGACTCGTCGGGTTCTTTTCCGCCAGCGAAGTGGCTGTCCTGTCCAGCCGTAAAAGCAGGATGAAAACGCTTGCTGATGAGGGGGAGCGTCGCGCCCACCTCGTTCTCGCCTTTCAGGACGACCCCGAACGCTTCCTGGCAACCGTCCACATCGGCATCATCTTCTCACTGATCCTGGCCTCAGGGCTCGGTGCCCTGCTGGGATCACAGCATCTCGTCCCGTCGCTCGCCCGCGTCACCGTCTTTTGGATCCACGACTACAGCGGGTGGCTCTCGCTCATCATCATCGTCCTCTCCCTGGGCTTCCTCGTCCTGATCTTCGGGGAGCTTGTGCCCCGGTCCATCGCGCTCCGATCGGCTGAACGGGTCGCCCTGCGGTTCGCGCCGGCGATGCAGCTCGTGGCGACGGTGGTGCGCTACCCGGCGGCGGCACTGGCTGGCACCAGCAAGCTCCTCCTCGTACCGTTCCGGGCGCGCGCCGGGGCCGAATCGGGTCTCTCCGAAGAGGAGCTGAAACTCATCCTGGAGGAGGGGAGAAAACGCGGGCTGATCGACAAGACGGGGCAGGAGCTGATCGGGAGCATCTTCGAGTTCACGGACACCACGGCCAGGGAGGTCATGATTCCGAGGCCGGACGTGGTTGCCCTGAGCATGGACATGTCGCGCGAGCGCATCATCAAGACTGTGCTGGAAGAGGGGTATTCGCGCATGCCGGTGTACCGCGGGACGATCGACAACGTGCTGGGCGTGGTGTATACGAAGGACCTGCTCGGGCTGATGGAGTACCGGGACCTGATTATTCTCCAGGACGTGATACGGCCGGCGTATTTCGTTCCTGAGACCAAGAAGATCAGCCAGCTCATGCGGGAGCTGCAGCAACGGAAGATGCACCTGGCGATCGTCATCGACGAATTCGGCGGCACTTCGGGCATCATCACGATGGAGGATATCCTGGAGGAGATCGTCGGCGAGATTCACGACGAATACGACGAAGAGCTGAAGGACGTCGAGCAGGCCGCCGACGGCACCTACCTGGTCAACGCGCGGCTGCCGATCAGGGATTTCAATGAACGGTTCGGCGCCGACATCCCGCCGGCAGACGACTACGAGACCGTCGGGGGCCTCCTCCAGAAACTGACGGGCCGGATACCGGACGCGGGGGAGGAGATCGCCTACAAGTCACTTTCGTTCACCGTCATCAAGAAGAGCCACCGGCGCGTGCGCCAGGTGAAACTCCGGAAGCGGGAACCGGGCACGCCCCTTCCCGCCTCTCCCAGGAATCCCGGATGAAACGGAAAGTCCTGATCGTCTTCGGCACGCGGCCGGAAGCCATCAAGCTTGCCCCGGTCGTACAGGAGTTGCGGCGTCACCCGGATGAGTTTCGCACGCGGGTCTGCGTGACGGCGCAGCACAGGGAGATGCTGGACCAGGTGCTGACGGTCTTCGGCATCAGGACGCACCATGACCTGAACATCATGCAGCGGGGGCAGTCGCTCGAGGAGGTGACGTCCCGGGTGCTCCTGGGAATGAAAGGCGTGCTGGAGGCCGAGCGCCCGGACATCATGCTGGTGCAGGGGGATACGACGACGGTCATGGCGGCTGCCCTTGCGGCGTTCTATGCAGGGGTGCCCATCGGGCATGTCGAGGCGGGACTCCGCACATGGAACAAACGGAGCCCGTTCCCGGAAGAAATCAACAGGGTCATCGCCACGCACCTGTGCGACCTGCACTTTGCGCCCACCGCACAATCGCGGAAGAACCTCCTTCACGAAGGGATCACGCAGCAGCGCATCATTGTCACGGGGAACACGGTCATTGACGCCCTGTTTCATGTGCGGGGCGCCGTTCGCCGCTCACGACGGAAGTTCGAGCGCTCGTTCCCGGGGATCAATTTCAGTCAACGGATGATCCTGGTGACGGGCCACAGGCGGGAGAATTTCGGGGAGGGGTTCCAGAGCATCTGCCGCGCCCTTCGCTCGATTGCCACGCGGCACCGGGACGTGTCCATTGTGTACCCCGTGCACCTGAATCCGAACGTCCAGGCGCCCGTGCGCTCCATGCTGGGTGCGTTGCCGAACGTGCACCTCCTTGATCCACTGCCCTACCTCCCGTTTGTATTCCTGGAGGATGCCTCATTCATCATCCTCACTGATTCCGGGGGCGTCCAGGAGGAGGCGCCTTCGCTCGGGAAGCCGGTGCTCGTCATGCGCAATCACACCGAGCGGCCCGAGGCCGTCCGGGCAGGGACAGTCCGCCTGGTGGGGACGTCCGAACGGAAGATCATCCGCGAAGTGGAGCGGCTTCTCGGCAGCAGGCGAGCATACAGCGCCATGAGCAGGGCCCACAACCCATACGGTGACGGGCGTTCGAGCAGCAGGATAGTGCGGGCCCTGCGCACATACCTGCGTGATGCACATTGACGCGCATCTGCCTCTTTTCACCAATTCCGTATTCCTCCGTTCTCCAGCGACCCCAGCGCCTGGCCGATGAGTTCGTCGCGCGCGGGTTCCCCGTGACGTTTGTCGAGCCCTGCGGCCTGTCGGAACAACTCCGGGGGCGCTGGACCGGGCTCCCGCGACTCCTTTGTTCCTCTCTCTTCTATCACGCGCTCGCGCTGACAGGGTTGATGTTCCGGCGGACCGCGGATTTGCCTGCGCGGCGGCGCGGGATCGCGTCGCCCGTGCCTCAGCTCTCAGTCGTGCGCATGCCGCTCATGTTCCCTTCGCGGAAAGTGGACTCGCCGGTCCTTGAGAGAATTAACGCCGCCGTGCTCCGGCATGCGCTCAGACGGGAGGTGCTCGGCCCCATGGCTCCCGGAGAGAAATCTGTCGCCATAGTCCAGCAGCCGTTCTGGGGAGCAGTCCTCCGAACGGGGGACTTTCCGGTTGTTGCCTACGACTGTATCGACGAGATGGTGCTCTTCTCCGGTCGGTCATCCCGCCTGCGATACGAGGATTTTGAGCGGAGGCTTCTGCAGATTTGCTCTGTGGCGTTCACCACGGCGGAAGCGCTTGAGGAGGATCTCCGTCGGAAGGGTTGCGCCATACCGCTCGTGCGCGTCCCGAACGGCGTTGCAAACGACTGGTTCCGGCGGCGTGCGGGGGAGGGGGGACCGCCGGATGACATCGTGGCGATCAGGCCGCCGGTCGCCGGCTACGTGGGAGTCCTGCGGGCATGGTTTGACTATGACCTGCTCGCCCGGCTGGCCGCTGCGATGCCGGACGTGAGCTTTGTGATCATCGGCCCGCTTGATGTCCGTCAGAAGATCGCGAACCTGTCGGGGCCAAACCTGTTCTGGTTCGGGAGACGGCCTTCACAGGAAATTCCCAGGTACGTGAACAGGTTCGACGTCTGTCTCATTCCCTTTGCGCTTGAGGAAATCACGAGCACTACCAATCCCGTCAAGGTCTTCGAGTATTTTGCGCTCGGGAAGCCTGTCGTGTCGACGCCGCTCCGCGAACTGGAACCGTACGGGGAGACGGGGCTGGTGCGCGTGGCGCGAGGGGTGGAGGAATTCAGCTCGGCCATCATGGCTTCGCTTCAAGAGGCGGATCCGTCGCTCGCCGAGAGGCGACGCGCGACTGCAATGCAGCACGACTGGAGCAGGCTTGCAGGCACGATGATCGAAAGCCTGTTCCCGGCCGGGGTGCGATGATTTGGACTGCCTGGCGGCACCGTGACCGGACAGGGCAGCGCTCAGCGTATCCTGCGGAGCCAACCTTGCTGGTGGAATGAAAAGAGATTCCGGCGCCAGAGCTGATCGTCGGGCTCGAACCGATCGTCGCGGGCCAGAAAATCCTGAACCGCTTCCCAGGGCCCCTCACCCCACCTGCGTGCGACCGGGTGACCGTTGATGTTGGTATCCTCGCAGACCATGTAAGAACCCACGGGGACGAACTCCGCATACGCCCTCAACTCTTTCAGGACGTGGGTTTTTGTATGGTCGGAATCGAGGGAGACGAGCCCGGTCGCGGAACGGGGAACGAGGCTTCGCACTTTCGCGAGCGTTGCATCGCTCACCGAGTCTCCTTCGATCAGGCGGATGCGCGGGTGTGAAAGCGTGCGGGCCGATTCGGTGATGACGATATCGACGCCGATGACGGGCACATCAGGCGGGGCCCCGATAAGGTCCAGCAGGGCTGCGAAATAGGCCGCCGAACCACCCTGGGAAACACCGGTCTGAAGCACGAAACCCGGTCTCATGCGGTAGACCATCTCCTGGTAGAGCTGCAGATCCATGGGACATTGCTGGATACCGAAGCCGAGAAACGTGTTTGCGGCCCAGGTTCCGGGATCCTGGTAATAGTATCGGTGAAACGCGTCGATCACGATGGGTCTGAGCTGTTTTCTGAGCCAAGCGCGCATGGTGGAAGCGACTCCCTGGATGGTTGACCGATACTATATGAAAATGGGCCCTCTTGTTCAACGCGCGCCCGAACCCCACGGACGGGGGGAGAAACACCTTCTTGCATCTTGGAGGAGCGAAGGGTATCATGGAAAGCGAACGGCCCACTCGACAATCTCCGAAGACACGAAGTCCCGCGTGACCCATCTGTCTCCCCTTTCCATCGTCATCGTGAACTGGAACACCAGGGATCACCTTGCCCGGTGCCTGAGATCCCTTCACGCGTACGCTCCGGCCGGCGGTGCGGAGATCATCGTCGTGGACAACGCTTCATCGGACGGGAGCGCGGCGTACGTGAGGGAGGAATGGCCTTCGGTGACGCTGATCGCCAACCGGGAGAACAGGGGGTTCGCAGGCGGAGTGAACGACGGGCTCCATGCGGCACGCGGGGCTTACCTCCTGGTGCTGAATCCGGATATCCAGGTTCACGAGCATTGCCTGGAAACGCTCGCGAGGTTCCTGGACGACCGACAGGGTGTGGCCGCGGTCATGCCGGCGCTGTACGGGTCCGACGGCCGCCCGCAGTCGGACTACGTGCGGAAGTTGCCGACCCTCCCGCAGGTCATTTTTTTCCACACGATGCTTGCGCCCGCGGCACGGCGAATACCCCTGCTCGTGCGACGGTATCTGGAGGCGGAAATTCCCCCCGATGCTTCGAGCATTGAGGTGGCCCAGATACCGGGCGCCTGCCTCATGACCCGCAGGAGCGTCGTTGATGCGGTGGGGGAGATGGACGAAAGTTTCCTTCTTTTTTTTGAAGATGTCGATTGGTGCGCCCGGATGCGGTCCCGGGGCTGGACGCTGATGCTCGACAGGGGAGCATCCGCGACACATGCCGGCGGGAGCAGCTTCCAGGGCGAAGCCCGAATCTGGCAGACCGGCAGATTCATGGTGAGTCTTGCGAGGTACTTTGAGATTCACACCACTCCCCTGCAGGCGTTCCTGGCAAAAGGTCTGATTCTGTGCAATTCAGCGGCGGCGGTGTTTGCCCGCCGGGTAGTTCTCCTCCTGATGGGTGACGACCCGGCGGGAGAACGGCGGTTCAGTTACATGCGCCACCGACAGGTGCTGAGCATGTTCCGGCACGGAGGGGGTGCCGGATCTGACCCGGGGCTCCCGGTTACAGATCGCGCGGGAACCGCATCGTGACGGCCGCCGAAGGGAATGGATCCTCCGACGCGGCTTCACGACCGGCGATTTCCGTCGTGATCGTGAATTACAACACGCGCGATCTGCTCGAAGCCTGTCTCGGGACCGTCTTCCGGGAGGCGAAGGAGGTTCCACTCGAGGTGCTGGTGATCGACAACGGCTCGACAGACGGAAGCGTGGAGATGGTACGCACGAGGTTCCCCGCGGTGTGCCTGACCGTCAACGAGGTCAACCGGGGGTTTGCCGCTCCCAACAACGACGGGATCAGGGCGTCGCGGGGGGAGTACGTGCTGCTCCTCAATTCCGACACCGAGGTCCGACCGGGGGCGTTTCGCGTCCTGAAGCGATTTCTCGACACCCATCCCGAGGCCGGAGCCTGCGGACCGCTGCTGCTCAATACTGACGGCTCGGTCCAGCATTCGGTCAAAGGATTCCCCACGCTCTGGACCCACGCGTGCGACATGTTCTTCCTTGACAGGATGTTTCCCCGCTCGCATTTCTTCGGAGGGGGGGAGATGGCGTACTTCGGGTACGACCGGACTGAACCCGTGGATCACGTGATGGCGGCTGCGTTTCTCGTGCGGCAGCCGGTGCTGGCTTCCGTGGGACTCCTGGATGAACGCTTCGTGCTTTACCATAACGACATGGACTGGTGCTATCGCATGGTTCGGGGAGGATGGAAAGTCTATTTCGTGCGTGAAGCGGAGGTGGTGCACCACGGGGGAAAGACAATGGACATCGTCAACCGAGACCTGAGCAGGCTTCCGGAGCAGTGGAATAACGTCATGCTCTTCTTCCAGAAGCACTACGGGCGACTCTCTGTGGCGGCGTTCAGGATAATACTCGCAGCGGGCTTTCTGCCAAGGGCTCTGGGCTGGCAGGTGGCGCGCGCGCTGAGGCCGGCGCCGCGCAGTCTCCACATGGCGGCATTCTCCATGAGGACACTCCTGATCGGCCTGGCCTTCTGGCGGCCGCTTCCCTACACATGAACATCCGGACGACATTCAAGGACATCATCGCAGGCGTGCTGCGCTCCCGGACGCTGGCGGACACTGCGTGGCTCGGTTCATCCACGGTGATGAACGGGGTCCTGGGGGCCGTGATCTCGGGGATCTATGCCCGATCGCTCGGAGTCAGCGACTTCGGCACGTTCACGCTCGTGATCTCGTTCCTCACGCTGATGACGTCGCTCTCCGACCTCGGTCTCTCCTCGACGATTGTCAGGTTCGGCACAGAACGCCTGGCGCTCGATGACCGTGGAGGGCTCACCACGGTACTCTCGCTCTCACTGCAGTTCAAGGTTTTTCTCACGCTGATCATCCTGGTGCTCGGGACGGTTTTTCTCGACCCTCTCATCAGGCTCCTGTTCGGGCACGTCAACGCGGAACTCCCCCATTATTTCATGCTGTCACTGGGGGCGTTTGTCCTGAGCTCCGCCGCCGCGTTCTACACGCCGGTCTACCAGGTCTTCGGGCAGTTCCGCCGGCAGGCGATACTGAGTCTCCTGCCGGCAGTGACGAAGCTCGCGCTTGTCTGGGGGATCCTCGCCCTGGCAGGCATCGTGACCGTTTCCCAGGCGATATGGTTCGAGGCGATCGGTTCACTGGTCCTCCTGGCGGCCTCAGGAGTGTTTTCTCCCCAGAAGCGGTTCGCGTGGAGACGCCTTGACAGCGCGGTCCGGCGGTCGATCTTTTCATTCAACAAATGGCTCTCCCTCTATTCCCTGATTTCACTCGTCGGGGGACGGAGCGACATTTACTTTGTGGCCGGTCTCCTCGACGCCAGGGCGCTGGGCGTCTACGGGGGGGCGAACAAGATCGCGTCGGTCCTCACGGTGGTCGCAAATTCGTATCTGAGCGTCCTCCTGCGGGATCTTTCGGGAGCCGTGACGCGGCAGGCCCTTCGGCGGAAACAGATGCAGTCGTGGATGGTCGTCGTGTTGATCGTCGCCGCCATCGGCCTGGCGGCGCTCCTTGCCCCCGCGATCGTCTGGATCATCTACGGCCCCCGTTTCAGCGAAACGGCGGTTCTCTTCCGCATCATGTGCGCGGGTGTGGCCCTTTACGTGATCGGTTTCCCCCTGTTCGCCTCATTCTACGCCTTCAACAAGTCCTCTGCGTACCCGCTGGTGTCGATGGTGGGGCTGGCGGGCCTCCTGCTGGGGAATGCCCGGCTGGTCCCGATATTCGGCGTCTATGGAGCGGCGTACGCGTTTGTCCTGAGCAATGCCGTGTCGCTGATTACCGTGCTGGTCTACTACGGGTTGCGGCGGGAGAGGCTGGCGACAGATCGATTTGGTCCCGGGGCGGATCAACGTGAGTGATTCGCCCCCCCTCTGTTCGATCGTCATCGTCACCTATAACGGCAGGGAACTTCTCGGTCCTTGCCTTGGCGCGGCGCTCGCCCAGAGGTATGCTCCCTTCGAAGTCGTCCTCGTGGACAACGGCTCGAGCGACGGGAGTGCGGATCTCGTGCGGAGGGAATTCCCGCAAGTCCGCCTGGTGTGCACGGGGAGGAACCTGGGATTTGCGGGAGGAAACAACGAGGGTGTGCGCCAGGCGCGGGGAGAATTGATCGCGCTGCTGAACAATGACGCCGTGCCCGAGCCCGACTGGCTCCCGGCGCTGGTCGAGGCCGTCGGGAGGCCCGGCGTCGCCGTGGCGGGCTCGCTCATCAGGACGGAGGGGATCCCCGAGCGGTACTACGAGCGGAACGGCACGATCAACTTTCTTTGCCACAACATCATGCGAAAGTTCGAGCGTGCCGGAGATACGTTCTTCGCGGGGGGTGCGGCGCTGATCTTCAGGCGTGACCTGATTGGCCTCCCGTTTGACGAGGACTATTTCCTCTACATCGAAGACGTGTATCTGAGCATGCGCGCCCGGTTCATGGGATACGGGGTCGTCCAGACGCCTGATGCGCGCGTACGCCACCTGGGCAGCCACACCGTGCGACGCGAACCCGCTGCCGCGATGACAATGTACCAGGAACGGAACCGCCTCATGACGATGGCGCTGTTTTTTCGGGCGTCAACGATCCTGAGACTCACGCCGATGCTTGCGCTGAACGTCGTGGCCAAGCTGGCAGCCGCCTGCGCAGGCAGACGCTACTCGTTCGGCGGGCTGGTGAGAGCGTACGCGTGGCTGCTCGGGCATCCCGTGACAGTGTACCGGAAACGGGCTCCACTTGCCGCGGCACGTCGCGTACAGGACTCCGAAGTCACGTCCTGGATGACCGCTGATCTCACGAACGGGGAGCATGGTGCGGGGCGAGCCGTCAATGCGGCGGCCCGGCTCTATTGTCGCTGTCTCGGGCTCCGGACGCTGGAACATCCGGCGGGGGGCTCGCGATGATCAGCGTCGTCACCGTTCAATACAACCACGCCTCCCTGACGAGAAGCGCGGTAGAATCGATCCAGGCATGGCACAACGGGGGGTTCGAAATAATCGTGGTGGACAATTGTTCCACTGAGCCCGGAGCCCGCGATGCAACGTCGTCCCTCCCGGGGTGCACGGTCATCTTCAATCCCGTCAACGCGGGGTTCGGCAGGGCGAACAACCTGGGGGCCCTCCAGGCGACGGGAGAGATACTGTTCTTCCTGAACAACGACACGCGCCTCACGGGGAGCGTTTTCCCGGAGCTTGAAGGTTATTTCGCTGCGCACCCGCGTTGCGGGGTGGTCGGGCCGCGCCTCGTCAATCCGGATGGGTCTCCACAGCGGTCCACGGGGAAGGCTCCCACCTTTCTTTCGCTCCTGGGTATGAAGAGGGGGAGTGATCCATTCAGCGGCCGGCGTTCGAGCGAGCGGGGATGGGTGTCCGGCGCGGCCCTTGCAATCCGGAAGGAGGCGTTCGACGCCGTGGGGGGATTTGACGAGCGGTACTTCATGTACTACGAGGACGTCGATCTCTGTGCCCGTGTCCGGCGCGCCGGTTACGAAATTCACGCGGCCCCTGAAATCAGCATCGAACATTCGGGCGGGGGGAGCCAGCCCGGCGGGCTTTCCCCATTTGTGAGGACGGAATACCGCCGCTCGCAGCTCCTGCTTTTTCGCGCTCACGCATCGGCCGCGGATAACGCGCTCTTGCGCCTCTATCTCCTCGCCCGTTTCCTGCCGGAGCGAATTTCTCCCTCCGCCGGGAAGCGGAATGTCGCTTCAGCAGTACTTTCCATGGCCCTCGGCAACCCAGATGCGGATCGGCATTGACGCCAGGAAATACCGCGATTTCGGGATCGGCACGTATATCCGAAGCCTCGCCGGGGCGTTTGACCGGCAGGAAAGTGAGAGTTTCACATATATTGTCTCACCGGAGGACGCCGAGATGCTGGGCAGGAGGCACCGGGGGGCGATACTGACAAATCGCTCGGGCAAGTACTCGATCGGGGAATTACTCACTGTCTCCTCGCAGGCAAACCGTGCCCGGCTGGACCTCTTCCATTCGCCGCACTACACGCTCCCCCTGCGCCTGGCCATGCCCTCTGTCGTGACGATCCATGACATGATCCACCTCAGGTTCCCGGAGTATTTTTCTCCTGTCCAGCGGGCGTACGCGAGCGTGATGATCGCACACGCGGCAAAGGGGGCCGGGGCAATCATCGTGGATTCGGCGTTTGCGGGGAAGGAACTTCTCCGCTACGTGAGCATCCCCGAGAGGAAGATCAACGTCATCCCGCTCGGCGTGTCGGAGCTGTACCGCCCTGACGCCGCCGGCGGTGGTGTCGCCGCATTCCGTGCAAGGCACGGCATCCGGGGGGAGTACCTGCTCTACGTGGGGAGCCTGAAGCCCCACAAAAACGTCGGCCTTCTCCTCGGGGCGCTCACCCGGATCGAGAAGCGGGAGCTTGAGCTGGTGTGCGTGGGAGAGATGATCGAGCGGGAGCCTTCGCTGGCGGCACTGGCCACGGGCCTGGCCGGGACGCATCGTATACACAGCCCCGGTTGGCTCCCTGAAGAGGAGCTTGTCGAAGCGTATCGGGGAGCCGCGGCGCTCGTCCTGCCATCGCTCTACGAGGGATTCGGGCTTCCTGTGCTCGAGGCGATGGCGTGCGGGACTCCCGTCATCTGCGCCAATGCGGCGTCGTTGCCCGAGGTGGCGGGCGACGCCGCGCTTTGCGTCCCGCCGGGCTCGGAGGGGGAGCTTCTCGATGCGATCAGGGCAGTGACGGGGGATGCCGCATTACGTGCCTCGCTCCGGGAAAGGGGGCTGCGCCGAGCGGGGCTCTTTTCCTGGCAGCAGTGCGCCGAGTCGACATTGAACCTGTACAGGACACTGACATGAAACTGGGAATATTCGGGGGAACGTTTGACCCTGTCCACCACGGCCACCTGATCGTGGCGGAGGCGGTCCGTGAATCAGTGGGGCTCGACAGAATCATGTTTGTCCCCACACTGATCTCTCCGCACAAACAGGATGTCCCTGCGACACCGGCCGGGCAGCGGCTGGAAATGCTGCGCGAGGCCGTGAAGCCCAATCCTTTTTTTGAGGTCCTTGACATCGAAATCGAACGGGGTGGCGTATCGTACACGGTGGACACTATCCGGGCTCTGGAGGAGACGCACACGCACGACGAGTTCTACCTCCTTATCGGCGCGGACAACCTCCTGGATTTCGGAGCGTGGCGTGAGCCTTCCGAGATCCTCCGGCGCGTCGTCCTCGTCGTGATGGGCCGGCCGGGATTCCCGGCCGCCGCGCGAGAGCCGCAGCTCCCGGAGCGGACGATTCGCTGCCGGGTTCCGGCGATCGATATATCGGGAACGGACATCAGGCGGAGGGTCAAAGAGGGACTGCCTATCAGTTATCTCGTCCCGCCGGCAGTCGCGCGCTTCATCGGGCGACACAGGCTCTATATTTGATTTCGCCCGGCGGTTTCCGTACATTGACCCGTTGCCCTCGTAGCTCAGTATGGATAGAGCGACGGTTTCCTAAACCGCAGGTCACCCGTTCGAATCGGGTCGAGGGCACGCTTGAAACGCCAAAGGCCCGGTGAGTTCCGGGCCTTTGACGTTACTCCCGCGCCTGGGGAGTTGTAGCGGCACTTTCCTTTGCGTATCCCTCGTCGCTCTTTACACGTGGGGCCTGAAGGCGGGTGATCCGTGGACGGCGATCTGTCCCATGCTCATCGACGCTTCGCACGACGGACACACGCGTTTAGCGGGGTCATCGGCAAGCTCCGCCCCGCTGAGCGCGCGCTTGCAGCGGATGCAAACGCCGTATGTACCGTTTTCAAGTCTCTTGAGCGCCTGGCGGAGCTCCCCGAGCCTTGAGTCGCTCTTGTAGGACAGGGCGACATCGACCTCGTTATCCGAGAGCTGACCGGATTCGATATCTTCGGTCGGGCGTTCGAAGTCGTAATTCAGTTTGAGATACTCGAAGAGACTCGACAGTATGATCCGCCGCTTTGCGGCATCCCCGGGTGCCATGTTTGCCTCCCCAGGGTCCCGCCTGTGCCGAACCGGAGAAGGTGGCGGGACCCGACAGTGTTCTTGAATTAGTTTGGTCTTCTGGTGCGAAGTTATAGATTCTGTACGATATTGTCAATAGTTTTTTGCGAATGTTAACAGAGAATTAACGTATCAGCCAGGATGCCAATCCAGGACTTTCAGGTGTGGGTTGCCAACTACGGGTACCCTGCCATATATGTGCTGCTGATGCTCGGAATTGTTGGCCTTCCCGTGCCCGACGAGACGCTCCTGACGCTCACAGGATATCTGGTATTTGAAGGGTCTTTGAAACTGGTCCCGAGCTTCCTCTGTGCGTTCGCCGGAACTGTGTCGGGCATCACAATCAGCTATTCGATCGGAAGGTTCGGCGGGGTAACGCTTGTGGAGAGGTTCGGCAGCAAACTACGCATCAAGCCCGAATCGGTGGAGAGGGTCCATTCCTGGTTCCGCCGGTGGGGACACTGGTCGCTGACGATCGGCTATTTCGTGCCGGGAGTGCGCCACGTGATCGCGATCGTCGCAGGAAGCACCCGCCTGGAGCTGAGGATATTCTCCCTCTACGCCTACGCAGGCGCGCTGTTCTGGACGGCGCTCTTCATATTCGCGGGCTACTACCTCGGCGAAGGGTGGACGGCGTTTCCGGAGACAATGACGAGAATCGCCCTCTGGTGCGCCGTGGCGGCGTTCCTCGGCGTCATTCTCTGGTGGGCCCTCCGCAGGAGCAGGAAGAAGAAGGGGCAGGCCCCCTAGAACAGGCTGAGCCTGACGTAGCGCTGGGGATTCTCCCTCAGGTCCCTCACAAGGAGATTGAGGTTCATCGAGAGGGAATCGAGGTGGTTGTAGAGCCGCTCGTCCTGCACGAGCATGCCGAGCGTCCCCTCCCCCCGGTTGACCTTTCCCAGTACGCCGTTGAGCGAACCGGCGGCGGTCTCCAGCTCGGCGGAAACCCGCTCCATGTTGCGCGACCAACGGGAAAATGACGTGACGCTGGTGTCGATGTTGAATCGCTCATCGTGCGCAATCGTGTCGATGGTGCGGGCGGCCCCCGCCAGGTCGCGCGAGAACGAGGAGAGCTCTGCAAAGCTCGCGTCCGCGCTCTTTCCCCCGGCGCTGATCACCTCCTCGAGCCGCCCGGAAGAGCGCTCGAGCTCCGCGACGATGCGCTGGATCCGCTGGCGCGTGGGCTGGTCGAACGTCGAATTCACATTCTCCAGGATCCCGAGGACGTTCGAGGTGATGGGGGAGAGCGTCGCGGTCAGCTCCGAGAGATCGGCCTCGTACAATCCCCCGAGGGAATCGCCGTTTGCCAGCATCGCCGTATCCATCCCCGGGGCGATTTCGATAAATTTGCCCCCCATGATCGACTCGCTCTTCAGGATCGCCCTGGAGTCCTTCGGCAGGTGGACCTTCGTCTGGATCGAGAGAACGACGTTGATGCCCCTGCCGGCGAGTGACATCGACTGGACCCTGCCGATCGCCAGCCCGGCCACGCTCACCACGTCCCCTTCCTTCAGTCCGTTCACGTTGCGGTAAAACACCTTCAGCTCGTACTGCTTGGAGCGGAGGTCGATTCCCCTCAGGTACACGACACCGGCGATGAAGATCACGGCGGCGGCCAGGACGCCGATGCCGATGCGGGCTTCGTTGCTCCATTTCATATCAGTCGTGTCCTCGAGGTTGACAGTGAGCTGCTGATGTATTTCCGCACGTCGTCGTCGGTGCTCCGCTCGATCTCGGCACGCGTTCCGGTCATGAGCGTCCTGCCGCCGTCCAGGATGGCGAACCGGTCCCCGACGACGAAAGCGCTGTGAATGTCGTGCGTGACCACGATGGAGGTGACACCGAGCTTCGTCCTGAGCTCGTTGATCAGGACGTTGATGCCGTCCGCGGTCTCCATGTCCAGCCCGGTGGTGGGCTCGTCGTAGAGCATGTAGCGGGGATTCGGCACGATGGCGCGCGCAAGTCCCACCCGCTTCTTCATCCCGCCGCTCAGCTCTGCGGGCATCTCCGCCTGGGTGCCCTTGAGCCCGACCACGTCGAGCGCGTACGCCACGCGCTCGGCGATCTCCTCTTCGGACAGCTCGAGCTGCTCCTTCGGACGGCCCCGGCGGAGGGCCAGCGCGACATTGTCCCCCACGGTCATGGAATCGAAGAGCGCGGCCCCCTGGAAGAGAAAGCCGAACTTGAAGCGGAGGACGCGCAGCTGCGCGTAGCCCATCGAGAGAACGTCCCCGCCGTCGACAGTGATGGAACCGGCGTCGGGCCTGATGAGGCCGACGATCATCTTGAGCAGGACGCTCTTGCCGCCGCCGCTGCGCCCGAGGATGACCAGCGTCTCCCTGTCGCGCACGTCAAAGCTCACGCCGCGGTGGACGGGATGGTCGTCAAAACTCTTGCGGATATCCCTAATCTCGATCATTCAGAGAAGCGTCGATGCGAGTATGAAGTCCAGGATCACCACCGCCAGGCACGTGAGCACGACAGTGGACATGGTCGCCCGGCCGACGCCCGCGGCGCCCCCCGTGACGTAGTAGCCCTGGTAGCAGGAAATGGAGGTGATGGTATACCCGAAAATGGTGGCCTTTGTCAGCCCGAAGAGGGCGTCGCGCGTGGCAAATGAGGATTTCAACCCGGCGATAAACGCCCCCGCCGGAATATGCGCGACGATGGCCGCGCCGAAGAGGCCCCCGAGAACCGCCAGCAGGTCCCCGAAGATCACGAGCACGGGAAACATGATGATGCCGGCAAGCACGCGGGGAGTCACCAGGAAGGAGACAGAATCGAATCCCATGGCCTCGAGCGCGTCCACCTGTTCAGTCACGCGCATCGAGCCGATCTCCGCGGTAATCGTGGCCCCCACCTTGCCGGCGAGGACGAGCGCCGTGAGGAGGGGCGTGAGTTCCAGGAGGACGCTCTTGATCACGAGTCCCCCCACGACCGAGCGGGGAATCCAGGAGTAGAGCTGGTAGGCGGACTGCACCGCCGTCACCATGCCCACGAACGTGGAGACGAACACGACGATGGGGATGGAGTCGTTGCCGATCTGGACCATCTGGCTGAAGAAGTTCGACGCGGATTCGCGGGCATTGCGGACGTTGCGCACCATCCACCAGACGAGTCCGAAATACATGCCGAGGTGTTCGAGGAAATCGATCGTGTGGCGGCCCACGACCTCGAACAGGACGGGACCGCGGGTTCGCGCAGAGAGGTGAGCCGGGGTGGAGACGTCCATGAAATCGGCGATGGCGACGGGTTAGGGTGAGGCAGGCGGGCAGGCCTGCCCCTGCCTCATGTAATGAAGGGAATACAAACACGATAAGCAACGTCCGGCGAGGGCACCCGTTTCGGCGGCGAATCGCACATAGTTTTTTCCCGCTTTTTTGGTATCTTGGGAGGTACCCGGAGCCACCCGATCAGCACTGATTTTCACGCCGCATGCGCCTGAGCCGCTCATTCGTTCCCACCGTCAAAGAGACTCCCGCAGACGCCGCGATTCCCAGCCATCAGCTCATGATTCGCTCGGGCATGGTGCGCGCGGTCGCCGCGGGCGTCTATGCGTTCCTCCCGCTCGGCCTCCGCGTCATGGAAAAGGTGATCGCCATCGTGCGGGAGGAGATGAACGCGATCGGGGCGCAGGAGCTTCTGCTTCCCGCACTGAGCCCCCTGGAGCTGTGGCAGCAGACAGGACGCGTCCGGTCGTTCGGCGAGACGCTCTTTCACATCGCGAATCGGGCGCTGGTGCTCGCCCCCACGCATGAAGAGGTGATCTGCGCGCTCGCGCGGGACCATATCGCCTCCTACAGGGACATGCCGCAGATCTGGTACCAGATCCAGACGAAGTTCAGAAATGAGCCCCGCCCGAGGTCCGGCGTGCTGCGGGGACGACAATTCCTGATGAAGGATAGCTACAGTCTTGACAGCTCGCGCGACGGGCTCGACCGGTCATACGGCCTTCATGCGGGAGCCTACGCCCGCATATTCGACAGGTGCGGTATCCGGTACGTCGTGGCCGGGGCTTCATCCGGCGCGATGGGGGGAACGGGGTCACAGGAATTTGTCGTGGAGTCGGAATTCGGCGAAGATACATTCGCGGTTTCTCCCGGGGGCTCGTATGCCGCAAACCTCGAGGTCGCCACGTCCGCAGGCGCCGGGGCCGGGCGGGTGGACGACGATTCACCGATCCGTGAGATCCACACGCCGGGCGTCAGGACGATCGACGAGCTGGCGGCGTTCCTCGGGGTCGATCACTCCCGGCTGGCAAAATCGGTGGTCTACCAGGGGGGTGACCGCGTGATACTTGTCCTCATGATGGGAAACGACGAGCTGAACGAGACAAAGCTGAGCGCGCTCGTCGGCGCCGACGTGCGTCCCGTCGAGCCCGAACGACTGCGCGCGCTGACGGGGGCCGACGGGGGGTCGATCGGTCCGGTCGGCCTGCGCGGGTTCTCGATATTCGCCGACGGGCGCCTCCGGGGGGCGAACGGACTTATCAGCGGTGCGAACAGGAATGATTACCACATCGCGCACATCGACCTGGAGAGGGACTGCGCGATCGATGGCTACCATGACCTGCGGACGGTGCGGGAAGGGGAAGATGCCCCCGACGGCAGCGGTCCCCTGCGGATCGTCAGGGGGATCGAGCTGGGGCACATATTCAAGCTCGGCACAAAATACTCCGACGCTCTCGGG
>Ga0335081_10004270_pt1 | contig 22558 bp, 19 predicted proteins | sample Lox_Sample_35_FD_206713 | JGI IMG/M metagenome (GOLD analysis project Ga0335081, IMG submission 206713) | Soil microbial communities from Loxahatchee National Wildlife Refuge, Florida, United States - Lox_Sample_3.5 | ecosystem: Environmental > Terrestrial > Soil > Wetlands | place: USA... | reverse complement strand
GCGGGCTGGCGCTCGCAGCGGCTGGGGCGCTCATCGTCTTCTTCCGCTACACGCGCATCGGGCTCGCCATGCGAGGGGTGGCGGAAGGGCACCAGATCATGCAGAGCATGGGCATCAACGTCCGCCACATCCTCAACGTCTCCTGGGGGCTCGCCGGGGTGGCGGCGACGGTCGCCGGCATCCTCCTCGGAAGCACCTTCGGGTTCCAGCTGGGCCTGAGCCAGATCGGCCTCCTGGCGATTCCGGCCGCCTTCATCGGCGGGCTCGACTCTCCGGAAGGGGCACTGCTGGGCGGCCTGCTCATCGGGGTCGTGGAGAGCGTCGTCTCCGGCTACGTCGGGAACGCCGCCGGGGTCCCGGCCGCATTCGCCATCCTCATCGCCACCATGCTCGTCCGGCCCTACGGATTCTTCGGGCTCGAGCGGATCGAGAGGGTCTAGCGATGTTCCGGGTCCCGTTCTATCCGCCGAGCGGCGTCTACGCCGACAGCTACGAGAAGGACATGCGGATCGTCAAGACCGGCACGCAGCGGGTGCTCGCCGCGCTCGCGCTCGCGGTGCTCGTCCTCCTCCCGCTCGTGGCAAGCAGCTACCACCTCCGCCTCCTCATCGGCATCGGCATCGCCGTCATCGTCGGCCTGGGGCTCAACATCCTGACCGGCTACTGCGGCCAGCTCAACGTCGGCCAGTCAGCCTTCATGATGGTGGGGGGCTTCACCTCCGGCCTGCTCAATGCCTACTGGGGGTGGCCCTTCTGGGCGGCGGTCCTTCCCGCCGGGCTGGCCGCGGCCGCCGTCGGCGTCGTCTTCGGCATCCCCTCGGTGCGCCTGAAGGGCCTGTACCTGGCCCTGGCCACGCTCGGAGCCCAGATCATCCTGACCTGGATCGCCCTCTACGGCATCACCGTGACCGCCGCCGGGTTCAGCGTCGAGCCGGTCAAGCTGGGGAGCCTGGCGTTCAACACCCCGCAGAAGTTCTACTACCTGGCCCTGGTCTTCACCCTGGGAATGACCCTCGCCGCCAAGAACTTGATGCGGTCGAGGCTCGGACGCGCCTTCATCGCCATCCGCGACAACGACCGGGCGGCGGAGGGCATGGGCATCGACATCTTCCGCTACAAGCTGCTCGCCTTCGCCATCTGCACCTTCTACGCCGGCGTGGGCGGCTCCCTCCTCGTCCACTACATGATGTGGGCCCAGCTCGAATCGTTCACGCTGCAGGATTCCATCTGGTACGTGGCGATGATCATCGTCGGCGGGCTGGGGAGCATCGAAGGCACCATCTTCGGGGTCGTCTTCATCACCCTGCTGAAGGAGCTCGTCCTGGTCGTCGGCCCCATGGCGCAGGAAAGGTTCACCTTCCTGCCCATCGGGGCGGCGAGCGGGCTCCTGCTCGTCTTCATCGGGAGCGTCGCCATCCTCTTCGGCATCCTGGAGCCGCGGGGCATGGCGCACCGCTGGAGCCTCGTCAAGGCCTTCTACCGGCTGTGGCCGTTCGGCTACTAGGAGCGTTCGCGAAGTGGCAGCGGAGCCATCATTCACCGATAGTAGATGGACGAAATCGGCGCACAGGAGAGAGCGACCATGAGACAGGGCAGATCTCGATCGGTAGCGTTCACGCTGGCGGCAGGGTTGTTCTTCCCGGCCGCCGCGGCGGCCCAGACCCGGGAGGTGGTGGTCGGCAACATCAGCGCCATGACCGGACCCACGAGTGGCACACACCTGATGTGCCAGTCCGGCTCCCGGGACTATCTGAACTACCTCAACGAGACCCAGGGAGGGATCACCGGCAAGAAGGGAACGGTGAAGACGAGGTACCTCGCCTATGACTCGCAGTACGTGGCCACCAAGGCCAAGGACGGCTTCGCCCGCCTGCTCGAGCAGAACATGGTGATCTGGACCCAGTGCGCCTCGGCCCATTCCGACGCCCTCATCGTGGACTACGAGACCGCCAAGGTGCCCCTGGTGACGGGTTCCCAGGGGATCGCCAGCCTCTTCTCCGACTGGGCCTACGGGAACTACCACTCCGGAATCGCGAACATGATCCGGACTTGGATGCTGTGGCGGAAGGGGGAGTGGGAGAAGGCGGGAAGGCCGGGCGGGACGCTGGTGCTCGGGGCCATCACCACCGACGAGCCCTTCGTGCCACTCGCGCTGTGGGACGTCGACGCCTTCGCGAAGGAGCAGGGGATCAAGGTCGTGAAGGAGACATTTCCCAAGGGAGCCACCGACGCCGGGCCGCAGCTGCTTCGGCTCCGGGACGCCGGCGCCACCCAGATCTACGTGGTCGCCTCCGCCTCCGGGGCCGTGGTGGCGCTCAAGTCGGCGAAGTCCCTGAACCTGGGCATTCCCATGACGCAGTGCGCGGCGGCCACCCTGGGGGACGTCATTGCCCTGGGCGGGCCGGAGCTCGTCGAAGGCTACCAGGGCGAGTTCTTCTTCGAGCCCATGTCGAAGGACCCGGCCCAGGGCGGCTCCGCCGGGCTCAAGCTCGCGCGGGAGCTCTGGAGCAGGAACCACCCCAAGGAGGCGCCCAACGACATGTACATCAACGGAGTGCTCTCCGGGATGGTCATCGCCGAGGGCATCCGGCTGGCACTCGACACCGTTCCGCCGGACAAGCTGACGGGCGAGGCCATCAAGCGCGGCCTGGACCAGGTCCACGGGTTCGACGGGATGGGCCTGACGAGGCCCATCACCTATGTCAAGGACGACCACATCGGGCCGAAGCAGGTCCGGTACTGGGTAGTGAGGAAAGGCTACGTCGAGCCCATCAGCGACTGGATGCCGACCACGACGTACCGGATCCCGAAGAAGTAGCGGGGTGGGCGGACGCGGAAGGCGCAGGTTATGCCCGGGCTGCGCCGCAGCGGGACCGCGGGTTCCCGAGCTGGAGACGGACGATGGTAGAGATCAGATTCCGTGCCCAGGTAGACCTGGAGAAGTGCGTGAGCTGTCCCATGTGCGAGAACGTCTGCCCCACCGGGGCGATCACGTTGCCGCGCAAGGGGGCGAAGGCCGAGGTCGTCGACGAGAAGTGCGTCGGCTGCCCCAACTGCTCGGGGGTGTGCCCGGTGGACGCGATCGCGCTCGTGGCGCGCGAGGCGCCGCTCCTCCTCGGTGTGGACCTGGCCGGGGTGGACGAGGCGGCGATCGCAGCGCTGTGCCGCAAGGCCCACCTCCACCCCCAGCAGTGGCTGTGCCTGTGCACCGCCACCCGGGTGCAGGAGGGAGCGGCGGCGATCCTGAAGGGCGCGAGGACGCTGGAGGAGGTCGCGCTGGCCACCGGGACGCGGTCGGGGTGCACCATCTACTGCCTCCAGCCCACGCTCCGCCTCCTCAAGGCGCACGGCGTGGAGGTCGTCCAGCCGGAAGGATACCGCTGGTACAACACCTCGCAGACCTGCTGGGACGTGCCGCAAGAGGTGGTCGAGAGGTACCCGGGACACTTCCTCGAAGAGGACAAGGACGTGTTCCGGAAGATCTAGCGGAACGCGGAACAGGAGAGAGGACCATGCTGACCCAGCCCACCCCATCGTTCGTGCGCAGATCGGTCTATGGACCCGAGCCCAAGCGGCGCGCGGCGGCGCTCGCCGGAATGGTGGGACTCGACATCAAGAGCCTCTTCCCCGACATCCCCGAGGCCATCTACCTCGAGGGCGGAGACCTGGGCGCGGTCCGGCGAGCCACGCGCGACGCGCTCCGGGACGCGCGGATGGACATGATCCGCCCCGGCGACCGCGTCAACGTCCTCGCCTCTCAGTACGGCTTCACCATCATGGGCGGAGAGGCCTACTGCGAGATGCTGAAGACGATCAAGGACACGGTGGAGGAGCGCACCGGGTGCAAGAACATCCGCCTGCGGGTGTGCACCGGCTTTCGCATCCGCGAGCCCGACGAGATCATCGAGCACCACCGCCTCAAGGATCACTTCCCCGCAGGGGCGCTCGGGGTGCGACCCATCGACAAGGGCATCCCCATCGAGACCGAGATCGGGACGCTCTACGGCGTGGCCCGCGTCTACGACGCCGACTGGATCATCCATGCCCATCACGGCGAGCTCCGCGAGCTGGACATGCACCGGATGATCAACCGCGCGTACAAGCCGTTCTCGATGTCCTACGCGCGGATGGAGACCCGGGCCATCGCCCACATGAACTTCGGCCCGCGGAGCAGCAACTTCGTCTCCAAGGTGATCTTCAACTCCAAGCTGGTCCAGAGCAAGTTCACCTTTGGCTGCTTCCTGCTCACCTCGCCGCAGGGGATCACCGGGGTGGCCGCCGGCGGCGACCTCGAACGCCTCGACCGCCAGCTCATGATCCTCGGCTTCCGATCCTACGGGAAGATCCGGGAGCTCTACGCGGAGATCAAGGAGTGCGTGGTGGTGCTCGATGGCACCGGCGAGCCCCGCTACATGGCCGGGGGCGGCATCAGCTTCGGGAACGTGACCGAGGCTGAGCTCGACCTGTTCGACCTCGACGTCGTGCCGGTGAGCCTGGGCTTCGGGCTCTACGAGCGTCCCGCCGGGCAGCCCAAGGCCAAGTCGGTCAACCCGGCGATCAAGGCCCTCGTCATCAACCACATGTGGCTCGGCGTCCCGCAGCTCGAGTTGGCGACGCACATTCCCACCTTCGCGGTCGGCGAGGACATGGCCAAGCTGCTCCGGGAAGACCCCATGAACCACGACTTCATGCCCCGCTGCGTCACGGCCGACAACCTCGAGACCGCGATGAAGTTCGCGAAGGCCATCGCGCGGACGGAGCACGTGGTGGTGTTCGACGGGAGCTTCGGGTCCATGACGGTGAGCCCGTCGCTCGCGGCGTACCTGACGGAGAGGGCGCCGCACGCGAGCAGGAGGGTGGACGAGCAGCTCATGCCGAAGTGGCTCCGACAGAGAGGCATCGACCCCGCCACCGTCCTCGAGAGGTCCGCGTGATCCGCGCCGCCGCGGCCGCCCGGGAGGAGCCCGGGCTCGACGTGCGCGAGGAGATCCTGCGGAGCGTCGCAGCCGGGCGCGTCACCGCGGCGATCGTGGCCGAGGAGGCGGGAGTCTTCTCCGGGGCGGCGCTGGCCCGCGCGGAAGCCTCGCGGCTCGGGGTCCAGGTGGCCAGCATGGCCGGGGAGGGCGCCCGGTTGCGGGAGGGGGACGAGGTCGCGAGGCTCGCCGGGACTCCCCGGCAGGTCGTGATGGCCGAAGAGATCCTCATCGGGCTCCTGGCGAAGCCCTCGGGGATCGCCACGCGCGCCCGCGAATTCGTGGAGAGGGCGGGCGGCCATCCCCGGGTGGTCTCCGGCGGTTGGAAGAAGATGCCGGCAGCGCTGAAGGGCATGATCCGCGCGGCGGTCTCGGCGGGCGGGGCAGACCCGCGCATCCTCCCCGGGCCCTTCGCCTACTTGGACAAGAATTACGTGGCGCTGCTCGGGGGCATCGAGAAGAGCCTCGCCGCCGTGGCCCACCTCCAGGCAGTGGCGAAGGTGATCCAGGTGAAGGGAAGGTACGCCGACGTCTCGGCGGAGGCGGTCTTGGCGGCGGAGCTCGGCGCCGATGTCGTCTTCGTCGACACCGGGCGGCCCGAGGACGTGGAGCGCGCGGCTGAGTCCCTCGCCCGTCACGGGCTGCGGGAACGTGTGGACCTGGCGTTCGGCGGGGGGGTGGCGGTGGGAGACCTGGAGCGCCTGCGGGCGCTCGACCTCGACATCCTCGACATCGGCCGCCAAATCGTGGACGCGCCTCTTATCGACATGCGGCTCGAGATCGTCGACCTGCGCCGGACTAGCTGAGCCGACCGTGCCCGACTACGACCTCATGGACAAGACGGAGCTGACGATCCGCGGCATCGCCCTGCGGGACGCAGACCTGTCCCGCCTCGCCGACGCTGTCGCGCAGGTGCTGGGGATCGAGCGCTCCGATCTGCTCGTCACCGACGTGCTCGGCGACCAGGTGGTGATCGACGTCCTGCGCCGCGGACTGGACCCTCACGCGCTCGTGGGGAAGAAGGAGGAGCTGAGGCGGAGGCTCGCCGAGGTCCCCGGTGTCGATTGCACCGACGAGACCGAGTTCTTCTCGAAGGGGATGCTGAGCTGGATCGCCCTCGAGCCCGCGGAAGGCGAGCTGATCCTGCGGCGCTCCGAGGCGATGGCGAGGGAGATCCGCGAGAGGCTCCGGACGACGGCGACGGTGTTCTCCACCGGGGCGGAGGTGGTGGGCGGGCTGGTGAAGGACACGAACGCCCCCTTCCTCCGCACCCGGCTGGAGGCGGCTGGCTTCCGGGTGAAGCTCGGCGGGGCCCTGAAGGACGACGAGGTGCTCATCGCCGAGCGCCTTCGGCAGGCGGCGGACGAGGGCTGTGGCCTCATCCTCACCACCGGAGGCGTCGGCGCCGAGGACAAGGACCGGACCATCGAGGCCGTGCTCGGCGCCGACCCGAGCGCCGCCACCCCCCACATCGTGAAGTACCAGCTCGGCGTGGGCCGGCACCGGCACAAGGACCAGGTTCGGGTCGCGGTCGGGAACGTGGGCCGTACCCTCGTCGTCGCTCTGCCGGGCCCGAACGACGAGGTCCAGGTGGGTGTCGAGGCCTTGGTGGAGGGGCTCGCCGCCGGTGCCGGGAAGGCCGCCCTGGCGGAGCGGATCGCCGTGGCGCTGCGGGAGCGGCTGCGGGAGAAGGCCGCCGCCGCGGGGCGGCCGGGGGGGGAGGGGTAGCCGGATGGAGCGCACCTTTTACGAGGACGCGGAGGGGATGACCCGGGCGGAACGGCAGGCCTACCTCGACGCCCAGGTCCGCTGGGTGGTCGAGCACGCCTATCGCCACGCTCCCGGGGTGCGGGCGAAGATGGACGCAGCCAAGGTGGTGCCCGCCGATGTCCGCTGCGTGAAGGACCTGGAACGCATCCCCATCACCTCCAAGGAGGACCTCGTCCGGTTGCAGAAGGAGAGCCCCCCGTTCGGCGGGTTCGCGACGGTGCCGCCGAACCGGCTGGGAGCCTTGTGCATGTCTCCCGGGCCCACCTACAACTCTCCCGGCAACGACGAGAGCTACCGGAAGCGAGTGAGGAAGGCATTCTTCGGCTGCGGGCTCCGTCCCGGCGACGTCCTCGTCAACACCTTCTCCTACCACGTGTCCCCGATGGGCCTCCTCCTCGACACCCCGCTCAAGGAGCTCGGGACGGCGGTCGTCCCCATGGGCGGGGGAAACAAGCAGCTCCAGGTACAGGTGATGAGGGACCTCAAGGCGACGGCCTTCACCGGGACCGCCACCTTCCTGCTCGAGGTCCTGCAGACCGCCGAGGAGATGGGGATCGATCCCAGGAAGGACCTATCTCTCCGCCTGGCCGTGACGCCGCTCGACCACGGGGTGATGAGGATCGTCGAGAGGGACTACGGGATCCGGGTGACCGAGTTCTACGGCACCGCCGACCTGGGGATCGTGGCGTACAACTGCGACGCCCGATCGGGGATGCACCTCTGCGAGGAGGCCATCCTCGAGATCGTCGACCTGAACAGCGGTCGCCAGCTCGGTGCGGAGGAGGTGGGCCGGGTGGTCGTCACCCCCCTCGACCCGACCTTCCCCCTCCTGCGGTTCGCCCCCGGTGACTTGTCCTCGGTGAGCGATGAGGACTGCCCCTGCGGACGGACGTCCGCTCGCCTCAACCCCCTGGCCGGATGGATCGGGCACGCCGTCAAGGTGCGGGGGATGTTTGTCCACCCCTCCCAGCTCGCGAGCGTGGTGGCGAGGCACCCCGGGGTGGAGCGCTACCGCCTCGCCTGCCGGTTCATCGAGCACAAGGATCACCTGACGCTCAGCTACGAGGCGCGCGACGAGGTCCGGCGAGACGAGGTGGAGCCGTCCCTCGCCCATTGGTTCCGAGAGCTGTGCCGCCTCAAGCTCGATGTCGTCGAGCGGGTGGCGACGGGGACTCTCGCTCCCGACGGGAAGCCGATCGTGGACGAGCGCCCGCAGGGCGAGAAGTGACCCGATGGCAGGAGAGCCGCAGCGAACGGAAGGCAAAGACCAGGGAGGCACCTTGAAGGGATCGCTTCTGGAGGAGCTCGGTTGGACGAAGTACGTCGGGCAGGACACCGGCACCTGGACGGGAGAGCCCGTCCTGGCCCGCGACGTCCGGCGCTACGCGCTGGCGATCGACGACCCCAACCCCATCTACCGCGACCCGGGCGCGGCCCGAAAGGTCGGGGGCCTGGTGGCACCCCTCTTCTACGTGACCTGGGCGGTGGGAGTACCCGGCTCGGAGAGGGGGACGAAGGAACTCGGGGAGGATGGGCTCGCCACCTTCGTGGGGATCCCCGACATCCCCAACGTCTGGGACCTCGGCTGGGTCCGCGGGGGCGAAGAGATCGAGTTCTTCGAACGAGTGCACGTGGGGGATCGGGTCACCGTGAACGGTAAGATCGTGGACATGAAGGAGAAGGAGGGAAAGAGCGGAAAGCTCCTCCTGGTGACGTCCGAGTTCGTCTACACCAACCAGGCCGGGGAGAAGCTGGCGACGCACCGCCTGACGATGATCGGCACGCCGCGGAAGGAGGCGGGCCATGGCTAGCCAGACCTTCTTCGAGGACGTGCGCGAGGGCCAGGAGATCCCGTCCCTGCGCAAGGACGTGTCCCCGGTCAGCATCCTCATGTACGTGGCGTCGGTCTGGCTCATGGATCGGATCCACTTTGATCAGCCGTTTGCCACCCAGCGCCGGGGGCTGCCCGGCGTCGTCGCCCCCGGCAACATGGGCGGGGACTACTACGCCCAGCTCCTCAGCGAGTTCGCGGGGGACGACGGGCAGGTGCGGAAGATGTCCTTCCAGTTCCGGAACTTCATGCTCGCCGACGACGTCCTCGAGGTGGGCGGGAGGATCGTGAAGAAGTACATGAGCGAGGGGAAGGGAATCGTCGACCTGGAGCTGTGGATCAAGAACCAGGGCCAGGTGAACTGCGTCCCCGGCAAGGGGCTCGTGGCGCTGCCCTTCCGGAAGGGCTGACGCTGGCCCCTGCCGGGCCTTGCCCTCCGTCGCCGGGGCGGTCGCCGAAGGAGCCGGGCGCTCCCGAGCGGGCGACCTCCCGCGCCCCGCGCGGCTCCCCGAGGAGACGGCGCGGGGCCCCAGCCGCCGCTACCCGATGCGCTGGAACTTGGCGGCGGGGGCGCCGCAGATCGGGCACTTCTCGGGCGGGACGCCGAACTCGACGTCGCCGCAGAACGGGCACAGGAAGACGTCCATCTGCGAGAGGTCCTTCCCGCTCTTCAGGGCCTCGAGCCCCTGTGCGAAGAGGCGCGCGTGGACGCGCTCGGCGGCATTGGCGAAGCCGAGCATCGTCCGGGCCCGGTGTCCCTCCGCGTTCGCCTGCTCCACCATGGGCGGGTACATCTTCTCGAACTCGTAGGTCTCGCCGTCGAGCGCCGCCTCCAGGTTCGCTAGCGTGGTCCCGACGCCGCCCATGTTGGCGAAGTGCGCCTGGGCGTGGATGGTCTCGGCCTCGGCAGCGGCGCGGAAGAGCTTCGCGATCTGCGGTAGCCCCTCCTTGTCCGCCTGGCGCGCGAAGGCGAGGTACTTGCGGTTGGCCTGGCTCTCCCCGGCGAACGCGGTCGCCAGGTTCTCGTTGGTCGTCGGCATCGTCCCCTCCAGGACTCGGTGAGGTGAGGCGCGAGCATCATTTCGCAGAAGGCGAGGGCAGGCCACAGGGAACTCTCGGGGGCGACTCTGCCCGGATGCCGCCCGGCTTGACCACCGTCAAAGACGGCCCGCCACATCCTGATATTGAATTTCATTAGCGCGAGCGAGTTGCAACGAAAGCGAGGTCCCGGGGTGAAGAAGGTGCAGAGGAAAGCGAGACGAGGAGGCGTCGCCGCCGGGGCCCGAGCCCGCCCGCAGGAGATCCTGCGCGCCCATCTCGAGAAGCACGGCCTCCGCCGCTCGCGCGTGCGCGACGCAGTCGCGGACACGTTTTTCGCCACGCCCGGGCACGTCTCGGTGGAAGAGCTCACCGGGCGGGTGCGGAGGCGGGATCCGGGAATCGGCCACACCACCGTCTACCGGACGCTGCGGCTCCTCGCCGAGTGCGGGCTGGCGGAGCCCCACGACTTCGGCGACGGGATGACGCGCTACGATCCCGTCCGGGAGGCCGGTCACCACGACCATCTCGTCTGCACCGCCTGCGGCACCATCGTGGAGTTCGAGAACCCCGAGATCGAGGAGCTTCAGGGGGAGGTGGCGCGCCGCCACCGCTTCGTCACCGAGAACCACAAGCTCGAGCTGTACGGGCGCTGCGCCCGCTGCCGGGGCGGTCGCCCGGGAGGATCCACATGATCGCCTGCGTTTGCCGCGCTGTCTCCGATCGGGCCATCCGCGCGGCGGCGGCCGCCGGGGCCGCCGCCGAGGACATCGCGCGGGCCACCGGCGCGGGCTCGGCCTGCGGCTGCTGCGCGGACTTCGTCCGGCTGGTCATCGAGGAGGAGGCCAGTTGCCATTCTTCGGGTGCTCCCTGCCAAGGCTGCCCGCGCCGGAGCGCGAGCGCCGGATGACTCCCCCTCCGAGGTCGAGATGACGGGCGACGTCCACGACAAGAGGGGGTCGAGCTGCTCGAGCCCGTCACCCGGCCTGCCCTCCTGCGGGGAGTCCGACCTCCGCTGAGGGTGCGGCGGCCTCCTCGCGAGGCTCGTCTCTGGCGCGGTGGAGTTGAAGACCGCCAGTCAGACCGAGGAGTCAGGGCGCGAGGGGGCCCGCGGGCTGCTCGCGGGGCGGCGACCGCCCTCGGAATGCCGGCAGGGGACGTTCGCCCCGCCGCTCCGCCGGCTCGAGGTTCGCGGTCGGAGCCGCTGCCCAGACCGAGGACTCGAAGAACACGTCGCTGCTCGGGGCGGAGCCGTCGTTCGTCATCACGAAGAAGGCTCCGACCGGTCCCGCGACGGCGGCAAGGCCCTCGTAGTCGCCGAGGAAGTAGCCGTCGGAGTTCGCGGCCGCCCTCAGGTTGAACGGCGCTCCGAGCTCTGTCTCTCGCCAGGTGAGGCCCCCGTCGGCGGAGGTCGCGAGCCAGGCGGCCGCGAGAAGACGGGACGCGTCGCCCAGGGAGTCGAGGCGCAGGTCGTAGTAGGTCAAGGAAATCGTTCCCGCCGCGGCCAGGATGGGGGTGAAGGCTTGCGCGAGGGGAGCGCCGTTCACTTGCCTGGGGGCGGACCAGCTTGCGCCTCCATCGCTGGATTCGGCAAGGGCGATGCCGTCGCGGGCGCCGCCGCTGAAGACGCTATCCTCCCAGGCGACGTACACGGTACCGGTCCCCGGATCGACTGCCGCGGAGACGAGGGAGTCGCCGGTCCGCACCGGCTCTTGGTTCTTCGGATCCACCACTCCCCGGGGATCGGCCTTGGCCACCTCGATGGGGGTGGACCAACTGTCCCCGCCATCCGCGGACCGGAGGACCGCCACCGTGTACTCCGGGGTCTCCGCAAGGCGGGTGACCTTCGTGAAGACGTCGAGTAGGGTCCCGTCCGTGAGGACGACCACCAGATTGCCGATGGTTTGTGCGTCGGACCCCGGATCGTAGATCGGACGGGCTGCCTCCCAGCTGGCCCCGTCGTCCGGGCTGCGAGCGAACCAGGCCGGACCGGTTGCCACAGACTGGCTCGGGGCGGTCACGCCTGTGAGGCGGTCCCAGACCGCGTACACGCGCGGCGGTCGCACCGGGTCTGCCGTGATGGAGGGCTTGTCGAGGGCGACTTCCGGGTCGGTGTCGACCTGGAGGCCCACCGGCTCGCTCCAGGTGGCGCCGCCGTCGAGCGACCGGCTAGCCAGGATGGCTCGTCGCCCGACCCCGGCGTCGAAGGCCAGTCCAAGCTGGTGTACGATCCCAGCAGCCGAGATCGCTACCCAAGGGTCGGAGCCGCGCTGGTAGTCCCCGCCGGTGCATCGGGTGAATCGGGCATAAGACCCGCTCCACGTGCGTCCCCCGTCGCGCGAGACTGCGGCGAGCAGACCGTTCGCGCCCGCGTCGGACCACCGGTCCTGTTGCCAGACGCCCACGAGGTGGAGGGGGTCGCTCGGGTCGGCCGCCAAGGCTGGCTCGACCGCGGTCCCGACGTAGTCGGTCGCGCCTTGGCCGGCGCCCGAGCAGCCGGGCGCAAAGGGAGACGCGCCGGAGACGCGCACGGCCCCGCCCACGATCGCCGGAGGCGGCGAGGCAGGCCCACCCCCGGGTCCGCAGCCGGCTAGGAGAAACGCCGCGGTCGAGATCTCGGCTACGAGGGGGCGCACCCGGCGAAGCATAACCGTGCGTCGAGGCGCCGGGAAAGCGGCCCGCCGCGGTGACGACGCTGCCCGGGCGACGCAGTCGGTCGCCCCGCCACGAGAATCGGCGTCGACTGTGTCGGCGGCCAGGGCCCGGCGACGTTCGCGCGAGCCCCGACCGTGACGAAAGGTCGGGAAAGGCAACAAAGCCCGGGCGTTCCACCCACCGACTGGCAGTTGTCGATACCGCCAGGCGTTTTTCGGAGATCTCTTCGCTTCGCGATTGGTACGAGCCCGGTTGGGTTGCGCCCCTCCGTGTCCGTGCCAGGCCTTAGGTTGGCAGTGGCGGGCACGGGCCGCCGAAGGCCTTTGCGGGGGGAATATTGGCCCCAGGTAGGCTCGTGCCCGCCGTTTCCACGCATATCACAGCGTCCGCAGTGTCACACAAGGGCAATAACGTATAGTGAATACCACATGGGGCGGTCGCGGTCGTGGGACCTCAGGGGATCCCCTCGCGGGTGACCCGGGGCCACATCCGTGAGGCCGAGATCGCTGCATCGATCTTACTCGAAGGCGGCCTTTGGCCGGAGGGATGCTCCCCGGTCCCCCTCGTGACACCGGCGACGGTCCACCCGGCCGAGGTCCTGCGCCGGGCCGTGGCGGCGAACTACCGCGTGTTCGAGCGCGGCAACCGGCGGTCCGCCTACCTTCACATCTGGGCCTGGACCAGTCAGGAAATCCAGCCAGGCTGTGCAAGAGGGCATCTCGCGCGCCAACGCCGCCGACGTCGACGGCACGTTCTTGACCTGCGCGACGGGTGGGGTGGAGCCTGGCCGCAGTATCTATCGATCTTCATGCGGGAGGTGCCGGTGCTGGAGAAAGTTGACCGCGACGGCGCTGTGCAGGGCGTTGACCCGCAGTTACGCAAGCCGGCGGCGGTGCTGGTCAACGGTGGGACTCGCAGCGGCAGAGGCGCTAGTCTATGCCATCAGGAAGCACCAGCTGGCTCGCCTGGTAGGCGAGCGGGAGGCAGGGCTCACCCAGGCGCAGCTCGCCGCTCTCATCGGGGTGAAGCAGCCGATGACTGCCAGAGTGGAGCGGGGCCCGGACCCGCGAACACCGCGTTGGGACGTCCTACGGAGGGTCGGCTTGGTCCGCGGGAAGCAATTCGTGCTCTAGTTCGTCTCGACGAAGGGCCCCGTGCCGCTCGTCCAAATCGATGGGAGCCGGCCTCTCGACCAGGTGTAAGGGCGCCTGGGTTTCGCACGAGGCGTGGCCGGTGGAATCGAAGTCGATCACCAAAGGTGTTGTAACGCGGCGACGGCGCTCGGCAAAAGCGCGCCAAGCTCTTGCAGGACAACCCCTTATCGGTAGTGAGCGGTGAACCGCAGTGGACACCGCGCAGACCCTCAAAGACGTTGGCGAGTCGCAAGTTCGGCAACCAGCCGACGCTTGCAGCCAACCGCGGACCCCGCGCGCAGAAGGCTACGCCACTTCGCAGGCCCGGGAATCATTCACGGTGAGGCGCGTAGGTCTGGGGACCCCCTAAGGGAAAGGCCGCATGCGCGTACCCAAGAGGAGCGCCGCGTCGCGCCGCCCTTCTATTAGATGTCATTCGTCGTGCGTGCTCATCGTGCGCAGACGTGGAGAGTCGGAGCGGCAGTCGTCGCGGCGATTGCCCTGGCAGGCTCGCTGCGCCCGGCGGATAACGTTCCGCACGAGATCCGAGAGCGCTGCAACTGCCATCACGGCCCCGAGAAGCAGTGCAGTTGTTTGTCTTGCAAGCGTGCAGCCTCGACGGCCCGCCTCGCAGAGGCCGAGCGAGGGCCGCCGTGCCACAGGGACGCCGCCCGCGCCAGGATTGGGCGGGAGATGAACGAGGAGGCCCTGCCGGGCCCGTGTCTCCGGGGTGCATGCGGCACGCCTCAGGATCAGCACGCCGCAGTCACCGGACTGAACGTTTTCATCGTTCCGGTGATCGAAGGCGTCCTCGGGCCAGCACCGGCAAGCGAACTAGCGAAGTACGGCAATAGCGCAGAAGAAGACCTTGCGATTCCGCCCGCGACGCCGCCTCCTCGACGGTCTTAGGAACGCGATCAAGCTCGTCACGCGTTGGGCAGCGTCAAGTAGAGGCCCGCCCCAGGGTTTTGGGCGAGTTCCCACTGACCGTCTTCGAGGGGCGGCTGCCCCCGAGAAGTAGGTACCAGCGTCGCCTAACTGACCAGGCGTTCGTTTGCCGGCTCAGCGCTTCCCTGGCCGGGTCGCACGCGTGACGAGCCTTCGCCTCTTCGGGCAGAGCCGGCCGCTGCGGCCATCGGGCTCATCGCCCACGACCTCTCACGGAGAACTCACAATGACTCCATCGAAGCGCGCTCTTGGAATACCAGCTCCAGTGACCATCCATGTCTTCTCGGCCCGGAAAACCACCTGCAAGATTTCGAACAAGCCCGACCTTCCGAGTTCGATCGCGATGAAGCTTCTTCGTGCCGCCGTCGGGCTCGCCGCGGTAGCGTCGACGGCCCTCCTGCCTTCAATGACCTGGGCCTGCGCCTGTGGCTGCGGCGTATTCGACGTTGGCGGCGGAACCTTGATCGCGATGCCCACCGTTTCAGAAACGGGGTGGTCCGCATGGTTCCGGTACAGCTACATGAATCAAAACCAAAATTGGGAAGGCAGTGCTCGTGCGCCGGCCTCTGACAACGCGGACAAGGAGGTCAACACCAATTTCTTTACCCTTGGTGGTCAGTACGTGATCAATCGCGACTGGTCGGTGATGGCGGAACTGCCCATCTACGATCGCCAGCTGACGACGACCGACGATGGCACGGTCAACGGGCCAGCGGGCAGCATCTATACGGCCGACATGACCGCGATGGGCGACTTGCAGCTCACCGCCATCTACACCGGGCTCCTGAGCGACATGTCGCTAGGGCTGACGTTCGGTCTATGGCTCCCAACGGGTGACTACACTGGCCCAACCGGTTCACTCGGCGGGTATGAATTCGATCGCGACACTGTTCCGGGGACGGGAGCAACGAGCCTGACCATCGGCGGTTACTACGTGGGTGGCATCACCACGGACAACCGGCTCGCCTATTTCCTTCAGGCCAGATACGTATTTGCAGTCTTCACCCGCAACGACTATCGGCCAGGTGGAGAGTTGGACGGAGCGGCAGGGCTCACGTACACATTTGATACGGGAGCGAACACGAGCATAACGCCGCTACTTCAAGCCAAGGTCAGCTATCGAACGCACGATACGGGCGCGAACGCAGATCAGGCAAACTCCGGATACACGCGCTTATTGGTCGGGCCGGGCGTAGAGGCTCGCCTTTGGAAGGTCCGGCTCTACGCCGACGTCGAGTTCCCCGTCTATCAGTACGTCAATGCCGCCTCCAGCGTGGCCGTGGAGGGCACTGCGGGGCAGCTTGTCGCTTCGGTTCTCGTCAATGCAGTGGCCGCGTACGACTTCTAGGATTCGCGGGCGCGCCGGAGTAGCTCGATGATGAAGGTCACCATCGCCATCGCGTGCATTCTGTCCTGCTATCCAGCCGAGGGGCGGGCCGCGCCCATGGTCGGGGAACTCGCCCCACCCCTCGCTGTCCCGGCGGTCGGCGGAGGCCGCTTCGATCTGAGTGCTCTCCGCGGAAAAGTAGTCGTCATCAATTACTGGGCGACCTGGTGTTCCCCCTGTCGTACGGAAATGCCGGCACTCGACGCGTTCTACGCACGGTTCCACGACCGAGGTGTCGAGCTCATTGGCATTAGCGTCGATCGCACTCGGGACCGAGAGGATGTCCTCAGGGCGGCGCGAACGGTGCGTTATCCCGTTGCGATCGTGGGCGATGCCACTGCCGATGGCTTTGGGAAACCGGCAACGCTCCCGACAACCTACGTTATCGATCGGGCCGGAATCGTGCGCATCGTCATGACCCCAGGTGCGAACCCGTTAACTGAAGATGCACTTGAGCGGGCATTGGTGCCGCTCCTCGCACGCGATCCCGAGCGCTGAGTCCAGTAGTGAGCTTGCCAAAGGGCACTGCTTGAAGGAGACGGGCCCGTCGCCCGCCGAACTCTCTACCCGGGCCTTTCGGCATCCACACTGGCCGCGACGGGTTCGATTGCGCGCTGAGTCATGATCACTGCTCCGCTGGCGGGGGCCGCTCAGCGCGCCCGAAGCGGGGAGTCGGGGCGGAGCGAATGCAAACGCTGGCTTACGCCCCAAACAGCCCCGGGGCCCGTACTAGCGCGACTTACGAGCAGCGGATACGGCAACGGGCCATGGCCCACGCACGGAGGTCCGTACATGTCAAACGTGATCCTGAAGACAAACGATGGTGGTACGACGACACTAGCGGCGGAAGTAGTCGCGGCGTTCCGCGGACAGTTGCGCGGCGCGCTGTGCCTGCCAGGCGAACCGGGGTACGACCAAGCACGCACCATCTGGAACGCGATGATCAACAGGCGGCCCGGCGCCATCGTTCGTTCGGCCGGGGCGGCCGACGTTATACGAGCGGTCAAGCTTGCCAGGGAGCACCGGCTTCTCCTCGCGATCCGGGGGGGTGGACACAACATCGCTGGCAACGCCGTTTGCGAGGGTGGTCTGATGGTCGACCTCTCGCAGATGAAGTCGGTCCGCATTGATCCCGTAGGCCGAACGGCCCGCGTCGAGCCGGGTGTAACCTTGGGCGAGTTCGACCGTGAGGCGCAGGCGTTTGGCCTCGCAACGCCGCTCGGCATCAACTCGACGACGGGCGTGGCCGGGCTCACGCTGGGCGGGGGATTCGGCTGGATCAGCCGGAAGTACGGGCTCTCCATTGATAATCTCCTCTCCGTGGACGTGGTCACGGCGAACGGTGACCTGGTACGCGCGAGTGAGAAGGACGACGCCGACCTGTTCTGGGCTGTCCGCGGTGGCGGTGGCAATTTCGGTGTCGCGACGTCATTCAAGTTCCGCCTCCACCCGGTCGGCCCGGAAGTACTTGCCGGCTTGATCGTTCATCCCTTCGCCAGGGCCAAGGAGCTCTTAGAGGGCTATCGCCGCGCGGTCGCCAGTGCGCCGGAGGAGCTCACGTGCTGGGTGGTAATGCGCAAGGCCCCCCCGCTGCCGTTCCTCCCCAAGGAAGTGCACGGCAAGGAGGTAGTGGTCCTCGCAGTGTGCTATGCGGGCGACCTGGAAAAGGGCCGCAAGGCCGTTGCGCCGCTTCAAGCACTTGGCAAGCCCATCGCGGACGTAGTTGGGCCAAGCCCCTTCGCTGGCTGGCAAACCGCATTCGACCCGCTGCTGACGCCAGGGGCTAGGAACTACTGGAAGTCCCACGATTTCGTCGAATTAAGCGACGGAGCAATCAAGGTGATGCTCGACTACGTTGGCCGCCTGCCGTCGCCGGACTGCGAGGTCTTCATCGGCAACCTGGGCGGCGCCGTGAACCGGGTGCCGGTGCAGGCTACCGCGTATCCACACCGAGACATTCAGTTCGTGATGAACGTCCACACGCGCTGGAGCGACGCGGCCAACGACAAGGAGTGCATCTCCTGGGCACGACAGCTGTTCGACGCGATGACACCCCACGCAACCGGCGGTGTTTACGTCAACTTCATGCCAGAGGAGGAATCGCAGCGCGTGAGCCAGGGGGCCTACGGAGCTAACTATCAACGGCTCGCCAAGCTGAAGGCCAAGTACGATCCGGAAAACCTGTTCCGGATGAACCAGAATATCGGTCCTGCGAGTTAGCCGGGACGAGGGTCGCTTCGGTGCAGGCGGAGCTCGAAACCGATTATCTCGTCGTGGGTGCTGGGGCCGCGGGGATGGCGTTTACTGACGCGCTCCTCGCGCATTCGGACGCGACCGTCACCATCGTGGATTGCCGCCACGCGCCCGGCGGGCACTGGGTCGACGCCTATCCGTACGTGCGGCTCCATCAGCCGTCCACCTTCTACGGCGTCGACTCCGTGCCGCTCGGGCAGAACGCCATCGACGCACTCGGGACGAACGCCGGCTTCTACGAGCTCGCCGGCGCGGACGAGCTACGGGCGTATTACGAACGGGTCATGCATCGCCACTTCCTGCCCACCGGGCGGGTCCGGTACTTCCCTTGCTGCGACTACGTGGGCGAGCATCGCTTCGTCTCCCGGCTCACGGGCGCGTCTAGGAACGTGCACGTGCGCCGCAAGCTGGTCGACACCACGTACCTGGAAGGCGAGATCCCGGCGACTAGCCCTCCACCCTTCGCGATCGCCGACGGCGTCCGTTGCGTGACACCGAACGAGCTCGCTCGCTTCGAGCAGCCACCCGCGCGCTTCGTGATCATCGGCGGAGGCAAGACCGCCCTCGACGCCTGTGTGTGGCTCCTCGAGCAGGGCGTCCCGGCGACGGCGATCCGCTGGATCCGGCCGCGCGAAGCGTGGTGGATGAACCGCAGGTTCCAACAGCCGCACACGCTCCTGCCGGACCTCTTGCAAGGCGCCGCGATCCAGATGGAGGCCATGGCCCAGGCCGGCTCGATGTACGAGCTCTTCGCCCGGCTCGAATCGGAAGGAGTCTTCCTCCGCATCGATCCCGACGTCGCGCCGACAATGTTTCGCGGCGCCGTCGTCAGCGAGTCCGAGCTTCGCCTCCTCCGACAGATCGGGGACGTGGTCCGCATGGGCCACGTGCGCAGGATCGAGTGCGACGAGGTCGTCCTCGACCGGGGCCGTGTGCCGACCGACGGGCGAACGGTTCACGTACACTGCGCGGCGCGAGGGCTCCGGCGCCCGCCGCGCCGTCCCATCTTCGAGCCGGGGCGAGTGACCATCCAGCCCTTCTTCTATGGGTTCGCCTGTTACCAGTTCGCCATGCTTGGCGTGATCGAGGTCACGATTGAGAGCGACGAGCAGAAGAACGGCCTGTGCCCTCCGATTGCCTATTGGGACCAGGACAGGGACTATCTGAGCGCGTTCCTGGCGACGATGGGCCTCACGACGGCGATGGCCGCCCATCCGGCCCTCGCGAGCTGGAACAAGGGGAGCCGTCTCAACCCGATCAGCGGCTTCGCTTCGCACAAGGACGACCCGCGCGTCAGCGCCTCCCGCGAACGCATCAAGCGTTTCGGCTTTTCGGCGGCGATGAACCTGCAGAAGCTCCTGTCGGAAGCAGGCCCGAGCTGACGCAAACCGCCGAAAGCGGGCGGTGGGCGTGGCGTCTAAGCCATCACCGAGAGGCGCTACGGCCACCTCTTGCCCGACTTCATGGCTGCGGAGGTGAACAAGCTACGGTTCGGCCTCGGTGCGCTGGCGAAGGTTCCCGCTGGGCAGAACTCGCCGGACTTTGCAGCGAGTCTCCGGCCGGCGGTTACACCTGGGTTGCAATTCCCGCTGGAGCAAGAAGAAGAGGCCGGAACGCCTCCGAAAACGGGAGATATTCCGGCCTCTAAGGTGGCGCGCGGTACAGGATTCGAACCTGTGGCCTTCGGCTCCGGAGGCCGACGCTCTATCCAGCTGAGCTAACCGCGCTATTCATGGAATCTTCTACCTTCAATGCTGGGGTCGCTTCCAGCACCTTGATGGCCCGCTCGCGGCCTGCGCGACCCGCAGACGGCTACATACCATGGCAGCCGAGGAGGCTCGCAAGAACTAACGCCTCTCCGGCAGGAGGGTAGCCTCGCAGGGGGGCTTGTCTGCGCGTCCGGCCGCTTTCGGTTAGTAGCCGATCACTGGCTGGAGGGGTAGGGAAGCTCGCATTGACCCGACTCGACCCGAGGCAGCTCGAGTCCCTGCTCGCCTTGACCGGCGGGGCCGCCTACGGGGTGGATCGCGAAGGGAGGGTGCTCGAGTGGGGCGCCTCGGCGGAACGCCTCTTCGGGCTAGCCGCTGCCGAGGCGCTGGGGAAGCCTGGCCCGGGCGCGGTTTCGGGCGCGCGCGAGCGCCTGGCCGCCGCGATCCGAGAGGCGGCGGCAGGCGGCCACGCCGAGGTCCCCGGGATCTTCGTCCAGGCGAGGGGCGGGGCGCGTGTCCGGGTCGACGCGGTGCTGGGACCTCTGCTCGAGGGACGCGCGGGGGCGGCCGTGGTCGTCGTTCCGTGCGCCTCGGCCGGCGAGACGACGGCAGCCGAGAGGCGTCTCGCGACCGTGCTCGATGCGATCCCGACGCCGATCTTTTTCAAGGACCGCGACGGGGTGTATCTGGGTTGCAACGTCGCGTTTCAGGAGTACCTGGGACGTTCTCGCGACGAGATCGTGGGGCACGGCGTCCACGATGTGGCGCCCCCTCATCTCGCCGCCGTCTACGAAGCAGCTGACGACGCGCTCATGCGTTCGGGCGAGACGCAGGTGTACGAGACCCTGGTGCGCGCCGCCAACGGTGCGGAGCAATATGTCCTCCTCACCAAGGGGGTCCTGCGCGACGAACGGGGGAGGGTGGAGGGATGCGTCGGGACGATGCTCGACATCAGCGAGCGCAAGCGGGCGGAGGAGGCGTTGCGACAGAGCGAGGAGCGGTTTCGTATCATGGCCGACGGCTCGCCGGTCATCATCTGGGTGACCGATCCTCAAGGCGGAAATCAGTACGTCAACCGGAGGTATCGCGAGTTCTTCGGGGTCACGCTCGGCGAGGCTCAGGGAGGAAAGTGGCAGCCTTTCGTGCACCCGGACGACGTGATGAAGTACCTGGAGAAGGTGGTGAGCGCCGTCCGGGAGCGCAAGCCATTCTTCGCGGAGGCGAGGGTGCGGCGCAAGGACGCCGAGTGGCGGCTCCTCGCCTCCCACGGCGCGCCTCGCTACTCCACAACGGGCGAGTACCTCGGGCACATCGGCATCAGCCTCGACATCACGGAAGAGCGACGCCTTCAGGAGCAGTTCCAGCAGGCGCAGAAGCTGGAGAGCGTGGGGCGCCTAGCGGGCGGCGTCGCGCACGACTTCAACAACCTGCTCACCGTGATCTTGATGTGCGCCGAGGCGTTGAAGCGGGACATCGGAGCCCAGCGACCGGCGGAACTCGAACTCATCGAGGACATCGCCGTGGCGGGGGAGCGCGCGCGCGACGTCGCCCGCCAGCTGCTCGCCTTCGCGCGAAGGCAGGTCATCCGACCCGTGCCGCTCGACCTGGGCGCCCTGGTGAGGGGCACGGAGAAGCTCCTGCGGCGCGTCATGGGGGAGGACGTCGAGGTCGTCGTGACCTCCGCTCCTGCCCTCCTGAGCGTGCGCTGCGATCAAGGGCAGATCGAGCAGATCATCCTCAACCTGGCGGTGAACGCGCGAGACGCGATGCCGAAAGGCGGCCGGTTCATCATCGACACTCGCAACGCGCAGGTCGACGTGGGCCAGGTCGCGTCCCATCCTTTCCTGAAGGATGGCCCTTTCGTGCGGCTAGCCCTCCGAGACACCGGACACGGCATGACGCCGGAGGTAAAGGCGCATGCCTTCGAGCCCTTCTTCACGACGAAGCCTGCCGGTCAGGGAACCGGGCTCGGCCTCGCCATGGTCTACGGGATCGTGAAGCAGAGTGGAGGCCACATTCTCGTGGAGAGCGAACCCACCCAAGGTACCACCTTCGAGATCTACTTCCCTGGCGGCTACGAGACCGCCGTGGATCCCTCGGAGCCGGTCGCAGAAGGGCCGACAACCGGATCGGAGACCATCCTGGTGGTGGAGGACGACCCGCAGGTGAGGGAGGTGACGGTCCGCTCGCTGAGAGCGGGGGGATACGAGGTCCTCTCCGCCGGGCGGGGGCAGGACGCGCTCGAAATGGCGCCCGAGGATCTCGGCCGCGCTCAGCTTCTCGTGACGGACGTCGTCATGCCCGGGCTCAACGGGCCCGCGCTCGCGGAAGAGATGCGCCGACGTTACCCCGACCTCAAGGTGCTGTACGTGTCCGGCTACGCCAAGGACGCCCTCATGCAGCGCGGTGGGCTCGAGCCGGGCATCGAGTTCCTGCCGAAGCCCTTCACTGCCGAGGGACTGCTCGGCCGGGTTCGCTCCATCCTCGACGCCCGGGCCGCGCGGGCCGGCCCGAGGTGACCGACCTGCAGGGACGAGCTCCGAGGTGACGCTCCCGCGAAGGGGGGGTGAGAGCTCGACCGCCGGCGCCGGGATCGGCTCTTGAGATCGCTGGGTCCGACGCGCGGCGCGCGGGATCACCCCACGAACCGAGGCTTACGATCGGCGAACCGGGGATGAGTACTCGGGTGCTCATGAAGCGTTCGTCGCCGAGCTGCTCCGGTGCGAGCGAGGGGCCGGACCCTTCGACCGGTCTAGCCGTGCGTGGCCTTGCGCTGCGCCTTCTTCATGGCGGTGCGCGCGACCCACTCCTCGAGCATCTGGTACTGCTTGAAGAGGTCGTGCTCCGGGGTCTCCCCCTCG
>Ga0335081_10004269_pt1 | contig 22561 bp, 23 predicted proteins | sample Lox_Sample_35_FD_206713 | JGI IMG/M metagenome (GOLD analysis project Ga0335081, IMG submission 206713) | Soil microbial communities from Loxahatchee National Wildlife Refuge, Florida, United States - Lox_Sample_3.5 | ecosystem: Environmental > Terrestrial > Soil > Wetlands | place: USA... | reverse complement strand
GTGGAGGCCTTGCACCCCTTTAACAACACGCTGAACGACCCGCAGCTACTCGCCGAACAAGCCAGCTCGGCCACCCAGCCGGTGGACCTGGTCACCCTGCACCCCGACGACAACGACAAGGTCTTTCCGGCGATTGGCAACCTGCCCGGCGTGGTAATAACGCCCCAGGCCGCGATGCTGCCGACCGACCCGCATTTCGCACCGGCCGTCATCAGCGAAGTAAAGAAGGCCGTGATGGACCAACTCGACGGCCAGGCCGGCTGGCGGGTGGTCAGCGTCAACCAGAACGGTGTCGATGTTGCCGTACTCCACGAGGTCGAAGGGTCGCCGGCGCCGTCGGTGTCGATCACTTTGGACCGGGCGGTGCAGAACGCCGCTCAGCATGCGGTGGATACCCGGGGCGGCAAGGCGATGATCGTCGTGATCAAGCCGTCGACGGGGGAGATCCTCGCGATCGCGCAGAACGGCGGGGCCGACGCTGACGGCCTGATCGCCACGAATGGTCTGTTCCCGCCCGGATCGACCTTCAAGATGATCACGGCCGGCGCGGCCATCGACCGCGATATGGCCACGCCCAACACCATGCTGGGCTGCCCGGCCCATATCGACATCGGGCAGCGCAGCATCCCCAATTACGGTGGCTTCGATCTCGGCGTGGTGCCGATGTCACGTGCGTTCGCCAGTTCCTGCAACACCACGTTCGCCGAACTCAGTAGCAGAATGCCGCCCCGTGGTCTGACGCAGGCGGCCACCCGCTACGGGATCGGGCTCGACTATCAGGTGGACGGCATCACCACGGTGACCGGGTCGGTGCCGCCGACGGTGGACCTGGCCGAGCGCACCGAAGACGGCTTCGGCCAGGGCAAAGTGCTGGCCAGTCCGTTCGGCATGGCTCTGGTGGCGGCCACTGTGGCTGCCGGCAAAACCCCGGTGCCGCAGCTGATCGCCGGGCGGCCAACGACAGTCGAAGGCGACAACACGCCGATCTCGTCGAAGATGGTCGACGCGCTGCGGCCGATGATGCGGCTGGTGGTGACCAACGGAACCGCCAAGGAGATCTCCGGCTGCTGCGGCGCGGTGTTCGGGAAGACCGGTGAGGCCGAGTTCCCGGGCGGATCGCACTCCTGGTTCGCCGGGTACCGCGGCGATCTGGCGTTTGCGGCGTTGATCGTCGGGGGCGGCAGCTCGGAATTCGCGGTCCGGATGACCAAAGTGATGTTCGACTCGCTGCCGCCTGACTATTTGGCCTAAGAGCCGGCGCTGCAGCGCGGCTTCCCGGCTCCTTACGGCGGTAAGTTGCGAGGGTAGGCCAAGCCGGTTGGTATGGGGCCGGCGGCAGAGCGTCAGGAAAGGCCATGAGTGAGACTGGTGGAGACATGGTGGCGTTGCGGGTCTCGGACGCCGACCGGAACGGCACCATGCGGCGATTGCACAACGCCGTCGCGCTCGGGCTGATCGACATCGGCGAGTTCGAGCAGCGCTCGTCGCAAGTGTCCTACGCGCGTACCCGAAGTGAACTGGACTTGCTTGTTGGTGACCTGCCCGGGCCAGGCGCTATCGTCACATCCGCGGCTGACCGGGTGGAACTGCGCGGCTGGGCCGGCTCGCTGAAGCGCCACGGCGAATGGACTGTGCCCACTCGCCTGGCGCTGGTACGCCGGCTGGGCTCGATCGAACTCGACCTCACCAACGCCCGGTTCGCGGGGCCGGTGGTGGTCATCGAACTCAACATGAGATTCGGCTCGGTGGAGATCCGGTTGCCGCAGGGCGCCAGCGCCTCGATCGACGACGTCGAGGTCTACGTGGGCAGCGCCAGCGACCGCCGCAAAGACGCACCGGGCGAAGGAACGCCGCATGTCGTCTTGACCGGTCAGGTGGTGTGCGGCTCGGTGATCATCCGCGGCCCGCGCCGCTCGTTTCTGCGCCGCCGCTAGGTCTGGGCGCCATTAAGCTGGCGGCATGCCTGCTCGCACCGCGCTTTCTCCCGGAGTGTTGTCCCCGACTCTGCCGGTGCCCAGCCGCATCCCCCGCCCGGAGTACGTCGGCAAGCCCACCGCCCGGGAGGGCACCGAGCCGTGGGTGCAGACGCCAGAGGTGATCGAGAAGATGCGCGTCGCCGGGCGGATCGCGGCCGGCGCGCTGGCTGAGGCGGGCAAAGCGGTCGCGCCCGGGGTGACGACCGACGAGCTGGACCGGATCGCGCATGCCTACATGGTCGACCACGGCGCATACCCATCGACGCTGGGCTACAAGGGCTACCCGAAGTCGTGCTGCACGTCGCTCAACGAGGTCATCTGCCACGGGATCCCGGACTCGACGGTGATCGAGGACGGCGACATCGTCAACATCGATGTCACCGCCTATATCGACGGGGTGCACGGCGACACCAACGCGACTTTCCTGGCCGGCGATGTCTCAGAGGAACACCGACTGCTGGTGGAGCGGACCCGAGAGGCGACGATGCGCGCGATCAACTCCGTCAAACCCGGGCGCGCGCTGTCGGTCATCGGCCGCGTCATCGAAGCCTATGCAAACCGATTCGGGTACAACGTGGTTCGTGACTTCACCGGTCACGGTATCGCTACCACGTTTCACAACGGCCTGGTCGTGCTGCACTACGACCAGCCTTCGGTGGCGACAATCATGCAGCCGGGAATGACGTTCACCATCGAACCGATGATCAACCTCGGGGCGCTGGACTATGAGATCTGGGACGACGGCTGGACGGTGGTCACCAAGGACCGCAAGTGGACCGCGCAGTTCGAGCACACCCTGCTGGTCACCGACACCGGCGTCGAGATCCTCACGCTGCAGTGACGCTTCGACCGCGAGCAGTCCCCGCAAGCGGGCGGTACCCCCAGCTCGCCCTGAGCCGGTGAGCGGGGCTCTGCTGGTTGCGGGCACCAGCTCCGACGCCGGGAAATCCGTGGTGGTAGCGGGTCTGTGCCGGTTGTTGGCGCGCAGTGGAGCCCGGGCCGCGCCGTTCAAGGCACAGAACATGTCCAACAACTCTGTGGTCACTGTCGAAGGCGGCGAGATCGGCCGGGCCCAGGCGATCCAGGCACGGGCGGCGGGGCTGGAGCCCAGCGTGCGATTCAACCCGATCCTGCTCAAACCGGGCAGTGACCGGACGTCACAGCTGGTGATCCGGGGGCAGGTCGCCGACTCGGTCACTGCGGCTAGCTATATCGACCATCGCGACCGGCTCGCCGGTATCGTCCTTGATGAACTGTCGTGCTTGCGTGATGAGTTCGATGCGGTGATCTGTGAGGGAGCCGGTTCGCCAGCCGAAATAAACTTGCGTGCCACAGATTTAGCCAACATGGGGTTGGCCAGGGCGGCGAACTTGCCGGTGGTCTTAGTCGGCGACATCGACCGCGGCGGCCTGCTTGCTCATCTATTCGGGACGGTCGCGGTGCTCGAGCCCGACGACCAAGCGCTCATCGCCGGCTTCGTCGTCAACAAATTCCGCGGCGACCCCGCACTGCTGAAACCCGGGCTGCAGCAGCTGCGCGCCATGACCGGCCGTCCAACTTATGGGGTGCTGCCATACGCCGATGAGCTGTGGCTGGACGCCGAGGACTCGCTGTCGGTGGTCGCGCACCGCGTGGTCGGCACGCCCGCGCCACCGCACGGCGACCAGTGGCTGCGAGTGGCCGCGGTCCGGCTGCCCCGGATCTCCAACTCCACCGACGTCGAGGCGCTGGCATGCGAGCCGGGCGTGGTGGTGCGCTGGATCACCGACCCCGCCGACTTGGCCGACACCGACCTGATCGTGCTTCCGGGCAGCAAGGCCACCGTCGCCGACCTGTCATGGCTGCACGATCGCGGCCTGGCCGGCGCGATCATCGATCAGGCTCGGGCCGGCAAGCCGGTGCTGGGTATCTGCGGGGGGTTGCAGATGCTATGCCGGCGCATCGAGGACACCGTGGAATCCGGGTTAGGGGAAGTCGCCGGGCTGGGGCTGTTGGACGCCGACATCGCCTTTGGCGAGGCCAAGGTCTTGCGCCGCTGGCAGCAGCCGCTCACCGGATATGAAATCCATCATGGGCGGATTTCCCGGTGCGCCGAGGAAAGCTGGTTCGGCCTGAATACTGGGCCTGAGGCTGAGCCAGGCTCCGAACCGCATGGCATCATGCGCGGCGCTGTCTTCGGCACTCATTGGCACGGCCTGCTCGACAACGACGACTTCCGTCGTGCGTGGCTCACCCGTGTTGCCGATGCAGCCGGCCGGAGTGGATTCGTCGCCGCCGACACCAACGTCGCCGCGCGACGCGATGCCCAACTGGATCTGATCGCTGAGCTGATGGCTTCCCATCTCGACGTCGACGCCGTCCTCGGTTTGCTCGACGGTCCGCTGCCGCGGCGACCATACGTCGCAAGTGAGTTGCGGCCGTAGGGTATTCGTCGCGACATGACGGTGTGAAGATCTTGTAAACACCTGACGCAGAGCTGCATTGAGCGGCGCCAACAAGGCCGGCCGTGGGTGCAGAGATGCGAGGAAACCTCGCGCTCGCGGGCCGATTGGTTGTAACGTGCGTAAGTGCCCTCGATGATGACCACGCTCGACGGGTTCGCGGTCCCGGTGGCCGTAGCCGGTCCGGAGAAGGGCGTCGTGGTCCTCATGCTGGGCGACGAGCAGCGCGCGCCCGCCGCTTATGACGCGGTGTGCCAGCGCCTGCATATCGCATCGCTTCGGACCGTCGTTATCGGCCTTGACCGGCGGCTGACTCCCAAGTCGGCGGTCGGCATCCTCGACACGCTGGGGATCGGGTGGGCCGTGGTGACCGGCGACCGCGCCGGTGGCGAGCTCGCCTGGGAACTTGCGGCAACCAGGTTGGGCCGGTTTGTTGGTCTGGTGGTGATCGACCGCGGACATCCGCGGGTAGCCAATTCCGACGGGGTGGTTCTCGACGGACACTGCCCGCCGGTGGAGATCGGCACCACCGTCTTGGTCACCTCCGCGGCTGCACGGACGGTGGCCCGTGACAGCCAGCGGTTCGTTCACGCCGACTACCGCGTGGTGGGCCTTGGACGGCGCAATGTGCAGGAGTCGACCGCGCATTTGGCCGCCGAGATCGTGTTGCGCGCCAGCACCTGGTAGCGCCTGGTTGACTAGCGGTCATGGCTCGCAAGGAAGGTGCTGCGACCGTTCCGGATTCTCCCATGTTGTCATTGGCCGCGCTGGAACAACTGGTGGGGATCGGCGGGGTGGACACCGTCGTCGTGGCGTTCACCGACATGCAGGGCAGGCTCGTCGGCAAGCGGGTGGCGGCACGGCTGTTTGTCGAGGAAGCGGCCGCGCACGGCGTCGAGTGCTGCAGTTATCTGCTCGCCGTTGACGTCGACATGAATACCGTGGCCGGTTATGCGATGTCGAGCTGGGACACCGGGTACGGCGACATGGTGATGATGCCGGATCTGTCCACCCTTCGGCTCATCCCGTGGCAGCCCAACACGGCCCTGGTGATAGCCGACCTGGGTTGGGCTGACGGCAGCGCGGTTGCCGTCTCACCCCGAGCCATACTGCGCCGCCAGCTCGTCCGGCTGGGCGAGCGCGGACTGGTCGCCGATATCGCTACCGAGCTGGAATTCATCGTGTTCGACGAGCCGTATCGCCAGGCGTGGGCCAGCGGGTACCGCGGGCTGACCCCGGCCAGCGACTACAACATCGACTACGCGATGTTGGCGTCGTCGCGGATGGAGCCGCTGCTGCGCGACATCCGGGAGGGTATGCAGGGTGCCGGTCTGCGGTTCGAGGCCGTCAAAGGCGAATGCAACAAGGGTCAGCAGGAGATCGGCTTCCGTTACGACGAGGCGCTGGTCACCTGCGACAACCACGCCATCTACAAGAACGGCGCCAAGGAGATCGCCGACCAGCACGGCAAGAGCCTGACGTTCATGGCCAAATACGATGAGCGCGAGGGCAACAGCTGCCACATCCACCTCTCGCTGCGCGCGAGGGACGGCACAGCGGTGTTTCCCGACGGCAGCCGCCCGCACGGCATGTCGTCGACGTTTTGCAGTTTCGTCGCGGGCCTGTTGGCCACGTTGCGCGAGTTGACGCTGTTCTATGCGCCGAACATCAACTCCTACAAGCGATTCGCCGACGGTAGCTTCGCGCCCACGGCAGTGGCCTGGGGACTGGACAACCGCACCTGCGCACTGCGGGTCGTCGGCCGCGGGCGCAACATCCGGGTCGAATGCCGGGTTCCCGGCGGCGATGTCAACCCCTACCTTGCGGTGGCGGCGCTGGTCGCCGGAGGGCTGTACGGTATCGAACGGGGCCTAGAGCTACCCGAGCCTTGCGCGGGTAACGCCTATGAGGCAACCGGCGTCGAACGGCTGCCCGCTACGCTGGCCGAGGCGGCCACGGTGTTCGGCGAGTCGGTGCTCGCGCGAGAGGCGTTCGGCGACGATGTTGTCGCGCATTACCTGAACAACGCCCGCGTGGAGTTGGCGGCGTTCAACGCGGCGGTCACCGATTGGGAGAGGATGCGTGGTTTTGAACGCCTCTAGACCGGGACCGGTCGTGGGTTTGACGACGTATTTGGATCGGGTGCAGACCGGCGTCTGGGACGTCTCGGCGGGTTTTTTGCCCGCCACTTACTTCCAGGGCGTGATCGCTGCCGGTGGTATCGCGGTGCTGCTGCCGCCGCAGCCGGCGGACGCTGACGTTGCCAGCCGGGTGCTCGACAGCCTGGACGGTCTGGTGATCACCGGGGGTTATGACCTCGACCCCGCCACCTACGGCCAGCAGCCGCATCCGGCCACCGACCATCCTCGCACTGCCCGCGACGCTTGGGAATTCGCTCTGTTGCGGGGTGCGCTGGACCGGGGGTTGCCGGTGTTGGGCATCTGCCGCGGCGCACAAGTGCTCAATGTCGCCTTCGGTGGGACGCTGCATCAGCATCTGCCCGACGTCATCGGTCACTCCGGACATCGGGCAGGCAATGCGGTGTTCACCTCGTTGCCGGTGCGCACGGTGGTCGGGACGCGGCTGGCCGCATTGCTGGGGGAATCGGTTGAGGCGCGGTGCTACCACCATCAGGCGGTCGCGGAAGTCGGCGAGGCCCTGGTGGTCAGCGCGTGGGACGCCGACGGGGTGATCGAGGCGCTGGAGGTGCCGGGGGAGAAGTTTGTGCTCGCGGTGCAGTGGCACCCGGAGGAGTCCCTGGACGACCTGCGGCTCTTCTCGGCGATCGTCGACGCCGCGCGGTCGTATGCAGGGCCCATGAGCTGAGATGGGCACGGTGCAACTGATCAACCCCGCCACCGAGGAAGTGCTGGCCTGCATCGACCATACTGATGCCGCCGCGGTCGACGACGCGGTCCAGCGGGCGGAGGCGGCCCAGCGGCGCTGGGTGCGGTTGTCCCCGGCGCAGCGCGCAGCCGGCCTGCGGGCATTCGCCGCCGCCGTCGACGCCCACATCGACGAGCTGGCCGCGTTAGAGGTAGCCAATTCGGGACATCCCATCGTGTCGGCCGAATGGGAAGTCGGCCACGTCCGCGACGTGTTGATGTTCTATGCCGCTAGCCCGGAACGCTTGTCCGGCAAGCAGATTCCCGTCGCCGGGGGACTCGACATCACCTTCAACGAACCGCTGGGCGTGGTCGGCGTGATCACGCCGTGGAACTTCCCGATGGTAATCGCGTCCTGGGGTATCGCGCCGGCCCTGGCCGCGGGCAACGCCGTGCTGGTCAAGCCCGCCGAACCGACGCCGCTGACCACGATCCGGCTCGGCGAGCTGGCGGTCGAAGCCGGACTCGACGAAGACCTGCTGCAGGTACTGCCGGGCAAGGGCACGGTGGTCGGGGAGCGGTTCGTCACCCATGCGGGAGTTCGCAAGATCGTGTTCACCGGGTCCACCGAAGTCGGCAAGAAGGTGATGGCCAGCGCGGCCGCTCAGGTCAAGCGGGTGACGCTGGAACTGGGCGGCAAGAGCGCCAACATCGTCTTCTCCGACTGCGACCTGGAGCGCGCCGCGGCCACCGCGCCGGCCGGGGTGTTTGACAACGCCGGGCAGGACTGCTGCGCGCGGAGCCGGATCCTGGTGCAGCGCAGCGTTTATGACCGGTTCATGGAGCTGCTCGAGCCGGCGGTGCGCGGCGTCGTCGTCGGGGACCCCCGATCCCGCGACACCGAGATGGGTCCGCTGGTGTCGGCCGCGCACCGCGACAAGGTTGCTTCCTACGTGCCCGACGACGCCCCCGTGGCGTTTCGCGGCGCAGCACCGTCAGGGCGTGGATTCTGGTTTCCGCCAACGGTTCTGACTCCGGAGCGCACCGATCGCGCCGTCACCGAGGAGATCTTCGGCCCGGTCGTCACCGTGCTGATGTTCGACGACGAGCACGACGCCATCACGCTGGCCAACGACACCGCCTACGGACTGTCGGGATCGATCTGGACCAACGACTTGTCCCGCGCGCTGCGCGTGTCGCGGGCTGTCGAGTCCGGCAATCTGTCGGTGAATTCGCACTCGTCGGTGCGCTACAACACACCGTTCGGTGGATTCAAGCAGTCGGGGTTGGGCCGGGAGCTCGGCCCGGACGCGCCGCTGCATTTCACGGAGACCAAGAACGTCTTCATCGCGATCGGGGAGGACTAGGTAGTGCCGATCGATCTCACCCGACGGCTGGCGGGCCGGGTGGCAGTCATCACCGGCGGTGGCGGCGGCATCGGTCTGGCCGCAGGACGGCGGATGCATGCCGAAGGCGCGAGGATCGTGGTCGGCGACATCGACAGCGACGCCGGTGCCGCGGCGGCCGATGAGCTGTCCGGTTTGTTTGTGCCGACCGATGTTTCCGACGAGGACGCGGTCAACACGCTTTTCGGCACCGCGGCGCAGACTTACGGGTCGGTCGACATCGCGTTCAACAACGCCGGCATCTCACCGCCCGAGGACGACTTGATCGAAAATACCGAGCTGCCTGCGTGGCAACGAGTCCAAGATGTCAACCTCAAATCGGTGTACTTGTGCTGCCGGGCGGCGTTGCGGCACATGGTGCCCGCGCGGAAAGGGTCGATCATCAACACGGCGTCGTTTGTCGCGGTGCTGGGGTCGGCGACGTCGCAGATCTCCTATACCGCCTCCAAGGGCGGGGTGCTTGCCATGTCCCGGGAGCTGGGAGTGCAGTTCGCCCGGCAGGGCATCCGGGTCAACGCACTGTGCCCGGGACCGGTCAATACCCCGCTGCTGCAGGAGCTTTTCGCCAAGGACCCCGAGCGGGCCGCTCGCCGACTGGTGCACGTGCCGATGGCCCGCTTCGCCGAACCCGACGAAATCGCTTCTGCCGTGGCATTTTTGGCCAGCGACGACGCGTCGTTCATCACTGCCTCTACCTTCCTGGTGGACGGCGGTATCAGCTCAGCCTATGTCACCCCTCTCTAACCGCAGTACTGGCTTACGGGATGAGGGCCACCTTGGCGGCTCGCTGACTTCGGCTGTACAGATCGGCTCACAGACCTAGCAGTGCTGCGGCCTTCTCCCAATGGGCCCGCCCATCCTGACCCGACAGCATCAGCACGCCGAGTCGGTCGGGCGCTTTGACCATCACCCGGTAGGTTCCGGCGTTGTAAACACCGGTTTTAGGGTCTTTCGTGATCCAGATCGGCGCACTGAAATATGCTGACGCGTCGCTGCCTGGATTAGTCACCGTCACCGGGAACCGATCTACACCCGCACCGCAGACAAGCTCGCTGCCGGTGATGATGTTCTCCTTGACCGGGGCCGCGGCAGCCGTGACGTTGACCGGTGCAATCGGGTGCTGCTGGGCGTGCAGCCATGTCGCCGCAATCTCCTCAGCATCGACGCCCATGGCCGCCGCGTAGACCTGGGGCGACGCGCCCAGGATCGCCACCGCGACCGAGGCGTCGAAGCGCCGGCCGCGCGAATCGGTGAGGTTGTCAAACAGCCCGCGTGCGCCGGCTCCTCGCAATCGGTGGCGTCTGCGCGACGATGACGGGTCAGCCACCGTGGCAAGAGTTGAAAACGACTAGCGGAATCGCCATTTCGGCTGCAGTGGCAGCACCGTGAAACCCTATGAGACGGGCGGTTTCCGGGGGCTCGTGGCCGGTTGCCAGCACGGCCGCATCGCCACTGCACACGATGACGACATCGCCGATCCGCGCCAGGTGTCGCGGGTCGACCGGCCCGAACATTCCCGTGGCCACAGCCTGCTCGCGGCTATAGACCTCGGCCCAGCCGTCGGCCACCTCGCTCCAGGTGGCCTGCACATCCGGCGCGGCGCCCGGCTCGGTATGCAGGTAGCGCACCCGCGGCTCACCGGCGACCACCCGTACTCCCGCGCTCAGCCGTGGGTCGGTGTCGATGTCGACGCGAGCGTCCGGCGCGACGTTGAGGCCGCCGTGGTCGGCGGTCACCAGCAACGCCGCGCTCGGCGGCAGGGTCTCGACCAGCCGGGTGAGCAGCGCATCGACGTGGGCCGCCGCGGTGTGCCACTGGGGCGAACCGATACCGAACACATGGGCCGCGGTGTCCAGATTGGCGGTATAGCCGTAGACCAGGCCCGGCGCCGCGTGCAGCTCGTCGGCCACGACCTGGGCATAGTCGTCGGTCGTGTGTGTCGGGAGAAAGTGGGCGCCGCGATACGCCGCGTCGGTCAGTCCACTGCCCATAAACGGCGCCGGCAGCACCGCGCGGGCACTGATGCCGGCTTGTTCTAGCCGCTCGAACCAGGTTGGCAGCGGTTGCCATTCAGCGTGCGGCGGGTCATCGCGCCACCGGATGTGGTTGAGCACCCGATCGGTGCCCGGGACGTTGAGCGTGAAGCCCAGGATGCCGTGCTCGCCGGGCTGCGCGCCGGTACCCAGGGAGACCACGTTGGTCGGCGTGGTCGACGGAAAGGTGCAGGTGAGTTCGCTGAGCCGTCCGGTGCCACCGGCCAGCACGGAGGCGAGCAGCGGCGCACTGCCGGCCAACTCCGGTAGCAGGTGCCAGCCCATCGCGTCAACGAGCACGACCGCGACGCGATCGACCTGATCGACGTCAACCCAGTCCGCCAACGCCAGCGTGTCGACCGCACCCGGAACCCCGAGCAGCGCGGCGGCGGCGGGCAGCACGTCGCAGATCGAACCCGGCACGACGGTCTCGCACGCGATATTAGACATGTGCCAGCCGTCGGCTGGTCACCCGGAGCTGGCGGTCTGTGCTGTCGGCGAGCGCGCGGACCTGCTCTGGCCGCAGCCGACCGCACAGCCGGCCCCAGTGCACCGCGACCTCGTCGCCGACGGCCACATCGGGCACCGCGCTATAACCGTCGGTCCAGATGTCGAGCAGGCGCGCCGAGGGTTCGGACAGCGCCAGCGTCTGACCATTCCAGACCAGCTTGCGACACGACACCTCGACGTCATCGCCGGCACGGGAAACAACTGTCCCCCAAGTGATCCGGCAATTGTCCAGCACGCTTAGCGGGTGCTCATCCATGCCTCGGCCCAGAAATCGGCTCCACGGATACACGCCGAATACGTGAAAACAGTGATTGCCGGCGGCCTCGCAGGCCAGGTCCGCTGTGAGATGCGACCAATAACGGCCCGCTTGCGGGCCGATGATTTCCAGCAACGCATCGAAGAAGTCTTGCGGGTCCAAATCGGCGCCGACGCCGCCACCGAGCCAATACGACTCCACAAGCCGATAATCCAGCGGGTCGGCGATGCCGGTCAGCGTGGACAGCACCCGCAAATACGGCCAGGCCCCGGAAAACTTCGTCGCCGCGGTGCGCACCTCGTCGACCGAACCGTCTCGTAAGGTGGCGCCCAGTGGGGGACCGCAATAGCCCAGCGCGTTGGGCGCGTAGGCGTAGCGGGCGAACATCTCGGCGCCGCGGGTGCCCGGGTTGGCCAACGTTTAACCCCGCCCCGACTGCCCCACGAGCTTGGCGGCATCGCGGTGCATACGGCCGAAGTTGTAGTAGGCCGCACATGCCCCTTCGGGCGACACCATGCACGTCCCAATCGGGGTTTCCGGCGTGCAGGCGGTGCCGAAAACCTTGCATTCCCATGGCTTGAGCACACCCTTGAGCACCTCACCGCATTGGCATGCCTTCGGGTCGGCGACCCGCACGCCGGGCATCGCGAACCGCAGCTCGGCGTCGAACTCCGCGAAATCGTCGTGCAGCCGCAGCGCACTATGCGAGATGAACCCCAGCCCACGCCATTCGAAGTGCGGGCGCAGCGCGAACACCTTGCCCATCAGCGCCAGCGCCGCCGGATTGCCGCGCTCGGGCACCACTCGCTTGTACTGGTTTTCCACTTCACAGCGGCCTTCGCGGATCTGACGCAGCAGCATCGCGACCGCTGCCAGAATGTCCAGCGGCTCGAACCCCGCGACCACCAACGGCTTTCGATATACCTCCGGCACGAACCGGTATGGCCGGTTGCCCACCACGGTCGACACGTGACCGGGGCCGATGAAACCCGACAGCCGCAGGTCCGGCGATTCCAGGATGGCCTTGATCGGCGGCACGATCGTGACGTGGTTGCAGAACACGCTGAAGTTGCCCACCCCCAGGTCGCGTGCCCGCACCAGCGTCACCGCGGTCGACGGCGCGGTGGTCTCAAAACCGATGGCGAAGAACACCACTCGTTTGTTGGGGTTGTCGATCGCGACCTTCAGCGCGTCCAGCGGCGAGTAGACGAACCGCACGTCGGCGCCTCGCGCCTTGGCGTCCAGCAAGCTGCCGTCCGACCCGGGCACCCGCATCATGTCGCCGAAGCAGGTGAAGATCATGTCGGGTTGGCCGGCCAGCCACATCGCGTCGTCGATGCGGCCCATCGGGATCACACAGACCGGACACCCCGGGCCGTGCACCAGTTCCACATTGTCGGGCAACAGGTGTTCGATGCCGTGCCGGTAAATGGTGTGCGTGTGCCCACCGCACACCTCCATGAACTTGAAGTGGTCACGCTCCCCGGCCAAGTGCTCGATCGCGACCAGCAGCTTGCGGGCCGCGGCCGGATCGCGGAACTCGTCAACGAATTTCATAGCCGCCTGCCTTCAGACGATCGCCGACGAGTCGAAGGCTTGTATTTCGGTCGCGTAGGCATCGCCGAGTTTCTTGATGGCGGCCAGGGTGAGCAACGCCTCGGTCTCGTCGATCTTGGCCATCGCGAATCCGACGTGGACCAGTACCCAGTCGTCGGGCTCGGCCATGTCGTCTTCGAGCAGCCGCACGCTGATCGTGCGCTGCACGCCGCTGACGTCGACCTTCGCCAAATAGTTCGCGGGATCGGTGATTTCGACGATCCGACCCGGAATCCCAAGACACATCCGCGGTTACTTCCCTTCTTCAGCAGATTCGCGGCAGCGGATCCCCTACGAGCATATCGACAATCCGGGTGCCGCCGAACGCGGTGCGCAGCACCACGCTTTCCGCCGGTTCGACGATGATTTCCCCGACCTCGGCCGCGTCGGCGCCCAGGGGATGCGACCGCAACGCGGCCAGCCCGTCCTGCGCCTCCTGCGGCGCGACGACGGCGACGAACTTGCCCTCGTTGGCGACGTAGAGGGGATCGATGCCGAGCAACTCGCAAGCGCCATTGACCATGGGCGCCACGGGTAGTCGCTCCTCTTCGAGCAGCACCCCAAGACCGCAGGCCTGGGCGAGTTCGTTGCACACGGTGCCCACTCCGCCCCGGGTCGCATCACGCAGCCACCGGGTGGACGGGGCAGCCGCCATCAGCAGTTCCACCAGCGGGCTGAGCGACGCGGTGTCGGAAACAATATCGGCCTCGATGGCCAGATCGCCGCGGGCGAGCATGACCGCCATGCCGTGATCGCCCATCGATCCCGACAACAGCACCTTGTCGCCGGTCTGTACTGATTGCGCCGAGAGCGCGCGTCCCGCGGGAATGACACCGGCTCCGGTGGTGGTGACAAACAGGCCGTCGGCGGCGCCTTTGGGCACCACCTTGGTGTCGCCGGTGACGATCTGCACACCAGCGTTGGCGGCCGCGGCCGCCATGTCGGCGACGATCTCTTTCAATTCGGCGATCGGGAAGCCTTCTTCGAGCACAAACGCCGCCGAAATCCAGGACGGCACGGCGCCGGTCATCGCGAGGTCGTTGCAGGTGCCGTGGACGGCAAGTTCGCCGATGGAGCCACCGGGAAAACGCCTGGGCTGCACCACAAATGAATCCGTGGACATCGCCAGGCGCTCGCCGCTGGGCAACGTGAGGGTCGCACCGTCGCCCAGCGACTCCAGTGTCGGGTTGCGAAACGCCTCCAGGAACACCGCATCCACCAGTGCGGCCGAGGCCTTCCCGCCGGCTCCGTGGGCCAGGGTCACATGGTCATCGAGCAACCGGGGGCGGCGCCTTCGGAACGACTCGATCCGCTCGATTACCTCACCCTCGGCGAACCGCGGCCCCGACGAGAGGTATTCGCCTGCTGACTTGCTCATGCCACCCCTAAGCCTTGATCGCCGCAACGTTCGTGGGTTGTCAGCCACAGCTGATAGCCCAGCAACGCTTGCGATTCCTGGATCCGGTGCACACTTTGCGAACGAACGACGAAGCAGGCGTCCACATTTGGGTTGTTCGCAAATGCGCCGCCGTCGTAGCCGGCGAAACCGATGGTGTACAGGCCGCGGTTGTGCGCCTCGGCCAACGCGGTGAGCAGATTGGGCGAATTGCCGCTGGTCGACATGGCGATCGCGATGTCGCCGGCCTTCGCGCGGGCGATCAATTGGCGAGCGAACACCAGCTCGAACCCGACGTCGTTGCCCAGTGCGGTCACGATCGCCGGGTCGGCGGTCAACGACCAGGCAGGCAAGGGCTTGCCCATCGGCGGCCGGGCGAACAGCCTGGCCAAGGTGGTGGAATCGGTGCAACTGCCGCCGTTTCCGAAAGTGAACATCCGTCCGCCGGCCGCGAAGCGGCGCGCCACTTCGGTGGCTGCCGCCTCTAGCAGGTCGGCGTTGGCTTTCAGCGTGGAGCGCCGCAGCGCGAGGCTTTCGCCCGCTTTTGCCTGCGCCGACGCGGCCAGGTCGGCGAGCAGCGACTTGGGATCGTGTTCCTCGGCGTCGATGAACGGATACAGGAAGTTGGTCGGCTCCTCGCTCATGAAGGACCTTCCTGTGCGTCCACCCTTGTGATCGCCGTGCCGGCGTGCACCAGCACCAGCTCGCCGGCGGCGACCGGGTCAACCAGCGTGGTCACCACGTTCTCGACACCTCGCGCGGTGCGCACCGCGGCCTGCCCGTTTTCGGATGCGCTCACGACCTCGCCCAGGCGACCCTCGTCACTGCAAGTGATACAGGCTGCTCCGTCTTCGTCGCAGCACGACGAGCCGGGTTTCAGCAATCCGGAGTGCTCGAAACACACATGAGTCAGCTCCCACAACAGGTGATAGAACAGCACGAAGCCGCCCGTCGCAGGCACTCGCGGATCGGGGTCGTCGAGCCATAGCACGTGGTCGGCCATACCGGCCGTGGGCCGGTCGCCGCTGCCGATCCAAATCGTGGTGGCGCCCCAGGCCGGGCTACGACGCATTACCGAGCGCACTTGCACGTCGTCCGCACCGGAGACCGCGACCACGATGTCGCCTGGCCGCACCGACACCCGCACCTGATCCACCAGGTCGGGTCCGGTCAGCGCCACCGCTGGCAATGCCCGTTTCCCCATGATCACCGGATGCACGAACTCGACCGCGATATGTAGCGCATGCGGTTCCCACGACGGCGCGATGGACCACATGGTGGCACCCGCGGCGAAACGCTTGGCCAGTGTGAAAGCGGCGGCGGCTAAGTCCTCGGCTAATTCGGCGCCCAGCCCGCGATCGACGGCGGTGGTGGTCATATGTTATCCCTCCTCGCACGCCGTCAGCATCGAGATCGTGGCCTGACCCAGTGCTAGCCCGCCGTCGTTGGGCGGGACGGTGTGATGAGTCAGCACCTCGAATCCAGCCAGCTGCAACCGCTTACGGCAAGCACGTAGCAACAGCACGTTCTGGAACACCCCGCCGGTGAGGCCCACCAGCCGGACCGCGCCGGCCACCTGACCGACCACTTCGGCGACCGCGTCCGCGACCGCGTGGTGGAACGCCGCGGCCAGCAGCGCGGGTTGTGTCCCGGCGTACAGGGCCGACACCATCGTTTGCACCATGGTGGCGGGATGGATCACCCCGTCGCCCCGCACCACCAGCGGCAGCGACGGCCCGATCCCCTCGGGATTTTGAGCCGCCGACTCCGCGAGCGCCTCGAGCTCGATGGCAGCCTGGCCTTCGTAGTCGATCCGGTGCCGCACCCCGAGCAGGGAGGCGACCGCGTCGAACAGTCGGCCCATGCTCGAACACGGGACACATCCCGCCCCGCTCTCTAATTGCGAACGGGTGAGCCGCAATTCGTATGGAGTTGCGGCGGCGACCGGCGCCAGATCGGGGGTCCAGTCGATGTCGGCTATCCACAGCTGGGACAGCGCCATCCGCCACGGATTGCGAACCGCGGCATCACCGCCCGGCAGCGGTACCGGCAACAGGTGGCCGGCCCGGACGAAACGGTGGCTGTCGGTTCCGAGCGTGAGAATCTCGCCGCCCCAGATCGTCTGGTCGCAGCCGTAACCGGTGCCGTCGAAGGAGACTCCGATGATGGGTTCGCCGATGCGTCCGTGCTCGGCCAGCAGCGAGACCACGTGCGCGTGGTGGTGCTGGACCAGATCCAGCGGTCGATCGCCCGCGTGGCGCTCCGCCCAGCTACGCGTGTGGTACCCGGGATGCAGATCGGCGGCCAATCGCACCGGCCTGCCCCGTATTTCGCTGAGTTGGCCCACCGCGCGCTCGAACGCGCGCAGTGTCTCCCAGGTGGCCATGTCGCCGATGTGCCCGGACATGTAGGCGCGTGAGCCGTCGGTGAGACAGAAGGTGTTCTTCAGTTCCCCACCTACGGCGAGCACGGCCGGGCCCTCCCACCCGAGATCGACCGGTAGCGGCGCATAGCCGCGGGACCGGCGGATCGGCAGTTCCCGGCCGTCGATGACGCGCACCACCGAGTCGTCACACGGCACGTGGATTGGCCGGTCGTGGTCGAGGACCGCATCGCACAAGGCGGCGGAAGGCCGCAAAAGCCTGAGCTTGACATCGTCGTCGGTGAAGCAGATGGGCTCGTCGGAACGGTTGGCGCTGGTCAGCACCAGCGCGTCGGGCACCTGTTCGGCGGCACCGGGCACGGGTGCCAGCAGCAGGTGATGGATGGGGGAGTACGGCAGCATCAGCCCGAGCAGCGGGCTGCCGGGCGCGACGGCGTCGGCGACCGGCGCGCCGTGGCGCCGCCGCAGCAACACGATCGGGCGTGCCGGGCTCGACAGCACCGCGGCCTCGGTGTCGTCGACGTACGCAAAGCGGCGCGCGACGTCGATGTCGCGGACCAGCACGGCGAAGGGCTTGGCGCCCCGTGCCTTTCGTGCCCGCAGCGCACCCACCACCGCATTGTCGTCGACCGCGCAGGCCAGGTGGTAACCGCCGATTCCCTTGATGGCGACCACCGCACCCGCTGCCAGCGCGCGTTGGGTGGCCGCCAGCGCGGCATCTGATCCGGTTACCCGCCCGGCTGGTGATGAGAACCACAGCGACGGCCCGCAACCGGGGCAGGCGATCGGCTGCGCGTGGAACCGGCGATCCGCCGGATCGTGGTACTCACCGACGCATCGCTCACACATGGTGAATGCCGACATGGTGGTGGCCGGACGGTCGTACGGCAATTCGCGGATGATGGTGAACCGCGGCCCGCAGTTGGTGCAGGTCACGAACGGGTGCCGGTAACGCCGGTTGTGCGGGTCGAACAGCTCGCCGATACAGTCGTCGCACACCGCGATGTCGGCGGGAATCGGTGTTTTAGGCGTCTTAGCACCGGTGATCGTCTGGCTCGCCACGATCTGGAATTCACGTCCGCACGCGTTGTCGGCCGGCACATCGACAATGCCGATGTAACTGATCCGCGCCAGCGGCGGGGCCTCCGCACGTAGCCGACGGCCGAATTCGTCCACGCGTGCGCGTTCGCCCTGCACCTCGAGGAAGACCGCGCCCGAATCGTTGCCGACGAATCCGGTCAGGCCCAGCTCGCTGGCGATGCGGTGGACGAACGGACGAAAGCCAACCCCCTGAACCACACCGGTCACGGTGAAGTGCTGCCGGACCTCGTCGTGCCGCAGCATCAGGGGGGACTCGGTCATCTCAACCGCCCTCCGGGCTGACCGACGGATCGGTGCGGCCCCGGCCCATCAGCTCGAGACCGGCCATCACCTGCTCGGCCCCGGCGCGGTCTGTCTTCTCGACGGCGAAGCCCATGTGGATGATTATCCAGTCCCCGGGTGCGAACGTCTCTTCCGGCAGCATGCCGACGTTGACCTTGCGCTGCTCGCCGGCGACGTCGACCAGTGCGAGCTGTCCCTCGTAGCTGTCCAGCATCCGGATGACTTGACCGGGTATACCCAGGCACATGGCTCAGCGCTCCTTTCGCAACGGTGCTGGCAGGGTTGCCGCGGTGGGAGTTTGCAGCGCCGCGACGATCTCCTCGACAGCCCGCACGGCCCGGGGGACGGCCTTGGCGACGGGTTCGGTGAGGCCGATGCCTTCCTCGACGCTTCCCGCCTCGCACCCGACGACGACCGTGTAGGGCGGACTGCCCCCGAGCGCCCGGAGGCTGGCGAACACCGCGGCGGGATCCATGCTGTGACCGTCCAGACTTGCTGCGCTGGCACCGGATTCATGGTCTGCTGCAGGGTGTTCTTCGTAGTCGGCCTGGAAGACGTGCAACGTGCCCGGGCTGCCGCGGCTGGGCACCGCGTCGACCAGGACCAGCGTGTCCCAATCCGCGAGCAGGTCGTAGGCCAGGTGCATGCCTGCGATGCCGTAGTCGATGACGCAAACACTTGGATCCTCCCGTGGGATCCCGGCGTTGCGGACTACTTCCGAGCCGAACCCGTCGTCGCCCAGAAAGATGTTGCCGATTCCGGCTACCAGGATGCGCGCTGTCATCTCCGCTGCCCGAGTTGGCTACATCCGCCGCAGTTTCAGGTAGCGGCGAGCATCCGGCAGGTTTATCACTCCCAGCACAAGTGCGACCGCGAGCACCAAGGCGATGATGGCAAGGAATATCCAGCCTAAGACTTCCATGTCGAACTCCTCTCAAGGTTTATTGTGCTTTGTTCTGCTTCCAGTGGCTCGATTTCATCGGGGGAGAAGTACAGATAGCGGCCGTACCAGTTGTGCAAGTCTGCGGCCGGGTCGTCGTCGACGACAACTCCGACGTGCTTGTTGCCCTCGACGTCCTCATGCACCGAGGTGACGCGGGCGGTCTTGCCGGCGACGAACATGTCCTGCGCGTCGGCGTTGCGCCTTGGTCGCAATCGGACCCGGCTGTCGCGGGCGACCCGGATCCCGTTCACCAGTATCGCGTCGATTTCGGGACGAACGGCGTTGTCGGCCAGCGGATCCCACCAGTTGACTCCCTCGGGGATCTCCGGGACCAGTCCTGCGGGAATCTGGGGTCCGTGCGGATTCCGCAGTACACCGTGCAGGCGCGCCATGGCCTCGGGCGACATGGCGTCACACTGGTCGATGATCTGCGCGGCCCGCGGATCGGTGGCCCGGGCTTGCGCCTTCTCGTCGTCGGTCATTGTCATCACGCGCAGGGTGAGGATCTCCTCGATTTCCGTGCCGTCGTACAGGGCGGTGTTGCTCTGTTCGGCAACCTCGGGGTGGTCGTAGAGAATGATTGGTGAGATCAGCAGCATGTCTTGGGTGCCGGGCGGGCCGGCCAGCACGGGAAAGCAGCGGTGCCGGCTGCAGCGGGACACCGCATCGGTTGCCGCGGGCGGCGGCTCAAGCAGCGAAATGAATTGACCGCCAACGACTTCAGCGATGATGTGGGTTCCGATCATGGAGCGTGCGATGACTGAGTCTTTCCTATCGGCCTTGGCGTCCACACCTTCGCCGATGTTGCTGACCCGTACCGAGACTCGGCGCAGGTCGCCGTCCGGCTCGCTGGTGACGGTCAGTACGCCACGCACCTCCTGACGTTCGCGGACCAGGCGACCGCCGTCGAGGGGTTCGATGTCGGTCGCCGCGTCTGCTGTCACCGGCAGCGTAACCGGCTGATCGTCGAATGCAAGGGGGCCGAACGACATCTGACATTCGACGGCCTCGTCCCAGGTCAGCCACGACCCGGTCGGGGTGGTCAGTTCGTCGACGGGTTCGAATCCGCCGTTGGCAAGCTCGCGCTGCGCCCGGCGGTGCTGCAATTGCAGGAACCGCACCACCAGGGTTATCGCCTGGGCCCCGTCGACCAGAAACTCCGACGCGAGGGTGTCGTCTTCACCCAGGCCTGCGTCCGCGGCACCGGGTGGACCCAAAACACCGAACTGCCAACGTGATTGATTCTTGCTTGACGTCCCCCGGTACGGGTAGAGCAGATAGCCCTCGTACAGCACCGCGTCAGCGACGGCGCGGACCCGGTCCCAGCTCGAGGTCATCGGGCCGTCTCCCGCTCGGCATCCAGCAACGAGGTGACCGCGTTGTCGAGGTCGAGCAGCCCTTGTGCCGATTTATAGCCGGCCAGCGCGGTGATGGTTTCGTGGCTCAGCCGTACCCAGCCGGTGTTCGGATAGTGCTGCGCGATCAGATCCCGCCAGACCGCGACCGGCATGTCGTAGCGATACTCGCGGTCCCACGGCACCTGCTGGACCGAGAACCCGCGTTCAGACTTAAAAATGGTTCCGCTGAACAGGAATTGGAGAGGTAGCGCGCCGTCGCGAAGCGCGTGCAGGTACTTGGCGGCAGCGACCTCGAAGTCGTAGGTGCAGTCCAGCGGAAGCGCCACCGTCGTGTTACCGGCGAATCCCGGCACCATTGCGGTGCAATGCTGCCACAGGAAAGTGCGTTGGGTGTTCGCCCAGCGTTCGCGGGGCCCGAACAAGTCGATCAGCCCGGCTGCCTCGGCGTCGGAGTAGGAACGCCGCAGCGGCTCGATGCGGACCTGGCAGCGCAGCGCGATGGCGTGCACCGGGTCGTCTCCGCTGGCGGTGACGCCGACGCGGGCGGTCAGCACCGGGCTGACGGCGTACGGTTCGGGCGCCACGTCGAGCACCGCAAAGTTGACGTCGATTGGCTGGTCGGTCATGGCGGCGTCCCGGGGGGCGTTTCTAAGGCGCGGGCGGCGATCTGAGCGAAGAAGCTGTCGATGAAGTCCCGGGCCCGCTGGCCGCCGTCGAACCCTCGCCACAGCAAGCGCAAGCGTCCGACGAATTCATAGCAGGCGTCGATCGGGACCAGATAGCTTTGCGGCTGGGCGAATTCGCCATCGTCGGAACTGTCGGTCTCAGGGACCCGGACCAGCAGCGCCTCCACGTCGTCGGCCGGCAGGCGCACCCGCGAGTCGGCGTCGCTGATGGCGTTCCAAGCCTCCAGATCCAGCTTGGATTCGCAAGCCCCGGCCGGGCCCGGGTAGAAGGCGACGGTGCGTCCGAGAGCCGAGTTGGTGAAGAAGAAGGCCACGCCGACCGGGATCTGCAGTGCCTCCCAAGCGTGGCGATCCAGCGCGAAATCCGGAAAAGCCAGATAGCGGTCCGGCACCGCCCGGTAGCGCAGCTCGGCGTTGCTATCGGTGAACAGCAGGTAACAGGCTCGGCAGACGCACATCAGCTGCCGGCCGGCCACATTCACCACGTGCTGGTGCTCGTCGCCGATCCACTCGTTGCACATTTCGCACCGCTCGCCGTCCGGCTCGGGTGCCCGCCGGTTGCTTCTGATGCGGTTAAGCACCTCAAAAGGACTCGAAGCACTCGTCATGCCAAAGCCCCCATCGGTTGGCCCCGCAGTGCCACGGACAGCACGCCGTCGCGGGTCAGCAGCGGGAGCGGATCGAGGTGAGCCCCGGCTGGAACATTTAGGCCGGCCCCGGCGTGCACGACGTCGAAATGCGATTGACAGCGCGGACATCGTAGCAAGGTGTCCAGCATCGCCGAACCCGCCAGCGTGTCGTCACAAACCGGGCAACGGTCGCGATAGGCGAACATCTGCTCGTCGACCCGGCACGCTAGGACGGCGGTTCCCTCGATCACGAAACCCGCGACCTCGCCAGGCTTCAACTCAGCGATCTCGGGCACTGGGTGCCAGGTGGTCGGGGCCCGGCCATTCGCCCGGTTCGAATGCACATGGTCCAGCAGCGATTCAGCGGGAATGGCGTTTGTTGTGGCTTCGGCTGTCACTAACTGGATCGAGGAGATCTCCGGTGCGGCCGCCAGGACCGCGTCCTCCACCGCCAGCTCCAGCGTCACCGCCGACGAAGGACAGCTTTTGCAGCTGCCTTTGAACGCCAGCCGCACCGTGATTTCTCCGGTGTCGCTCTCGGTCACGTCCAACAGATCGACGTCACCACCGTGCGAGCCCAGGTAAGGCCGCACCCGGTCCAGCGCGTCGGATACCCGCCGGTGCACGTCGTGCGGGTGCAGGCCGTGGACTAGGAGCAGGCTGGCCACCAGGTCGTCGGTGGCCAGCCGCTCGGCCATGCCCGGGCCGCCGAGTTGGATGATCCGCTCCAGCCCGGCTCC
>Ga0335081_10004268_pt1 | contig 22563 bp, 22 predicted proteins | sample Lox_Sample_35_FD_206713 | JGI IMG/M metagenome (GOLD analysis project Ga0335081, IMG submission 206713) | Soil microbial communities from Loxahatchee National Wildlife Refuge, Florida, United States - Lox_Sample_3.5 | ecosystem: Environmental > Terrestrial > Soil > Wetlands | place: USA... | reverse complement strand
GAAACCCGGCCCCTAATCCCCGGTTCCCGGGTTGGGCGAGAAGAACTTCTCGAACTTGCCGGGGACCCCTTCGAATTCCTTGCCGTCCGGAGGCGGGTCCTTCTTGGTCGTGATATTCGGCCAGATCTTGGCGTATTCGGCGTTCAATTCCAGCCATTTTTCCAGGCCCGGCTCGGTATCCGGCTTGATCGCCTCGGCCGGGCATTCCGGCTCGCAGACGCCGCAATCGATGCATTCGTCCGGATGGATCACCAGCATGTTTTCGCCTTCGTAGAAGCAGTCCACCGGACACACCTCCACGCAGTCCAAGTACTTGCACTTGATGCAGCTTTCATTGACGACGTAGGTCATCCAAGGCTCCGGAGATAAGCAGCTGCGCTGCCTATCGTATCGATAAATAGGGCGCAAGCCGCCAGCCGACAGCGGCCCGCGCCTAATCTGCCGCAATTTTGGGCGGCGCGACCTTAGCGGAAGAAGCCGTCGCGGCGGAGGCCTTAACTCCGGAACCGGTGGTCAATTCGCGGTAAAGCGCCCGCGCCGCCGCCGACGTTCCGCGCCGCTCGCAGAAGCCTTCGACCTTGAGCACCCGCACCGAGCGGTCGAGCGCCAGCGTCACCACGTCGCCGAGGCGGACCACCTGGCTGTTATCGGCGACGCGCTTGCCGTTGAGGCGGACATAGCCGGCATCGGCCAGCGCGGCGGCATCGCTGCGCGTGCGCACCATGCGCGCGTGCCACAGCCATTTGTCGATGCGCTGGCGATCCAAACTCAGGACTGCTCCTTGCCGTTCTCGAGCTGCTGCTTGAGCGCGGCGAGCTTGGCGAATGGCGAATTCGGGTCCGGCTCCTTGTTGCGGCTGCCGCCGCCGGAACCGTAGGGCTTGGCGTAATACTGCTCGCGCTCGGCGCGATCGACCTGGGCGCCCTTGTCGCGGCGGCCCCGCCCGCCGCCCGGCCGGGCCATGGCGTCGACGCGCTGATCGCGGCGTTCGGCCTTTTCCTTGCGCTCGCGGCGCTCCTGGCGGAAGGCGCGGTCGCGGCGGTCGCGATCCTTGATGCGATCCTGTTGCGTCGGCGCGGATTTTTCCGGCGCGGCGGCCGCTTCCGCGGGCGCGGGCACGGCTTCAGGCGTGGCTTCGGATGCGGCTTGAGGCACGCTCTCCGGCGCGGCCGCGGGCGCCGCGGCTTGCTTGCGGTCGGGGCGGCGCGGACGGCGCGGCTTGTGCGGACGGCGCTCGGCGCGGCCGGCGGGCCGCCAGACTTCGATGAAGGCTTCTTCGGCTGCCGGCGCGGCGGCGACTTGCCCGGCCTCGGCGCCATCCGCGGCGGCGGGCATCATGTCCGCGGGCGCGGTTTCGGCCGGCGCGACCGCCGGCGACGACTGCAGCTCCGGCGCCGCCTCGGCGGTTTCCGGCGGCGCCTCGCCGGCCTGCGGCATGAATTCGGCATCGGGCAACAGCGACACCGACGACTCGGGAACCGGCACGGCTGCAGCCGGCGCTGCCACGGCGTCGGCAGCGGCGGGCGCTGCCGGCTCCGCCGGCTTGGGCTTGCGGTCCATGCGATAGCCGAGCGAGCGCAGGATGGAGGCGAAATCCTCGCCGGAGGCGCCGGTCAGCGACGTCATCGCGCCGGTGATCGTGAACGAGCGGCCGTCGAAGGCGCCGTCCGGCTTTGCCGTCTGCACGCCCTCGCGCCAGGCGAGCGCCGGGCGGATGAGATCGGCGAGCCGCTCCAGGATATCGACGCGCACCGCGCGCTCGCCGCAGATGCGATAACCGGCGGTGCGGTAGAGCGGCTTCGGCGTGTCCTTGTTGACCGGGATCGAGGTGCGCCCGCTCGCCGCCAGATGCAGCAGATCGCCGACGCCCACGGCATCCGGGCTCTCGTGCTTGAGCGCCCAGAGCTGCGTCGCCAGCGAGCGCGGCGCCGGCTTCAGCAGGATCGGCAGGTAGATGTGATAGGCGCCGAAGCGCACGCCGTATTTGCGCAGCGTTGCGCGCGCCGGCTGATCGAGGCCCTTGACCTCCTCCGACACTTTCTGCCGCTCCAGAACGCCGAGCGCTTCCACCAGCTGGAAGGCGACGCCGCGCGCCATGCCGGTGACGTCATCGGCGGCGGCGAGCGAGAACAGCGGCGCCAGCACTTTCTCGATGTGCGTCTTGAGCCAGAGGTCGAGCCGTCCCTGCACCAGGTCGCGCGCCGGCCCGGTGAGTTGCTCGTCGGCGATGATGCGCAGGCGCGGCCGCAGCGTATCGTCGCCGGCGACCAGCTTGCCGACCAGGTCGCCGTGCCAGCGCAGGGCGCCGTCGCCGGCCAGCACCAGCTGCTCGTTGGGCGCCTGCGACAGCTTCGTGGCGCGCGCCTCGATCTCGCTCGCCAGCGCCTTCTGCGCGGCGGTGTTGAGCGTCTTGGCCTCGGAGCCGGCGGCGGCGGCATCGGGCGCGAACATGAAGCCGTCGAGCCGGCCGATCACGTGGCCCTCGACCGTCACCTCGCCAGTTTTTCCGATTTCGGTTTCCAACGTCGTGTTCTCTCGCAGCCGCCGCATCAACACGCTGGTGCGGCGGTCGACGAAGCGCTCGGCCAGACGCTCGTGCAGCGCGTCGGACAATTTGTCCTCGACGGCGCGGGCAACGCCCTGCCAGTGCTCCGGGTCGGCAAGCCAATCCGGGCGATTGGCAACGTAAGTCCACGTCCTGACATGCGCGATCCGGTTGGAGAGGGTGTCGATATCGCCGTCGGTTCGATCAGCTTCAGCGACCTGACGAGCGAACCAATCGACCGGGATATTACCCTCTCGCATCAGGAATCCATAGAGGGTCACCGCCAGCTCGGCATGGGTGGCGGGCGCGATCTTGCGGTAGTCGGGAACCTGACAGACGTCCCACAGCCGCTCGACGGCTGCCGCCTTTTGCGCCAGTGCCCGCACGTCGTCGTCGCGCGCGGCGTGTTCCAAAACGAGAATGTCCTCGCCGATGGGCGCGCGCGTCAGGCCCTGCTCGGTGGGCGTGGCGGCGAGCGAGGCCTGCAAGGCGCCGAGCGAGGAGAATTCGAGCGCGGAATTGCGCCATTGCAGCATGCGCACCGGCTCGAAGTTGTGGCTCTCCAAGGCCTGCACCAATTCCGGCTCGAACGGGTCGCAGCGCCCGGTGGTGCCAAAGGTGCCGTCGCGTGTCGCGCGGCCGGCGCGGCCGGCAATCTGCGCGAGCTCGGCCGGGTTGAGCTTGCGGAACTGGTAGCCGTCGAACTTGCGGTCGCTGGCGAAGGCGACGTGGTCGACGTCGAGATTGAGCCCCATGCCGATGGCGTCGGTGGCCACCAGGTAGTCGACGTCGCCCGACTGATAGAGCGCGACCTGCGCGTTCCTGGTGCGCGGGCTGAGCGCGCCCAGCACCACCGCGGCGCCGCCGCGCTGGCGGCGGATCAACTCGGCGATGGCGTAGACCTCCTCGGCCGAGAAGGCGACGATGGCCGAGCGCGACGGCAGGCGGGTGAGCTTCTTCTCGCCGGAAAAAGTCAGCATCGACAGCCGCGGCCGGCTGACGATATGCGCGCCGGGCAGCAGCTTCTCCACCATCGGCCGCATAGTGGCGGCGCCCAGCACCAAAGTTTCCTCGCGGGCGCGGCGGTTCAAAATGCGGTCGGTGAAGACGTGACCGCGGTCCAAGTCTGACCCGAGCTGGATCTCGTCGATCGCCAGAAACGCCACGTCGATATCGCGCGGCATGGCCTCGACGGTGCAGACCCAGAAGCGCGGATTGGGCGGCTTGATCTTCTCCTCGCCGGTGATGAGCGCGACGGCATCGACGCCCGCCCGGTCGGCGACCTTGTTGTAGACCTCGCGCGCGAGCAGCCGCAGCGGCAGCCCGATCATGCCGCTCGAATGCGCCAGCATGCGCTCGATGGCGAGATGGGTCTTGCCGGTATTGGTGGGACCGAGCACCGCCGTCACGCCGGCGCCGCGGCTACGCGAGGCTCGGGCCGGTTGCGGGGAGAAAGAAATGGCCATTACGCTTCCGAACTTGCGGCGGGTGACCCCCGCCGCGGGCCTTCTGTATCACAATGCGACGGCGGACACGCTCGAACAGGTCCCAAGTCGCCTTTGGGTTAAGCTTTAGAACGAGTCTGGAACGAACCGCGCCCGAATCGCTGACTCCGGCGCTATGTGGGTTCGTTCACGGCGACATCTGGCAAGCCTGGGCGCCATGACTACAAGATCGGGTAGCGGACAGCCGATTCAAGGGCTGTCGGCAGCCTGCAAACGTTAACGGCGGCGCGGACTCCGTCGGCTCGAAGAGTCAAGGCCCAGAATCATGGGCCCTTGTGGCCGTCGGCGGAGGCGTGCGTCGGGCTGGCGGCGGTCACGAACTGGGTCGCCTCCATCACGGCGTCGCCGATCGGGGTCGGGCCCTGCGCCCGGAACGGCACCAGCACGCGCGTGCCGGCGATGGGCGCCAGCCAGATCTCCATATCGCGCAGCTTGGCGATGTAGCGGATAGTGGCGCGCGACGGGATATAGCCGCCGATCGGCGTGAAATAGACGGCGCAGACCACCACCGGGCCGGCATAGCCTTTTTCCGCTTTCACCGTGTCCATGCGCTTGAAGGCGAGCTGCAGGTCATAGCGCAGGCGGCCGTCGAAAATCGGCAGCGTGCGCTGGCAGGCTTCCGCCGAGAGCGGATTGCCGTTGCCGGGCGTCGCCAGCAGGGAGGCGGTCATCGGGTCGAGCACGTTTTGCAGATCGGCTTCGCTGACCGAGATCCGTTCGCGATCGTGGTCGGGCGGCGGATCGGCGGTCGTCTCCTTGACGTTGCCCTGGTCGAGGGTGACGCGCACTTCGTCTTTTTTCTTGCGGCTCTTGACGACGGACGCGTAGGTCGCGCTCTGCACCTTGCCGGCGCTGAGCGTGCCGTGGGCGACGGTGGTGCCCTCGCCTTCGGTCAGGACGCGCATCAGGCCGGTGGTGGCGCCGCGCACCGAAGCGCTGTAATGGGTGTCGCCGATCTCGATGGTCCAGTCGCCCTTGCCGATCGGAATGCCGGCGAGCGTCACCATGTAGTGCGCTTCCAGCTTACCTTGGGCCAAAGCCGAAGCGGGCGGCACGACCGCAAGCGCGCCGGCTGCCGCCAGCGCGGTGCGCATGGATCGAAGGATGGGCCGAAGGGTTTGCCGCAAAGCCCGCACGAAGCTCCGTCCTCTCGCGCGCCGGCGCGCCAAATGTCCGCGATCGGGGCGAGGTATTAACAGGCAGCGCGGAATACGTCGATTCTGTGATCTTTTCCATCGGCTTGACGCCAAATGGGCCGCTCTCTATACGTCCGCCCGTCTTCCAAGATGAATGACCGGTTGGGCGCGGCTGGCGCCCCTAGATTTTCGAGGGAATAGCGATGTCCTGGCGTTGCGATCTGACCGGCAAGAAACCGCTGGTCGGCCATAAAGTGAGCCATTCCAATATCAAGACCAAGCGCCGGTTCCTGCCGAACCTGCGCAACGTCACACTGATTTCGGACGCGCTGGGCCGGCGCGTGCGCGTGCGGGTGTCGGCCAATGCGCTCAAGACGGTCGATCACCGCGGCGGGCTCGACGCCTTCCTGCTCAAGGCCAAGGACGCCGATCTCGCGCCCAAGATGCTCGAGCTCAAGCGGCAGATCGTGAAGAAGAAAGCCGCGGGCTGAGGCACCTGTCATTCCGGGACGCGCCGAAGGCGCGAACCCGGAATCCATGACCCCGGTCTTATTTGGCGATCGAGCCGTATAGGTCTTCCCAGTCGGGATTGGCTTCTTCGATCAAAACGATTTTCCAATCTCGCCGCCATTTCTTCAATTCTTTTTCGCGCTCAATTGCGGTCGTCGGATCATCGTACGTCTCGAACCAGACCAGATGATCGACGTCGTACTGAGCAGTAAAGCCTCGCTGCACTTTGTTCTTATGCTCATAGACACGGCGAACCAGATCATTGGTCACGCCTAGATAGAGCGTGCCGTGCTTCCCACTCGCGAGAAGATAAACGTAGTCCATAAACAACAAACACGGGGAGTATGGATTCCGGTTCGCTCGCTACGCTCGCACCCCGGAATGACGGCTTATTGTAATGCAAATTGCAGCAGCAGATTGCGCTGAAGCGCGGAGAAATTGTCGTCCGACACCATCGTGAGAATGGTCTCGCCCTGCGCGTTGCGGTTCACGGCGATGCCTTCCAAGTTGTCGATCTGATAGCCGAGATCGGCCTCGAACAGCACGGGGCCGTCGAGCAGCGCGCCCTCCTTGATGTCGGCGAGGTGCAGCTTGCGGATGCGGACAGCAACGCCGCGCAGCGGCGAGTAGCGGCGCTCGAGAATGAGCACATCGGCCGGCGGCAGGATGGTGCAGTCGCTGACGTCGAATTCGTCGCTGCGCTTGACGCTGAAGCGCTCGACATGGGCGCCATTGAGAACGTAGGAGCGGTGATTGCCGGCAGCATCGAGGCTGCGCTCGGTGACCGCGATCAGGCTGCCGGCGAGCGGCGCGCCTTTCGGCGGCGCGGCCAGGCATTCCAGGCTCTTGTTGTAAGTGAAGGTCGCAAAATCGGGCGGCACCGGGATCGGCTGGCCGCGCGCCAGCAGGCCGTCGCGGCGATAATCGAAGCGCACGATTTTTTCCACGCGCTCGATGCCGACGTAGAACATGCCGTCATTGCCTTGCACGAGCGACTCCGCGTCGTACCAGCCGTGCACGGCCAGCGGCTTGCCGTCGGCGGCCAGCATCGGCGCCATTTCGGCGTCGGCGATGCCGGCCGGGCGGCCGTCGCGATAGACGATGCGGCCGCGCAGCCAGGAGCCCTGGTCGGTGAGCGCGAGGAAGTGGGCGCCGTCCGGCTCCACGTGCAGCGCCGAGACGCCGCCGAAGGCCTGATCGCTCGAGGTGAGCGCGAGGCCGCCGCGGAATTCGAGCTGGCCGAAGCGCGTCTTGGATGCGTCGCGCGGATCGAAGGCGTCGATCGTGGTCGCCCGGATCGAGATGTGCGCCGGCGCATGGCTGTAGCGCAGCGCTTCGGCGAGGCCGAGCGAGAAGACGACAAGAACGAAGGCGGCAAAGAGCGTACCGGCGGCAATCCAGCGGCGGCGGGTGAGCCTCAAGCCACGCGCCTCCGCGCGCGCGGCGCCGGCCGCGCATCGGCGGCGGCGTGCTCCTCGAACAGCTCGGCGAGCTTATCGGTCATGGCGCCGCCCAGCTCCTCGGCGTCGACGATGGTGACGGCGCGGCGGTAATAGCGCGTCACGTCGTGGCCGATGCCGATGGCGATCAGTTCGACCGGCGAGCGATTTTCGATCTCCTCGATCACCCAGCGCAAGTGACGCTCCAGATAATTGCCGGGATTGACCGAGAGCGTGGAGTCGTCGACCGGGGCGCCATCGGAGATCATCATCAGAATCTTGCGCTGCTCGCTGCGCGCCAACAGCCGCTTGTGCGCCCAGTCGAGCGCCTCGCCGTCGATATTCTCCTTCAAGAGGCCCTCGCGCATCATCAGGCCGAGATTCTTGCGCGCGCGCCGCCAGGGAGCGTCGGCGGACTTGTATATGATATGGCGCAGATCGTTGAGGCGGCCGGGATTGGCCGGCTTGCCGGCGGTGAGCCATTGCTCGCGCGATTGCCCGCCCTTCCAGGCGCGCGTGGTGAAGCCGAGGATCTCGACCTTGACGCCGCAGCGCTCCAGCGTGCGCGCGAGAATGTCGGCGCAGGTGGCGGCGACCGTGATCGGGCGGCCGCGCATGGAGCCGGAATTGTCGAGCAGCAGCGTCACCACGGTGTCGCGGAATTCGGTGTCCTTCTCGGCCTTGAACGACAGCGGGTGCAGCGGGTCGATGACGATGCGCGACAGCCGCGCCGGATCGAGCTGGCCTTCCTCCAGGTCGAACTCCCAGGAGCGGTTCTGCTGCGCCATCAATCTACGCTGGAGCCGGTTGGCGAGGCGGGCGACCACGCCCTGTAAATGCGAGAGCTGCTTGTCGAGATAGCCGCGCAGCCGGTCGAGCTCCTCCGGCTCGCACAATTCCTCGGCGGCGATGGTCTCGTCGAACTTGGCGGTGAAGGCGCGGTAGTCGGGCCCGCGCGGCTCGTTGGCGCCGAACTGGCGCGGCCGCTGCGGCTCGCCCGGCGTTTCGGCGTCGCCCATTTCGGTGTCGTCGGCCATGTCGGCGCTCGGCGCGTCGACCGCTTCGGCGGCGGCATCGGGCACGTCCTCGGCGGACACTTGCGTGTCCTCGACGCTCATGCGCTGGCTGTCGTCGCTGTCGGCCGCCTCGCCGTCCTCGCCCTGGTCCTGCTTGCGGCGGTCCTCGTCGCCTTCCTCTTCTTCCTCCTCGGAATCGGAGGAGCGGTCGTCGCCCATTTCGAGCGCGTCGAGCAGGTCGTGGATGGCGTCGCCGAACTGGCGCTGGTCCTCGATCAGATCGTCCAGCCGGTCGAGATCCTTGCCGGCACGATCCTCGATCAGCGGCCGCCAGAGATCGACCAGCTTCTTGGCCGCCGTCGGCGGCGCCATGCCGGTCAGCCGCTCGCGCACCATCAGCGACAGCGCCTCCTCGATCGGCGCGTCGGCGCGCTCGGTGATCTCGTCGAACTTGCCGCGGTGGAAGCGGTCGTCGAGCATGGCGGTGAGATTCTGCGCCACGCCGTCCATACGGCGCGCGCCGATCGCCTCGACGCGGGCCTGCTCCACCGCCTCGAACACCGCGCGCGCCTGCTGGCCGGCCGGCTGCAGACGGCGGTGGATTGCCGCATCGTGGCAGGCGAGCCGCAGCGCGATTGAATCGGCATTGCCGCGCACGATGGCGGCTTCCGCCTTGCCCATTTTGCGCGGCGGCTCGGGCAGCCGCACCTTGCCGCCCATCAGCCCCGGACGCTCGGCCGCGAAGGAGACTTCCAATTCGGGCTTGCGCGCGAGCGCGCGCAGGCATCCCGTGACCGCGCGCTTGAACGGCTCGGTCGGGGATTCCTTCGCCGACGGTTTGGCTTTGATGTTCGAGGCCATGCTTTGTTTTTCGTCATTCCGGGGCGCGCCGAAGGCGCGAACCCAGAATCCAGAAACCAATTCCGTGCTTTCTCCTCTGGATTCCGGGTTCGTCGCTGCGCGGCGCCCCGGAATGACAGATTACGACAGCGCCACGTTCACCGAACTCTCCGGCAGCTCGACGCCGAAGCAGCGCTGATAGAACTCGGCGACGATCGGCCGCTCCAGCTCGTCGCACTTGTTCAGGAAGGTGAGCCGGAAGGCGAAGCCGACATCGTTGAAGATCTCGGAATTCTCCGCCCAGGTGATCACCGTGCGCGGGCTCATCACCGTCGAGATGTCGCCGTTCATGAAGGCGTTGCGCGTGAGATCGGCGACGCGCACCATCTTGTTGACGATGTCGCGGCCCTGCTCGTCGCGATAGTGCTTGGCCTTCGCCAGCACGATCTCGACTTCGTTGTCGTGCGGCAGATAATTGAGCGTGGTGACGATCGACCAGCGGTCCATCTGGCCTTGGTTGATCTGCTGCGTGCCGTGATAAAGGCCGGAGGTGTCGCCGAGGCCGACGGTGTTGGCGGTGGCGAACAGGCGGAACGCCGGATGCGGCTTGATCACCTTGCTCTGGTCGAGCAGCGTCAGGCGGCCGGAGGCCTCCAGCACGCGCTGGATGACGAACATCACGTCGGGGCGGCCGGCGTCATATTCGTCGAAGCAGAGCGCGACGTTGTTCTGCAGCGCCCACGGCAGAATGCCTTCGCGGAATTCGGTGACCTGCTGGCCTTCCTTGATGACGATGGCGTCCTTGCCGATCAGGTCGATACGGCTGATGTGGCTGTCGAGGTTGACGCGCACGCAGGGCCAGTTGAGCCGCGCGGCGACCTGCTCGATATGCGTGGACTTGCCGGTGCCGTGATAGCCGGTGACGATGACGCGGCGGTTCTTGGCGAAGCCGGCGAGGATGGCGAGCGTGGTCGGGCGGTCGAAGCGGTAGTCGGAATCGATTTCGGGCACGTGTTCGTCGGGCTTCGAGTAAGCCGGGACTTCCATGTCGCTATCGATGCCGAAAACCTGCCGGATCGACACTTTCATGTCCGGCAGGCCGGCGACCTCTTGAACTGCGGCAGTCATTGATCCTCCATGGCTTGGGAACGCCCGAAGCCCTGAATGCGCACCCGACGCGTTACGGTCCGGCTGATTGGGGCAACTTAGCAGACGGGACGGCGGCGAAAAACCCGTGGGTCGCGAATAGCCCCATCAATGTTTTCAATAAGATAGGGTGACCGACGGCTGCGCGGAAGGAGGGGCTGCGTTGCTCGCGGCGGTATTTTTAGGCGCTGATCGAATCCGCCCCCGTCGGTCATTCCGGGACGCCGCGAAGCGGCGGGCCCAGAATCCATACTCCGCAGCAGGGGTTATGGATTCTGGGTTCGCGGCCTAACGGCCGCGCCCCGGAATGACAAAGAACCGTTCAGGCGAAACCCACGGATTTCAAATAGTTGTAGGATTGGATGACCTCGACCAGGCGGTCCTCGGTGGAGCGGTCGCCGCCATTGGCGTCGGGATGGTGGCGCTTCACCAGTTCCTTGAAGCGCATCTTTACCTGGTGGCGGCTGGCGCCGACCTCGAGCCCGAGGGTGTCGAGCGCCTTGCGCTCGGCATTGCGGATCTGCCGGGTCTCGGCCTTCGCCTGCTGCTCGGCGCGCATGCCTTCGCCGAACAATTCAAACGGATCGGCGCGGTTGCCGAAAGCGGAAAAATCCGGCCGCACGGTGCCTTTGCCGGTGCCCATCTTCCAGGTCGGACGATGGCCGGTAAGCGCGTCCTTCTGATAGGCCATCACTGCGGCGTCGCTCATTCCTTTGAAGAAGTTGTAGTTCTGATTGTACTGGCGCACGTGATCGAGACAGAAGCGCCAGTAATCCTTGTCCTGCCCGCGGCCTTTCGGCGCGCGGTGGCTGCCCTTCTCGGCGCAACCCGCCCACTGGCATTTCGGACCGTCGGTTTTGACGCGGCGGTCCTTGTCCGGTTTGACGCGGACTTTATCGAAAATGGGCGAGTCGAATTTCATGACCGGACACTATGCGCCTTTGGCAGCGACGCGTTCAAGCCTTGACAGCGGCGCTGCGTCCTCGATTTAGCCGCGAAGCGGCTCAAAGCGACCATTGACCCGCGCATTGCCCCTCCTTAAGTCGGGCAGCATGCGGACCGCCGATCTCATCACAAAGAAGTTGACCGAGGCTTTCACGCCGCAAAGCCTCAAGGTGGTGGATGAATCGCACCAGCATGAAGGCCATGCCGGACATCGGCCGGGCGGGCAAACGCATTTCCGTATCTATATCGTATCGGAGACGTTCAAAGGGAAGACCCGGCTGGAGCGCCATCGCCTGATCAACGGCACTCTTTCGGATGAGCTGGCGGCCGGCGTGCACGCGCTCGCCATTCACGCGGCGGCGCCGGGCGAAGGCGGGGGTTGAATCGTGCCCCGACGCGGTGCAGCGCCATAGCGCGTCGAAGACGCGCGTAAACGCGCTAATGGCGGTGCACCGCAGATCCGGGACCGCTACAGAAATCCGAGTTTCATAAGGTCCCGGGTCTGCAGCGCATCACTCGCGTCCTGCGCTGCGCCCGGGACACGTTAGCGCACCTTTGCCGGTGCTTTCCGTGGCAGCGGCTGGATGCGCAACGCGGTGATGCGGTTGCGCGCGCGGCGCAAGACGCGGAAACGGAAGCCGTGGAAAGTGAAGCTCTGGCCGACCTCGGGGATCGAGCGCGCCTCGTGGATGACCAGGCCGGCGATGGTGGTGGCTTCCTCGTCCGGCAAATTCCAGTCCATCACGCGGTTTAAGTCGCGGATCGACACCGCGCCGTCGACATTGATCGAGCCGTCCGGCTGGCGGCGCACGCCCGGCATGGCAACGTCGTGCTCGTCGGTGATGTCGCCGACGATCTCTTCCAGGATGTCCTCGAGCGTCACCAGGCCTTCGACCTCGCCGTATTCGTCCACCACCAGCGCGAACGGCGTCTTGCGGCGGCGGAAGGCTTTCATCTGCTCCGACAAAGGGCGCATGTCGGGCACGAACCAGGGCGGCGACATCAGCGCGGAGACGTCGATCTTGGAAGCGTCGCCGTCGACCGCGTGCAGCGCGCGCAGCAGATCCTTCACGTGCAGGACACCGACGAAGTTCTCCGGATTGCCGCGCCAGAGCGGAATGCGCGTCACCGGCGAAGCGATCACCGCGTTGACGACGGTTTCCGGCGGATCGTCGGCGTTCAAACTGATCATGTTGATGCGGTGGACCATGACGTCGGACACCGCCAGCTCGCGCAGGTCGAGCACGCCGCCGAACATGTCGCGGTCGAGCGTCTCCACGTCGCCTTCGCGGTGCAGCAGATCGACGGCGCCGCGCAGCTCCTCGCGCGCCGACAGCACCTGCTGATCCTCGCCGACTTTCATGCCGACATGCTTTAGCAGCCAGCGCACCAGCGCTTCGACCGCCATCAGCACCGGGCCGAACAATTTGACGAACCAGTACATCGGGCGGGCGACCGCGAGCGCGATGCGGTCGGGTGCGTTAAAGGCGGCGGTTTTCGGCAGAATCTCGGAGAACACCACGACGACGATGGTCATGACCACGGTGGCATAGACCACGCCGGCCTTGCCGAACCAGGCCAGCAGGATGCCGGTCGCCAGCGCGGAGGCCGCGATATTGACCGCATTGTTGCCGAACAGCAGCGCGCCGAGCAGCCGCTCGCGGCTTGCCAGCAGGCGATTGACGATGGCCGCGCGCTTGTTGCCGTGCTTTTCCAGCCGCGCCATGCTGGCACGCGAGGACGCCGTGAGCGCCGTCTCGCTGCCGGCGAAGAACGCCGACAGCAGCAGGCAGAGCAGGACGACACCAAGAGAGAGCCAGTCGTTCGCGGTCATCGAAGCTTGTCGGCGAGAAACGCGCGCACGTCGGCGGCGTCGACGTCGTTGGCGATGAAAGCCTGGCCGATGCCGCGCACCAGGATGAAGGTGAGCTTGCCGCGCTTCACTTTCTTGTCCTGGGCGATCAGATCCATCAAATCATCGACGGCCGGCGACCCGCCGCTAATGTCCTTGAGATGGGTAGGCAAACCCACGGCCGCAAGATGAGCGCGCGCGCGTTCCGCTTCGGCGGCCGCGATCAGCTTTTTGCGCGCGGAGAAGTCGAACGCCAGCGCCATGCCGAGCGCCACTGCCTCGCCGTGCAGCAGCCGGCCGGAGAAGCCGCAGCCGGCTTCCAGCGCGTGGCCGAAGGTGTGGCCGAGATTGAGCAGCGCGCGCTCGCCGGTTTCGCGCTCGTCGCGCGCGACAATGCCGGCCTTGGCGCGGCAGCAGACCGCGATGGCGTGTTCGCGCGCGGCACCGCCGGAAAAAACGTCCTGCCAGTTTTTTTCCAGCCAGGCGAAAAAGGCGGCGTCGCCGAGCAGCCCGTATTTGGCGACCTCGGCATAGCCGGCGCGGAACTCGCGCTGCGGCAACGTGTCGAGCAGCGCGGTGTCGGCAATCACCATCACCGGCTGATGGAAGGCGCCGATCAGGTTTTTGCCGTGGCGCGAATTGATGCCGGTCTTGCCGCCGACCGAACTATCGACTTGTGCAAGGAGAGTCGTCGGCACCTGCACATAATCGAGTCCGCGCCGCACGCTGGCCGCGGCAAAGCCGGCGAGGTCGCCGACGACGCCGCCGCCGAGCGCGACCACGAGATCGCCGCGCTCGATGCGCGCCGCGATGATCGCCTCGCACACCGTCGCGAACGTCGCGTAGCTCTTGGAAGCCTCGCCGACCGGCACCACGATCGCTGCCGCGTCGATGCCGGCGGACTTGAGCGCGGCTTCGGCGGCGGCAAGATGATGGCGGGCGACGCTTTCGTCGGTGACCAGCGCCACGCGCGCGCCGCTGCGCAGCGCCTTGAGCCGCGCGCCGAGACTGGCGAGCAGTCCGCGGCCGATCACGATGTCGTAGGCGCGCTCGGCCAGCGCGACCTGCACCACCGCCGGTTCGCCAAGCTCCCCTTGACGCAGCGGCGCGGTCATGACGTTTTCTCCGCGGTGAGATGCTTCGGGATCTCGGCGATGATCTCGTCGACGATGGTGTCGTGCGGCTCGTCGCGCGACTGCACGGTGATGTCGGCGAGCGCATAGACCGGCTCGCGCGCCGGCAGCAAGTCCTTGATCTTCTCGGCCAGCGGGCGGTCGTTGCGGCGCTTGGTGCGCTTCATCAGCACGTCGAGATCGGCCTTCAGCCAGATCGAAATGCCCTTGATGTGGATGAGATCACGGGTGCCCTGGTCCATGACGGCGCCGCCGCCGGTCGCCAGCACTTGCGGGCCGTTGTCGAGCAGCCTTGCGATCACGCGCGCCTCGCCGGCGCGGAAGTAGGGCTCGCCGTGCTTCTCGAAAATCTCCGGAATGGTCATGCCGGCGGCGCTTTCGATCTCGGTGTCGGCGTCGACGAAGGGAATCCCCAGCCGAGAGGCGAGCCTGCGGCCGATCGACGACTTGCCGGCACCCATCATGCCGACCAGCACGATGGAGCGGCGGCCGAGCGCGCCGATGATCGAGCGCTCCGGGCCATTTTCCGCCGGTTTTTGAACGGCCGTGTGGGCCATGCTAGATTTCCTAATAACGCCAGTTCCATACACCAGAATCGGGCCGGCCGCGAAGGCGGGCCAATGCGGCCCCTTGTCATCGGTTAAGGAACATGATGGTTCAGCCACAAAAGCCGCCCGATTCGGGCACGCCGCGGTTCGCCGGATTGAGATCATGCCGAGTCTGTTCAGATTTCTTCTCGTCCTCGGCCTCATCTGCGGGGCGGCCTATGTCACCATTTTCGCGCTCGCCAATTTCGTCAAATACCATCCGCGCGAGATCATCGTGACCGTGCCGCAAGAAAAATTCATCAAGCCGCCGCGCTGATGGCCCGCCGGGCAGCAGCAAGCGACGACAGTCTGGTCGAATTGTTCCTCGACATGCAGGCGGCCGAGCGCGGCGCCGGCGCCAACACGCTTGCCGCCTATCGCAACGACCTTGCGGATTTGACCGCGCATCTGCGCGCCAGCGGCCGCGGCTTCGCCGACGCCTCGACCTCCGACCTGCGCGAGTTTCTCGGCAGCCTCGCCGAGCGCGGCTTCAAGCCGGCGTCGGTGGCGCGGCGGCTCTCCGCGCTGCGGCAGCTGTTTCGTTTCCTCTATGCGGAGGGCAAACGCAGCGACGATCCGGCGGCGGTGCTGGAAGGGCCGAAGCGCGGCCGCGTGTTGCCCAAGGTGCTATCGATCGCCGAGGTCGATCGCCTGCTGACGCAAGCGCGCGGCGACGCCGAGGATGAGAAGCTCAGCGACGCCAGCCGCCTGCGCGCGGCGCGGCTGTTGTGTTTGCTGGAGACCGTTTACGCCACCGGCTTGCGCGTCTCCGAACTGGTGGCTTTGCCCGCCTCAGCCGCCAAGCGCGATCAACGCATGATCGTCGTGCGCGGCAAAGGCGGCAAGGAACGGCTGGTGCCGCTCAACCAGGCGGCCAAGCGCGCCATGGAAGAATATTTGAAGCTGCGCGCCAAGGCAGAAGGCAAGACGCAATCGAAATGGCTGTTCCCGTCCTTCGGCGAGGCCGGCCATCTCACCCGCCAGCATTTCGCCCGCGAGCTCAAGGCGCTGGGGCTCCGCTGCGGCATCACGGCGGAGCGGCTCTCCCCGCACATACTGCGCCACGCCTTCGCCAGCCACCTGCTGCACAACGGCGCCGACCTGCGCGTGGTGCAGACTTTGCTCGGCCATGCCGACATCTCGACCACGCAGATCTACACCCACGTGCTGGAGGAACGGCTCAAAACGCTGGTGCGCGACCTGCACCCGTTGGCCGACGGCTAGCCGGTCGGGTTGGTGCAAATTGTTGTGGATTCTGATAGATTAACGCAATGAACCGAGACGAAGTCATCGCCATCCCTCGCCAGAATGAAAGCACGCTGCGCGCCCGTGGCGTGCGTCATGCCGCCTTGTTCGGTTCAGTTGCGCGGGGTGACGCGCGGTCGAACAGCGACGTCGATATCCTGATCGAACTGGCGGCCGACAAGACACCCGACCTTTTCGCCTATTCCGGGTTGATGAATTATATCGAGAGTCTGTTTCCCATCCCTGTCGATGTCGTCGATCGGGATGCATTGAAACCCTACATCAAAGCTCCCGCCGCACACGACGCGATTTATGCGTTCTGAGAGAGATTTTGGCCCGCTGTCGGATATAGCACGCAACATCGTGCTGGCGCAGGCATTCGTGCACGAGCTTACGTTCGCCAATTTCAAAGCTGACTTGAAAAACGTTTACGCGGTGAGGCGCAGCAGCCTTGAAATCATTTCCGAAGCTTCGCGCCGACTTTCACCCGAGCTCAAGAAACGACATCCGAACATCATCTGGAGCCAAATGGCGGGCGCGGGAAACATTTATCGCCACGACTACCTAGATATTCGAGATGACGTTCTCTGGAAGACCGTTCATGAGTACCTTCCGCCGCTGCTTGCAGTGGTTGAGCAGGAACTAAAGCGGCTGAAAGCCGAAAAATAACGAATTTTACGTTTTCTTGACTTAGAGCCTGAGCCTGCGTCACTTGCCGCCGATTAGCACCGCCCGGAACCTCATGCGCACTTATCTCGACTTCGAAAAACCGGTGGCCGAATTGGAGGCCAAGGTCGAGGAATTGCGCGCGATGGCCGCGACCGGCGACGCGGTCGCCGTCGGCGAGGAGATTGGCCGGCTCGAGGCCAAGGCCTCCGTCGCCCTCAAGGAACTCTATGCCGAACTGACGCCCTGGCAGAAAACCCAGGTCGCGCGCCACCCGCAGCGGCCGCATGCGCTCGACTATATCGCCGGCTTGATGACCGACTTCGTACCGCTCGCCGGCGACCGCAAATTCGGCGAGGACGCGGCCATCGTCGGCGGCTTCAGCCGTTTTCACGGCGAGAGCATCTGCGTGCTCGGCCACGAAAAAGGCTCCGACACCGAGAACCGCCTCAAGCACAATTTCGGCATGGCGCGGCCGGAAGGCTATCGCAAGGCGGTGCGGCTGATGGAAATGGCCGACCATTTCAACATCCCGGTGATCGCGCTGGTGGACACCGCCGGCGCCTACCCCGGCATTGGCGCCGAAGAGCGCGGCCAGGCTGAGGCGATCGCGCGCTCGACCGAGGCCTGCCTCAATCTCAGCGTGCCGAACGTGGCGGTCATCTTGGGCGAAGGCGGCTCGGGCGGCGCCATCGCCATTGCCACCGCCAACCGCGTGCTGATGCTGGAACACGCTATTTACAGCGTGATCTCGCCGGAAGGCGCCGCCTCCATCCTGTGGCGCGACACGGCAAAGGCGCAGGAGGCGGCGACCAGCATGAAGATCACCGCCCAGGACATGGTGCGCTTCGGCGTGATCGACAGCGTGGTGCTGGAGCCGACCGGCGGCGCCCATCGCGATCCGGCGGCGGCTATCGCCGCCACCGGCGCAGCAATTGCCGATGCCTTGGCCGAGCTCAAGCCGCTGTCGCGCGAGGCGGTCCGCAAGCAGCGGCGCGACAAATTCCTCGCCATGGGCCGCACCGCCGCCCTGCCGGCGGCCAAGCCGGGCTAGTCCGGCACGCCGGCTTTCACCATTTACCCCCGCTTTACCATAGACTTAGCGGTAGCCCGCGGCGGTCTGGTTTGCCTTGCGCATGCCACATCTTATGGATAACGATTATTGAATGAGGGCCCGCCTCCCCGGGGAGTAACCGCGTTTGACCAGACCCGTCGTTCGCGCGCTGCTAGCGTCAGCGGCCGTTGCCGCCGCTGTCGCCCTTGCCGGCTGCAATGCCAATGACATTGCTCCTGACGGCCGCGCGCAAGCGCCGCTGTCGCCGAAGACGGTCGCGTTGATCTCTGAAAAGAACATGGACACGGGGTCCCCCATCCTCGTCCGCATCTTCAAGGAAGAAGCGGAGATGGAAGTTTGGAAGATGGACCGCAACGGCCAATACGCGCTGTTGAAGACCTATCCGATCTGCCGCTGGTCGGGCGATCTCGGCCCGAAGAAGAGGGAAGGCGACCGTCAGGCGCCGGAAGGCTTCTATACGATCACGCCGGCGCAGATGAATCCGAATTCCAACTACTACCTCGCCTTCAACACCGGCTTTCCCAACGCCTATGACCGCGCGCACAACTACACCGGCTCCGAGCTGATGGTGCACGGCGACTGCTCCTCGCGCGGCTGCTACGCCATGACCGACGAGCAGATCCTGGAAATCTACGCGCTGGCGCGCGAGTCGTTCTTCGGCGGGCAGAAGGAATTCCAGTTCGAGGCCTTCCCGTTCCGCATGACCGCGTTGAACATGGCCAAGCATCGCAACAACCCGAACTTCGCGTTCTGGAAGATGCTGAAGGAAGGCTACGACGACTTCGAAGCGACCCGGCAGGAGCCGAAGGTCGCGGTGTGCGAGAAGCGCTACGTGTTCGACGCCGCGCCCGAAGACGGCAAGGGGCCGCTGCGCTTTAGTCCGAGTGGCATCTGCCCGCCGCACCGGCTCGACCCGGCCATCGCCTCGACCGTGTTTGACTATCGCCATCAAGAGCAGGTCAAGATGGCGAATTATATCTCCGAGCGGGTCGCAACCGTGGCGCCGCACGTCGGCGATGGCGGCATGAACCCGATGTTCGCGGCCGAGCTCGCGCATTCCAATGTCGATAACACCGGCCGTTACGTGGTCGCCAACGCGGCCGCCCCGGACGTCGGATCGCATGTCCCCGGCGCGCTGCCGCACGTGCCCAATCCGCCCGGCACCACCATTCCGAAGGTCGGCGCGGCCAAAGCTGCGCCCGCCCCTGTGAGCGAGCCCGCGCCGGCGAGCGAGCCAGCGCCCGTCAGCCAGCCTGTCATGATGGCCAGCGTGCCGGTGCCGACACCCGCGCCGCAGCCGAAAGAGGGCCAGGCGCCCGAGGAAACGCAGAAGCCGACCAATATCGCCAGCCTGTTCGGCAGTCTGTTCAACAACAAGCCGGAGCCGACGCCTCCGCCGCCACCCGCGCAAGCGGCGCCCGCGCCGAGCGAGCAGGTTGCGCTGCGCGGCACCAACACCGAAATGGCCGCCAAGCCGAAGCGGCCCGAGAAGACCCGCGTCGCCGCCGCGCCGATTTCGCTGCAGCCCAAGCCGGAACCCAAGCCGCAGAAGGTCGCGGCACAACCCAAACAAGATTCGGTTTGGGACCAGCCCAAACCCGCGCAACGGCCCGAGCACAAGCCGGCGCCGCCCAAGCCGATTGCGATCGCCAAGGCCGAACTGGCCGCCAAGCCGCGCGTGAAAGTGGCAAGCGCCGCCAGGACGCCGCCCGCGCCCGCCGAGCGTGAAATTCGCACCGCCTATTCCGGCACGACCACCGGCAGCGGCTTGCTCGCCGGCGCCCAGCCGGTTGTACCGGCGGGAACTTTCAACAACTTCCGCTGAGCGCGCGCGTTTGCATTTTTTAGCCGGCGCGTGATCTTATCCGGCGCATGGATTGCTTCGTCTACGTCCTGGGCACCCGCGGCAAGAACCGCCATCTGACTTACGTCGGCTGGACCAACAATATTGAAAAGCGGCTCAAGCGCCACAATGTCGGAACCGGCGCACGCACGACCCGCGGCCGCAAATGGGTGCTTCTGCACTCCGAATGGTTTCCGACCCGCCGCGAAGCCATGAGCCGCGAGTGGCACCTGAAGCGCGACCGCAAATTCCGCAAAGCCTTGGCGCAGAAACTGACCGCCAAACGCAAGCGATGAGCGTTTTCGGCGAGCCGAAGATCGACTGCCACGCGCACGTTTTCGATCCGGCTCGTTTTCCCTACGGCAAGGACATCGACTACAAGCCGTCCGGCCAGGAGATCGGCACGCCGCCGCAGCTTCATCAGGTGATGGCGACTTATGGCGTACGGCACGCGCTGCTGGTGCAGCCGAATTCCGGCTACGGCAGCGACAATGCGTGCCTGCTCGACAGCATCGCCCATGGCGAGGGGCGCTTCAAAGGCATCGCCATCATCGACTTCGACGCAGATCTCGCGGCGCTGCGCGAATTAAAAAGGCAAGGCATTGTCGGGGCGGCGTTCAATCCGACCTTTCATGGCAGCGATTATTACAAGCGCTCGGCGGATTTGATCGCGAAGCTTGCCGAGCTCGACATGTTTCTCGATTTGCAGGTCGAGCACGACCAACTCTTGATGTTCGTGCCCTGGATCGAGGCCATGCCGGTCCGCGCGCTGATCGATCATTGCGCACGGCCGACGCTGGAAGCCGGTTTGCAGCAGCCAGGTTTTGCCGCGCTGCTGCGGCTCGCCGCGACCCGGCGCGTGAGCGTCAAGCTCTCAGGTTATTCGAAATTTTCGCGCGGCGATTATCCGTTCGAGGACTGCTGGCCGTTCGTACGCGCGATCGTCGAGGCGTTCACGCTCGACAATTGCCTGTGGGCGTCGGACTGGCCGTTCCTGCGCGCGTCGCTGCGGCAGGACTACGGACCGCTGGCCGCATTGGCGGAGAGGCTGTTTCCGAACGAAGCCGACCGCTGCAAATTATTCTGGGACACGCCGCGACGGCTTTTCGGCTTCGGCGGCTGAGAAAACGATCAACCGAACTTGCCGTGGCAGTGCTTGAATTTCTTGCCGGAGCCGCACGGGCACGGCTCATTGCGGCCGACCTTGCCCCAACTCTGCGGATCCTTCGGATTGCGCGCGGCTTGCGAGCCACCTTGCGCGCCATTGCCGTTGCCGGCAAGCGCCGGTGCCAGCGGCGCTGAGGCCATCGCCATCTCGTCTTCGCCGGTGGCCGGATCGACCTTGTGTGCTTCCATGTAGGGAAGCTGCTCGGGTTGCTCGGCCGGCGGCTGCTGCACGATCTCGACGCGCATCAGCTGGGCGGTGACCGCCTCGCGCAAATGCGCGACCATCGATTCGAACAGCGCGAAGGCTTCCGCCTTGTATTCGTTGAGCGGATCGCGCTGGCCGTAGCCGCGCAAGCCGATCACCTGACGCAAATGCTCGAGCATGACCAGGTGCTCGCGCCAAAGATGGTCGAGCGTCTGCAGCAGCACCGATTTCTCGACATAGCGCATGACGTCGGGGCCCCATTTGGCCACCTTGCCCGCCATGTGCTCGTCGGCGCGGCGGATGATACGCTCGCGCACCTCCTCGTCGGCGATGCCTTCTTCCTTGGCCCAGTCCTTCACCGGCAAATCGAGCGTGAGCACGTCGCGCAACGCAGTGTCGAGGCTCGCGGTGTCCCACTGCTCGGGATAGGCCTTTTCCGGAATGAATTTTCCGACCAGCTCCTCGATCACCGTGTGGCGCATGTCGGCGATGGTCTCGTCCACCGCCTCGTCGCGCATCAGCTCGAGCCGCTGCTCGAAAATGACCTTGCGCTGGTCGTTCATCACGTCGTCGTATTTAAGCAGGTTCTTGCGGATGTCGAAGTTGCGCGCCTCGACCTTCTGCTGCGCCTTTTCCAGCGCCTTGTTGATCCAGGGATGAACGATGGCCTCGTTCTCCTTCAGCCCGAGCTTCTGCAACATGCCGTCGAGCTTGTCGGAGCCGAAGATGCGCATGAGGTCGTCTTCGAGCGACAGGAAGAACTTGGAATGGCCGGGGTCGCCCTGGCGGCCGGAACGGCCGCGCAGCTGGTTGTCGATGCGGCGGCTCTCGTGCCGCTCGGTGCCGAGCACATAGAGGCCGCCGGCGGCGAGCGCCTTCTCCTTCAGCCGCGCCACCTGCCTGCGGATCTCGTCGGCTTGCGGGCTCTTCTCGCGCGCGCGCGGGTCCTCGATCTCGGTGATCTCCTGGCGGATGCGCATGTCGGCATTGCCGCCGAGCTGGATGTCGGTGCCGCGGCCGGCCATGTTGGTGGCGATGGTGATGGCGCCGGGCACGCCGGCCTGCGACACGATATAGGCTTCCTGCTCGTGGTAGCGGGCGTTGAGGATGGCGAACACCTTGGTCTTGGTGGCGCCGTCATCGCCCGAATAGAGCGCGGCGAAGGCGTTGGGGTCGGAGAAATCGTGCGACTCCCAGCCGGCCTGGCGCAACATGTCTGCGAGTTGCTCGGATTTCTCGATCGACGTGGTGCCGACCAGCACCGGCTGGCCGCGCAGCTTGCAATCCTCGATCAAGGCGATGATCGAGCGGTACTTCTCCTTGGCCGTGCGATAGACCTCGTCGTCATCGTCGAGACGGATGAGTGGCATGTTGGTCGGCACTTCGAGCACTTCGAGGCCGTAAATGTCCATGAACTCGTCGGCTTCGGTGAGCGCCGTGCCGGTCATGCCGGCGAGCTTCTCGTACATGCGAAAGTAATTCTGGAAGGTGATCGAGGCGAGAGTCTGGTTCTCCGGCTGGATCGGCTGATGCTCTTTGGCTTCGAGCGCCTGATGCAGCCCTTCCGAATAGCGCCGGCCCGGCATCATGCGGCCGGTGAACTCGTCGATGATGACGACCTCGCCGTTGCGCACGATGTAGTCCTTGTCGCGCTGGAACAGCTTGTGGGCGCGGAGCGCCTGATTGACGTGGTGCACGACCGAGACGT